>ERZ869909.165-NODE-165-length-98799-cov-7.533296_pt1 | contig 98799 bp, 70 predicted proteins | sample MGYA00520892_ERZ869909 | MGnify/ENA primary metagenome ERZ869909 (study PRJEB32215, sample SAMEA104723947) | bioreactor metagenome | biome: bioreactor; feature: anaerobic bioreactor; material: water | place: China | collected 2015-03-12 ... | reverse complement strand
CGCCGATGCTTTGATGTGGCCCGATGCGTAGCTCCAGCCACGCGGGAGCGTGGCGTTCCCATCGGGCATGCGTGGGTGCGTCGATTGTCGCGTTCAGCGGGTCTTCATGAGTGTATCGGTCGCTGTACTACCCGTGCCAGAACCGCTCCATTCGCAGCTTCCCCGGAACGCCACGCGAAAGCGGGAGGCACATCTTTGCGCCCTTTGTGCATAATCGCGGCTTCATTCAACGGAAAGTCCGCACACGATGCCCGATTCCACCACGCCTTCCCACGATATCTCCTATCGCGATGCCCTATGGGTATGGATTCGCGTGGCCATCAACAGTTTCGGGGGACCGGCAGGCCAGATCGCGGTGATGCATCGCATCCTCGTGGAGGAGAAGCGGTGGATCAGCGAGACGCGCTTCTTGCACGCATTGAACTACTGCATGCTGTTGCCGGGACCGGAAGCGCAGCAGTTGGCGACTTATCTGGGCTGGCTGCTGCATCGCACAAAGGGCGGACTGACCGCGGGCATCCTTTTTGTGCTGCCGGGCTTCGTTTCCATCCTGATCCTGAGTGTGTTGTATGCCGGTTTTCGTGAACTCACGCTGGTTGAGGGCATTTTTTACGGCATCAAGCCGGCCGTGCTGGCAATCGTGCTGCAGGCCGTCTTCCGAATCGGCCGGCGGGCCCTGTCGAATCGCTACATGCTGGGCATTGCCGTCGCGGCCTTCGTGGCCATCTTCTTTCTAGACCTGCCCTTTCCGCTCATCATCGCGGGGGCGGCGCTCATTGGTCTCGTGGGCGGTGCGTGGCTGGGCAGCGCGTTCGAGGCGGCGCCCGGCCATGGCGGGGAGAACGGAGAGGCGGCCGAGGACACCGTCGTGCCGGATGAGGCCCTGGATGCAATCCGCCCTTCGTGGCGGCGCTCGCTGACCGTACTCGCCGTATGCCTCGTGCTTTGGTTCGGGCCGATTGCCGTGTTGCTGATGACGCTGGGGCGGGGGGATGTGTTTGTCGAGCAGGCCCTGTTCTTCAGCCGGATGGCGGTGGTGACTTTCGGCGGGGCCTATGCGGTGCTTGCCTACATGGCGCAGGCCGCAGTGGAAACCCACGGATGGCTCGAGCCGGGCGAGATGCTCGACGGGCTCGGCATGGCCGAGACCACACCCGGTCCCCTCATTCAGGTGGTGCAGTTCGTGGGATTCATGGGGGCCTACCGAGAGCCGGGAGGGCTTCCGCCGATGGTGGCGGGCTCCCTGGCGGCCATCCTGACGACTTGGGTGACATTCGTTCCCTGTTTCCTGTGGATCCTTCTTGGCGCGCCCTTCGTGGAGACCCTGCGGGGCGTGCGTGCCCTGAACCACGCGCTGTCCGCCATTACTGCTGCTGTGGTCGGGGTGATCCTGAACTTGGGCGTGTGGTTCGCATTGCATGCCCTGTTCGGAACGGTGCGGGAATACCGGCCGTGGGGACTTCGTCTACTCGTACCGGAATGGCACACGATCGACCTAATTGCCCTCGCCATCGGGGTCGGGGCGTTCATCGCGCTTTTCCGCTACGGGCGGGGCATGATTGTCACCCTGCTCGCCTGCGCAGCAGTCGGGGTGGGGGTGATGCTCGGGCGAGGTGTTTTGCTCCCCTGAAACGGGGCGTTCGGGGTTGATTTGTCCCCTACGCGTCGTCCGTGCAACGATTTTGTTCGTTTCGGTATCATTACCGCCGGACCGCAACCACTTGACCACGGGCCTGGGCACTTCAGCCACGGCTTCCAATGGGGGACACCATGCCGCGTATTTCCTTGATATTAGGATGTTTCTTGCTTGTCGCAGGTACCGCCTTCGCCCAAGCGGTGGAGATTCGGCCGGGTGGGCGGGGCGATACCCGCATGCCCGTGGCAGTGCCCAAGGTCGTGGCGGCCACGCCGGATCTGCAATCCATGGCGGATGAAATGACGCAGGCCCTTCGCTACGACCTGGAATTCACGGGCGTTTTTCGCGTGATTCCGGAGTCGCAATTTCCGGCAGGGTTCGGTGGCTTCTCAACCGACCCTTCGCAGATCAATTTCTCCTCCTGGCAATCGACTCCCGCTGAGTTGCTGCTGTACATGTCGATCACGGCCGGCCCGAACAACCGAATCGAGGCCGAGTGCCGCCTGTTCGACATCGAGACCGGCGCCCAGGTGGTGGGCAAGCAGTTGCAAGGGGCCCCGGGCTGGCGCCGATTCCTCGCGCACCGCTTCGCGGATGAGACCCTGCTCTATGTGACGGGCGTGGCCGGCGTCGCCACCTCACAGGTCATCTTCAGCGCATCGACCGACGACCCCCGCGTCAAGGACCTCTACATCGCCGACTACGATGGGGCCATGATGCGCCGCTTGACGGAGCACAACTCGATCTCGATCAACGCCGCCGTATCGCCCGATGGCCGCCGCGTGGCGTATGTGTCGTTCAAGGACCGCTACCACTTCCTCTATGTGCTGGAGCTGGAGACGGGCGTGTCGACGGCCTTGTCCAAGCGCGTGGGCATGAACTCCTCGCCCGCGTGGCATCCGAATGGCAACCGGCTGGCGATGGTGCTCAGCAAGGACGGCAACGCCGAGATTTACACCATCGATGTGGACGGCTCGAACCTCACCCGCGTGACGAACGAGGCCTCGCTCGATACCTCCCCCACATGGAGCCCGGACGGCAGCCGCATCGCCTTTGTGAGCGATCGCTTCGGTCTGCCGCAAATCTGCGTGATGAATGCCGACGGCTCCGGCGTGACGCGCCTCTCCTACCAGGGGGGTTCCTCCTACGACCCCGTCTGGTCACCCGATGGCCGGTACATCGCCTATGTCGGCGTGCGCTCGGGCGATGGCCAGCAGATTTACATCCTCGAGGTGAGCAATCCGCAGAACTTCCGGCAGCTCACCACCGACCGCAACAACGAATCGCCGACCTGGTCGCAAGACAGCCGCCATGTGGCCTTCAGCACCACGCGGCGCGGGCGGCCGGAACTGTGGACCGTGACCATCGAGACGGGCGACCAGCGCGTTATCCCCAACCTCAACCTGCGTGCCCAGGGTCCCACCTGGGGTCCACGACGGGAGTAACCAAGCATGGCCGCCGGTGAAAAGACCGTCGTGCTCAACCGGCGGGCGCGCCACGAGTACCATGTGATTGACTCGTACGAGGCGGGCATCGCGTTGCGCGGTACCGAAGTTAAATCCCTTCGGGATGCCCAGATGCAGCTGGTGGACAGCTATGCCGAGATGCGCGACGGCGAGTTGTGGCTCGTCGGCGCGCACATCAACCCGTACGAGCAGGGCACGGTGTGGAACCACGAGCCCACGCGCCGCCGCAAGCTGCTGCTGCACAAGCAGCAGTTGGTGCGCCTTGGTGTGCAGGTCAGTGAAAAGGGCCTCACGCTCATCCCCCTGCGCGTGTACTTCAAGAACGGGCGCGCGAAGGTCGAGATCGGCCTGTGCCGAGGCAAGCAGACCCACGACAAACGCGACGACATCAAGACCCGCGAAGCCAAGCGCGAGATCGATCGCGCCATGAAGGAAGCCCGGCGGTAGGGCAACCCCTGGTGGGGCGAGCGTACCCGCGAGCCGAGGAGACCTGACGGTCGTAAGAGTGGCTCGGTCTGGAGACCGGCCACATCGCGCGGTGCCGCCTTCGCGTGAAGCCACGGCGCGCCAAGCAGGAGACCGGCCCCATCGCCCGGGCGCCTACGCTGTGGCTGCGGCGTGCTCTTCGGCGTACTCGACGGCATTGCGGAAGAGGGCGAGGCCGGCGCCTTCCTCGGGGAGGATTTCGCGGGTCCAGCGGGGGTGGTGCTCGCGGCAGACATTGGCCTCGGGGTGGGGCATCAATCCAAAAATTCGGCCGCTCGGGTCGCAAATCCCGGCGATGTCGTCCATGCTGCCGTTGGGGTTGCGGGGGTAGACGCCGTTGGCGGGGGAACCGTCGCGGTCGGCGTAGCGCATGGCGATCTGTCCGTTCACGCGCAGTTGTTCCAGCACGCCGGCATTCGGCACGACGAATTTGCCCTCGCCGTGGCGGACGGGCAGCTCGAGGTGGTGAATGCCGCGCAGCCATACGCAGGGGGTGGTGGGCTCGGCTTGGAGATTCACCCAGCGGTCTTCGTAGCGGCCGGAATCGTTGTGGGTGAGGGTGACTTCCTGCTGGAATTCGCCGTCGAAGTGCGGCAGGAGTCCCATTTTCACCAGCACCTGAAAGCCGTTGCAGATGCCGATGACCAGCTTGCGGTCGGCCACGAATTGCTGGAGGGGTTTTCCGAGGCGGTAGCGCATACGGTTGGCCAGGATTCGGCCGGAGGCGACATCGTCGCCGAAGGAGAAGCCGCCGGGCACGGCGAGGATATGCGCGCCGTGAAGCTGCTCGGGCGCCTCGATGAGGTCGTTGAGGTGGACGCGCCGGGCCGTGGCGCCCGCGCGCTCGAAGGCGTGGGCGGTCTCGTGGTCGCAGTTAATGCCGAACCCGGTGAGGATGATTGCATCGACGGACATGATGAGTCTTTCGAACTTAGGTGGATTGGGGCAAACTCAGGTGGTTTGGGGCGGCTTCCGACACTCTGAAACCACGCGGCGAAGAGAATGATGCCTGCATTGAGCATCGATTGTACATTTTCATCCGTTTTACGCGGACCGAGCAGGTTGGACAGGTAAGGGGCGCAGCCATTGGGAGCGGGAATCGCCCAGTTGGAATGGCATTTTGCCTACATACCCTTTGCTTTGGGCGCTATTTTTGCTGGACAGTGCCCTGCGAAACATGGTACCAAGGTACCCTTGGAGCCTGCAATGCAGGCGCTTTCGGGCACTTTCGGGCGACGGAGGGGGCAGATTTTTGTTCTTGGAATATGGCCGGAAAGCGGCGATGTTCCGTTTTGCAGGTGAATGTTGACAAAGAGAATCAGGTATGATACCTTTCGTCCGTCTAACACCACACCCTCATGCCAACCCATCGGGCGGGGTGGCCGTGGTGTGCATGAGAGGCAGATCGAACGACTGCGGGAGGGTCGAGACCCATGCAAGTCTTCAAAGACAACAGCTTTAGCATCGGGCACACGCCGCTGGTGCATCTCCACAAGCTCAGCGCCGGGCTTCCGGGTCAGGTGTACGGCAAAGTGGAGGGGCGCAATCCAGCCTATTCCGTGAAGTGCCGTATCGGTGCATCGATGATCTGGGATGCCGAGGAACGCGGCTTGCTCAAGCCGGGCGGCACCATCATTGAGCCGACTTCGGGCAATACGGGCATCGCGTTGGCCTTCGTGGCCGCGGCGCGCGGGTACAAGCTCAAGCTCACGATGCCGGAAACAATGAGCATGGAACGGCGGATGATGTTGAAGGCCTTCGGGTCGGACCTCATCCTGACGCCGGGTGAGCAGGGCATGCCGGGCGCCATTCGCACGGCGGAAGAAATCGCCGAGGAGAATCCGGATTACTTCATGCCGCAGCAGTTCCGCAATCCGGCAAACCCGATGATCCATTACAAGACGACGGGTCCGGAAATTTGGGACGACATGGATGGCGAGGTGGATGCGTTCGTGGCCGGAGTGGGCACGGGCGGCACGATCACCGGCTGCGGGCGCTTCTTTCGGGAGCAAGGCGATGGCAAGGTGGAGATCATCGCGGTCGAGCCGGCCAATTCCCCCGTGCTGAGCGGGGGCGAGCCGGGTCCGCACAAGATCCAGGGCATCGGCGCGGGCTTCAAGCCCGAGGTGCTCGACATGGGCGTGATCGACAAGGTCGAGTCCGTGACGGATGAAGAAGCATTTGATACAGCCCGCCGCCTCGCCCGCGAGGAGGGGTTGATTTGCGGCATAAGTTGTGGTGCGGCCGCGGCGGTGGCATTGCGACTGGCCGCACAGGACGCATACACCGGTAAGAAGATAGTTGTGGTGCTGCCCGATTCGGGGGAGCGATACCTGTCGACGCCTTTGTTCGACAATTAGGGAGGCATGGAGAAACCCATGGCAGAAGAAAGACAATTAGGACTGGGCACGCTGTGCCTACACGCAGGACAAGAGGCCGATCCGACCACGAACGCGCGTGCGGTGCCGTTGTACCAGACGACCTCGTATGTGTTCCGCGATCATGATCACGCCGCGGCGCTGTTCGGGCTCACCGAGTTCGGGAACATTTACACCCGCCTGATGAACCCGACCACGGATGTCTTCGAGAAGCGCATTGCCGCGCTCGAGGGCGGTGTGGCGGCCTGCGCATTCGCATCGGGCCAGGCGGCCATCACGGCGGCCTGCCTGAACATCTGCCATGCCGGGCAGAACTTCGTGTCGGCCAGTCAGCTGTACGGTGGCACCTACAACCTGTTCCACCACACCTTCAAGGAACTCGGCATCGACTGCCGCTTCGTCGATGGCACCGACCCCGAGAACTTCCGCAAGGCGATTGACGACAAGACCCGCTTCCTCTACATCGAGTCCATCGGCAATCCGGCCAACGACATCTTCGAATTCCAGAAGATCGCCGACATTGCCCACGAGCACGGCATTCCGCTGATGGTCGACAACACCGTCACCTCGCCGCTGTTGTTCCGCCCGTTTGAGCACGGCGCGGACATCTCGATCCACTCGGCCACGAAGATGATCGGCGGCCATGGCACCTCGATTGGCGGCGTGATCGTGGATAGCGGCAAGTTCGACTGGAACAACGGCAAATTCCCCGAGTTCACCGAGCCGGCGCCGAGCTATCACGGCGCGGTGTTCTACGAGCACCTCAAGCCCTTTGGCAACATTGCCTACATCATCAAGGCCCGCGTGACCCTGCTGCGCGACATGGGCGGCGCGATGAGCCCGTTCAATGCCTTCATGTTCATCCAGGGGCTGGAGACGATTCACCTGCGCGCGCAGCGCCACTGCGAGAACGCGCAGAAGGTCGCCGAGTACCTTGAGGGGCACGATCTGGTCGAGTGGGTGAACTACCCGGGCCTGAAGAGCCACAAGGACTACGCGCTGGGCCAGAAGTACATGCCGGATGGCCAGGGCGCCATCATGGTGTTCGGCATCAAGGGCGGCAAGGAAGCGGGCATCAAGTTCATCAACAGCGTGAAGATGCTCTCCCACCTGGCGAATGTGCTGGATGCCAAGACGCTGGTCATTCACCCGGCGTCGACCACGCACCAGCAGTTGAGCGAAGCCGAGCAGAAGGCTGCCGGCGTCGCGCCGAACATGGTGCGCATCTCGGTGGGTCTGGAAGATGTCGAGGATATCATCGCCGACATCGAACAGGCCTTGCAGGCCAGCCAATAAACGCGCCCCGTGGCGCATGACTTTCGTCATCACACGGCGCGGGTGCGCATGCACCCGCGCCGTTGCGTTATGATGCCGCGTTTTCGTATTCAACCGGCAGGAGTTTTCAAGCGTCCCCATGCATGACGATGCGCAATCTGTCGGGGTCGTCGAGACCCAGACCCTCCACATCACCACACCGCTGTTGCTCGAGTGCGGCCGTGAGCTGCACGGCGCGCAATTGGCCTACGAGACCTACGGCACGCTGAACGAGGATTGCTCCAACGCAATCCTGCTGCTGCATGCCCTCTCGGGCGATGCGCATGCCGCCGGCTACCACCCCGGCAGCGGCAAGCCCGGCTGGTGGGACATGATGGTCGGGCCGGGCAAAGGCTTTGATACCGACCGATATTTCGTCATCTGCTCGAATGTGCTTGGCGGCTGCATGGGCTCGACCGGCCCGACGGCCATCAACCCCTCCACCGACACCCCCTACGGCCTCTCGTTTCCCATCATCACCATTGGCGACATGGTGCTCGCCCAGCAGCACCTGATCGATCACCTCGGCATCGAGAAGCTCCTCGCCGTGGCGGGTGGCTCGATGGGGGGCATGCAGGCGCTTGAGTGGGCCACGCGCTACTCGCACCGCACGCACGCCGCCATCGTGATTGCCTCGACGCACCGCTTGAGCCCGCAGGCCATCGCCTTCGACGCCGTGGGCCGCCACGCGATCCTGGCCGATCCGAAATTCAACAACGGCGACTACTACGGCGCCGATCTTCAGCCCGACCAGGGCCTTGCCATCGCCCGCATGATCGGCCACATCACCTACCTGTCCGACGAGTCCATGCGGCACAAATTCGGGCGCAAACTGCGCTCGAGCGCGCGGTACAAGTACGATTTCTCGAGCGAGTTTTCCGTCGAGACCTACCTCGACTACCAAGGCGAGCAATTCACCACCCGGTTCGACGCCAATTCCTACCTGTACCTCACAAAAGCGATTGATTACTTCGATGTAATCAAGGACCACGGGGATTTTCAGGTCGAACTTGCGCGGTCCATCCGTGCGGCCCTCGATACATTCCTCCAGGGCGCCCACGACAAGGCCATGGCCGAGCCCCTGGCCGACGCGGTGCGCGAGGCGCTCGAGGAGGCCGTCGCGACGGCGGAGTCGGAAGAGATTGCCGTGCCCGTGCAAAGCGTGGCCGAAAGCCCCGATGAACGGGGTATCGACGGGGCCATCGGGCTGGCCGTCAGTGCGCTTGCGCGCGAGGGGCATGACACGGCGATGCTCACGGCCTTGCAGCGCGTGCTGGACGAGGCCCACGAGATGGCGATGGAGGCCGCACTGGACAACGCCATGGCCAAGGTGAATTGCCGGATGCTGGTCACCTCGTATACCTCGGATTGGCTCTACCCGCCGTATCAGTCGCAGGAGATTGTCCGCTCGCTGATCCGCACGCGGCGCCATGTGACTTATTGCAACATCACTTCGTCCCTCGGGCACGACGCCTTCCTGATCCACGATGAGATTCAGCCGAAGCTGGTGGGCGGGTTCCTCGAGCACACCGCCGACCCCACGAAGGTGCTCACGCCGACGCCCATCGAGCCCGACTCGCAGGACACTGCCGGCGTGGAGCCATGGGCCTCGAGCAGCATTTACGACGGCCACCGGGTGGACTACGAGAACATCGTCGCGCAGGTCACCCAAGGCAGCCGCGTGCTCGACATTGGCTGTGGCAACGGCTCGCTCCTCCAGAAACTCATCATCGAGAAGGGCGTGAAGGGGTTCGGGCTGGATGTCGACGAGAAGAACATCATTAAATGCGCCCGGCGCGGTGTCGACGCCGTATTGGGCGACGCGAATTCCGACCTGAAGGACATTCCGGACAACAGTTACGACTTCGTCATCCTCAGCATGACTTTGCAGGTGATCAAGCGGCCGGACATTGCCTTGAATGAGATGCTGCGCGTGGGCAAGCGTTGCATCGTGAGCTTTCCCAACTTCGGTTTCTGGAAAGTACGCGCCAAGACGCTCGTGCTGGGCCGGGCCCCCGTCACCCGCAACCTGCCCTTCGCCTGGTATGTCTCGCCGAACCGTCATGTCCTCTCGATCAAGGACTTCCGTGAGTACTGCGAGGAGAAGGACATCGTCATCGAGCACGAAGTGCCCCTCAGCAGCATCGGCTGGTCCCGCATCGCCCAGCGCTGGCCCAATCTCTTCGCCGACGAGGCGCTGTTCGTCATCTCGCGCGAGTAAAGCAATTGGATGCAGTCTGAAAGGCTGATGCAAGTAAGTCCAGGTTCCTGAACCCCAAGATTGCTAGAAGGTCTAACTCTTTCTGTTCGAGCAGTGCATCAAAGCGCGGCGCAGCCGCTTTGGAGTGCGGCAAGCTTGCTGCCGCTAATTTGCTGAGGCAGCTTGCTGCCGTACGATGGCCATTCACTTCAATATTGCTGTTTGACCCGCCGCAACGCTCAATTCACCGCCCATTGCCCGCCAGCAAGCAGGCGGGAAGAATGAGCGAGAGCAAGCTTCTCGCACTCCAGAGCGCGCTCCGCGCGCCGCGACGGGTTCAACAAAAGGAACCCAAACACACGCACACCTTATCCGACCGCGCCCGACTCCGTGGGGAAGGGGGTTGCGCCTGCTTGGCGTGCGCGCCTGCCGGCGATCATCACGCCGGGGCGGCCAAGGCTCTGCCCGGCGAGCTGGGTGTTGGCCGGGTCGCGGTAGCCCATGCGCACCATGCGGCGAACCTTGTCCGTCGTGTTGATGTAGCTTCCGTGCACGCAGAAGATGTTGAACAGCACGATGTCGCCCCGCTGGGCAGGCACGGGCGTGGTGTCCTCGAGGTGGTATTGACCCGTGGGCAGGTGCGGCGTGCAGGGGCCCTCCTCGGTTTCGGTGATGTGGGGGAGGTAGCCCGCCTTGTGTGAGCCGTCGAGAAAGCGAATCTCGCCGTTCGCGTGGCATGTGTCGTCCAGATGCAGCAAGACATCAATGTAACGGCCGTCGGTGTGCTCGTAGAAGGCGTTGTCCTGGTGCAACGGAAACGGATGGCCCGTCTCGGGCGGCTTGGCGTGCAGGGTGAGGTGGTGAAGCTCGACCGAGGGCCCCAGCAAGGCGGCCAGCACGGCAGACAACTTCGGGTGCGTCGCCGCGCGCATCCACGCCTCGCTGTAAAAATGGAGGTCGTGCAGGGAGGTCAGTTTGGATTTCTGCTCGGTTTCCGCATCCATCAGGGCCTGGCGCCACGGGCCGCTCCAGCCCATCTCGGTGATGGCCCACTGGTCCATGAGGAAGTCGAGATCCGCATCGAGGGCATTCATCTCGGCGGGCGTGTATACTTGCGGCACGCGCAGGTAGCCGTGCTCGTGGTAGAAAGTGATCTGCTCGGCGGTTACCATGGCGTTCGTTCCCGGTTAGGGTCGAATTGACAAAGCGTGTTGGGAATTTTACCATACGGGCACGCGCTGGTTGGGGAACCGAGAGCGCACCTGCGGGGCAGCCACTCCGGTCTTGCCGCGCCGCCTTCCCGAAATAACCCAGACTTCTGAAACAACCCTGAGAGACAAGGTCCAACACACCGCATGGGCATTCACCCGACGGCGATCGTTGATCCCAAGGCCGAAATCCACGACACCGCTGAGATCCACCCGTTCGCGATCATCGGCCCGCATGTCCAAATCGGCGCGCGCACGATGATTGGTCCGCATTGCGTGATCGACGGGCGCACCGTGATTGGCGAAGACAACCGCATCTTCAGCGGGGCGCAGGTGGGCATCGTGTCGCAGGACATGAAGCACGCACCGGATCTCTACGGGCGCTGCGAGCTGGGCGATGGCAACATCGTGCGGGAGCATGTGACGATCTCAGCGGCGACGATGAGCGGCCCGGAGGACGAGGAACGCGTCACGAGGATCGGCAGTCATTGCCTCTTCATGGCCTACAGTCATGTGGCGCATGATTGCACCGTGGGCAGCCGCGTGTGGATGGCGAATTGCGTATCCCTCGCGGGCCATGTGACGGTGCACGACAACGCCATCATCGGCGGGCTTGTGGGCGTGCACCAGGAGGTGACGGTCGGGGCCTTCTCGTTTCTCGGCGGCATGAGCCGCATCTCGCAGGATTGCCCGCCCTTCATGATTGTGGAGGGGAATCCCGCGCGTTGCTGCGGGCCGAACACGGTGGGCTTGAAGCGCAACGGGTTTGACGACACGGCGCGCAAGAACATCAAGCAGTTGTACCGCATCATGAATCGCAGCGGCCTGAATACGACGCAGGCGCTCGAGACCATCCTTCAAACGATCGAGGCGAGCCCGGAACGGGAGCGCTTCGTGGAGTTTTATCGCCAATCGAAACGCGGCGTGACCCGCTAAGGGGTCGCACTTCGCCGCGCACCGCGGAATTCCGCACGCGAAGCCAATGGAACCCATTCGCACCGGCGTCATCGGCGTGGGCCATCTCGGTTATCACCACGCTCGCCTCTATCACACCCTGGACGAAGCCGAACTCGTCGGCGTCGTGGACCCGGATCCGGAGAAAGCCGCCCGCGCGCGCGACGACTTCGGCGTGCCGAGTTTTCGCACCGTCGAGGATCTGTTGCATGCGGGCGTGCAGGCCGTGTCGGTCGTCGTGCCCACACGCCAGCACCACGCCGTAGCAATGGAGCTGCTCGCGAACGGCGTGGATGTGCTGGTAGAGAAACCCATCGCCGCCTCGCTGGATGAGGCCCGCGCGATGGTGGCGGCGGCAGCGGAGCAGGGCCGACTGCTCCAGGTTGGACATATCGAGCGCTTTAATGGAGCGGTGATAGCCCTGCTCGGGGCCTTTCAAGCGCCTCGGTTTATCGAGTGTCACCGACTCAGTCCCTACCCGATGCGCGGGCACGATGTGAGTGTGGTGCACGATCTGATGATTCACGACCTGGAAATTGCCCTGGCGATGGACAACTCCGGCATTGCCGCGATGGATGCCAGCGGCGTCGCCGTGTTTTCGCCGACGGAGGACATCGCGAACGCGCGCATCCGCTTTAATTCCGGCTGCGTGGCGAACATCACGGCCAGCCGCATCTCGGTGGAGAAGATGCGCAAGATTCGCCTGTTTTCCGCCGAGGCCTATGTGAGCACCGACTACAGCGAGCAGGAAGTGATGGTTTACCGCAAGAAAGAAGGCCCCGTGCCCGAGGGGGTCAACCCGATGATGCACATCACCATCGAGCCCTTGCCCGTCACGCGGGAGGAACCGCTCAAGCTCGAGCTTGCCGCTTTTGTCGAGTGCGTGCGCGAACGGCGGCAGCCGATTGTCACGGGGCAGGACGGTTTAAATGCCCTCGCGCTTGCCGAGCGCATCGTGGAGACGATTCGTGCGCAAGGGTGAGCGATGATCGCGGATCCCATGTTCGGGAAGCATCCATGACCGCGCCGCCCCGCGTCTATTTCGTGGCGGGCGAGTCCTCCGGCGACCTGCACGGCGCGAACCTCATCCGTGCCTTGCGCGCGCAACGGCCGGAGGTGGAATGCGCGGGCATCGGCGGTACGCGCATGCAACAGGCGGGCATGACGCTCCATCACGATTTGGCGAGCGAAGCGATCATGGGCTTCGTCGAGGTGGTGAAATCGCTCGGAAAAATCCGCACGCTTTTCCACGACACCCTGGCAAAATTGCGTGAATTCCGCCCGGATTGCCTCGTGCTGATTGACTACCCCGGCTTTAATATCCGGCTGGCGGCGGCGGCGTGGCCCTTGGGCATTCCCGTCGTCTACTACATCAGCCCGCAGGTATGGGCATGGAAGAAGGGCCGCGTGCACACGCTCAAGCGCTTCTGCCGCCGCATGCTGGTGATTTTGCCCTTCGAGCAGCCCCTCTACGAGGAGGTCGGGCTCGACTGTCAATTCGTCGGGCACCCCCTGTTGGACTACCTGCCCCAGGTCGAATTGGATGGCCGATACCGGGGCGAGATGACCATCGGCCTGCTGCCGGGAAGCCGCGCGCAGGAGATTTCGCGCATTCTGCCTGTAATGCTCGAGGTGGCCGAGGGTATTCGTAGGAAACACCCCGAGGCGCGCTTCGTCGCGCCCTGCGTCGACGAGGCGCGCGCGGAACAAGTCCGCGCACTTGTCGGCGACTTCCCCCTCGAGATCGACATCGGGGGCGCGTACGAAGTGCTGGATGGCGCCCGCTTCTGCATGGTCGCCTCCGGCACCGCCACGGTCGAAACCATGCTCTACGAAACCCCCATGGTCGTGATGTACCGCGTCGCCCCGGTGACCTACTGGCTCGCGCGCATGGTCGTGAATGTCGCGCACATCGGCATGGTCAACATCCTCGCCGGGCGCCGCATCGTTCCTGAATTCGTGCAGCACGAGGCGACCGTCGAGCGCGTGTTGCCCGCCGCACTGGACCTCATCGCCGATTCCCCCGCGCGCGCGGCGATGCTTCAAGACTTACGCTCTGTGAAAGAGGGCCTTGGCGGCCCCGGCGCATCCGCCCGCGCGGCCGAGGCCGTACTCGAGATCGTGGACGAACACCGCCGCAAGGCATTGCCGGCGCCGGGAGTGACAGGAGCATGATGGTAGATTATCGCGTGGGCTCGACATCCCCCGCCGCTTCGCGGCACCCCCTTCAAAGGGGGACTTGTTTGGGCATTCTTGTATTTTCTACCAATAGGCATTTCCAAGCTCTGGGAGAATCCCGCATCGCTTCATCGGAAATGGCCTCAAAAAGTCCCCCTTTGAAGGGGGATTTAGGGGGATGTAGGGCTATCGCGTTGAACCGTAGCAAACGCGGCGGTCACCCTCACCCCAACCCTCTCCCAGAGGGAGAGGGAGTATCACGGGGGGCGAGCGTCCTCGCGAGCTGGGAGACCTTGCGGTCGCCGGAGTGGCGCGGTCAGGAGACCGGCCACATCGCGGATAGTGGGCAATTGCGATGAGTGATCGCCTCTACCTGATCGACGGCATGGCGTTCGCCTTTCGGTCGTACTTCGCCATTCCGCATTTGCGCACGAAGGATGGCCGCCCGACGAATGCGGTGTTCGGTTTCGCGCGCGCGCTGTTGCGCATTCTGAAGGAAGAAAACCCCACCCACTTCGCGGTGGTGTTCGATGCGCCGGGCAAGACTTTTCGCGACGAGCTGTACGCCGACTACAAGGCGCACCGGCCGGACACGCCGGACGACCTCATCAAGCAGTTTCCCGTTATCGACGAGCTGATCAAGGCCTTCCCGATTCCCATTCTGCGCATTCCTGAGGTCGAGGCGGACGATGTGCTGGCATCGCTGGCGAAGCGCGCGGCCGAGAGCGGCATGGAGGCGGTTGTCTGCTCGGGCGACAAGGACATGCTCCAGATCGTAGGCGAGGGCATCACGGTATACGACCCGTACAAGGGCGGCACGGGGCAGCGGTACAACCGCGCCGAGGTGATCGAGCGCTATGGCGTGCCGCCAGAGCGCGTGGTGGACGCGATGGCCCTGATTGGCGACACGGCGGACAATGTGCCGGGCGTGCGGGGCATTGGCGAGAAGACGGCGAAGAAGCTGCTCGAGAAGTACGAGACCCTCGAGAATTTGTACGCGCATGTGGATGAGTTGAAGGGCAAGCAGCGGGAGAACATCGAGCAGGGCCGTGAGCTGGCCTTCTTGAGCCGTGAGCTGGTGACCCTGAAAACGGACCTCGCGCTCGATGTGCCCTTCGAGGATTTAAGAACGCGGGAGATGGACCGCGAGGCACTCGAGGCCTTTTTCCGCGAGCATGAGTTTCACGCACTGACGGAGGAGTTCATGCCCAAGGCCTCCGCGACGGAGGAACTGGACTACCGCCTCGTGCTGACGATGGAGGAACTCGACGCGGCCATCGCGGAGATGCGCGCGGTGGGTTCGTTCGCGATTGATACGGAAAGCACCTCGACGGAACCGATGCGCGCGTCGCTGGTGGGCATCTCCCTGAGCTGCCGCGAGCAGACGGGCTACTACATTCCCGTGGCGCACCAGCCCGAGGCGATGGTGGTGAACAAGAACCCCGATGACCTGTTCGGGGGGGAGCAGGTCGAGGGGCTGGAGAAGGCGGCGGTGCTCGAGCGGCTGCGGCCGCTCCTCGAGGATGAATCCATCGGCAAGATTGGCCACAACATCAAGTACGACCTGGTGTTGCTGACGCGCGAGGGGGTAGAGATGCGCGGGGTGTCGATGGACACCATGTTGGCATCCTATTTGACAGATCCCTCACAGGTACGGCATAATCTGAACGAGGTTAGCGCCCACTATCTGCGGCGCAGGCTCATCCCCATCTCCGATTTAATCGGCAAGGGCGCCAAGGCCACCACCTTCGACACGGTTCCGGTGGACGCGGCATGCGAGTACGCATGCGAGGACGCCGACTTCGCTTGGCGGTTGGCGGTTCACTTCACCCCTCTCCTCGAAGAACGCGGCCTGGTCTCCTTGATACACGATGTGGAAGTGCCGCTGATCGGTGTGCTGGCCCGCATGGAACAGACCGGCATCGCGATTGACAAAGCCGTCTTCGCGCGGTTACAACAAGACATTGAGGAGCGCCTGGGGGCGCTCGAGACGGAAATTCACGAGCTGGCCGGCGGGCCCTTTCAGATCAACTCGCCCAAGCAGCTTCAGGAAATTCTCTTCGAACGCATCGGCTTGAAGCCCGTTCGAAAGACCAAGACCGGATACTCCACCGACATGGAGGTCTTGGAGCAACTGGCACCGGAGCACCCCCTTCCCGAGCGCATTCTGGCGTATCGAACTTTGGAGAAACTGCGCGGCACCTATGTGGAGGCTCTGCCGAAACTGGTGCACCCGGACACGGGGCGCATTCACACTTCATTCAATCAAACCATAGCCGCCACGGGCCGCCTGTCCAGCAGCCAACCCAATCTACAGAACATCCCCATCCGGACGGCCGACGGCCGCCGCATACGACAGGGATTCGTGCCCGGGCGCAAGGGTGACAAATTAATCTCCGCCGACTACTCGCAGATCGAGTTGCGCGTACTTGCGCACCTTTCCGGCGACGAGGCCATGCTGACGGCCTTCCACGAGGACCGCGACATCCACACCGAGACGGCCGCCCGCATTTTTGGCGTGGACGCGGCCGAGGTGGACGCCGGCATGCGGCGCCAGGCGAAAGCCGTGAACTTTGGCGTGGTGTATGGCCAGAGCGCCTTCGGCCTCGCGCGCAGCCTCGGCATCCCGAACAACGAAGCCGCCCGCTTCATTACGCAGTATTTCGAGCAATTTCCCGGCGTGAAGGCGTGGCAGGAAGCCACGCTGACGCAGGCGCGCGAGCAGGGCTTCGTGACGACGCTGTTGAACCGGCGGCGCTACCTGCCGGAGTTGCAGGCGGGCGATGTAAACACCCGGCGCCAAGGCGAGCGCGTGGCGATCAACACGCCCGTGCAAGGCAGCGCGGCGGACATCATCAAGGTGGCCATGGTGCGCCTGGATGCGCAGTTGGCGGATACGCAGGCACACCTGCTGGTGCAGGTGCACGATGAGTTGTTGGTGGAGGCCCCCGCGGAGGAAGCGGAGGCCGTGGCCAGGACGATACAAGAAAGCATGCAGCAGGCCGTGGCGTTAGCGGTCGAGCTGAAGGTCGATGTCGGCATTGGTAATAACTGGGACGAGATCCATTGAGACCTGCACAACGAAACCGCAGGAAATAGGAACCGATCAGCATGAATGAACGCACATCCGAGCGTGGGCAAGGGCAAGGCCAGGGCCAAGGGCAGGGACAGCGCCGCCGTCCCCCGAAGAAGAATGGGCCCCCGAGCAACAATCGCAACCGGCAAAGGCGTGGGCCGCACCCGAACCAGCAGAAGCGCTCGAACCCGCTTGGACTGCCCAAGGACATCGATGCAGAGTCCGAGGAGTTCGAGGCCGGGGCGCCGGAAATCTCCATCACCGAGTTGAAGAACAAGACGATGGCCCAACTGACGGCCATCGCCAAAGAACTCGATGTGGAAGGGTACGCCGGGCTTAAAAAGCAGGACCTCACCTTCTGGATTCTGCAGCACAGCATCGAGAAGACCGGCTCCGCCTATGGCGAGGGCACCCTCGAGATTCTTCCCGACGGTTTCGGCTTTCTGCGCTCGGCCGATTACTCCTACCTCCCCGGCCCGGACGACATTTATGTCTCCCCCTCGCAGATACGCAAGTTCGCACTCCGCACCGGCGATATGGTCCAAGGCCATGTGCGCGCCCCGAAGGAAGGCGAGCGCTACTTCGCCCTTCTCAAGGTCGAGGCGGTCAACTACGAGGACCCCGCCGTCGCGCGTGAGCGCATCCTGTTCGACAACCTGACCCCGCTCCACCCGGATGAACGCATCCGGCTCGAGGTTGGCAAGGAAGAGATCGCCATGCGCGTGCTCGACCTTATCGCGCCAATAGGCAAGGGTCAGCGCGGGTTGATTGTGGCGGCCCCGTTCACGGGCAAAACGGTGCTGTTGCAGAAGATTGCCAACAGCATCGCCACCAATCACCCCGAGATGGAAATCATCGTGCTGCTCATCGACGAGCGGCCCGAGGAAGTCACGGACATGTCGCGCAGCGTGAAGGGCGAGGTGGTTGCCTCCACCTTCGACGAGCCGCCGGAACGCCATGTGCAGGTCGCCGAGATCGTGCTCGAAAAGGCACGCCGGCTCGTCGAGCACAAGAAGGATGTCATCATCCTGCTCGACTCCATCACCCGCCTGGCACGCGCCTACAATGTGATCGTGCCGTCGAGCGGCAAGGTGCTCTCCGGTGGTGTGGATGCCAACGCCCTGCAACGCCCGAAGCGCTTTTTTGGCGCGGCGCGCAATGTGGAGGAAGGCGGCAGCCTGACCATCCTTGCCACGGCGCTCGTCGAGACCGGCAGCCGGATGGACGAGGTCATCTTCGAGGAGTTCAAGGGCACGGGCAACATGGAGATCCATTTGGATCGCCGCCTGATGGAAAAACGCATCTTCCCGGCCGTGGATGTGCAGAAATCGCGCACGCGCAAGGAAGAATTGCTGCTCGAGGATGAGGAATTGCAGCGCATCTGGCTGTTGCACAAGGTGCTGAGCCCGCTGAGCACGGTCGAGGCGACCGAGCAGCTGATGAAGCGCTTGGCCAAGTCCGACTCGAACGAGCAGTTCCTCCAGCTGATGCAGAAGATGTAAGCTCCCGCGAACCGCCATGAAGCCACCGCACGACGAGTCCCGGGCGCCCGTGCGCCTTCGCCCGGAGGGCGGGCCCTTCTGGCGGGCGGCGGGAGGATTTGATACCGCTGTGCGGCTCTTGGCCGATGATGCAGCCGTCGAAACCCTGCGGGACGACGGTCCGCTCAGCCAATTGCGGCAAGTGGCGGGCCTGCCGGGCATCATGCCGCCGATTGTTGCGATGCCCGGACTGGCCTCTGCCTTGGGCGTGCCCCGGCCGTGCGTCATTGTGGCGGACTCCGCCTGCGGGGGCGTTGTCATTCCTGCGGCGGTGGGGCATGGCATTGGCAACGGCACACACGCTGTTGCGTTGCCGTGGGAAGGTGCCGCGATTCAAGAGCGCGCGGAAGCCATCGCCCAAGCCTTGCGTTCAGCCCTTTCCAGCACGGATACCCCCATGGACGACCCTGCTTTCGATGCAGTCTGCACCGGAGGCATCGCGTGGGGCGTTGAGCAGGGCTGGGGCCATGCGGACGACGCGGCCGCATGCGAGCACCGCGGCGCAATGACAGGGGCCGACCCTGCCGCGCTGTCCAACATCGCCCGATCATACGGCCGCGCACAGTTTGGCATTCTGGATGGAGACGGGGCGTTTGCCTCGATCTTTCAGGTGGAAAGTCGGGGAAAAGGCACGGCATTTGGGCTCGAACAGGGTCAGGCTGTATTGATTGTGCGGGCGGGCAGCCGCGCACTCGGCCATCAAGTCACCGAGGACGCCATCGAGAGCATGGCGCGCGCCTCACTTCAACACCGCATCCGTGTTCCGCAGCGGGCGCTCGCCTGCGTGCCGGCCCATTCGCTCGAGGGGCGCGTCTACCTCGCGGGCATGGCGGCCGCCGTCAATTTTGCCGCCGCTCATCGCCAATACCTCGCGCACCGTTCAATCGCAGGCATCCAGCGGGTGTTGGGCGATGAAACCACGGCATCCGGCGCGCGGGTGATGGCCGAGCACACGCACCAGTCCGCGAGCATTCAACTCATTCGAGAGGACGGCAACGCGAGGCGTCCCATGCTCGTTCACCGCAAGGGTTGCATCGCACTCGATGCCGAATCCGGCCGCCTGTGCGTTCTCACGGCAGCCAAGGGAAACGAGGCCTGGCTTGTCGCCCCCGGCCCGGGCGCACGCAGCACCTTCCACAGTGCCAGCGACCTGGCCGATGCCGGAGCCCTCCGAGTTCAGCGTGAGGCGAAAATCGTGCGCGTCATCGCACTCTTGAAGGCGATCGTGAACGCGTAATGGCCACGCCGCCGCAACCCGTCAGACGATTCCACCCTCATACGCTTGCTCGAAGAGAGCTAGGCAGCCCGCCTCATCCAACTCGCCGGGTTGGTTGCGGAAACGGTAGGGATCGGAGGCGAGGTCGCGGGCAAACTCGGGGAGTTGCGCCGCGTGGACGCCATGGCTGGAGGCGGCGGGGGAGACCTCGAGCCGGTGGAGCAGGGCGTGCAAAGCCGCGGCGATGGCACGGCCGGCGCTGTCGGGTTTCGCGGCGCAGGGGTGGCCCATGATCTCCGCGATGCGCGCGACGCGGCCGGGGTGGACGGTGGCGTTGTGCTGGAACAGCGGCGTGAGCAACAGGGCGTTGGCCAATCCGTGCGCGATTCCGCACTCCAGCGTGAGGTAGTAGCCCATGCCGTGGACGAGCGTCGTGCCCGTCTGCGCGATGACGCAACCGGCCAGCATGGCGGCGTGTTGCACGCGCCCGCGGGCGGCGACATCCCCCGGTTGCTCGACGACGACGGGCAAGGCCTCGTGCAGAATCCGAATCGCCTCGAAGGCCAAGCCATCGGCCATGGCGTTCGCCGTGTTCGAGAGAATGCCCTCCATGGCCTGCGAGAGGGCGTCGAGGCCGGTATTGACGGTGACCGAGCGCGGCAGGGGTACCGTCAGGGCCGGGTCGAGCAGGGCGATGCGGGGAAAGAGACAGTCCGAGCCGAGCGTGGCCTTCCGATGCTTCGCATCGTTCACGAGGACCGCGTAGGGCGTCACTTCGCTGCCGCTGCCCGCCGTGGTCGGAATGGCGAGAATGGGCAGGGCGCCGTTCGGGAAGGTGTCTCGACCGAGGAAATCCACGCAGGGCCCGGCGTGCAGGGCGAGACCGGCGATGGCCTTTGCGGCATCCATCGGGCTGCCGCCGCCGATGGCAACGACGCAATCGCACCCCGCCTCGCCGCACAGCACCGCGCCGACATCGCAGATGCCGGTGCCGGGGTTCTCGTCGATTCCCTCGAAGCAGATGGCATCGGGAAAGGCTTCGGTGATGCGGTCAATGACGCCGAGCGCACGCGCGGAGTTCATGCCAGCGACAACGAATGGGCGTCCGCCCAGTCTGCCGATATGCTTCGCGAGCGACTCGATGCACCCCTCGCCAAAGATCACCTCAACGGGCATGCGATAGGTATAGGGAGGCACCATCACGGGTCCAGCGGCGCTTTGCTGGACTCGCGCACATGCATCTCCAATTCATCAAGCACTTGGCGCCGCTTGGCGCTGAGGCCGTCCAGCTTCTGCTTCGCCTTCTCCGCCGCGCTCGATTGCGGATCCGTCACCACCGTGCGGTGCCAATGCGTCGCGGCCTCCTCGAGCCGGCCGAGCTGATACGCCGTGTGCCCGAGAAAGCAATGCGCCCACGCAAGCCGTTCGTCGTACTCCAGCGCACGGAGGAGGTAGCCCTCCGCCTCGCTGTAGCGCTTCTCGTTGTAGGCCTTCCGCCCCTTCTCGAGCATGCGGCGCGCCTCCTTCTCTTCGCCGCTGCGGCGGCCGGCCTTCACGCCATGGCGCAGCTTGTGGAGATCGCCACCAATACCGCCGATGGCCTCCAGCGGCGATTCACGGCGTTGAACCACGCGCTTGGCGTGCTTTCCGAGGTTCTTGAAGAAAGTCTGGATATTGCGCATCAGGCTTCGGCTCATGCTTCACGGTCTCCTTGGACTAAGCATAGCAGGGAAAGTCGGCGTGCGTCAGGCGCTGTCCTTCGGCGCACGCCGTTCCGGCTGCGAAACAACCCCCGTGGGCCGCCGCGAACCCACCTCGATGGCTTCGTCCACCATTTCGAGCAGGCGTTGGGCTGAGCGGCGGCAAGTCTGCACCGCCTTGCGCTGCTCCGGGCTCAATTCACCGAGTTCGTCTGCCAGGAGCATGTCGGCGTAGCCGAGAATGGCGGCAACGGGTGAGCGCATTCGAACGGACACGGTATTGAAGAACTCGCGCTTCATCTCGTCCACCTGCCGTAATTCACGGTTGAGTTGCGCGAGGTTTTCGTTGGCCAGCCGCGTGGCTTCCTCGAGTTCCTTCTTTTCGGTAATGTCCTGCGCCATGACGACGAAAAAGCGGACGCCATCGCGCAGAAACGCGCGAATGAGCATATCCACGGTGTGCTCCTGGCCGTCGGCGTCGATGACGATCATCTCACCGCGGTACTCGCCATGGGCACGCAAGCTGGCGAACTTAACGCCGAGGGTGCCGTCGTCGAAGAGGAACGCACGCGGGCGTTGGCCGAGAATCTCGTCGCGTTCCAGGCGCAGGAAGGAACAGGCGCGCTCGTTGGCATCCATGATTTGGTCGTTGTCATCCACCACGAGAATCAGGTCCGCGGCGGTATTGAGCACGGTGCGGAGCGTGGCCTCGGAGGTCGCGAGTGCATCCGCGTGACGCCGGGCGGACTCGGCATTGCGTTGAAGCTGGTGGGACAACACGCCGACTGCCCAACCGGCCCCGGCGATCGCCAGCGTTTTTCCGGCAAGTTCGCCCCAAGGTTGCCCGATGCCCGCGCGAAAATGCTCGACAAGCAGGACGGCGCCGAAGGTGCCAATGCAGATCAGGGTGGATACCGCGATGGTCCGCATGCTACGCGTATACGCCGTGAGGCCGATCAAAAAGAGCGGGTAGAGCATGAATGCCACGCTCTCGTCCGCCCCGGTCACGAAAATGAGGATGGTGATCTCACCGAGATAGATGCCGTAGTTCAGGCGGCTGGCGAACCAGTCCACCCGCCGCCGGTGGAGCGCGAGATGGGCAAAGGCGTTGTGCGCGAGGATGATGAGCGTGCCTGCGACGACATCGCTCCACTCCCACGGAATACCGCCGAACATGACACTGCCCAGCACCACGGCCAGCGAGAACCAGCGAAAGCCCAGGCCCGCGCGCTCGATGCGGAAGATCGTCTGTGTGCGTTCTTCCAGGTTCACTGCGACGAGTCCCCCGTGGTGGCGGCATACACCGTGTTGCGGGGAATGCCGAAATGCTCGGCCACCGCACGGATGGCATCCCGGCGCGAGACTCCCGACTCGGTCATGACCATCTCGACGGCCTCGCGCAGTTCCGCGTCCGACAGGGCCGGGGTCTCCGGCTCGGCCGGGGTGAGGAGGATGACATACTCGCCGCGATCCGGGAAATCCTCCAGCCGAGCGAGCAGGGCGGAAGCTTGACCGTGAACGAACTCCTCGTGAATTTTGGTCAATTCTCGGGCCACGGCAATCTCCGCGCCCGGCAGCAGTTCGCCCATCAGGGCGATGGTGTCCGCCGCTCGCCTTGGCGACTCGTAGAACACATGCGTCTCGGGGCGATCGCGAAGCCGAATGAGCAGGTCATGCGCCTGCGTGCGCTTTCGAGGGAAGAATCCGTGAAAGGAGAAGGCATCCGTCGGGAGTCCGCTCGCGCTCAATGCGGCCAGCGCCGCGCATGCACCGGGAATCGGAACCACGGCGAAGCCTGCCTCCCGCGCCGCCCGCACCAGCCGGTAGCCGGGGTCGCTGATGCACGGCGTGCCTGCATCGGTCACGAGGGCAATGGTGCGGCCATTGGCCAACTCCTCGAGCAGCCGCCCGGTCTTTTCCATCTCATTGTGCTCATGGTAACTGGTGACGCGCGTACCGATGGAATAGTGGCGCAGCAAGCGCTGGGTGTGGCGGGTATCCTCCGCCGCGATCAGGTCCACCTCGCGCAATACGCGCACGGCCCGGTGGGTGATGTCCTCCAGGTTGCCGATGGGCGTTGCCACGATGAACAGGGCGGGATGGGGAGCGGTGTTCTCAGGCAAGGGCGATGGGTCTCCCTTGCGCCATGGGGCGGCGCAACTCAGACGATATCCGGCGGCGGCAGCGGGGCGTTGCCGAATACACGCTCCTGCATGCAGAGAATCTCAATCAAGGCGGTGGGTTCCAGGGCGTCGAGGTCATCCTGGAGGGGCGAGGGGCGCATTTCCCCCGGGGCGGCCCCCGGGGCGATGAGCATGGCGCCCTTGGGGTTGTCGCGCGCGGCCACGATGACCACCCGGCCGGCACGGCCCGAGGCGAGCTTGACGGCCCCCACGATGGCGGCCCCTTGGCGTTGCCAGGTAATCATCTCGGCTCCCCCTGCTCTGGATGACCAATCCCACGAAGTCCCACACCGCGAAACCAACACCGGCGCCGCGACCGCATGGGCCAGGGCGCCGGTGGCATAACCATCTGCTGCTTCCCGCGGAAACCGCTAGAAGAGGTACTCAGGCATCATGACCGCCTCGTAGTTCACATCGCGGTCCGAGAACGGGAAGGTCACCATCTCGAAGACACCCGTTCCCGTACGCATGACGGCGCGGGTCGTGCCCAGCACCGGCACCACGCCGACCAGATACTGCAAGGACTTCCCCTCCTTGAGCTTCTGGTCGAAAGTCACCGGGATTTCCGCCCAGCCGAACAGCACATTGGAAAGGCCGCGGCCGAGTTTGGTCATGCCCTTTTCCAAACCCGTCGGGTTTTGGATTTCCTGCGTCGGGTCGTAATGCTGCGCCGCCGTCGGCGTGGCCCAGACAAAGGCCGCCATTACCATGGCGACCATGACGGGCACAGTCCACAATTTATTGCGCGTGATCACTGGAATTCTCCTCCCTGACCGGCATGCGCCGACCATTCCGCCCTGACTATCGTAGGGTGAGGGTACCAAACGGGGCGAATCCTGTCAACGATTTACATGCCGCCCCGAAATCCCCCTATTTCTTCACCTTTTCCCAACGCCGCGACTTCGCCGAGCGCTCGACCGCGTCCAGCACCTGCTGGCAGCGCACCCCGTCCTCGAAAGTCGGGAATGTGGGGTTCTTGCGGTTGATTTGCGTGATGAAGTCGTACACCTCGTGGGTGAAGGCATGCTCATAGCCGATGATATGCGCCGGGGGCCACCAGTTCTCGGTGAAGGGATGGCCCGGGTCCGTCGCGTTGATGAGCCGGAAGCCCTGCTTCGTGTCCGGATCGGCCGCGTTGTAGTACTGGAAGTAATTCATGTGCTCGAGGTCCCAGATGACCGAGCCCTTCGAGCCGTAGATTTCCCAGGTGTGGTGGTTGCGGCGGCCGGGGCAGAAGCGAGAGGCCTCGAAGCTGGCGATGGTCGGGGCACCCTCGAAACGCGCCAGGAAGGAGGCCGCGTCGTCGACGGTCACTTTGCCCATCTTAGGCTTCTTGCTGCCTGCGCGCTTCTTGCGGTCGATGCCGGTGTCGACCTCGGGCATGGGGCGCTCCGTGATAAAGGTCTGCGTGGTGGCGGAGACCTCCGAAATCGGGCCGATGAGGTTGTGGCACATGTCGGTGATATGCGCGCCGATGTCGCCCAGGGCGCCCGAGCCAGCGCCCTCTTTCGTGAGGCGCCACACCAGCGGGAAGTTCGGGTCGACGATCCAATCCTGCAGGTACGCCGCGCGGAAGTGGAAGATGTCGCCGAGTTCACCGCTCTGGATCATGTTCTTGATGGTCATCACCGCGGGCACATAGCGGTAAGTGAAGCCGCACATGTGGCGGATGCCCGCCTTGTTGGCCGCGGCGAGCATGCGCTTGGCCTCGGGCAGCGTGTTGGCCAGGGGTTTTTCGCAGATGATGTGCTTACCCGCCTTTGCCGCGGCAATCGCCATCGGCTCGTGCAGGCTGCCCGGCGTGGCGATATCCACGATGTGGATATCCTCGCGGGCGATGACGGCCTCCCAGTCGGTGCTGTACTCTTCCCAGCCGTACTTGGCGGCAAGGGCCTTGGTTTCCTCGGGGTTGCGTCCGCACAACACCTTCATGTTGAGGTTCACGGGCAGATCAAAGAAGGCCTTGACCTGGCGAAACGCGTTGCTGTGGGCCTTGCCCATGAATTTTGTGCCCAACAGGGCGACATTGAGTGTCCGTGGCATTGTCATCCTCCCTCTGCGTGTAGTTCCGCGCGTGCAATGTGCAACTTGGGAGTATAAACAAGGGATGGGGGCAAGGCAACGGAGGCGTTCCCGAATCGAGCGGCAGGCGCGCGCGGGTGGGGCGCTAGTTGCCGAAGAGAACCGGGTCGAAGTCGACGAGGGGTTCCGGCTCTGCGAGGGCGGCATCGCCCAGCGGCGAGGGGTTCATGTCTGCCTCGTCAATGATGAGGTCGTCCAGCCGATCCTGATGGAGAAACGCCGGCCAACTCTCCCGGGGCCGGGTGCCGGTAATGAACGCCTCGCGGAAGCTGCCGCCTGCCAGCCCGGTGTCCCGGTTGATGGAGAAGAACTCGATCCCGTCCGGCACATCGAAGTCACTCACCGGCAGATCCTCGTGCGCGGCCATCATGAAGTCCGTCCATACCGGCGAGGCCTGCGCGCCGCCGGTGTAGGTGCGCCCTCGGCCCAAGGGGCGGTTGTCGCGGTAGCCCTTCCAGACCACGGCGGTGAAGTCACGCGTGAACCCGGCGAACCAGGCATCGCGGCTGTCGTTCGTCGTGCCGGTCTTGCCGCCGCGCGGCCGCTCGAGCGGGCGGGTGCGGGCGCCGGTGCCAATCTCACAGACCTCTTGAAGCAACGAGGTGATCACATACGCCGTATTCGCCGGCAATACGCGGCGGGGCTCGGTGCGGGCCCGTTCGCGCAGGATGAAGCCGTCCCGGTCGCGAATTTCCGTCACGAGGACCGGCTCATGCCGCATGCCGCCGTTCGGGAAGATGCTGAATGCAACGGCCTGATCGAGCACCGTTGTCGAGGGGGTACCCAGAGCGATCGTGAGCCCGTAGACCGGGTCGATGTCGCCCGTGACGCCGGTATCCTTCAGGTACGAGGCGACGGTGGCGAAGCCGAGGTCTTCCACCAGCTTGATGGCGACGATATTCACCGAACTGCGCATGGCACGGCGCAGGGTGACGGGCCCCAGGTGGGTGTTGTCGAAATTCGTCGGCGCCCAGCGCTGACCCCACTGGTCCACCCGCACATAGGGGCTATCCACCACGATGCTCGCCGCGGTGTAGCCGTTCTCCAAGGCGGCGGCCCACACAAAGGGCTTGATGCTCGAGCCGGGCTGGCGGCGGGCCTGCGTCACCGTGTTGTACTTCTCCGTCTCCCAGTCACGCCCGCCCACGAGGGCACGCACGAAGCCCTCGAAGCCTTCGCGGTTGTCCAGGCACACGAGGGCGCCCGAAACCGGTAGAAACTCCTCCAGGCGGTCCCGGGCCTCGAAATAAGTGCGCTTTTCCTCGTCGAATTTCTCCAGGTCGGGGAGAATGGCGCGCTCTGCCGCCTGCTGCATGCCCCAATCGAGGGTGGTATGGATCTGCAAGCCGTTGGCGAACACATCCTCGATGCTCAGGCCAACCTCGTGCAGCAAGTACTTGCGCACTTCCTCCACGAAATACGGCGCCTTGAAGCGGTTCGGCGCAAAATACCCCTCGCCACTCGCCAGCAGTTCCGCCCGGCGCTCGGGTGTCACCACGGAGGCCATGAGGTCCTCGGCGATGGCCTGCTCAAACTCCTGCTGCGTGATGAAGCCGACATCCAGCATCTGCTGCAGCACGATGTCGCGGCGCGTAAGGGCATTCTGCGGATAGCGGAAGGGCTGTTGAAGGTTGGGCGCGCGCACCACGCCCGCCAGCATCGCCGCCTCGCTCAGGGTCACATCCCGGCAACTCTTGGCGAAATACTGCCGCGATGCGGCCTCGACGCCGTAGGCACTGATGCCGAGGAAAATCTGGTTCAGATACAGCTCGAGAATTTCGTCCTTCGTGTACTCGCGCTCCAGTTGCAGCGCGATGACGGCCTCCTCGATCTTGCGGCGTACCGTCTGCTCCGTCGACACGCCCGTGACATTCACATTGCGCACCAACTGCTGCGTGATCGTGCTGCCGCCTCGAATCCGGCCCGTCTGCACGATGTACAGCGCGGCATTGATGATGGCGTCCGGGCGGACGCCCTTGTGCGCGTAGAAGAGGTGATCCTCCGTCGCGATGAAGGCCTTCTGGAGGTGCAAGGGCATCTCGTGGAGCGGCACCAGCTGGCGGATTTCCTCGTCCGTGAACTCGCCCAGCAATTCCCCGTCCGCCGAGAACACCTTGCTGCCGATCTGCGGGCGGAACTGGTCCAGTGCGTCGATGGTCGCCTCGGCGTCATCCACGATGAAGACGAACAAGCCCAGCATGGCCCCCCACATGCCGGATACCACCAGCATGAAGAGGAAAAAGATTAACCCGCAACCGCGGCCGTACTTGCGTGTGCGGGCTTCTGGATCGTGAACGAGCATGGGGTTAGTTTACCATTCTGGGCAGGCTTTAGACTATTGGCCGCAGGCCCAGGGCCGCGGGTGATTCCGGGGGGACGGGGGCCGCTCACCGAGGTGAACGGACCCCCAGCGAATGGCGCTGCAGCGTTCCATATCCCGATTCCCGCCAAGGTTCCCCGGGATCGGGCGCCCCGATGGTGAAAGTCCACGGTTTTGGCCTCCATGTCCCCTATTTGCTATGATGTACCGGTATTTGTATGACTCCAGTTCCATTGAACCCAATGCATCCGGGAGATGACCCACATGAGCGAAGCGTACATTGTTGGCGCCGTGCGCACCCCCATGGGGCGCGGCAAGGAAGGTGGGGCTCTCAACAGCGTCCACCCCGTGGACCTTTTGGCCAAAGTGCTGGAAGAGGCGGCCAGCCGGGCCGGCGTTCCGAAGGAAAAGGTCGAAGACATTATCGTGGGCTGCGTGAGCCCGACGGATCAGCAGGGTGCGAACATCGCCCGTCTGGGTCTGTTGAAGGCTGGATTCCCGGTCGAGGTGCCGGGCGTGCAGATCAACCGCATGTGCGGCTCCTCGCAGCAGGCGGTCCATTTTGGCAGCCAGGCCATCGACGCAGGCGATGTGGATGTCGTCATCGCCGGTGGCATCGAGAGCATGAGCCGCGTACCGATGGGCAGCGACTGGGGCGTGTTGACGCCGGAGTTCGTGGAGAGTTTCCCCTTCGCCCTCGCGAGCATGGGCGAGTGCGCCGAGCGTATCGCCGAGAAGTGGGGCCTGACGCGTCTGCAGTTGGACGAGTTCGGCAAGCGCAGCCACGAGTTGGCCTCCCAGGCCCGCGCGAAGGGCTGGTTCGCCGATGAGATCCTGCCGATCGAGGTGGGCACGAATGGCGAGACGCGGGTCATCAAGGACGACGAGGGCATCCGCGACGAGCTGGATATCGAGAAGATGGGCACGCTCAAGACCCCCTTCCGTGAGAACGGCGTGGTGACGGCGGCCAACGCCAGCCAGATCACCGACGGCGCGGCGGCCGTCGTGCTGGCCTCGGGCAAGGCGGCGGATGAACTCGGCCTGAAGAAGCGCGCGCGCATCGTGACGCGCGTCGTGGTCGGCAGCGACCCGGCCCTGACGCTCACCGGCCCGATTCCGGCCACGCAGCTTGCACTCAAGAAGGCGGGCATGAGCATCGGCGATATCGACATCATCGAGATCAACGAGGCCTTCGCCAGCGTGGTCTTGGCATGGGCGGCCGAGTTGAAGCCGGACATGGCCCGCGTCAACCCCTTGGGCGGCGCGATCGCCATGGGGCATCCGCTCGGCGCGACCGGCGCAATCCTCATGACGAAGATGCTCTACGAGTTGGAGCGCACGGACAAGAAGTTCGGCCTTCAGACGATGTGCATCGGCCACGGCATGGCCACGGCGACGATCATCGAGCGCTTGTAGCCGCACTCCCGATTAAACCAATCGCCACCCCCGGGGAATCTCCCTGGGGGTGGCGAATCTTTTTACAAGTCTGCACAACTTTTGCGGTGCATACGCTTTCAAGTTGAGGTGTCTGGCGATGAAGTGGCGCACACACCAATCACGCATGCGAATGAACCTACTCAATGAATAGTTGCGCTACATCTACTTTTTACGAAATAGGCTGCTAAGTCGACTGGTCCTTGCCGACTCGCGCTCTTTTTTCTGCAGCAGGTAAGATCTGTAGGCGGGATGCACTTCCCATTCTGCAGTTTGCATTTGGTTCCAGTTTGCTCTAGAAACAAAGTCAGGATCAGAATCATAACTTATGTGCTCAAAATCTCGCTCCCGCGACAAATTTGTAACTCTCGGGTTGCAGAAGCCAGTTTCATAAACCAACCTCCAAAGCAAATAGATGTCGTCGTCAGAATCTGGCCGGAGCTGATGCCCACGGATCTCAACGCCAAACCTCGAGGGAATCGTTCTGAGGTGGTCCTTCATTGTTTCAGACGAGAAAGCAAAATCCAGCCGTGAAAATGAGTCACAGATTTCTCGCAAAACACCACAATCTAAAGCATACTCCTTGACGAGGTCCTCCATGCGTTGATCTGAATACTCTCGTTCGGCCATATCCACAATAGACTGCGAAATCTTCGATTTGCGCTTCTGCTTTGCGAATTTTGCGAGACACCACACAAATTGTAGGGCATCGCGAGGTCGGCCTCGAGCGTTCTTCGCTAGAAAGTCCAACCACAGGCGCTCCTCCTTTACGGAGGTTGGAAGCATGACTTTCGATTGCTCGAAGAAGCACTCAACCGGCTCTGAGCAATCTATTTCCGGAATGCTCGCACAGACAGCCCGTAGCCGCTGCTCAATAATTTGTCGAATCTGTGTTTCTGATGGATCTAATTTTCGTACTACATTTCGAATATGATCAACCTGATCGTATTGACCGCTTGAATCTCGATTCATGAGGCCCCACACCTCGGTCCGAAGTGAGATCACCACGCGGATATTTGGGAACTCTTCGCTTAGTCGTTGAGCTGCCAATATAAACCCCCAAATTCGGTTAACCTGTTCTCGATTAACCATAGATGCCACTTGGTCAACATCATCCAGTAGCAAATATATTGCCTTTGGTGCTCTCGAAAAGTTTGTCTGCAACGCATCCTTCAAAGCTGCCGCATTAGGATCCGATAGCGGGTCCAGCAATTTTGAGAAATCAATATCCGTTACTGCTGAACCAATACGGGATAGATAATTGGCAGCAAGTTGGATGAAGTCTGGCTCTCGCTCCTGCGCATTGACAGCCTTGTCAAATAGCTTTTTCTCTTTCCTTCCTAACAAGCCTCTTAGGTCTTTCCCTACTTCAACCGCTACAACTGTGACCAAAGCCTCGTAAGCCTTCCTCTTTATGGTAGAAGTCTCTGATACATGGCTTATTCCTTCCAAAAGGGGTATATCATCCGGCTTCAAGTAAATAACCTTCAGTTTTGACTCCATGGCCTTCATACGCACAAAGTGAAGAAGCGCACTCTTGCCAGTTCCTTTGCGCCCCACCAAAAAGTAAGGAGAGCTGGGCGGAGCCAGAAGGATATCTCGATAGACATCTGGAGGAACAAAAACATCCGGCAGATATATGGTTTCAGATTCTGCCCGACCGATGCAGTATTCTTGCAGTTTGTCCAATGCCGAGTAGTTCGAGCTCATAATTTCCCTATCTCCACCAACACATTGAAATCTGTACAGAGAATCAGACCAGCATCTCAATATCAATGTTGATCTGGGTGAGCCAATTCTATGTTCGATTTACGTCGAACCCGCAATGCCGCCGCGCCCGCGAGCAGGGCAGCGAGTGAGGCCAAGCCCGCCGGGCCTGCAATCGGGGAACCCGGGGGCGCCGGCGGGAAGCCGTCGCCGTCGCCATCGCCATCGCCGTCCCCTGAGGCCGCCTCGTAACTGATCACGATGGTGGCCGGGCTGCTTTCATTGCCGAAGGCATCGCGCGCAACGACGGACAAGTTCGCCACGGGGCCGAGCGCGGTCAGGTTGACCGGCACGGACCATACGGAATCGCCCGGCGTATAGGCGATGGTGTTGCCATTGAGCAGCACCTGGCTCACGCCGAACTCCACCGTGCCGGTGAGCAGGACGGTCTGGTTCGAGGTGATGAAATTCTGCCCGGGGCCATTGCCGCCATCGTTCGTGATGATCGGGGCCGCGGGGGGCGAGTTCTTGACCGTGAACACATCCGGGCTCGCGGCGAAACCGGCGAGGTTGCCGGCGAGATCCGCCGCAGTGCCTGCCGCCACGGTGATGCTCAGGGAGCCGTCTCCCGTGATGCCGGACAGCGTTACCGTTCGAGCCGCGGTGCCGCTGCCGCTGACACTGATCGAGGCATTCGCCGTGCCCGTGGCGAACAGCGTGACATCCGGCTCGGCCAAGGTGACGATATCCGCGCCGGTGTACGACACCGTGAAGGAGACGGGCCCCGTGCTGGCCTGATTGACCGAGGGGGCGGAGACATCAATCCCCGGCGGCGTATTGTCCACCGTGGCCGCAGGGCTGGGGGCGGACGCCAGGCTCGGCTCCGCCAGGGCATTCTGCGCGATACCGGCATTGATCGCGACCTCGAATGACCCCTCGCCCGTGACGCCGGAAACGCGGACGGTCGGGTTGAAGGAGTTGCCGTCCAGCACTTGGGCCGTGCCGATCGTGACCCCCGATGGGGTGATGGTGATGCCGCCGAGGTTGAGATTGACCGTGGCCGCATTGATTACGGTCACCGGGAAATCAAAGTTGGTCGATGCATTGCCGATGGCGGGCGTTGGGGCGCCGATTCCGACACCCGGTGCGGAGTTCGCCACGGAGGCAGCGGGGCTGGGGGCGGAGGCCACACTCACATTGCCAAGGCTGTCCTCGGCAATGCCCGGGCCAATGCTGACGGTGAAGGAGCCGTCGCCCGTGACCCCGGAGACGCGGATGGTGGGGTTGAACGAACCGCCGTTGAGGACGGTGACCGTTCCCGCGCCGGTGCCCGAGGGCGTGACCGTCACATCCGATTCGGTCATGGCCGAGGTAGCCGCATCCACGATGGAAACGGGGAAATCGAAGTTGGTTGCGCTCGTGCCGACAGAGGGGATCGGGGCGCCGATGAGAATCGCCGGCGGGTCGTTGTCGATGTCAAAGACTTCGGAATCAAAGGTGAAGCTGGCGGGTTGGATGCGGCCGGTGCCCTGCGCGGTGATGCTCTGGTTGGCATCGGCGAGGCGCAGGCCCACGGTGCCGCCCAAGGCCGGGGCCGTGCCGACGGTGACAGGAATGTCGAACGAACGATGGCCGGTAACCCCGAAGGGCGCCTCGGTACCGGGAACCGGGGAAATGCCCCCGATCACAGAGCCACTCGCGCCGCCACCCTCCACGAGTACAAAGTCTGCCTGGAAGGGTGTCGTCACGGGGCGGTCGAATGTCAGCCGGTAGATGGGCGTGTCGCCGGAGCGAACCGGGTTCACTGTGGATTGCCGCTCAAAGCTGACCACTTTCGGGTTCGGATCGTAGCGAACCAGCGTGTTGTTCGGCGGACCGCCGGTTCCCGTCTGGCGCCAGGCCATATGGCCTTGGCCTTGGCTGGTGTCCTGAATCCCGGCGGACTTCTCCTGGGAGAAGGTGAAGTTGCCCCCGTTCGAGAAGTAGTGGAACTCCACGATATTCGTCGACTCATAGATCTTGAGCTGCGCGTTGATGTTGTCCGGGCTGATGTTGTTGTTGTAGGTCCGGCCGTCGTGGTAGACGACGAATACGCGATTCGGCGCGCTGCCCTCGACCCGATACACCACCCGGCCGATATTGAAGATGCTCGGGGCCATGTTCGTGCCCACCAGCGCGATCGTGTCCGGCGGATACCCCGTGCCCGGAATCACCCCGCCACCCGGCCCGGGCGTTCCGGTCTGCGAGAGGTCGAAGGTCATCCAGCCGTTCGAGGCTAGAATCATATCGCTGAAGGTATTGCCGTAGTAGGTGAAATTGAAGTCGAGTGCTACGGTCTCCACGCAATTGTTGCACTCTCCAACGGCGGAAGTGGTGAAAGTGCCCGTGGACTCGACTTGCGCCCCCGGAATGACGGAGACTTCGTAAAGTTGGCGTGAGTCGAAGTCTTGTGCCGTGGCCACGCCCATCACGGCGGCCATGGCTGCCAGCACGACGGCGAAGGACGCCACCGCACAGCGTTCCATAAGTGTACTGTGTTTCATTTGCTCGCTCCCCAAAAGTTCCCGCTATCATGCGGTGTCGGGAGATTGAGGTCAAGAAGACGATTCGTGTGGGTGTTTATCGCGCCCTCAGTTGCTCGAAATCCCCTTGCAGAAGTGGTACGAGGTTTTCACCATCCCCTCGCGCTCGTAGAAGCGGTGGGCGCCCTCGCGGTGCGTGCCGGAATCGAGATGGAGCTGCTGACAGCCGTTCTCCGCGGCAAACCAGACCAGCCATGCGAGCATCGTCGCCCCGAGGCCCTGCGAGCGGTGCGTGGCGAGGGTGACGAGGTCATCCACATGCAGGTGGCGGCCCCATGCGAGGTTTTCGCGTACCCAGAAACCCGCCACGGCCACGGGGATCGATTCCATCGAGAGAAAGACGAGGCGGTATCCCGCCGCCTGCTGGAGCCGCACCCGGCCGACGAAGGAATCCTCGTCGAGTTCCGGGCGCAGGCTGGCCATCACGGGAAAACATGCGGCGATGTCGGTATCGGTTTCTGCCAGTAGAATGTCCATGGGTGATTCCTTCATGGAAGGGGACATCCGTTCCACTCCCTACGATTCTGCGGCGCGCCAGGCCTCGACCAGCGGGGTCAGGTGTTGAAACAGAATCTCCGCGCGAAGCTCACTGCCGTTCCGCTCGAAATGGCAGGCATCCCGAAAGAATTCCATTCCCACATCCAGCGATTCGTATACCGGAATCAGCAACAGCGCCTCACGCCGTGCCCAATCATGCAGCATGGCATTGTGCAGGTCCAGCAGGCGCGTCATCGTGTGAAAATTGAGATCCTCGCCCAGCCATGTGGTCTTCGCGTTGAACTCGAGAAAGGCGGCCTCGTCCCGTGTGAGGTGCTGGGGGCGCGGGTATGCGAACGAGCACAGGGCGAATTGAATGCCATGCGCCTCCGCCGCCCAACGAATCGCCTGCAGGTTGTGCAGCGTGGTGCTCTGCATGAACGCCGTGATCGTAGGGTCGCCCGGGAGCCGCTGGCGGTTGAACCGGTGATTCAGGAAACGGGAGAGACGCAACGCGCGGCGGGAGTTGCCCGTCATCTGCTCCCAGTACCGGCGATGCGACACAAGGTCATTCACGCCACCGTAATACACGAGCAGATTCGGCTCATACGCGAAGTAGTCATTCACGCGCAGCCGCATGCCGTAGGTATCCATGCTGGCCTGCCCCGCGTTGATCACCTCGACGACACCGGCGCCGAAGGCCGCATCGAATCGCTGCTCGAGGTAGTCCGTCGTGCGTCCCATGCCGACATCGGCCTCCTCGACGGTTGAGCCGCCGAAGCACACGACGCGGAAGACGCCTTGCGGCTTCGGGATCGTCACCGGGGATGATTTAAAGCCGAGTGGGTCCGTAAACACGGGGGGGCGGTCGTAGTTGGGATAGTAGCGTAGCCCTGGCACATGCAGATGATTGCTTGGCGCCGCGCCCCCCGCCTCGGCCACGGCATTCCACGGCTGATCCTGCAGGATGTTGCGCGCGTGCAACAGAATTTGGCCGTCATCGGCGCGGTGGAGGTCCACTTCGAATACAAAACCGAAATGGCTTTGCAGCGTCATCACCGAGCGGGCCGTCTCGCCAGGCGCGGGCCAATCCCCGTCGGGAATCAGGTGGTCCAGGGATTGCCACGCCATCCCATTGCGCGTGCCTCGAATCAGCTCACGGGCGAACCTTGGGTCGCCGAAGGTTTCGAGCGGTTGCCCGCGATCGGTGAATGTGGCAAAGAATTCGCCCGTCAAAGTGGCCCGAATGTTTCGCTCATGGTCGTCCAACTCCGCCATGGCGATTCGGAAGCGATCCCAGGCGGAGGCCTGTGGAGCCCAATCGGCCAAGGCAGAGATTCGTCCCTCCGGCGAGCGTGGAATGGTGGCCAGGCGCGCGATGACCTCCGGCGGTGCGGGCGTGGGCGACGGAAGCGCGGGCGCTTCCTCCGTAACCATCCGCATCATTGGAATGCCATGGACCATGCTCTCGTTGATGGCCGCGGCCGTGTTGGATGCGCGCGTCAGGCGCACCGTCTCCATCAATTCCAGCGCCAGGATCCCGACCGCTGTCCACAACACCGCCGCACCTGCAACTACGATGATTCGCAGGCGGCGCTTTCGGCTCATGCCTCCGCGTGGTCCATCACGGCGAAGGCGTGGTTGATCTCTTCTTCGGTGTTGTAGAAATGGGGCGAAAAGCGGATGAATGCATTGTCTTCGCGGTCTCGTCGAAGGGAAATATAGATGCCGCTGGCGTGCATCGCCTTGCCCAATGCGGGCACATCGCGCGTGGGGTGGCTCACGGTGACAATGGCGCATTGCGCCTCGGCGGGCATGCCGGGACTCGCCTCGACGAACCCGCGCTCGGCGAGTCCCCCGGCGATCACGGCACGCAGATGACGCAGCCGCCCCTCGATGGCGTCTATCCCGACCTCGGTGAGCAGTGTAAGGGCCGCCGCCATGCCGCAGATGCCGGGAAAGTTCAGGATGCCCGGCTCGTAGCGGCGCCCGCCGGATTCAAACGCGAGCGTTTCCTGCGCCACGAACTCCGGTGAGGTCACATTCCACGACCCGAGCAACGGCGGACGGAACTGCTCGCGCACGGACTCGCGCACAAAGAAGATACCGGCGCCCGCGGGGCCCAGCATCCACTTGTGAGAATCGGCGCTGAGGAAATCGACATGCTCCGTCGAGGTGCGGAACGCGCCGATCGTCTGGATGGCATCCAAGCAGAAGAGGATGCCGCGCTCGCGCAAGCGCCGCCCGATGCCGTCAATGTCGATGCGGTAGCCCGTCAGGTAATGGCAGCTCGCCAACGACACTAGCCGCGTCCGCTCCGTCAAGGCCGCCTCGACCAGCTCCCAGGTGAGCGCGCCCGGCGTTTCCGGCCGAATGGCCACCGGCTTCACGCCCTTTCGCTCGAGATCCCGCCATGGGTAGACATTCGCGGGGTAATCATCCGCGTGAAAGACGACCTCATCGCCCGGTTTCCAGTCGATGCCGAGGGCGACCATGCTGAGCCCCAGCGAAGTCGGCCCGAGCAGCGAGATCTCCCCCGACGAACAGCCGAGCAAGGCCGCCGCGCCATTCCGCGCCGCCGCCACCTGCTCCCACACCCACGGGTTCTCCTGACTGCCCCGCGAGGCCTGGGCGTTGAACTCGTTCATCGCGTCCACGCCCGCCCCGCAAATGGGCCCCACCCCCGCATGCCCGAAATACGCCTCCCGCGTCACCACGGGAAACGCCTTGCGGCGGGTCTCTTCGTTCAGGTAATCGTCAAGGGTGGGCATGGGGTGTCAGCCTTTCAAGCGTCCCAACTCATCTTCTACGCGCTGCCAGGCCTCGGGCTCGAGGTCGACGCCCATATGCTGCACGACCTCGGCGCCGAAAAGCGAGCCGATCGAGCCGGCAACCTGTAGCGGCAGGCCGTGGAGGTAGCCGTAGAGGAAACCGGCGGCCCAGAAGTCGCCAGCGCCGGTGGTGTCGATGACCTGCTTGGCCTTGCGCGGCGCGATGGTGACGCGCTCGCCGCGGCCGTCGATGATGGCGCCCTCGGCCCCGAGCTTCACGACGGCGATGTCGCACAGTTTGCCGAGTGCGTCGAGCGCGGCGATGGGGTCCTTGGAGCCGGTGAAGGCCTCGGCTTCGTCTTCGTTGGCGTAGACGATGTCGACGAATTCCTCGAGAAGTCGCGGGAGATTGTCGCCAGCGGCACGCACGACCTCGAACGCGCCCAAGTCGAGGCTGACGGTGCATCCGGCGGCCTTGGCGGTGCTCAGCACTTGGTGGGCCAGGGCGGGGTTGAAGAGCAGGTAGCCCTCGATGTGCGCGAGTGCGCAACCGGCAAAGTCGTCGGCGGTGACTTCCTCGGGGGCCATCAGGGCGGCGGCGCCCAGCTCGGTGCGCATGGTGCGCTCGGAGTCGGGCGTGACGAGGCTCAGGCAGCGGGCGGTCGGGGCGGCGTTGGTGGATTTGAAGCGGGCGATGTCGCCGCCGAGGGCTGCGAAGGCGTCGCGGTAAGTCGCGCCGAGTGCGTCTTCGCCGAGCTTGCCGAGGAAAGCCGACGGCACGCCGACCTTGGCGAGCGCGAAAATGGTGTTGGCCGCGGAGCCGCCGGGGGCAATGACGGGAGCGCCGGAGAGCTGACCGACAAGGGCCTCAATCTGCTCCGGCGTGACGAGTTCCATGCCGCCCTTGTCGCCTTCGATGCCCGCGACGAATTCCTCGCTCACCTGGGCCAGCAGGTCCACGATGGGGGAACCCACGCCAATAATTTTCTTGAGATTTTGGGGACTCATAACAACTCCTGTGGGTTACTTAGATAGTCTCGTTCCCAAGTTGCACTTGGGAACGCTCCGGGGGAAATCCCCCTCGGTCCCCCTTTTCCAAAGGGGGATGAATGCGGTTCACTTGCTGGTTCCGGCTTGACTCCTAAAGTCTTCGTACTGCTCTGACCTCAAGCGTAAGGAGATCGCCCTGCCGCCATTCATGTCGCGCATGGTTCCCCCTTTGTAAAAGGGGGGCAGGGGGGATTTGCTTTTCTCCTCACGGTTCACGCTGCGCCCGCCCTTTCCGTCACAACAAACAATACGAACCCGTGGCATGGGCAACCTCTACCTCGCCCTCGGTGATCATGGATTCAAAAAAGGCGATGCGCTTGCCCTTCTTGAGCATTCGCGTGTGGCACACGAGGGTGCCGTCCACCACGGGCCGGAAGTAGGACATCTTGATCTCGATCGTGGAGAAATTAAACGCGCCGTCCAGCGTGGCAATGAGGGCCATCGCCATGCCGGTGTCCGCCATGGTGTAGGGCACGCCGCCGTGCAAAATCCCGCCGGCATTGTGCAGCGCGGTGGTTACCGTGGCCGTGCAGATGGATTCGCCCGGCTCGACCTTCTCAAACACGATGCCCTGCGTGCCGGGCAGCGAACTCGCCACCAGCTGATTGACGACTTCAAGCGAGACTTCCATGCGCGCGGGTCTAATGGTGCGAGAAGCAGCGTTCGCCCGTGAAGACCATCGCTGCATTCGCCTCGTTGCAGGCCTCGATGGCCTCGAAATCATTCACCGAGCCGCCGGGCTGCACAATCGCCGTGATGCCCGCCTTCGTCGCCGCGTCCACCGCGTCGCGGAAGGGGAAGAAGCCGTCGGACGACATCACCGCGCCCTCGATGGATTCCTCGCCCTGGTACTTCGCCTTCACCTTGATGATCGCCTGCTCCACCGCGCCCACGCGGTCCTGCTCGCCCGTGCCGACGGCCAGCGTCTGCCCGTTGCGTGCGATGACGCAGCCGTTCGAGCGCACATGGATGTTCACATACCACGCGAAGAGGAGGTCGTCCAGCTCCTGCGCCGTGGGTTGGCGCTTGCCCTCGATGCGGCCCTTTTTCGCGTGCTCGCAGGTCGCGGGGATGAAGTCCGCCGCCGTGCGCAGGCGCGACAGGTACGGCGCGGCCAGCACGATGCTGCCGTCGTCGAACACCTTCATCTCGAGCACATCCGAGCCCTCGTCGATAAAGCGGGGAAGCGAATCCAACTTCGGCAGTTTCACCACGCGGATTTCCTTGTTCCGGCGGTATTGCTCGAAGTTATTGAGGATCGCGAGCGCCTCGTTCGAGAACGACGGCGCGGCCACGCCCTCAACGATGGTCTGCATGATGGCATCCGCCGTGGGGCCGTCCACCTCGGTGTTGAAGGCAACTACGCTGCCGAACGCCGCCTGGGCATCCGCGTCGCGCGCGCGCTCATACACCGTGCGCAGGTCCATGCCATCCTGCGCGATAGCCGCGCCCGAGGGGTTGCAATGCTTCATAACCGCGCAGGCCGGGCGGCTCATGTACTTGAGAATGCCCACGGCGTGGTGCATGTCCTCGAGATTGGTCTGCGAGAGGCCGCTCTTGCCGGTCTTGAGGATTTCGTAACGGCCCAGCACCAGGTTTTGGCCGTCTTGCGGGCGGTAGAACGCCGCGGGCTGATGCGGATTCGTGCCGTAACGCAAGTCCTCGACTTTCTCATAGGTCTTGCCCATCACCTCGAACGAGGCGGGGAAATTCCCCTCGGTGCGCGTCTTGTACATCTGCTTGAGGTCTTGCTCGGCCATGGCATGCTCCCTTCGAAAAGAGGTTTAATGACGAAGACCGGCAGGAAAGCGGACACACCCCATAGCGCGGCCGGCTCCCCCTCCGGCGCCCAGGCGAACGGCACATCCACAAAACGAGCCCATGGCCGCTTCCCCGTGGTTGATTCCACGCAACGCGTCGCCAGTCACGGCCGGGCAGGAGAATCCCCTGATCCTGCCAGAGGGGCGAGGGGAAGTCAAAAAGGGGGGCGAGTTGCCGCCCACAAGCGGGGGGGGCGACTGGTACTCACGCAAAGCCGCCAAGAGCGCAAAGGAGAAATCAGCCGACAGTCCCGGAGCGGCGCGGTCAGGAGACCACGCCACATCAAGTTGGGGAGGGCCAGCCGGGGGGCATTCAGGGTGTCCCACCTCGCGAGGACGCTCGGCTCCCGGGGTCGAACTTCTACTTTTGAAAAGTCCCCCTTCGACTTGTCCACCGAAGCCTTGGCGAAGGTGGAAGGGGGATACAGGGGGATGTTCCCCGGCCCGGCATCGTTCAACCACGAAGAGTCGCGATTGGTCGGGGTTTTCTTTGCGTTCTTTGCGGCTTTGCGTGCGATCGTCCGGATAGGGCACGCCAAGCCGCCAAGAACGCAAAGCAGAACGGCGCGTGTCTTCATGAGCCGGGCTCACGCGTAAGTTTGCCCTCACCCCAGCCCTCTCCCAGGGGGAGAGGGAGTCCGAAAGCCCCCTTCGGAAGGGGGCTGCGTAAGGGCGGGATCCACTATGCGGTGGGTTGCGAGGCGGCAGGATCTTTCTCGAAGGCGGGCGAGGAAGCGAAATATTCGGGGGAGCGGGGCTCGACTTGCTCGGGGGTGGGCAGGTGTCCGTAGCGGACATAGTAGGCGCCGCGGCGGAGGTCGTTGAGGATTGCGAGCAGGCAGGGGATCAGCACGAGGGTGAGGAGCGTGGCGAAGGCGACGCCGGCGGCGACGCTGAGGGCCATGGGAATCAGGAACTGGGCCTGAAGGTCACGCTCCATGATCAGGGGCGTCAAGCCGCCGACGGTGCTGATGGTGGTGAGGAAAATGGCCCGGAATCGGCGCGCGCCGCCGATGGGCAGGGCGTCCTTGAGGGGCATGCCTTGCGCGAGGTTGGCGTTGACGCGCTCGATCAGGACGATGGCGTCGTTCACGACGACGCCGGAGAGGGCGACCATGCCGAACACGCTGAGCATGGTGACATCGTACCCGAGCAGGATATGGCCGAATACGGCGCCAATAATGCCGAAGGGCACGGTAATCATGATGACGAGCGGCTGAATGTACGAGCGGAATATCGTGGCGATGATGACGAAGATGCCGAGCATCGCCAGGGGAAAGCTGACCATGAGACTGCCGATGGCATCGCGGCTGTTCTGCTTGGCGCCGTCGAACACCCACGAGACGCCGGGGTGGGTGGTGGCGAGATCATGCAGGGGGCCCTGTTCGAGGGCGGTGAGAACCTCTTCGGCGTTTGCGCGCCGTGCGTTGACCTCGGCCTGCACGGAGACGCTGCGCTGGCCGTTCTTTCGTCCAATCGAGGCGTAGGCACGGCCGAATTCGACCTCGGCCACGGAATGCAGGGGCAGCTCGGCGCCGGTGGGTGTGCGGATGCGGAGGGCGTCGAGGCTGGCGGTTTGTGCGCGTTCGGACTCGGTGTAACGCACCTTGACGCGGATATCTTCTCGCCCGCGCTGGAGGCGGATGGGCTCGGCGCCGAAGTAGGCCGCATTGAGCTGCTGGGCGACCATGGCGGTGGTCAGTCCGAGCGTGGCGGACTCCGGCTTGAGGCGAATGCGGAACTCGCTCTTGCCCTCGCGCCAACTATCGCGAATTTGGTAGATGCCGTCGTAGCGCGCGAGGTGTTCCTTGAGGAGTTCCGCGGCGGAGAGGATTTCCTCCAAATCCTCCCCCATGAGGGAGATATCAATCGGCGCGCCGGGCGGGCCTGTTTCGATACCGGCGAAGGCCTGCTCGACTGCGCCGGGAATGCGGCCGACTTCGGCCTCCCATGCGGCGTTGATTTCCTCGAAGTGAATGCCGCGCTCCTGCACCGGGAGCAACTCGTAGCGCACCATGCCGCGAAATGGTCCGCGACGGCGGTCAAACGCGACGCCCGATTCCCCCGCAACGGTGTAGGCGTTGACGATGAGCGGCTTTCCGAGGTCAGCCTCGATGCGCGCGGCCACGCGTTCAAAGGCCGCCTCGGTCCGGTCCACCGCGATCCGCGTTACCTCGATGGGCGTTCCCTCGGGCATCTCGATCGTGGCGATGATGTCGTTACCATCCACGCTGGGAAAGACTTGGTATTTTACGAAGCCCCCGTTGACCAGTCCCATCAGGACGAGCACAACACTCACCGCGACGCACAAGGTCGCGTAGCGCCACACGATGGCACGGCGGGCAAAGGGCAGGTAGACGAAGTCGATGAACCACTCGAGGCCCTCGGAGACGCGGCGGCGCAGTCGGTTGGTAACACGCAGGAAGCCATTTCGCGGGGGCGTGGGGTTGGCGATGTCCGGCAGGTTATTGAGGTGAGCGGGTAGGAGGAAGAGGCATTCGACGAGCGAGATCAGCAGGGCCGCCGCGACGACGACCGGCAGAATGGCGATGAATTTGCCCATCGGGCCCGCCACGCCGCCAAGGGGGGCAAAGGCGACGATGGTGGTGCACACGGCGGCGAATACGGGAAGTCCTACCTCCTTCACGCCATTAACGGCGGCATCCAAGGGGGGATCGCCGTTTTTTCGATGCACATAGATCGCCTCACCGACGACGATGGCGTCATCCACGATGATGCCGAGCACCATGATGAGTCCGAAGAGAGACATCATGTTGATGGTGCCGCCGTTGCCCCAGAGCACGGCCATGGCGCCGGCGATGGAGATGGGAATGCCCATGGCCACCCAGAAGCTCAGGCGCAGATCGAGAAAGAGCCAGAGGATGCAGAACACCAGCGTCAGGCCGATGAGGCCGTTGCGCGTGAGCAGGTTGATGCGGTCCTGGATGAGCACGGAGGTGTCGCTCCAAGGCGTGAGGGTCACGCCCGGTGGCAACATGGCGTTCATCTCGTCCACATACGCCCGTACGCTCGCCGCGATCGAGATGGCGTCCTCTTCCACCGTCTTGAACACCGCGATTGTGGCGGAGGGCTCGCCATTGAAGGACGCGATGATGGGGTCCTCGGTGAAGTCGTCGCGCACGACGGCGATGCGATCGAGCGGAATCGAGGCGCCGCCCGGCGTGGTGAGCGCGACGATGGTGGAGAACTCGGCGCCGGTGTAGCGCCGTCCGACAGTACGCAGGCGGATTTCTTCGCCCTCGGTGCGCACGGTTCCACCCGCGAGGTTGAGGCTCGCCCGGCGGACCGTATCGGCGACTTGCTGGAAGGTCAGTCCGTACTCGCGCAGCCGTTCCTCGGAGACCTCGATATTGATCTCGTAGTCGCGCATGCCGCGCACGGAAACCTGCGAGATTCCGGGAATGCGCAGCAGATCCGTGCGGACGCGCTCGGCCGTTTCCTTGAGGGTGCGCTCTTCCATGTTGCCGTGCAGGGCGAGCAGCACGACCTCGGTGCGAAAGACCTCCTCCTGGATGATCGGGCGCTCGGCGTCGACGGGGAGGTTGGGGATGGCGTTCACCTCGCTGCGGATTTCCTCCCGCAGCTTGTTCGCATCGTAGTTCTCCAACACCTCGATCGCCGTGAGCGATACCCCCTCGTTCGAGAAGCTCTCGACCTTCTTGATGCCCTCGAGGCCGTCGATGGCCTCCTCGATGCGGCGGGTGATGCCCTCCTCGACTTCTTCCGGGTCGGCGCCGGGGTAGATGACGCGCACGGTGATGAAACCGACGGAGATTTCAGGAAACAACTCGCGCACCATCATCCGGGAGGCGGCAATGCCCGCCACGAGGATGATCAGCAGCGTCAGGTTCGCCAGGACGCGGTGGCGTACCGCACGGCGAAGGAGCGTATCCAAGGGGGTGTTCCTCTACAGCAGCGACTCGCCGGTGGCGGAACGCAGCTCATACCATGCGCGGCGCAGTCCTACGAGGGCGTTCGCGAGGTTGGCCTCCGCGGCGATGAAGTCGCGTTGCGCCTCGTTCAGGCGCGTAAGCGGCGCCTGGCCCGCGCGGTACTCGCGCTCGACGAGATCACGCGTGCGTTCCACCAGCTCGGTGTTGCGGCGCTCCAGCATGAGCAGTTGTTGCGCCGTGCGGACATTCTCCGCCGCCGCGCGCACATCCTGCGCCGCATCCAACTCGAGCGCGGTGAGTTCCCATTGCGCCTCCTTGCGGCGCTCACGGGCCTCGGCAACCGCGGCGCGATTGCGGCCGCCCGCGAACAGTTCATAGGTCACGGTCAGGCCGAGCGTCTGCGAGTAGTCATTCGCATCGGGCCAGGCCGTGTCGTTCCGCACGCCATCGGCGGAGGCCGAGGCGAACACGCGGGGGTAGAAGGGGGCCCGTGCCGCACCCACGCCGGCCTCGCTGCGATCGATCGCCAGGCGCTGCTGACGCAAATCCGGCCGCTGCTCAAACGCGAGGTAGACCAGCTCGTCCTCCTCGGGTTGCGTCATCTCGATGGGCTGCTCCGACTCGATCTCGAGCAGCGTGACGCCCTCAGGGAATTGACTCTCGGGAAATCCGAGCAGGGTGGCCAAACCGAGCATGGCGATCTCGTAGGTACGCTCGGAATCCAGCACATTGGCCAAGGCCCGGTTCTTGCCCACCTCGAAGTTGAGCATGTCGCTCAGGGAGCCCGTGCCCACGCGGCGCCGTGCCTCGGCATCGCGCAATTGCCGCTCCTGGAACTCCTGATCCGCCCGGGAGATCGTCACAAACTGCCGGGCCAATTGCGCGCGGTAGTAGGTGTCCGCCACCGCGGCGAGCAATTGCCGCGAAAACTCATCGTAGACCGATTCGAACTCCTCGCGGGCGAGTTGGGCGGCGGTGTAGTTGAACTTGCGCTCGAACCCGTCGAATACGATCCAATTTGCCTGCAACGAGCCGGCGTATTGCTCGCGCGTGGTGTCGATATCGAGTGCGTTGCGCGTCTCGAATGCCCAGATGGTGAAGCTGGATGCGAGCGTCGGCAGATCGAGGCTGGTCGTGCCGCCGCCACCGGCTCCACCGAAGCCGCCACCAAGGCGTTGCCCGAGCGAGGCGCGCTGCTGGCGCCGAATGGCCGAGCGCTGGGCGTCCAGCTGATTGTCGGGCAGCCATGTCTTCGATACGCTGTACCGGGCGTCCACGGTCGGGAAATAGGCCGAGCGTGCCTGCCGTACCCGCTGCTGTGCCTGCTCGATGCGCGTGCGCGCCGCCTCGAGCGTGGGGTTCTGCTCCAAGGCGATGCGCAGGGCCTCGTCGACGGTCAACACGCCTGCCAGCGCCGGTGTCTCGCCGGGTTCCGCGTCCGGCTCGGGAAGGAACTCCACCTCGGCGGCCTCGGCTTCCGAGGCCTCAATCAGAACCTCGTGAACCGGTTCGCGTGGAGTGTCGGTATCGCCGGCCACGGCGGCCGAGGCGCCCGCCAGGGCGATCACGGCGGCGGCGAGGGTGCGTTGAATCAAGGGCATGCTGATTTCTCCTTGTGCATATCACTTCGCCGCGGACAGGAGGCGGTTAGTCATGTCATTCGCGCGCATGGAAACCTCGTGTCGCGGACGCCGTGAATCCCCTACGATACCACTCGTCACGGTGTGGCGGGAACTGGTTGGGGTGTGGGGTCCGGGTGCAGGTGAATTTCGGGGTCATCGTCTCGATCGCGGCCCGGCTCGACCAGCTCGCGAATCGGCCACTCACGGTGCCGTGCGTAGTAGGCCATGCACCGGAAGTCATTGCCGATGGCCAGCAGGCAGGGGATGAGTACGAGGGTCAGGATCGTGCCGAAGGCCACGCCCGCCGCGAGGGACACGGCCATGGGAATGACGATCTGGGCCTGAAGGTCGCGCTCGAGAATAATCGGCATGAGGCCGCCGCAGGTGGAAATGGTGGTGAGGAAGATCGCGCGGAATCGGCGGGCGCCCGCGGCGACGATGGCATCAAAGAAGCCCATTTTGGCCGCGAGGTTATGGTTGTAGGCCTCGATAAACACAATGGCGTTGTTGACGACCACCCCCGCGAGCGCGACGATACCGAACATGCTCATCAGGGACACGGGCAGGCCGAGAAGGAGGTGGCCGTAGATCGCGCCGATGATGGCGAACGGAATGATCATCAAAATGATGATCGGCTGAAAATACGAGCGGAAAATGGTGGCGATGATCACGAAAATGCCAAGCATGGCCAAGGGGAAGGTGACGACCAGCGAGCCGAGTGAGTCGCCGGATTCCTTCTGACGACCCTCGACCGCGAGCGTGAGGCCGGGGTATCGGCCGAGCATCTCGTCGAAAAACGGGTGTGATGCGGCCAACTCAAGGGAATCCGCACTGGCCGTGCCGAAACCCTGGGCGCCGTTGTCGCCGCGGCCCGTCCTGCTGCCATTCTGCAGATAGCTGGTGATCTCCGCTGCGTTCGCCCCGCGCCCGGCTTGGGCCGTCACCACGACACGCCGCAGGCCGTCCGTGCGGGTGATCGTGGAGAACCCGGGCGCGAACTCAACATTCGCCACGGACAGGAGCGGCACCTCGCGGCCTTCGGGGGTGCGAATGCGGATGGCCTCGACATCGGTAAGGCGGGAGCGCTCGTTCTCGGTGTAGCGCACGCGTACGCGGATGTCGTCGCGGCCTCGTTGCAGCCGCAGAGCCTCGCGGCCGAAATACCCCGCGTTCACCTGGCGCGCGAGGTCTGCGGTGGTCAGGCCGAGGGCGCGGGCCTCGGGCTTCAACTCGAGCCGCATTTCATTGCGCCCGGGGCGATAGTCGGAGGAAATCTGATACAGGCCCTCGAAGGTGCCGAGCTTTTCGGTGAAATCATCGGCGGCCGCGAGCAACATGTCAAAGTCTTCGCCTTGCAGCCAGATCTCGATGTCCTTGCCGGGGGGGCCGGCCTCGATGCCTGCAAACGACACGGCGATGGCTCCGGGAATGTCGCCAATCTCCGCGTTCCACGCTTCCTCGATATCAACCGAGGCGATACCACGCAGTTCCGTATCCAGCAGCTCGACGCGTACATACCCTGTGTGGGGACCGCCTCCGCCGCCATCGCCCATGCCCATCTCACCGGGGGAGCCCACGCTTTCCATGATGTTGCGAACCATGGACTCGCCGGTTCGGGTCTCCATGCGTTCCGCCACGCGCTCGATCGCCTGCCGCATGTGTATGATGGCTTCCTCGGTGATTTCGGCCGGGGTGCCGTTGGGAAACTCGACCGAGGCCTGCACGAGATTGCCGTCAATCGCCGGGAACACCTCAAAGCGCACGAATCCGCCTTGCACGAGTCCCGAGGTGAACAGCACGATGGCGACGGCCACGGCGAGGCAGATATACCGGTGATGCAGGGCCCAATGCAGGAAGGGCTTGTAGCGATTCTCGGAGAATCGCTCCAGGCCTCCGCCAAAAAAATGATGGATGCGCCGCACGCCTGACCGGATGCGCCCGACCTTCGGCGGGCGGTTCGGGTCGTCGAGATCGTTGAGGTGGGCGGGAAGCAGGATGAGCGCCTCCACGAGGGACATCAGCAGCGCGGCAATGACCGCCACCGGCAGAATGGCGATGAACTTGCCGAACACGCCGGTGAGAAACAGCAGGGGCGCAAAGGCAACGCAGGTGGTGGTGATGGCCGCGATCACCGGCAGGCCGACTTCCATCGTGCCGTTCACGGCGGCCTGGAGCGGGGGATCGCCGCGCTTTCGATGAACATAGATCGCCTCGCTCACCACGATGGCGTCGTCCACGATGATGCCGATCACCATGATGAGGGCGAACAGCGAGATCATGTTGAGGCTTGCGCCCACGAGGAACATGAGGAAGAGCGCCCCCGCCAGCGAGATGGGGATGCCCATGGCGGCCCAGAAGCTCAGGCGCAGGTCCAGGAACAACCAGAGCACCACGAAAACGAGGCAGAGGCCAATCAAGCCGTTGCGGATCAGCATGGCCAGGCGCGCATCGATCAACTCGGACCAATCCAGCATGATGCGCAGTCCGACCCCCTCGGGTAGCTCGGCGTTTTTCGCGTCCACCCACCCGCGAACGGCGGCCGCCACGGTGATGGAGTCTTCTTCCTCCGTCTTCATGACACTGATGTTCACCGCCCGCTCGCCGTTCAACCGGAAGAGGACGGCGTCCTCGACGAAGTCGTCGCGAATCGTGGCGATGCGGTCCAGGGTGATGATCTCGCCCGTCGGACGCGCCACGATGACGATCTTGCCGAATTCCTCGCCGGTGTAGCTTCGGCCGATGGTGCGCACGCGGATTTCCTCGCCCTCCGTGCGGATGGTGCCGCCGGCGAGGTTGAAGCTGCTCTGCGCCACGGCCGTGGCGACCTGCTCGAAGGTCAGGCCGTACTCGCGCAGGGCGGTCTCGGAAATCTCGATGCCGATCTCGTAGTCGCGCACGCCGGTCAGGCGGGCCTGGGAGACCTCGGGGAGGCGGCGCAAATCATCGCGCAGGCGCTCGCCCCACTCCTTGAGCTGCCGTTCCGTCAAGGGGCCATAGAGGACGACATCCATCACATCCTCGGTGATCTTCAGTTCGGTGATCGTCGGCCGCTCGGCGTCCACCGGGAATGTCGAGATCGAGTCGATCGCATTGCGGACCTCGTCGGTGACGCGGCGGATGTCGTAGCGCTCGAGCACTTCGATGGTGGCCGTGCCGATTCCCTCGGACGAGCGCGTGGTGTAGCGCTTGATGCCCTCGATGCCGTCAATCGCTTCCTCGATCTTCCGGCTGATGCCTTCCTCGATTTCCTCGGGGTCCGCGCCGGGATAGACCACCTGAATCAGCAGGACATCGACGGAAAATGCGGGAAAGGTCTCGCGGGTGAGCATATAGGCGCTCAAGCTCCCCGCGAAGAGGATCATGATCATGAGGATATTGGCGAACACGCGGTTGCGTGCAAACGCGGTCACCAACCCCCTCATGAGGCGGCGCCCGAGGCCGCGTGGAGTTCGATATCCACCGCCTCCAGCTCGCCCGCAAGAGTCACATCCAACAGGGTGTTCTCGAGCGGGTCAATCATGCGCGTGACGACGACCGCATCGCCCGGTGCAATCCCATCGGCGACATAGACGAAGTCGCCTTGCTTGTGCGCGACTTCCACGGGCACGGTGCGCAGGCGGTTGTCCTCACCGGCGACAAAGACCGTGCCGGTATAGCTGACGGCCCAATGCGGCAGCGCCACGACCCGCTCCAGCATGCGGCCGGGGATGTCCACGCGGCAGAACATGCCCTCCACCAGCGGCATCGTGCCCGCCCTGGGTGTTTGCGCCTCGGCGCCGGTAATGCGCACGGCCACGGTGAGGGTACGGGTCTGGTCATCGAAGCGCTCGACGCGGTCCAGGCGGCCGATCCACGCGTGGCCCTCGGAATCCTCGGTCCAGCGAATCGTCACCGGCGCATTCTCGAGCCGCGAGAACCACGCGCTGCCCTCATTGGCCTGCACCTCGCCGTTGAAGCGCATCCACTGGCGGGCCATGCGGCTGTCCACCGGCACCGAAATTTCCAGGATCGAGTCGTCGGACAGCGTGAGCACCGGGCTGCCCGGGCTGACAAACTGACCGAGTTGAACCGTGAACTCCTTGATGCGCCCGTCAAACGGGGCCACCACCCGGGTGCGCTCGAGCGCCGTGCGCGCCTGCTGCAAGGCCGCCTCCGACGCGCGAATCTGACTCTCGATCTCCCGGATGCGAATCGGATACACGGCCAGGGCCTGCTGCATCTGGTCCTGGGCATCCTTGGCTTGGTTGTATGCGCGCTCGGCCGAATCCACCATCGAGCGCGTGCCGACCTCGTCCTGGTGGTAAAGTTCGTGAATGCGATCGAACTCCTCGCGGGCAAGATTCCGGGTTCGCGTGATCGTCTCAAGCCGCGCGCGGTCATTGGCGAATTCCGTGCGCACGCGCTCGGCCTGCGTGGTCAACAGCGCGGTGTTCGCCTCGGCGCTCGCCACGCCCGCCTCGTAGTCGCGCGGGTCAATCTGGAAAAGCAACTCGCCCGCGGGGATCATCTCGCCTGCATCAAGTCGCGGATGAACCGCCACCACCACGCCGCTGACTTCCGGCGCGATTCGCACGATGGAACGCGGCCGTACCACGCCGTGCTCGCTGATAATGACCTGCACATCCTCCGGCTGGGCCATCAGCACCTCGACGGGCACGGCTCGTTCCGTGCGAATGGCCTCGGCGGGTTCTTGCCTCATGCTGGCGAGCGCCCACATGCTGGCACCACCAATGGCGATTATCGCCACGCAGATAAGAAATCTCACCACAATTAGGCGAAAACTCGATCGTACCCTCGACTGATTCATGGCGATTTCCTTGTCCTGATGGATTCGTCAGCTCTCAACGCCATCCCGATGAACGCGTTCAACAGGCTCGTTCGCGCCTTCATTTCCAACCCCTTTGCCCTCTGCAAGCCGCAATACATCCGGCTCTTCCTCCAAAATCTGCGACACGCGCTCGTACACAGCGCACCACTGTTGGGCAAGTTCCGGGCCAACGCGATGGAGCATCTCCGCGATGAAGCCCAGCATGTGCTCCTCGCAGGCAGCCATCGAGGTTGCCACTTCTGCCGGGATGGTGATCTCCACCTGGCGGCGGTCCACCTTGCATTGCTCGCGGCGCAGGGCGCCCATCTCCACGAGGCGATCCACCATGGCGGAGGCCGATGCAGGCGATACTCCCAGCTCCTCGGACAGCAGCTTAACCGTCACGGGCTGATGCGCATACACGACCATCATCACATTTAATTGCGCCATGGTCAGGTCCAGATCGGGCAGGTTGGCGGCACTCATCATGCGGCTGCCGACGCGTCGTTGCAGCTTTCGGATAGTGGCGTGGAGCAGGCGTGCTTGCTCAAGCGTTTGGGCGGTATCGGTTTGAGGCATGAAATCTTTCCGGTCAATGTTCAGGGAGTCAAAACAACATGAAAGCGAATTATAAGGAAGACTAATCAATTCTGTCAATCGCTCTTTCGGCCCGCTGGCCGCTGGTTTCCGTGGCAATCGGCCCTATGCTAGACTCGCTTGGTAAGGTTGCACTTCTCTTGGGAATCGCGGGATTCCCTCGTTCGTTTGGCCATTCCCGGGCATATTGGAGACCGATCATGATGCGCATACTGGTTTGGTTGCTCCCCTTGGCGATTGTGGTGGCGGGTTGCGGCCGGAGTCCGGCCCCCACCTCGACCGCGCTGGATTCTTCGTCTCCCGAGTTCGCGGCCCTGATGCAAGAGGGCGAGCGGGCGGAAGGAGACTGGGTCATCGCCAATTTGCCGGCGGAAATGTCGAGCCTGAACCCGTTCACGAGTTCGGACGCATACTCCACGCTTGTGTTGAACGAGGTGTTCGACTCCTTGCTCAAGCTGCATCCGGAAACGATGGAGTTTCTCCCTGAGCTGGCGACGGATTGGGAGATCAGCGAGGACCACCTCACCTACCGCTTCACGCTGCGCCCGGACGCGGTGTTCCATGACGGTGTTCCGGTGACGGCAGCGGATGTGAAATTCAGCTTTGACACGGCGATGGACCCGACCGTCGATGCGCCGCACCTGCGCAATTATCTGCAGGACATCGAGTCGGTGGAGCTGGTCGACGACTCGACGGTTGAGTTCACGATGACCAAGCCGTATTTCAGGCACCTGCTGGTGTTGGGCTTGATCGACATCATTCCTGCGCACATTTACGGCGAGGGCAACTTTAATCAGCACCCGAACAACCGCCGCCCGATTGGCTCCGGTCCGTACAAGTTTTCGAGCTGGGAGACGGGCCAGCAGCTTGAGCTGATTCGCAACGAGGACTACTGGGGCGAGCGGCCGGCGCTCGAGCGGCGCATTTACCGCATCATCACAAACCCGGATGCGGCGCTGCAGGTCTTGCAGCAGGGCAACATGGACTACATGCCGCTCTTGCCGGAACAGTGGCAGCGGCGCGCTTCGAATCCGCAGTTCGAGGCGCAATTCCACAAGCTCAAGTACGCCAGGGCCAGTTACAGCTACATCGGGTGGAACATGCGGCGTCCCCAGTTCGAGGACAAGCGCGTGCGCCAGGCCTTGACGATGCTGTTGGACCGCGAGTCCATCCGGGAGGAGATCTACTACGGCCTGGCCACCGTCACCAGCGGCAGTTTCTTCGTGGAGGAGCCGGAGTACAACCCGAACATCCAGCCGTGGCCCTATGACCCCGAGCGCGCGCGCGAGCTGTTGGCCGAGGCGGGCTGGACCGACTCGACGGGCAACGGACGGCTAGACAAGGACGGGGTGGAGTTCGAGTTCGAGCTCATGATCACCAACGACAACCCGATGGGCGAGCAGATCGCCACGCTTTTTCAGGAGTCGCTCCAAACGGTTGGCATTCGCATGCGGATTCGCCAGCTCGAGTGGCAGGCCTTCCTGCAGGATGTGAAAAGCCACAACTACGACTCTTCCATGCTTGGGTGGTCACTCGCGCCGTACCCGGACCCGTACCAGTTGTGGCACAGCTCACAGGCGGTGGTGAATGGCTCGAACTCGGTCGGGTTCATCCACGAGGAGGCGGACCAGATCATCGAGGCGGGGCGCCTTGAGTTTGATCAAGAGAAGCGCATCGCCATGTACCATCGCTTTCACGAGATTCTGCATGAGGAACAGCCCTACACCTTCATGTTTTCCCCCATGGCCCTCGCGGCCGTGGACAAACGCTTCCGCGGTATCAAGACCTACCCCTTCGGCCTCCAGTTGAGCGAGTGGTGGGTACCCGCCGACTTGCACCGCTACCCCTAACCCCGGCGATAATCACGCATCGTGACTGCCTATATCATCAGACGGTTGCTCCTGATGATCCCAACTTTTCTCGGGATCAGCGTCCTCACCTTTCTGCTCATCCAGATGGCCCCGGGCAGCCCTGTGTATACCCGCCTGGCGGGCATCGACGGCTTGGGCGTGGGGGATCATGACTCCGCCGCGATCATCGAGCAGACCATGGCCCTCTACGGGCTGGACAAGCCGATCCATGTGCAGTATTGGGAGTGGCTCAAGCGCCTGGTGTTCTTGGATTTTGGCGACTCCTTCAAGGACCATCGGCCCGTCCTCACGCGCATCGGCGAGGCCCTGCCGGTCACGCTGCAACTGAACCTCATCTCGATTTTTCTCGCCTACCTCATCGCCATTCCCCTCGGCGTGTTCTCCGCCACGCACCCGCGCACCTGGACGGACAGCTCCATCACCCTGCTGCTGTTCATTCTCTACAGTCTGCCGAGTTTCTGGGTGGCGATGCTGCTGATCTTCTACTTCTCCGGTGGCGATTACTTCAATTGGTTTCCCGCCCACGGCATCAGCTCGCTCGGCGCGCGTGACATGACCCTCTGGCAATGGACGATCGACCGTGCCTGGCACTTCGTGCTGCCCGTCATCTGCCTCACCTACGCCAGCTTCGCTGCCCTGTCCCGCTACATGCGCTCGGGCATGATCGAGGTCATCAAGCAGGACTACATCCGCATGGCGCGGGCCTACGGCTTCTCCGAGCGCGTGGTGATTTTCCGCTACGCCCTGCGCAACTCGCTCATCCCGATCATCACGCTCATCGGCACGCTTCTGCCCGCATTGATCGGCGGCAGCGTGATCATCGAGCAGATTTTCACCGTTCCCGGCATGGGCAGGCTCATGTTCGAGGCAATCCTCGGCCGCGACTACCCCATGGTCATGGGCGGTGTTGTCATCAGCGCGTTCCTGACCCTCATTGGCCTGTTGATTTCCGACATTCTCTACGCCTTCGTCGATCCAAGGATTCAGCATCGATGAGAACCGCCTTGCAGCAAGAGAAGGAAGGCTTCTGGCGCGTCACCTGGCGCCACTTCCGCCGCAATCCGCTGGGGATGGCGGGGCTTTCGGTGATCCTCTTTCTGGTGGTGATTGCGCTGGGGGCGCCGGTGCTCGCCAACGACATTCCGCTCATCATGAAGCACAACGAGCGCACCTATGTTCTCCCCGCGGTGATTACCTATTCACCGCTGTTGTCCGAGGGCCTGTACAACAACTTCCGCGCATGGGAGCCGGGCGAGGGCGAATACGGCGTGCGGCCGATTGTGCCCTTCTCCCCCCGGAATCAGTTCATTCGCGAGCGCAACGAGGGGCCGAGCGCGCGGCATTGGCTGGGAACGGACGACCGCGGCCGGAGCGTCTTGTCCCGCATGATCTGGGGCACGCGGGTCTCTCTGTCGATCGGGATCATCGCCGTGGGCATTTCACTCATCATTGGCATTCCGATGGGGGCGATCGCGGGCTACTACGGCGGCTGGGTGGACAGCATCATCCTGCGCATCATCGAGATCATGATGTCCGTGCCGACCTTCTTCCTCCTGCTGGCCTGCATTGCCTTCCTGCCGCAGAGCATTTACACCATCATGGCGGTGATCGGCCTGCTCTCGTGGATGGGCATCGCCCGGCTTGTGCGTGGTGAGTTCATTCGCCTGCGCGACAGCGAGTTTGTCGTGGCGGCACGGGCGGCCGGCTTCGGGGCGCCCCGCGTTATTTTTCGCCATGTACTGCCCAACGCCCTGTCGCCCGTGTTCGTGAGCGCCACCTTCGGCGTGGCCGGGGCGATCCTGATGGAATCCGGCCTGAGCTTTCTCGGCTTTGGCGCCCCACCGCCCACGGCCACCTGGGGCGAGCTGTTGCAGCAGTCGCAGCGATTGATCGGCACGGGCGTATGGTGGCTGGTGGTGTTTCCCGGCGCGGCGGTGTTCGTCACGGTCACCGCGTTTAACCTCGTCGGCGATGCCCTGCGCGACGCCATGGACCCGAGGTTCCGGGGATGAGACAGCAAATAACAAATGGGCCGAGGCAGCGCCTTACACGGACTGACACGGACCTCCACGGACTCACACGGACTCACACGGACCGATTCGTCTTGCAAGTCCGTGTTCGTCCGTGTTCTCCCGCGGGGAGTGGCTGGCGTGAGTAAACCCACCCCCAATCTCCTCGAAATCCGCGGCCTTAAGACCCACTTTGATACCGAGAAGGGGCTCGTCAAGGCGATTGACGGCATTGACCTCGATATTGCACCGGGAAAGACGGTGGCCCTGGTGGGGGAGTCGGGCAGCGGCAAGAGCATGACGGCGCTCTCCATTCTCGGGCTGGTACCGCAGCCGGTGGGCAAGATCGTGGCGGGGAGCATCACATTCGACGGGCGCGACCTCGCCAAGATGCCGGAAGAAACACTGCGCACGATTCGCGGTAATGACATCTCGATGATCTTCCAGGAGCCGATGACTTCCCTCAACCCGGTTTTCCGCATCGGCCACCAGATTGCCGCGGTCATTCGATTGCACCAGAAGGTCTCGAAGGCGGATGCATGGAAGCAGGCCATCGAGCTGCTCGACTTCGCGGGCATCCCCGAGCCCGCGCGCAATGCCTCCTCCTACCCGCATGAGTTCAGCGGCGGCATGAACCAGCGCGCAATGATCGCCATGGCGTTGGCCTGCCGCCCGAAACTGCTCATCGCCGACGAGCCGACCACGGCGCTGGATGTGACGGTGCAGGCCCAGATTCTGCGCCTGCTGCGAAAACTCCAGACCGATATCGGCATGGCAATTCTATTAATTACGCACGACCTCGGTATCGTCGCCGAAATGGCGGATGAGGTCTCGGTGATGCAGAACGGACTCATCGTCGAGCAGGGACCCGTTCACGGCATCTACAAGAATCCGCAGGAGGGCTACACGCAAAAGCTCTTGGCCGCGGTGCCGCGCATCGACTTGACCCCGGCCGAGCCGCCGCCGGAACCCGAGCCGGAGGCCCCCTTGGTCGAGGTGATGGACCTGCAAAAATACTTTCCCATCCGCACGGGGGTGTTCCGCCGCACGGCCGGCTTCGTCAAAGCTGTTGATGGCATTTCCTTCGCCATTCCGAAGGGGAAAACCGTGGCGCTCGTGGGTGAATCCGGCAGTGGCAAGACGACGGCAGGCCGCACGATTCTGCGTCTGCTCGAACCCACCGGCGGCCGTATCTGCTTCGACGGGCGGGACATCACCACGCTTCAGCGCGATGCCCTGCGCACCTTGCGAAAGCGCATGCAGATCATCTTCCAGGACCCTTTCGGCTCGCTCAACCCGCGTATCAGCGTGTACAACATGCTCTCGGAGATTCTGTTCGTGCACCGCATCGGCACGAAGAAGGACCGGCGCGATCGCGTGGCGGAGTTGTTGCGCCTTGTCGAGTTGCCGGCGGACATCATGACCCGCTACCCGCATCAATTCAGCGGGGGACAGCGCCAACGGCTCGCCATCGCACGGGCCCTTGCCGTCGAGCCGGACTTCGTCGTGGCGGATGAGGCGGTCTCGGCGCTGGATGTGACGATTCGCGCGCAGATTCTCGAGCTGTTGAAGAATTTGCAGCAGAAACTCGGCCTGACCTACCTCTTCATCACCCACGACCTGGGCGTCACGCAGCAATTCTGCGATCGCGTCGTCGTGATGCACCAAGGCGTCATCGTTGAGCATGGCGCCACGGATGCCGTCTTCCGCAATCCGCAGCACCCCTACACCCAGCGGCTGCTTGACGCCGTGCCCCTGCCCGACCCCGATGCGAGGCGCATTCGCGAGGATTGAGCCGCGTTCTCTTTTCTTGATGTGGCGCGGTCTCCCGACCGCGCCACGCTTTCGACCGTAAGGTCTCCAAAGACTTGCGAGTTGGCGCGAGGGGATTGGAGACCTTCGGTCGTCGGAGTGACACGGTCAGGAGACCGTGTCACATCATGGGTTGGTCCGTGCTATCTCCAACTCCGCCTGAAAGGCCGCGGGGTCATCCGAGACGAACCACCGTATGCCGATGTCCATGAGGCGGCGCAGGAGGTCCGCATCGAAATCGAAGGGGCGAACCTGGATGCTCACACCATGGGCCTGCGTTTCCGCGACGGCCTGCTTCAAGAAGTCCCAGCCGAGAGCGGGCTCGTAGCGATCCTCGACCCGCTCGGCCCGCAGGTGAAACTGGAGCATGGTGATGCCATCAAAATCGCGCGCGCGGTGCTCGGCGTAGCGCTCGCGAATGGCGTCGACAGCGCCGCTGCACCAGGTCATGACCTCGGCCTCGGGGTACCGGCCGCGCAACTCCCGGCAGCCTTCGATATCCCCGTGTACAAACAGCACCTGCTCGCGCACGCCGTATTCGTCGATGAGCGCCTCGAGGGCGTCGCCGTCAACCTCCTTGATGTCGAGCCAGGCGAGCCGCTCGGGCCGCCCGGCCATCGCGGCGAACATTTGCTCGATGCGCGGGACAAGCTCACCGGCGTAGGCCGCATCGAAGTGGGAGCCGGCGTCGAGTTGGTGAATCTGGACCCAATCCAGCTCGTGAATCGGCGTATTCATGATCGAGCGCGGCGCATCCACCGTGCGGCGCAGGGTGGTGTCGTGAATGCAGATGATCACGCCGTCGCGCGTGGTGCGCAGGTCGGTTTCGGGGATGGCGCCGGGAATGGACCATGAGTGCTCGAAGGCGACGAGCGTGTTCTCCGGCACCTCGTGCATGCCGCCGCGGTGCGATTGAAAATAGGCGGTCTCACCCGTAGCGGATGCGGCAAGGAGCAGGGCGAAGGAGAGCCGCAGCATGAATCAATCGCCGCCGATAATCTTCGGGCCCTGCGTGCCCGCCGTGCGCTCCATGACGCCCTTGCCCCGGCGCTCGTACTTGGTGAAACCCATCGCCTCGAGTTTTTTGTTGTCCTTGAGCGTGCTTTTCACCGCCGCGTCGCTGTTCGGCCCGCTGATGTTCGCGCGCGATATCAAGCGACGCACGGGCTCGCCGGTTTCCGGGTGACGCGTCAACGGCGGGGCGCTGATCGGCTGCATGTATTCGAAGGTTTCGCCTTCGCTGCCATCCTCCTGGATGACCTGATAACCGTAAAGGGGCATTGCCGCGGACTCCTCTGCTTCGGGATGCGTGTGTGCTTGTAAGTATAGCAGGCCCGCCGTCCTCCTTCGCCAAGGAGGCCTTCCAAAAAGTCGGGCTTGTGTCGGCGGCCCGGAAGAAATCCCCCCTACCCCCCTTTGTCAAAGGGGGGAATCGCACACGCCACGACCCGAGGTATGACAGTTTCTGTTCGCTCCAGATCCATGGAAAGGCCGATGCTTGGGAATTGTGCCAAGACCATTGGAGCGCCCGCATTCATCCCCCTTTGGAAAAGGGGGACCGAGGGGGATTTAGGAGAGATGGCCATAATTTTCTGCCAACGAAGTGCGCCCGGGGACTTTTTGGAAGGCCCCCAAGGCTACGGAGGACTCTGCCGGACTCAGTACCCGTGCCGCTTGAGGGTGCTCGAGACGCTTTGCGCGTAACCGCCGCCAAACAGACGCGTGTGCACGAGGAGAGGGTAAAGGTTATAGATGTCTCTGCGCAGCTCGAAGAAACCGTCCGGAATGGGCCGCAGTTCGTGGTAGCGTTCGAAGAAGGGCTCGCCGAAGGTGCCAAAGAGCGTGGTGAAGGCCAGCTCCACCTCCGGGTGACCATGGTAGACGGCGGGATCGAGGAAGGCGGTGATGCGGCCTCGATGCGCGAGGACATTCGTCGTCCAGACATCGCCGTGCAGCAGCGACGGATGCGGCGGCTCCTGGAGGAATTGGTCGAGGTGTTGCGCGAAATTCCGCACACGCTTCACGAGATCGCCGCCGCATTGCCCCGCGCGTTGCGCCTCCTCCGCCATGAAGACCAGCCGGTGCTCGGCGAAAAAGGCGAGCCAGGAATCCGTCCAGGGGTTCGGCTGGTGCACGCCGCCGATGAGGGTGTCGCGCTCGAGCCCGAAGCGCTCCGCCGAGACGCCATGGAGGTCTGCCAGCAGTTCCGCCGCGTGGGCCTGCTCGGGCGCGCCGAAGCGGCTGTCTCCCTCGACGAAGTCCATCACGAGGAGCGCGGGCTCCGCGAGATGGACGGCGGGAACGGGCAGCGCGCTGTGCTCGGCCAAGTAGCCCAGCATGTAGCCCTCGATGTCGAGCGTGCCGCCGCCGTCGGCCACCTTGACCACCACCACGCGGCCGTCGGTGAGGTCCGCGCGGTACACCTCGCCGATGCAGCCGCCGGTGAGGGGGCCCGAGCGCCGGATGCCGCTGCCGAGGGCCGACTCGACCTTCTCGCGTGCGCTACTTCGCATGCCCCTTACTTCGCATGCTCCCTTAAATGCTCAGCGATGATTTCGTCCAGCAGGCCCTGGCAGGCGTCCTTGAGCAGACTGAAAACGAGGTCGAAGCCGTCCGCGCTGTAGTAGGGGTCCGGCACGGCGGTGGCCCCCTTGAACGGACCGTGCGCGAGCATCAGGGAAACCTTGTGCTCCAGCTTCGGCGGGCAACGCTCGAGCAGGTCGCGGTAGTTCTGGTCATCCATCGCGAGGATGTAGTCGAACTCGTGGAAATCGGCGTCGGAAACCTTACGCGCACGCTGACCACTCAGGTCGATGCCGTGCTTGAGGGCCTCCATCGCCGAACGGCGGTCCGGCGGCTCGCCCGCGTGCCACGCCCCGGTGCCGGCGGAGTCGATGAAGAACTTGTCGTTCAAGTCGGCCTTGTCAACGAGGTGCCGAAAGATTCCCTCGGCCGTGGGCGAGCGGCAGATGTTGCCCAGACATACGAACAGGACGCGTACCATGCTTCCTCCTTGCAAACGGTGGTGGCAAAGGAGAAACGATACGAGATAAGGCGCGGCAAGGCAAATGCGCCCAGAACGGAGCAGGCGAGGACACGGATTCCCCGAAATTCCACGGTTTTAATTATGGACACGAACCAAGCGCGTCACCTTCAATCCGTGCAATCAATCGAAATCCGTGTCGAATTCCGGTTTACCGGCGCAGCTCCGGCCCGCCCCGCAGCCGTCAAGCGAGATATTGAAGCTCTCGGCGCGTACTTAGGTCACTTAATCGTTTCCGACTGAGATGTGGCCGATTGACGGGGCTCACAGCGAAGCGTTCGGGTGGAAATGCTGTTCGCGGTCAGGATCCGGGCTTGCGAGGGGTCGTATTGCCCGGCTGAACACTAGTAGCTTTCTCTGAGAATCACGCCCAACTGCTTCATTGTATTCTCAAACATTGAAATCGCATCCTGAAGAGTTGTGTCGCTCTCGGCTTCAGTTGTAGCAACCTGGACATCGACCATGTTGCCACGTAGAATATTTATACTTTCTCGTAAAGAGTCGTCAGCTATCCTCTCCGTGAGCATGGCGAGTCTTCGACTTGACTCCAACAATTTCTGATCCAGCTCCTCGGATATTGGCGGCATTCGACCCTCAATGGCTCCACCTTTGAAGGACTTTATAGCTTCGATGTGAGCGCGACCGGTCAAACGCATCCCATCTAAAAGTACATCTTGAAGTTCCAATAGATTGTTTCGTTGGAATTCTCTTGATCGTTCCTTTCTTTCCAGTGAATCCGCATCTTGCGTGAGCTTTCTTGAGTTCCACCCCGTTATTAGTGTCGTGATGATGCTTGCGGATGCGCCAACAATGGCCCCTAGCAATGCTCCAATAAAACCCAAGTGGACTGGTTCCATTCTAAATCCTAGGCTTGAAAAGCCCCGCAATGGTTATATGGTTTCGTCTATCACTCTTGAACCGCGATTTCACAATGTAAGACGCGGCGGCGCTCCTCCGGCGATTCGCTCGTAATGCCGTATGCGCGGAGCATTCTGTCGTGTTCTGCAAATGTCGCGGGGGATATACGGTACCCTCCCTACCCACTTCGCCCGCATCGAGCAACGAATTCCGCGCCCCTGCTGCACGCATGATGTCGAAACCTATGCTTCTTGTCAATACTGCGGCGTGCGGCGGGCTTGCGTCGGAATTGTGGGTCTTGGGGCAAGGCGTGTGGGCGCCGTGCTTTTGTGGCCCCAACGGGGCGGCCTGTGTGAGCCCATCGCGGCATCGCTGCAACCAAAGGTGAGGGGCAAATCAACGCGGCGTCCGTGTCGGTGGGATGCGCCGAAGGCGCACCGGAAGTAGCTTGGGGCAACCCAAGAATTCGCCCCCTCCCGACCGCGTTCTGACGGGACGCGAGCCCAGGGTGAGCCAGCGTCCCGTCAGGATGCATCGGGTGGGCGCCGACGGACCGGGGGCTGCCCCTTCTTCGCGTTGCACGCTTCGAAGGGTTGCCGCCCGGCTACTCACGGTGCCCCTCACGGGGCAAACGGACCGGCAAATCCGCCGCCGGAGTCCGGCTCACAACCCTCGCCCCGACAACGACATCCTCGCCAACTCTCTGCAATGTGGATGGTTGTCTAAACGGAATCACGCCATGTGGAGTGCGCGAGCTTGCTCGCGCCTTTTGCCCGGGGAGCTTGCTCCCGGGCCACGGCGTGGATTGAGCGTTTGCGGTCGAGCATGCCTGCGAAGCGGCGTCGGTGCGTTGGCCCCGCCCGAGCAAGCTCGGGCGAAGAAGGGCGGGAGCGAGCTCCCGCAGTCCACATGGCGTCTGCCCGCGCTGTAGGACCTTGGTGAAGAGGGCGAGCCGGAGCCCACGCGAAAGCTTGCGGCTCGCGAGGACGCTCGCCCTCCCAAATGCGTATGCATAAAAAATTAGACTGCTTTGTGGTTGGATGCATGCGGCGAAACACGAACGGCCCACCGCCTTTTTGGGGCGATGGGCCGTCCTCTTACCGGAAACTTTGCCGAATGCTGCCAGATGCCTGCCGGGCTTACTCCACGAGGGCGAGAATGCCCTCGGGGCGGGCAGGGCCGGTGTAGGGCGCCGCGCCGGTCTCTCCGGAGGGGCCGCTCACGGTGGTGAGGGACGGCTCCTCCGTATCAGGCTCGGTGATCATGCCGTAGTAGCGGCCCATCCAGTAGTCCTCGAGCCAGCCGATGGCGGGGGTGACGCCACGGCCGCCGCTGCCGCCGTTCATTTCGATGGCGCTGCGGCTGCCCCACATGGCGGTCGTCTCGCGGGGCGAGAGGCCGCGCGTGCCGGTGGCCAGGGGGGTGTAGCCCGGCTCCGGCTCGAGGAGGTCGTCGCGGTGAATGTTGCGGAAGTCATGGTTGATGGTGGTGAGCATCCACTCGCGCAGGTGTTGCACGGCCACATCCACCTCGCAGTCGTTGCCGGTCAGGCCGCCGTACATGAAGTTGTAGGTCGGCACTTTCTGCATGCGCATGATTTCCCAGTGCCGCTCGAGGCTGCGCATGTAGATGCCGCGCAGGTAGGGGTCATCGGCGTATCGCAGCAGGGGGTGGTAGGTGCGGAAGGCGAGTTCGTTGTCCCACGGCACGATGTACTGACGCGGGAAGGCGTGCTTCTGCCGAAGGGTGTAGCGGTGGTAGTCCCACTCGATGAGTTGCGCGAGGCCGTCCTTGAAGCGCTGCTCGCCGGTCAGGCCGATGGCGGTCCACATGTAGCCTTGCGCCTCCATGCCGTTCAGGCCGCGGGCGGAGATGCCGTAAGGGCGCAGGAGGTAATCGGGGTCCCAGCGGCCCCAGCGTGTCGGCTCGCCGTCGTTGTCGCGCAGAATCCAGCCATTGTCGATGATGTGATCGGAGATGCGGGCGAGGTGCTGCTGCGCGCGGAGTTTTTCATCGCCCTCGGCCACCAGGTCATGAAAGATCGAGACGGCGTAGTAATGCGCGTTGACCTCGTCGCTTGAGGTGTCGCCCTTCCACCACCACTCGCCGTCCTCGGTCTCGTACCACTTGGCGGGCAGGCCGCCACTGCCGCCTTCGGCCCGCTGGCCGAGGTCGCCCTCGTCGTTCCAGATGGCGCGGGCGAAAAAGCCGTCGGTGCCGGTGATCTGCTCGAGCCAGACCATCGCGGTGAAGGTATTGACGGCCTCGGCGCGGTCCTCGGGGTCTCCCGTCACGGCGTACTTGAAGCTCATTGCGGCGAGGTAGTGGGAGGTATGGCCGCCGTCGTTGTCGGAAATCTCGCGAATCCAGGCGTCATGCTCGTTGCTCCACCACAATTTGTGGATGAAGCCCATGCGCTTGTGTCCCCATTCTTCCAATTGCCGTTCGTAGTACGCCGCCTTTTTCGCCAGCGTGAAGGGCTCGTAGCGGATGACGCCCAGCCCCGCGTTCGTGGCGATGTACACGACCTGGTCGCCCGTGGCGATGGCATTGACGCCATCGCCCGGAAGCCAGTGGTGCGCGCCGAAGTAGTGCCAGTCGTTGTCGGCGGTGCGCCGGGCCGCCCCGGTCGTCGTGCCAACCCAGAGGTCGCCATCAAAGCCTTTCGCAAGGCAGGTGGTGTCGATGGACGGCAGGCCGTCGCTGCCGCGCAGCGTGGTGAGGGACATGCCCCGGTACTCGGTGAGGCCGCGGTCGGTGCTGAAGTAAATGCGGCTGCCGTAGGACATCATGTCGCGGATGGTGTCGGAGGGGAAATCGCCCCAGTCCACGGCGTAGGTGTTGAAGAAGGACCCCTCGAGCTTGCCCAGGCCCTGGGGCCGCCACAGGTGGATGGTCTCGCCATAGGACTCGATGTGCTGAATCGGGCCGAGGCGAATCGGGTGCCGCAAGACCTGCGTGCCGTCCTCCATGATGTAAGTGGTGTTCAGGGTCAACCAGCCGCCCTCGGGCTCGATGTCGACGAAGGTGCCATCGTCGTAGCGGTAGATGCGGTCGCGCGTGGCGGCGTGGACAACGCCGAGATGGAGGCAGAAGTCCACGGCGTTCAAGTCGGAGAGATGCGCCCACGCGCCGTTCTCGAGGCGATGGATGCCGCCGCTGGCTGCGACCCACAGCGCGCCGTTCAGGGCCTCGAGGTGCGTGACGCCGCCGGGGGCGCCGGACGCGGCGACCAGGTCATCGCCATCCAGGGTGAACAGCGCGCCGTTCATCACGGTGTAGAGGGCATCGCCGTGCACGGCCGCATGGGTGAGGGGGGAGTCGGTGGCGACAGTCTGGCCGATCTCCTGGAGATAGACCGTATCGGTGACGGGTTGCCACAGCGGATCCACCGGCTTTTCGACGCCATGCGCGAGTGTCGCGGCGAGCGTCAGGGCGGTCAGTACAAGGGACAGGCGGGGCGTCTTCATGGCGAGGAACTCCTCAAACGGTGATTCGTGGATACACAACCCGGATCATACCCCGAGCATAGCATTGCCGGGTCGCGGCAGGCCATGAGGGGGTTTGGTCCGTTTGCGAAGATGGGGGAGGGAGGGTAGTCTTCATGTTGGTTTAGTTGGGCAAAGCGTCGGGGTGAAGCAGGGAGGGTGTCATGAGTAGAGACAGGCAAAGTAAATTCGCGCCCTATGCGCGGCGAATGTTGTTCGTGCTGTCGGTCGTCCCGATTCTGGTCTATCTAGCGGTGGACACCTTTGTTTTCCAGATGCCTGAAGGCGAAATCGCGCTCGCAGATGGCGTATTCGATTTCCTGTTCGATGACGCGTTCGGGCGGAATGTGCTCATGCTGATCATAATGTTGTGGGCCACCATTCCCGCGTTGATTTGGTTGTGGTTCGTTATCGCACCTCGGGACATCCGCGTCGAAGGTGATTTTGTCGTTTCGGCGGGAAAGTGGCGGGAACAGCGGCACAGCATCGCCAAATTCTCGCGAGTGCAGGTCGAATCGCATAAGGGCGAATGCCATTACATCAATCTTTTTCCAGCCAAAGGGCAACCGATCTCGCTCGAGCCAGTTTCGGGCGCTGAGGATGTCGCCCGGATTATTGAGGATGTGTGCGCGCGCCTTGAGATCCCATTTCGGCGAGTCGAGCACAAATACAACCCCCGGGGGGTGCTAAACACCGTTGTTGCGCCCCTGGCCATGGCGGCCATCTTCATCGTGCTGTTGCGCGTGTTCGTCCCCGGGGGGCTCGGCAGCCTCATGGAGTAGACCCCGCATCCGGAAGGGGCGCGAGCTTGCGTCCCTTCAGGACGCCAAGGTTGGGTGCGCCAATACCGGGGGCTGCCCCTCCTTCGCGTTGCACGCTACGGAGGGTTGCCGCCCGGCTACTTTCGGTGCCGCTTCGCGGCAGGCCCTCTTGCAGAATCCAATGTCTTGAGACGGGCCTCCGGCGCCGTGGGCTCTTGAGTCGAACCATCGGTCTTCCGCTCGCACTGCCCTCAGGTCGGCGTGCGGGCGTAGAGGATCAGGCCGAGCGCAAAAAAGACGGCGTTCGGGGCCCAGGCGGCAACGACGGGTGGGAGGTGGCCGCCTTGTCCGAGGGCCATGCAGGCGGCGAAGAGCACGAGGTAGGTCATGGCGATGGTGAGGCTCATGCCGAAGCCAATCGCGAGGCCGCCCCGGCGCACGCGCATGGCGAAGGGGATGGCCAGCCAGATCATCACAAAGTTAAGCGCGGGAATGGCGTACTTCGCGTGCCAGCTCACCCAGTACGGGCCTGCCGGCAAACCGCGTGCGGCCGCCCGGGCGATGTCCTCGGCGAGTTGATCCGCGGGCTTGGTGTCCGGCCGCTGGGCCATCGCGAAAAGCATGGTGGGGGTCTCGGTGATGGGCGCCTCGACTTGCGAGATGCGGCGCGAGGAGCGCTTGCGGTTCACCTCGGGTTCAAAGACCACCCATGCGCCATCCTCCAGGATCCATGCGCCTTGGCCGTCATTGCGGTCGGGGTCCCAATAAATGCGCCGGGCCTGGATCTGCTCGACGGCATCCTCCCGGATGCTGTGTAGGAAGACATCCTCGCCGGTTTCGGCCAGTCGGTTGTACTTGAGGATGTGGCAGGTCCAGTTGCCATCGAGATTGGCCCAACTGACGCCCGCCCGGGCAGCATCGGGATTCCGTTTGAAGTAGTTGCTCTCAATTCCCCGGGCGGTGCGGGTGGCCTCGGCCCCGACGGTCTGATCGAGCATGAAAATTCCCCCGGCGACCAGCAGGGCAATGGCGATGGGCACCCGGGTGATGCGGCGCATGCTGATGCCTGCGGCGAGTGCGGCGGTGATTTCGTTGTGCTGGGCGGCGTCGCCGAAGACGAGCAGGCCGGCCAAGAGCACGGAGAGCGGCATCATGCGGTAGATCAACTGCGGCAGCATGTTCCAGTAGTACTGGAAAATGATGAAGAAGGGCACATCCTTGCCCGCGATGTCGCTCTGCCGGCCGGCGATGAAGTCGATGAGGATATAGAGCATCACCAGCGCGACGAGGGTGCGCAGCAGGGAGCCCACGAAGCGGGCGCCGAGATAGCGATCAAGCAGGGTCATACGCGGTCCACCCTCCAGGTCAGGGTGAAGCCCACGACAAGAAAGAGCGCGTTGCCCGTCATGGCAATGGCGATGGTGGTCCAGAGCGGCAGGAACAGCCCTGTGTTGCCCAAGATATAGAGCAGATAGTAGGTAATTCCGACCGCCGTCCCGATTGCGTAGCTGTAGGAGCGGCCGGGGCCTCGTGGCCGGGCGGCGAGGGGCGTGGCCATGGCCGCGAGCGCAAGGCAGGCGACGGGCCAAGTCAGGCGCTTGGCGATCTCCTCGCGCTCGCCGCGAAGCGCGGCTTCCAGGCGTGGGGCCGGTGTCGAGGCGTAGCTTTCGCTCATGCGGGCCTCGTTCGTGAGCAATTCACGCAGGGAAAGCGAGTGCCGCAGGGCGGGAGCGATGCGGCCGCGCATTTCATCGAGGCGCACCGTCCACTCGGGGAAGGTGTTTCGCGCGATGTAGCCCTCGGCATCCGGCATGATGAGGTGCCCGTTCCGCAGCACCAACACCGCGCCCGTCGGGCGCGTCTCGACCTTCGCCTCCTCGGCACGGTAGACCCAGAAGGTGCCGTCGCCCTGGGGCATCATCAGTTCCAAATCCCGAAGCACGCCGGTCTCGTCGTCGCGCCCGCCGATGAACACGCGCCATTGCTGCGAGCCGAAGACATGCATGGTGCCCGGGGTTAGGACATCGATCGAGGCGCGGGTGGCAAGGTCCTCGTAGATGAGCCGATTCATCTGGCGGATTCCCCACGGCTGGCCCCAGTCCTGCAGGGCAAAGGCGCCGCCGCTCAACACCACCCCGATGGCCAGCACGGGCCAGATGAGCCGCCGCAGCGGAATTCCCGCCGCCCGCATGGCGGTAATCTCCCGGTTCTGGGCGAGTCCGCCGAAGGCAATCAGGATTCCCATCATGTAGGTGTACGGAATCACCACGGCGACGAGGGTGGGCAGGAAGTACAGGCACAGGCGCCCGATATCGCCCAGGGTCAGCAATTCAAAGTCGAGCAACTCCGAGCGCTCCTCGATCTCCATGCCGATGGCGATGAAAGTAATCACCACGAACACGATGATGGCAGGCACGGCGATCTCGCGCAGGACATATCGGGGAATGAGACGCAACGAAAAGTGCTCCAAGCAGTTCCGCCTAGTATAGACGATTTCGCGGCCCGGTCAGAACCATGAGTTCTGCCCCCAAATCCGCGATTATCGCTCGCAATGCTAAAGCCGCCGCGGGCTGCTGCCGATAGTCCGTCCGGACAGATACCAAATCATCTCGCTCAGACGGCTGGGAAATGGGCCCGGCCGGGAGGAAATGCAATGGGAAATGGGGCCCTCACTGTGCCTGCCCAGTTCTATGGGCTGGGCAACGCGCCGCTTGTTGGCAAGCTTATTGGCAATACGCCGCGAGCGCAATCGCCACTACTGCAACGCACCGGCTCGCCGGAGCAATCCTCGCTGGCGAAATCCTCGTTGGCGCAGTTCCAGGCCATTCGCGAGCAAATCGAGCGCACTTCGCTCCAGCTCACCCTGAACTCCGCCGAATCCGGCGGTACCGCCGCGGGCTCCCGCCAACTCGATTTCAGCTTCGTGCGGGAGATGCGCGAGACGGCCCTGGTGCAGTTTCAGGCACGCACGCAGCGCGTCGCCGATGGCCTCCCCACGGGGACGCGCACGACCTTCATGGAAGCCAGCCGCGAGGTCTCCATGCGCTTCTCCATGTCCCTTTCCGTGAGCGAGACCGTGCTCAACGGCTTTGCCGGGGCGTCCGAGGCGACCGCGGGCGATCCCTTCGGCATGGAGAAGCTCATCGCGCTCAATAAAGAATTCATGGCGCTCGCCGACGCGATCCTCAACCGCGTCTACGAGATGATGCAGGCCTTCATGCAGGGCGAAGGCGATTTTCAGGACCGCGTCAACCGTCTGCTGGAGGCATTTCAGAAACTGGACTTCAGCGGCCTCTTCCAAGGGTTTAATGGCGGGAACGGTGCGCGCTCCGTCGGAATTCAGCTCGAGTTCGAGTTCATGATGTCGGAACGAACCGCCGTCGTCGTGCAGGAGGCCGACCCCATCGTGCTGGACCTCAATGGCAACGGCATCGAGCTGACCAGCTACGCAAACGGCGCCCGCTTCGACCTGCTGGGCAACGGGCAGAAAGTGCAGACCGCCTTCGTCACCGGCGGCGATGCGTTTCTGGCTATTGACCGCAACGGCAACGGCACCATCGACGACGGCACGGAATTGTTCGGCGATCAGCGCGGCGCCGCCAACGGCTTCGAGGAATTGCGCAAGCTCGATACCAACGGCGACGGCATCATCGACGAGCGTGACGCCGACTTCGACAAGCTGCTGCTCTGGATCGACAACGGCAACGGCATTACCGAGCCCGGCGAGTTGGTGAGTCTGCGCGATGCCGGCATCGCATCCATCAACCTCAACTACCGGAATGTCGACAAGTCCGCCATGGGCGGCAACCGCCTCACCCAGATCGCCTCCTTCACCCGCACCGACGGCACCACCGGCAAAGCCGCCGACGCCATGCTGAACTATATCGTTTAGGCTTGTGGCCTGTCGGGGACGTGGCCACCGGCCACGCCCCCGTTGCATCTCCTGCATTCCATCCGTACTATTGCCGCGGTGTTAATCAGGGGATGAGGCAAGGGGCACGCTGGTGGCTGATCTCGACAAACCGGATCTTGAGACTCGCGTCTCGAATGCGTTCGAGGGCCTGACCGCCGATACCTTTACGAGCGTCGAGGGGTATTGCGCGGAGCAGGAAGTCCGCGTCCTCACGATTCTGCTGGGCGACCAGGTCGATTCCACGCGGCGCACCAGTGAAATCACGAATCCCGAGGGGATGAATTCGCGCGATCATTTCCGCAAGAAATACAGAGATGTGCTTGCGCAATTCCCGGGGCAGCACATCGAGTATGCGGGCGATGCGTTTCTCGCGGTGTTCGCCTCGCCGACGGAAGCGGTGCTGTGTGCGCAGGAAATTCAGGCCCGGTACCGCGAAAGCGGCGCGTTCGACGCCCGAATCGGCCTGCATGACGGCGAAATCGTCTACCGCGAGCACCAGGCCAACTTGACCGGCGCGCGCGCGGTGCTGCAGCGCGAAGTGTTCGGCCGGGAGGTCAACCTTTGCGCCCGTGTGTGCGAGTTGGCCGAAGCCGGGCGCGTTCTGCTCTCGCGCTCCGTGTTCGACAAGGCGCGCGCCAACATCCCCGCGCACGAGAACGGCACCGGCCCCCGATTGCGCTGGGAAAATTGGGGCGCATACCACTTCAAGGGCATCGAGCGTGGTGGCAGGCACGAGGCCTACGATGTCTGCGAGGTCGCCCTGGCCGATGCCGAAGGCATCGGCCCGCCCAAGCGTTCGAACAAGAGTTGGCCGGCGGATTCGTCGGACGAGGTGATCGGCTGGCGTCCGGCCAAGGGCGAGACCGTTCCCGGCACCAACTGGCAACTCGAGGAGCGCCTCGGGCGGGAATCGGGCGACGAGCCGGGCAAAGAGCGGGAATCCTCCAACTTCCAGGGCGAATTCGGCGAGGTGTGGAGGGCCTACAACCCCGGCGACAAGTCGCACCAAGTTTTCAAGTTCTGTTTTAAGCGCGCGCAATTGCCCGCGCTCAAGCGCGAGGCCCGGCTCCTCAAGCGCCTCAAGCAGCACCGCCACCGCAGTCTCGTTGAAGTCTACGATGTCACCGAGGGCGACCAACCGCCGCACTACCTCGAGATGGAGTATGTCGCAGGGCCCACGATGGCGGACTGGCTGGCGTCGGACCCGCCACTCAAGGAACGGCTGACGCTCATGGCCGAGGTGGCCGACGCCCTCGACCTCGTGCACGAGGCGGGCATCTTTCATCGCGACATCAAGCCGACGAACATCCTCCTCGAGCGCCTCGAGCGCGGCGGCCTGCGGGCCAAGCTCACCGACTTCGGCCTCGGCGCCACCGAGGACCCCGAGCTGCTCAAGAGCGTGTACGCGTCGAAGGTGGAGGGCGTCGCCGGCACCTGGGACTTCATCGCCCCCGAGTTGCGCGAAGGCGGCAAGGCCAGCCCGCAGAGCGACATCTACAGCCTCGGGCTGACCCTGTACCAGGTACTGCAGGGCAACCTGAACGCCACCCGCCCCACCAACCTCGCGCGGGCCATCGAGGACCCCATCCTCATCGGGGATTTGGAGCGCTGCCTCGAGGACGACCCGGCCAAACGCTGGGAAAGCGCCGGGGAACTCGCCACCGCCCTGCGCAGCCACGAGGCCCGCCTCGCCCAACACCACGCCGAGCAGGAACAAGCGCGCCAACGCGCCCGCGCCCAGCGACAGCGCCGCGTCGCCAGCGTCGCCCTCCTCATCGCCGCCATCGCCATCGGCTTCGGCGGTTTCGCCGCCATCCAGTGGCAAGAGGCGCGCGAGCAGCGGCGGGTGGCGGAAGTTGCCCGGGAACAATCGGAGCAACGGCGGAGCTTGGCCCAGAGGCATTTGTACGAAGCGAGTATCTTTCAAGCCGACACCTATCTGAAGGAAGGCCGCTACGAACTAGCCCGACAAGCTTTGTGGCGCGCCCCTGTGGAGCACAGCGGGTGGGAATGGGGGCACTTAGCACAACGGCTTCAGCCGGAGCTTCTAGAGCTATCAGCGCAAGGTTTCTTGCTCCGCTCCCCGTCTTTCAGTCCTGACGGCGCGCGAATCGTTGCCTCTTGTCGTCGTCAATTTGATCTCTTCTCAGGGTGCGCCTGTATATGGGACGCCACCACGGGTGAACTGGTCCATGTACTTGAAGGACATACGGGCGGAGTCTCATCTTCATCTTTTAGTCCGGATGGAACGCTCATTGTTACCGCGTCATATGACGGCACAGCTCGCGTCTGGGATTCGGACACGGGTGCGCTAGAATTTGTACTTGTGGGTCATGAGGGCGAAGTTGAGACTGCGTCATTTAGCCCGGATAGCATGCATATACTCACAGGAGGTAGAGACCCAACTCCTCGCGTGTGGGACGCCGTCACAGGCAAGCTGGAACACGCGCTCGAAGGCGATACCGGTTGGGCGACTTCTGCGGTTTACAGTCTTGACGGCACGCGCATTGTCACCGTGTCGAATGGCTTTGACCTGCGCGTGTGGGACGCTCACACTGGAAGAGCCCTTCATGTACTCGAAGGGCACAAGAATTTTGTCAAATCCGCGATGTTTAGCAAGGATGGTAACCAAATCGTCACTGCGTCCGATGATGGCACGGCGCGTGTGTGGGACGTGAACACAGGCTTGGCAATCCATGCGCTAGAAGGGCATGAGGGCACAGTTTCTTCCGCGACTTTTAGCCCAGACGGAACTCTCATAGTTACCGCTTCGCATGATGGGGCCGCACATGTGTGGGACGCTACCACGGGCGAGGGAAAGTATGTGCTCGAAGGGCATGAAGATTTGGTTTGGTCCGCCCACTTTAGCCCGGATGGCCGCCACATAGTCACTGCATCGCGTGATAGAACGGGACGCATTTGGGACGCCAGCTCCGGAATCGAGCTCTTTGCGCTGAGAATGCATGAAGAATCCGATGTATCCGCAATTTTTAGCCCGGATGGCACGCGCATCGTAACGGCATCAAATGAGCGGACATTGCGAATCTGGGACGCTACCACGGGCGAGCAATGGCATACCGTTGAGCTGCAGGGAGGTAGCGGTTTGACTGCTTCATTTAGTTCGGATGGCACGCGAATCGTCACTGGAGGCAAAAGCCCAAATTTTCGCGTGTGGAACTCCGCCACTGGCGAGGAGCTATTCAAATTTGAAGAGCACGGGACTTGGGTCAGGTCTGCTTCCTACAGCCCTGACGGCTCGCAAATCGTGACAGCATCTGTGAACAGGGCTCCACGTGTGTGGGACGCCGTCACGGGTGAAGAACTACTCACACTCGGGCGGCACGAGCAACCAGCATTTTCAGCTTCCTACAGCCCTGACGGCTCGCAAATTGTCACAGCATCTTCGGACAGGGCCGCACATGTGTGGGACGCCGTCACAGGCGAGGAGCTACTCGTACTCGAAGGGCACGAGGGGGATGTTTCATCTGCTTCCTACAGCCCTGACGGATTGCAAGTTGTCACGGCAGCCTACGATGAAACCGCACGAGTCTGGGACGCTGTCACAGGCGAGGAGCTACTCGTACGAGAAGATATTGGGGTGGTCCGGTCCGCGGCTTTCAGCCCCGACGGCGTGCGCATCGTAACTGCATCGTATGACCACTTAGTTCGGATTTGGGACGCGGACACCGGCACGGAACTACAGGTACTCGACGGACATGAGGGCTCGGTTTGGTCCGCCCAGTTCAACCCTGACGGCGGGCGCATCGTCACCGCGTCTGGGGATGAGACGGCGAGGTTGTGGGATGCCGTTACGGGAGAGCAAATACTGGTGATCGAGGGGCATGATCACACTGTCACCGCCGCGTCGTTCAGCCCTGACGGAAAGAGCATCATCACCGCATCCGAAGACCGGACCACGCGCATCTGGACCGCCGCGCCGTGGCGCTTGGAGGACTTGCCGCCGGTGGAGGGGACTTTCGACACGCCGGAAGAGGAGCGCAAGGCGCGCTTTTTCGAGTGGAAGCGGCAGGAGTACCAGCGCTGGCTGGCGGCGCGGGCGGAGCCGTAGGCGCGCGGCGTGTGGCGGCGACTACTCCTGCGGAATCAGGTGCGCGCGGAAGGTGAAGAGGGCGGCCTCGTCTTCGGGGTCGACGGTGACGCGCACGGCGTGCATGTTTTCGGAGCCGAAGGTCTCCACGCGCGTGAAGTTTTCCAGCGAGCGCCGGCTGCCCGGGTAGAGCATGGGCTTGTCGATTCGGAAGTAGTGGGAATCGGAATGAAAGAGGACCACCTCACCGGGGAAGTCGATGGTTTCCTCGCGAAGCACGCGCAGGAAGCGCTCGAACCCGTCGCTGCGGGGGGCGCCGCGGGCATCGAAGGGATTCGCCTGGATAAACAGGGCCACGGCGCGGTGCTCGTTTTCGAGGGCGAGGGCGAATGACTCGCGTATCCACGCCTCGTTGGCGGTGTCGCGTGCCTCGTATTCGGCGATGGCCTCGGGCTCGCCGGGCCGGTTGTTGTTGTTCGTGCCCACGACATGCACCGCCACGAACGAAACGCCGCCGCGCTCCCACCGGGTGTTCTCCACATACAGCCCGAAATCCGGGTGGTGGCGTTGGGATTCCACCGGCATCGGCCGAGCCCCGAGGGTTTGCTCCTGCGCGAAAAAATGCTGCCGAATGTACGCCAGCCTCTCGAGCGGGTCGTACGCGCCACAGTTCTCGCGGTAGCAATCCGTCCACTCGTTGTCGCCAACGGAGTACGCCAGGGGGTGGTTGAAGGCGTTGAAGTAGTCACGAATGCGGTCGAAGGTTTCATCATCGCAGGGGGTCGAGCCGCTCTTGGTGTCGCCGCAATGCACGGTGAAGGCCGGCTCAAGTTGGTTCACCTCGTCGATCAGCCGCAAGAAACGCGTGTGGTCCGCCGGAAAAAAGTAAGGCATGCACCCGATGACAACAAAGTCGAAGGGGCCGTCATCCGGTTCGGCCGATGCAAGCGGCACGAGGAGGAAACACAGGACAAGACCGGCGAGGAACTTTCGACATATCGACATGCAGGGCGTCTCCTTGATGGTGGAACCCAGAGAATGACGGAGAACGCGCGTGTCCTTCAAGAAACCATGTCAGGCTATTGAGGGCACACAAAAAGAGCGGCGCGATGTGGGGGACATCGCGCCGCCGGGGGATGGGGGGAAGATGGAAGACGGCTAAGGAGCCGTGGAGTTGGCTGGATTCTCCGGGCATTTCCCGTTGTCCGGGCACGGCCCTTTGAAATTAATCTGCACCTCGCGCGCCTCGAAGCCACACGCGGTGCGTAGGGTGTGCGGATCGGGGAGGGATGCTGCAGGCACATCAAATACCTTGCCGCAATCGGAACACACGAAATGCGCGTGCCAGTCGTTGGTCAATTCGTACATCGTGCGGCCCGGGCCCACATCGGCGACCATCACCAGGCCCGTGCGCACGAAATCGTTCAGGATGTTGTAGACCGACGCGCGGCCAAGGTCGATGCCGCTCTCACGCAGGGCCGCCAGCACCTCGTCCGCCGAGCGATGCCCGTGCATGCGCTCGAGCGTGCTGAGCACGGTCACGCGCGGCAAGGTGACCCGAAGGCCCGCCTCGCGCAGCTTGTCGGCCATTCGCCGCTGATTTACTTCTGCGAGCGCAGCATCCACGCGTGCTTCTCCAAAATCTGCAGCAACGCGATCAGCATGTCCTCGGACGGGGCATCCACCTCGCCCAAGTGCTCCTGACGCGGCCGCACGCGGTTAATCACGGACTCGAGGCCCTTGAGTTGCATCTCGATGACGGCGTCGTCGCGTACGAAGCCCTCGGGGACCTCCGGCACGCCGGCCTGTGCGGCCACGGTAGCCGCCCGGCCATCCACAGGATGACCCACGGCCGAGACGCGCTCGGCCAATTCGTCGATCTGCAGAAGGTACTCAGCGTGAAGGACATCCAGCAGCTCATGCACGCTCTGGAAGCGCGGCCCCTGAATGTTCCAGTGCAGTTGCTTCGTATTCAACGCCAATGCGATGAGATCCGTCACCGTATCCTGAAGGTGCTGGTGCACCGTCGCGGCGGCGTCGGGGTTTACGGTCGTCGGGGATTTTTTAAGAGTAGCCATGGTACGGGAACCTCCTTTGGGTTGCCAATCTTGTACAAAGTATAAATCAAGATGCCGTCAATGTCAAATCACCCGCACCGAAAATTTAAGACACCACCCAAATTCCTTATGCATCAAACCCAAATCGTTACAAGAACTTGCAGCAACTCCTTGCTACAATCCGCCATCACAATTGGAGTGACACCGGATGGATCCCTGCCCGCACCTTCACGACCTGCCCAACTTCGGCCTGGCCAACACGGTCACCGGGTTTGCCACGCTGTTCTCCGGCATTTTGCCGCTCGTTTTCTGCGCGCTGATGCACCGGCAGCCGGGCCGGTGGATATTTGTCTATTGGACCATCGTGGTGACGGGCGTATTCACCGTAACCCTGCACGGCTACGGTGAGACCAACCCGATCTGGGGCGAGCGCTGGTTCTGGTCGTTCCTCGACACCGGCAGCAACATCGTGGTGACTTGGGCCATTGCGTTCGCGGCGCTGGGCGACTTCTACACGCGCAAGACTCGGCGCTGGGCGATTCCGGTGGCCACGCTCCTGATGATTGCCGGCGTGGTCTGGCACTTTATCGACCGTCACCCGATGACTCCGCCGGCATACGCGATTCCCATGGGCGCGTGGGGCGGTTTCTACCCCGGCGAGACCTGGCTCATCGGCTACGCCTGGCTGAACATCGGCATCTTCGTGGCCAACCGCAAGGTGATCCCCAAGCGCGCGATGCCCTTGCTACTCGTCACGGTCGCGATCTTCTTCTGCGGGATGCTGCTCGCCACGGCCAGCAATGACAAGATCGTCCACCCCTTTATCCCACTGCACGCGCTCTGGCACCTCGTCGGGGCCTACGGGTTCATCACCCTGTGGGCGTTTAATCATGTCCGCTTCGAGGAGGCCGCCCGGGAGGCGGGTATCCCCGATCATCCTCGATAGATTTCCGCTCGCGTGAAGGAAGGGCTCTCGTCAGTCCTCCGGATTCGGGGCCACGCCCCCCCTACCATGAAGACCTTGACGAATCGCACGGACTGCTCTAGGGTGCATGCATAGCTCAAGGCCATTGGGGTGAGTGGGGCAACGGCACGAGGTGGGTGTAATGAACGGATTGACGGTTTTCACCCGGGCGGTGGGTGCATGGGTGGCCGGGGCGGCGCTGCTTGCGGGCGCGGCGACGGCGTCGGACACGACGCTCAATGGGCCGTACGCGGCGGTGTATGCGCAGGCCTACGAGGCGATGACGCACGGTCGGGTGGTGGAGGGGGCGACGGAGCTGCTGCACTTCTTCCGGGAGTTGCCGGCGGATGATGCCAGCATCACGGAAACCGCGCTGGGACACGCGCAATTGCTCACCTTCGCCTGCTCGCGCCTGATGACGCGCTCGGAGCTGTCGCGGTTTCTCCAGGAAGTCGTGAAGAACGAGCCGCTCCACCAGCCCGGCGCCGGGCACCCATTGCCCGAGTACCCGACGGACATGCTGCTGCGGCGCGTGCTGACGATACGAAACCATGGGTTGAGCCAGCAGATCGCGGTGGCAAGGCAGGTAAGCTGGGGTGGGCAGGTCGAGCACGAGGGCGTGCGCTCGGCCTCGCGGTTTGTGCTGGGCATTCCCTACGGTTTTCAGGGCGACTATGTAAAGTACCGCGGGGTGCGCAGCCAGGTGGTGTCGAATCCCGAGCGGGCCTTGGTGCGCGCGATCGTGGAGATTCCAGTGTACGAGGCCTTGCTTCTGGCGCGCAACCCGGCCCAATCGCGTGAGTACAAGGACGACAGCCACAGCACGCTGTGGCGGGCGATGCGGGCCCGGCAGGGCATCAAGCCAGGCGATGACCGCTTCCTGCTCGAGAAGCTCATCTACTGGGGCGATGACCACGCACAGGCCTACACTGCTTCGCCCGGGCTTGGGGTCGCCGCGCGATCATTGCCCACGATGCACACCGAGGACCTGGGCACGGCGGTGATCGCCGAGTGGGCCGCCCAGCTCGCCGCTCCGGAGGAGGACTGGCGCGTGCGGCATACGCTCGTACGGCTGCTGGAGGCCGCCTGCGTCACGCCGTTCGAACGACGGCTTGCACGACCGGCCCTCGAGCGCGTGGCGCATGAGCCGGTGGAGACGGCCGATGTCCTGCGCGCGAACCTGGCACTCGTGCACTTCGCCCTGGCGGATCACGACGCGGAGGGGGCCTTCGAGCGGGTGCGGCGCCTGGTGGCCCTGGAGCAGTTGCCCACGACGCCGGATTACAACGCCTACGAGGCGGTGCTGTTGGCTTCGCGGGCCGCCTCGGAGTATTTCCTGCGCTTTGGGCATGTCGATTTGGCGATCCGGACGCACCGCGACCTTGGCGCAAAGTACCCGGACACAACGCCCAGCCGCGGCGAACTGGCGCGGGCGAAGCTGATTGAAATGAATGGGTCGCGCATCGGAATCGAGCGCGTCCTCAGCCAAGTTGATCTCTGGGTGCACAACGCAGTGACGATGCGAAGCATCAGTCAGCAGGATGCGCGGCATTACTCCGAACTCGTCATGCGCACGCTGGAGGACATCGCCGAGCACAGCCCGGACGAGCGGACGCGAGACGCCATGCGGGATCGCCTCGCGCGCATCCATGAGCCCGTGGGCGATGTACTGCAGTTGCACGACAAATACCGCCTTTCGGACGCCTTCCATAGCACCTTCACGCGCGACTAGCGACATTCGGCGCCTGCGTGCGTCCGGCCCCCACCTCGCTCAATCCTCCGGCTTCTCTCCGGGCGGGGCCATCTTGACGAGTTTGGGGTCGAAGCGGGCGAGGATCGCCACGAGGTCGCGCTGGGCATCCATGACGGAGTGGATGTCCTTGTAGACCGCGGGCACCTCATCCAGACCCGCGGAGATCAGCTCGACGCCGGCCGCCTCGAGTTGGACGCGCGCGCCATGCCAGTTGAGTTCTTTCTTCGCCTTCGTGCGGCTCATGCAACGGCCCGCGCCATGGGCGGCGCTGTCGAGCGAGGCGCGGTTGCCCTTGCCCCGCACGAGGAAGCCCGGCGTCGCCATGCTGCCAGGAATGATGCCCAGCACGCCTTCGCCCGCCGGGGTCGCGCCCTTGCGGTGAACGACCAACTCGCGGCCGTCGTGCTCTTCCTTCCACGCGAAGTTGTGGTGATTCTCGACATCGAGCAGCACGCCGACGCCGAGGTTTTCCGCGATATGGCGGTGGATGCAGGCGTGGTTCGCCGCGGCGTACTCGCCCATCAGCTCCATCGCCGCCCAATACTCCTGTCCTTCGTTGGAATCGAGGTCAAGCCAGGCGAGATGCCGCATGGACTTATCCAGATTCGGGTGTTTTCCCATCGCGATTTTGCTGTAATGCGCGCACACCGCCGCGCCCGTACCCCGGCTGCCGCTGTGGCTCAGCAACGCGAGGTACTCGCCCGGCGGAATCTCCAGCCCCTGGGCCTCGATGGTCAGCACGCCGTACTCGACGAAATGATTGCCACTGCCGCTCGTGCCGAGCTGGGCCCAGGCCTTGTCGCGCAATTTCCAAGTGATGGGGGAGCTGTGCCAGTCCGCGTCGAGCACCTCGTGTTGCCGGCGGTTCTTCTTGAACTCCGCGCCGATGCCGAAGCGCGTCTCATCGCCCAGGGCCTGCTTCAAGCGGTGGCGATCCCTGTCGAGGGCCTCAAGCGGCAGATCCAACACCGTCATCTTCATGCGGCAGGCGATGTCCACCCCCACGGCATAGGGGATGACCGCGTTCTCCGTCGCCAGCACCCCGCCGATGGGCAGCCCATAGCCGACATGCGCATCCGGCATCAACGCGCCCCGCACGGACACGGGCAGGCGGCAGGCGTTCTTCATCTGGTCGATCGCGCTCGGGTCGATGTCCTCGCCCCACTGCTTCCACGGAGCGTCGGAGTGCTTCGGGGCCTGCTTGGCAACGGTGCGCTGCTCCCCGAGCATCGCCTTGGCCAACGGCGCGAACTGGGCGTCGTTCTCGAAAGCCTTCGGGTTGCGCACCAGCGCCGACACGAGATCGCGCAGCTCCTGACGCGACACACCGCCACCCTTCGCGGCGGCCTTCACGCACTCGATGCCCACGCGCTTGCAATGCCCCTCGGGCACGCCGAGGTCGATGAGATCACGGCCCTTCATGGGCGTATTCTCTCAAACGAGGGCACGGACATGCACGGACGAGCACAGTCAATGCGAACTGTCCTGAGCTCTGTCCTCATCCTGCACACCGAATTCCTTGGGTCACGGTGGTAACGGACAGTTGCAACCGGTCGTGGCACCCTGTCACATTCACGCGACAAAAAAGGAGAAGACTCAATGCGCCGTTGCGGCTTTCCACTTGGTTCCATCGCGATCGCGTTCGTCCTTAGTGTGGCTTCCATTGCATGGGGGGAACCTGCCCCCGTCCGCGTTTGGGAGGACAGCATCACCCTGTCGACCTACGCGTGGTTCGAGGATGTGAATCCGGTCTTCTCGGCGTTTGAGAACCGCATCTACTACCCGTATTCGCGGCAGGACCTGATCGCCAAGGACGCGGCGCCACGCACCTACCGCACGCTGAACCTCGAGAACGAATACCTCCGCGTGACCTGCATCCCCGAGTTGGGCGGGCGCATTCACTCCGTCTTGAACAAGACCACCGGCGAGGAGATGTTTCACACGAACGACGAGATCAAGCCCGCGCTCATCGCCATGCGGGGCGCGTGGATCAGCGGCGGCATCGAGTGGAACCCAGGGCCGCAGGGCCACACGGTCACGATAGTGGAGCCGGTGGATGTGCGCGCGGTCGAGAACGCCGACGGCTCGGCCACGCTGCATGTCGCCAACATCGAGATGATGTTCCGTACGCGCTGGCGGGTGAAACTGACCCTGCACCCGGGGCGCGCGTATCTCGATGAGGAGATCGAGATCGTCAACTCGACCGACGGCGTCCACCCGTATTACTTCTGGAATTGCACGGCCTTTCCCAATCTCCCCGGCACGCGCTACATCCTCCCGATGTCGCTCGGCACGGACCACGACGGCACCGGCTTCTATTCGTGGCCGATTCATGACGGCGTCGACCTGACTTGGCTAAAAAACTACCCGACGATGACCAACACCTTCGGGTACGGCATCGCGTTCGACTTTTTCGGCGCCTACGATGTCGACCTCGATCGCGGCATCGTGGCGATCGCGGATCATCAAACGGTGCCGGGCCGCAAAGGGTGGACCTGGGGCAAGGACGACTTCGGCGTGGTGAGCCAGATGGCCCTGTCCGACGCGGGCCCGGTGGACGCCCAATACATCGAGATTCAGACCGGCCCGCTGCTGACCCAGTCGGACTACGGCATGCTGAGGCCGCGCGAGCGGGTGGCGTGGCGCGAGTATTGGTACCCCGTCCACGGCTTGGGTGACGGGTACGAGTTCGCGACAAAAGACATGGCCGTAAACACCCTGCGCAAGGACGGCGACCTCGAGGTGCGCGTGTTGGCGACGAGCGAACTTGGACGGGCGGGCATCACGCTGAGCCAGGGTAGTGAGACACTGCTTAGGGCGACCATTCGGCCGACCCCTGCGGAACCAGCCGTCGTCGTTCTGCGAGATGCCCCGGAAGGCCCCGTTCGGGTATTGATCATGGCCTCTGAAGCCAGATTGCAGGTATCTTTCGAAACTCCGTTGCCGATTCCCGAAGTCGAGCCTCCGGACATCGACGATTCGGTGCCCGACGAGCCGACCGCCGACGATCTGTACGCCGAGGCATGGCTCAAAGACAGCCAATCCGACCCGGTCGCCGCGCGTGCGGGATACGAGAAGGTGCTTGAAATGAATCGGGTGCACCCCGACGCTCACCTGGCGCTGGCAACCCTCAACCTCGAGCAGGGGCGCTTCGAGGATGCTGCAAGGCATGCGGGAATGACCATCCTGGGTCTTCCTGCGGGCGGTACGATCCCTAGCCGATCCGGCAGCGGAGATAGGCACAGCTATCGTCGACACGAGTCGCGCTTCTTGCAAGGCGTGGCCCACTTACATCTTGGCCAATTCGATGAAGCCGAACGGCTGGGTCGAGCCAGAGACCTGCAAGGGCGTGTCATGATGCGCACGGGCCGGTACGACGCAGCGATAGATTTGTTCCATCAGACCGTTGAGTACTCGCTAAGTAGCATGCGGCAAGCGGCTCTAGGCCGCGGATACAAGCCCGACTACATGCTTCCGAGTATAGGCCCCGACCCCCAAGCCCGGCGGCATTGGTTGGCCGCGCGGTTGGCGGCCGGGGATGAGACGGTGCACGCCGAGGCGCGTCGGCTGTTTGACGAGGACGATCCGCTCGATCACTTTCTCGGGGCGATCGCGGGTTTCGAGAGTTCGGAGGGCTTGGCGGCATTCGCGCGGGAATTCGTGGGCTATGTGGGCGAACTCGAATTTAACGCGATTGAAGTCGCCCTGTTCTTCGCGCAGCTCGGCATGGATACCCACGCCTTGCAGTGGCTCGAAGCGGTCATGGCAGCCGCCCCGGCGGACGCGTTCGGCCTGATGACGCATTACCACCTCGCGGCCATCGCGGACGGGCTCGGCGATGAGGCGAAGGCGGCCCATCACCGTGACCTCGCGCGCGCGGGCAATCCGGATTTCGTGCATCCTTCGCGCGTGGAGGAGCTGACCGTGCTGCAGGCCGCGCTCGAGGCGAATCCTGATGACGCCCACGCGCATCTGTTGCTCGGGCACTTGCTCGCGGGTCTGCACCGGGTGGACGAGGCCCTGCCGCATTGGCAAGAGGCCGTCGCACTGGATGACGCGCTCAGCACCGGTTGGCATGTGTTGGGACTGCACGCCCGCCGCATCGGGCGGGACGACGAAGCGGCCGAGCAGCACTTCCGCAAGGCGATCGAGGCGCGTCCCACGGATCAGTTCTCCCACTACCAACTCTTTCAGACCTTGCAGGCACAGGGCCGGCGGGCCGAGGGGATTGAGATCGCCGAGGCGATGCCGCTCGAGCCGACGCCGCGCTACGATGTCATTCTGTGGTTGGCGGACGCCTACCTGCATGAGGGGCGGCTGGATAACTGCATCGATTACCTTCGTGGAGCCCGCCTGTCAAACTGGGAAGGCCAGACGCGGCCGCGGGACATCTTCGCGGCGGCGTTGATGGCGCGGGGCAAGCAGGCTTTCGAGGCGGGCGACCTCGACGCGGCGGCGGCGGACTTTGCCGAGGCCTTGACCTACCCCGAGAACCTCGAGGTCGGTGCGCGGTACGAGTTGACCGACGCCGAGACCCGCTACTGGCTCGGCAAGACCCTGCACGCGCTCGGCCGCGTCGACGAGGCCCGGGCCGAGTGGGAAACCGGCGCGTCGCAGCACACCTCGCACTACCCGCCCCTGCCGAACATCCCGACCTTCCCGGCGCAGGACGAGCATGTCGAGAAGTGCAAGGCCGCCCTCGCCGCACTCGACGCTGGGGAGCCAATCCCGTAGAATTGTGCGGGTTTCAGAAAAATGCTTGCGCGTTTCGCGCGTGATGGAGACACACCATGCCCCTATTCACTTACGCCTGCAGCGATTGCGGCGCTTCGTTCGAGATGTTGAACAAGGGCGAGCCCGGCATCGCATGCCCTGAGTGCGGCTCGACGCAAACCGACAAGGCACTCAGCCGTTTTGCCCCGATGGGGCCCGCCAGGGCCGATTCCCCCGCCTGCGACATGGGCGCGATGTGCTGCGGCGGCGGCTGCGGCGTGCCGATGAACTGAGTCCCGTTCCCCTCTTCGTCCGCCATTCCTTGCGGGGATGCGAATGCGCCGTTATGATGCGCTGCTTGGAGTGACGGGCCACTCGGAGGGGGGAAATCGTGCACAGGCTTTCATGGCGCCGCGTGGGTTCACGCGTCTTGATGTGCATCGCCTGTCTGCTTGGCGTGCCGACGCCGGGAGCCGCCCGGGCCGAGGCGGACCCGGCCGAATCGCATGACCTCCGCACGCGCTATCCCATCGTGCTGTCGCACCATTGGTCGGGCACCGCGGACACCGCCTTTCTGGGCGATGAGTGGGACGGGGAATCCTTCAACACCGGCGGTGTGAAGGAGGCCCTCGAGGCCCGCGGCGCGGTGGTCTACCTGCCGGACAAGGTTCCCTTTGCCTCGCACGAGGACCGTGGACGCCTGCTCTATCGCCGGTGCGAGGGCGACACGCTCCCGGAAAAACTGTGCGAGGGCGAGGACGCAGTCACAGTGGATGGGGTCGAGTGGATCCTGCTGGACTATTGCGGCGATGCGGACAAGCGCCACCCGGAGTACGCGGATTTCGGCGACTGTATCGAACGCGTCAAGATCAACATCATCTGCCACTCGCAGGGCTGCCCGGATTCGCGCTACATGATCGCGGCGGTGACGAACCGCCTCAGCGGCCGCTCGATGCACGAGCATGTGGCGAGCTGGACCTCCATGGCGGGCGCGAACAAGGGCACGGCGCTGGCCGATTGGCTCCTTTCCCTGTTGGGCGATCGGCCGCCGGAAGGGGGTGCGACGACGCCGCGCGGCGCGGGCTTGCTGGGCTACGAACTGGAGGATGGCCTTACGCGGGAGGTGTATGACTCCGTGGTGGCGCTCACGCGCAAGTACATGACGCGCACGACGGACATGGACTGCAATCCGCGTTGGTCGGATTGCCCCCCGAGCTTTAATCAGCTCTACCCGAATCACCCGGATGTCTACTACCAGACCTACAGCGCCCGCGTGCGGCGGCTGCACGCGTCCCACGCGGAGTTGGGCTTTCTCTGGGCCTTCCTGTGGGTGTTCGAGGGGCCGAACGACGCGTACATCTCGCTGGATTCCCAGCGCTTCACCACCGCCGGCCCGGGCCGGGACCAACCCCCGACCTTCGTGGTCGATCGCGGCGTGATCACGGGCGAGTCGACGCGGTGGTGGGCCTCGCACCCGGGGATTGCGCACATGGGCTTCAGCACGAGCCGCGTGGCGGGCCTGGGCCCGGATGCGGAGCACTACCAGTACAGCCGCGTGGGGATGTACGAGGAAATCGTGGCGGACTTGAAGGCCATGGGCTATTGACCGCGGACGCAAATGAATACCAGAGGGAGAAACGACCTGTGCGCATTGCATTGCTGTTGCTATTGACCCTGCCGTTGGCCGCCTGTGGTGGTTGCGGCGGAAATCCATACGCCGTACCGGTCGACACGGCCCCCGCCGCGCGGCCGGGCAACATGGATGATCCCAACATCGGCCGAGCGCGCGCCGCGAGCGTCGTCACGGATGAAACGGGCATGCCGACGCCGGGACAGATCCTGTCGTGGGTGGAGGATTTCACCGAGTTCGGCCATCGCCGCTCGGGCACGGAGGCCTTGCGGCGGGCGGAGGAGTACATCCTTCAGCATTTCGAGACCATCGGCCTGGAGGATGTCCGCTTCGAGGAATCAACCACCTGGCAGTGGGAGGCGGAGGCCTGGGGTCTGCAAGTGGCGGGGGAGGACATTGACTCCTTTCCCGTGCATCACTGCTTCATCACCCCGGGCGAGGCCACCGAGTTTTCGACCGGACCCAGCGGACTCACGGCGGAATTGGTCGACATTGGCAACGGCTCGGGCATCACTCCGGATTTGGTCGAGGGCAAGATCGCTGTATTCGACCTCGATTTCATCGTTCCCTCCGTGGGCCTGTTGTTGACGGCCGACTTCTGGTGGGACCCGGCGAAATCCGCGCTTCGGGAGCCGCGCGCCCTCTTGCAGTCGAACCCGTACATCACCAGTCTGCCCAAGGTCGCGGGGGAGTTGATGGATGCCGGCGCCGTGGGGTTTGTCGGCGTGTTGGCGGACTATTTCGACTCCAACCAGTACTACAACGAATACTACCGGCGGCAGGAGTTCACCATCCCCGCGGTCTGGGTCACCCGGACGGAGGGCGCCAACATTCGGCGGCTCGCACGGGGCGGGGCGGACGCCACGCTGACCATGGAGGGATTCCGGCGCGAAGTGCCCGCCCGCACGGTCATCGGCATGCTGCCGGGCCGGTCGAATGAGACCATCCAGGTGCAATCGCACCACGACTCCACCTGGGACGGCGCCGTGCAGGACGGCAGCGGTGCGGCCGCGCTCTTGGCATTGGCGCATTACTATGCCGCACAACCGGCGGAATCGCGCGAAAAATCGATGATGTTCACGACTTTCAGCAGTCATTGGACCGGCTACCAGGCGCATCAGGATTTTGTCGAGCGGTATGTGACGAACAACGAGTCGCCGTACGCGATTGTTGCCAATGTCACGGTGGAGCACATTGCCAAGCACGGCACGATTCACCCGCGCACGCGCGAGCTGGTCGTGGCGGAGGAGGCCCCCGAGCCCCGCGGCATCCTGCATACGGTCAGCTACGAGCTGGCCGAGGGCATCGCGAATGCGGTCAAGGAGCACGACATGCGGCGCACGGCCGTCATGCGTCCGCATATTATCGGCATGCCCACGGATGCCTCGTTCATGTATACCGCCGGGGTTCCCGTGGTGAGTCTCATCAGCGGACCGCTCTACCTCTACGACGCGGCGGACACGCTGGACAAGGTTCCCGTGGGCGAGTTGTACCGCGTGCCACGCACCATGGCCGCGATCATTGATCTGCTCGATGCCACGCCTGCCGAGGCGATTGGCGACGACGGCATCATCGCCGGAATGAAGCACGGCGAGTTTGACCGGGCCATGGGCGGCTGGGTCGGCGGGATTTTTCGCTGGTTGCCCTTCCTTCGCCGTTACATTCCGAGCGAGACGCCGGATACGGAGGGCTGGTAGTCAAGGACGAGTCCTCCCGGATTTCGACACGGATTTCATGGATTACACGGATGGAGAGCAGCAGACCTGTCGGGTGTCTGGCAAAATCCGTGCAATCGATGAAATCCGTGTCCCCTCTTCCCGTCCAAGTCGCGGCGTTGGGCCTGGGTGGCCTGGAGGGTCGATGGAGTTGCCTCTGCGGCGCCTCTACAATCGCGGCAAGCCAATAATCAAGACCATTCCGTCCAAACCCACAACCATGACTCAGGTCCGCTGGTGGGCTGATAGCGGAAGCCTTGCGCCTCCGGCGTGGGCACCGTATGATCACCGTTTTCAGGTGAAGGAGTCGACAGGATGAACGAAAAGCTTTCCCGGCGCGCGTGGTTGGCCTCTGCCGCGGCGGCGGCCACGGCCCCGGCATGGTTGCCGCGGGCGCATGCCGCCCAATCCGACGGTGCGCAGTCGCGCCGGCCGAACATCATCTTCGCGATGGCGGACGACCTGGGCTACGGCGACCTCGGCTGCTACGGGCAGGCGCGTATCCAGACGCCGCGCATCGACGCCATGGCCGCACAGGGCATCCGTTTCACGCAGTGCTACGCGGGCAGCACGGTGTGTGCACCCTCGCGCTGCGTATTGATGACGGGTCTCCACACGGGGCACTGCTATGTCCGAGGAAACAGCGGCCGGGACGGTGAACGCGTCCCCTTGCGGCCCGAGGACCTGACCGTGGCGGCGATTCTCCAGCAAGCGGGTTATGCGACGGGCCAGGTGGGCAAGTGGGGGCTGGGCGATGTGGGCGACACGGGCCACCCGAACCGCCAGGGCTTTGATTATTTCTTCGGCTACCTCGATCAGCAGCACGCGCATGACTACTACCCCGAGGTGCTCTATCGCAACGAGGAGGAAGTACGCCTCGAGGGCAACCGCAATGTCGAGAAGAATGTCCACGGCGACAAGGGCGCCTACGCACCGGAAATGCTGACGCAGGAGGCCCTCGGCTTTGTCGAGCGCCATCATGAGTCGCCCTTCTTCCTGTATTGGTCGATGATCCGGCCGCACGCGGCGAATCAGTCCGGCCGGTACTACGGGGACGAAAGCGGCGAAGGGATGCCGGTGGAGACGGATGCGCCGTACACGGACGAGGATTGGCCGCAGGCGTCGAAGAATCACGCGGCGATGATCACGCAGTTGGACGCGGATCTGGGCCGAATGGTCGACAAACTCGAAGAACTCGGCATCGCGGACAACACGCTTATCATCTTCACGAGCGACAACGGGCCGCACCGCGAGGGCGGGGCGGATCCGGATTTCTTCGAGAGCAGCGGGCCCTTGCGCGGCATCAAGCGGGATTTATACGAGGGCGGTATCCGCGTGCCGGGGATCGCGTATTGGCCGGGCCGAATCGCGCCGGGACAGGTCAGTAATCATGCCTGGGCCTTTTGGGACATCCTGCCCACCTTCGCCGAGCTTGCCGGGGCCGAGACGCCCGAGGGCTTGGACGGCATCAGCCTGGTTCCCACCTTGCGCCCCACCGGCGAGGCGCAACGCACGCATGAGTCGTTCTACTGGGAGTTTCACGAGCGTGGCTTCCGCCAGGCCGTGCGCTTCGACGATTGGAAGGCCGTGCGCTACTTCTCGCAAGAGGAATTCAACGAGGGCGTCGTGCCTCCGCTCCAGTTGTTCAACCTGGCCGATGACATCGCCGAGGAAAACGATATCGCCGCGGAGCACCCCGAAGTGGTGGCGCGGGCCGAGGAAATTCTCGCGGCGTCGCGCATACCTTCCCTCCACTGGCCCTTGCCCGGCGAGGCGGCATGAGCGAGCCCGTTATCCGCGTCTATCAGTACCACAAGGCCTACGGGCCGACGGTGGCGGTGCATGACCTCTCCTTCGATGTGATGCCGGGCCAGATCGTTGGCATGCTTGGCCCGAACGGGGCGGGCAAGACCACCACCATGCGTGCCTTGGCCGGGATCATTCCGCCCACGCGAGGCCGCCTGCTCGTCAATGGGCACGATGTGGTGACCGACGCCGTGGCGGCCAAGCGGGCTCTGGCCTATGTACCCGACGACCCCCGCTTATTCGAGTCGCTCAGCGTGGACGAGCACATCTTTTTCACCGCGCGCGCATACGGCATTCGTGACTATGAGCAGCGCGCGGACGAGCTGCTGCGTCACTTCGAGTTGGACGATAAGCGCGGCAAGCTCGCGCAGGAGTTGTCGCGCGGCATGCGGCAGAAAGTGGCGATTGTCTGCGCGTACCTCTATCAACCGCGGGCGATTCTGTTCGATGAGCCCCTCACCGGGTTGGACCCGCGCGCGATTCGCAACCTGAAGCAGTCCATCCGCGACGAGGCGGCCAACGGGGTGGGCATCGTGGTGAGTTCGCACTTGCTGGACCTCGTCGAGGATCTGTGCACGGACCTGCTGGTCATTCACGAGGGCCACCTGCTGTTTCTCGGTCCGACGGTGGAGGCGCGGCGCGCGATCGAGGGCATGGCGGACGCGGCGACGCTCGAGGATGTCTACTTCCACCTCACCGAGCGCCCGGCCATGCCGGTAGCGGCCGACATCGCGGACACGGTCTGACCATGGGCGCAGCGACGCAGCAGACGGCGCCCGGCGGCGGCGCGGCGCTTGTATACCTCTATTTCCTGCGAATGCGGGCCTCTCTGCGCCGTATGCGGCGTTCGGTTGCCACGCCGAAGGGGATCATCTTCGCGATTTTCGGGCTGTGCCTCGTTGTCTTGTGGCTGGGCTCGTTGCTCGCCCGCGGCCTGACGGGGGAGGTGGGCGATCCGGCGGAAATCCGCGGCTATGTGCCCTACGCCCTCGTGTTCTTCTTGCTCATGGCCCTGCTGACATCGGCGGGTGAGCGCGCGATCTATTTTTCCCCGGCGGAGGTCAATCTGCTGTTCAGCGGCCCTTTTTCACGCCGCCAACTGGTGCTCTACAAGATCGGCACGATTGCCATGGGCATCATGCTGACTTCCCTCTTCTTCGCGATTTTTCTGTTCGCCCAGGTGGGCTCTTTTCTCGCCGCCTACCTCGGGGCCTTTGCCTCACTCCTGCTGGTGCAACTTGTCAGCATGTTCATGGTGATGCTCAGCGAGCGTGCGGGCCAGCAACTCACGGTGCGCCTTCGTTGGGTACTGGGTCTGGGCACGCTCATACTTCTGGGCAGCGGCCTTTCCAGCATCGTGGGCTCGTTCGAGATTGAGGATCCCCAGGGCGTGCTCAATGCCGTGCGTTCCGGGCCCGGTGGCCGCATCCTCGAGGGCATTCTCGCCCCGTACACATGGACCGTAACGGCGCCCACGGCCGGCATCCTCGCGCTCTCGTTCATGGGGGCGATGGCCATCAATGCCGCCATCGTCGGGGCCATTCTCGTGCTGGATGCCAACTACCTCGAGCGGGCCGCGGGCGTGAGCGAGCGCATGTACAGCAACATGCGGCGTGCGCAACGCACGGGGGTCGCCGCGGCAAACCCGAAACGGGCGGGCCGGCGCGTCGTGCGATTGCCGCACTGGGGCGGTGTCGGCACGATGGCCTGGCGGCAACTGACAACGGCACGCCGCAGCTCGATGGGCACGGTGATCATCATGTTGGTGATGGCGGTGGGCGTGAGTATCTTCGCGTCGTCCGGCGTGGCGGGTCAGCAATTGTGGGGCCTCACGGGCATGATGGTGCTCTGGTTGACGCTCATCCTTTCCGGCGTGCTTCGCTTCGACTTTCGCGGCGACCTCGATGTACTCGAGACCCTCAAGGCGATGCCGTTTCGCCCCATCGCGATATCCGCGGGGCAGATCGTCGTGCCCACCGCTGTATTGACGGGTGTGCAGACGATGGCCGTGGCTGCGCCGCTTGCCCTGCAGGGCCACGCGGTACTCATCCCCCTCGTGGCGCTGTTCGCGATTCCCGTCAACGGCCTGCTGTATGCCGTCGAAAACCTCATGTTTCTGCTCTATCCCGTGCGAATGCAGGGACAGACCTCAACCGATTTCAGCTTTCTCGGCCGTCAGGTGCTCGTGTTCTTCGTCAAGATGATCGTCATCACCGGATGCGTGACGATCGCCGCGTCGATCGGGGGCCTCGTGTATGTGCTCAGCGGAATGGAGGCCGCCGGCTTCGTCGTCGCCTGGTGCGTGCTCTGTGCCGAGCTGATAGCGATTCTTCCGTATCTGGGTTGGGCCTTTCAGCGCTTTGACCCGAGCCAGGGGGTTGGGGACTGATCGGTTCCTCCGCCTCGGCGGCCTCCTCGGGCCAGACGAAGGGCTCCTCAGGCTTCGGCGCCATGGCCGCCTCGATGGCCTCCACCGGGTCCATGGCCACCGGCTCGCCCGCATCCTCCAGCACGAACACCGCCGGCAGCTCGCGATGGCGCTCGTCGAAATCCAGGCCATAGCCCACGACGAAGTGGTTGTCGATTGTAAAGCCGCAGAATTCCGCCGCGACGGGCATTTCCCGGCGGGCGGGTTTATCCAGCAAGGTACACACGACGCACGAGGCCGCGCCCTCGCCCTCGACGAAATCCAGAATGGCCTTGCCGGTGTGGCCGGTGTCGAGGATGTCCTCCACCACCAGTACATGCTTGCCGCGCAGGGATTCCTCCGGGGTCACCGTGATGTGCACCTCTCCCGTCGAGGCCGTGCCCTCGTAGCTGCGCGCGCGAATGTACTCGATGGCCATGGCCGGGCTGCCGATTGCGCGCATCAGGTCCGCCGCGAAGGGCAGGCCGCCCTTGAGCACAACGAGCATCGTGAAGGGGACTTCGCCGTAGTACGCGGCGATTTCCGAGCCCAACTCGTCGACCCGCCGTTGAATGGCTGTCGCCGTAATGAGGGGACGCTCGCTGAGCTTCATTCCAGCACCTCGATTTCCACCACTCGACGCGTCGCACCCGTCACGGCCGCGTGCGCGTCAATGGCATACCCTACGACCCACACGATGCGGTCGTCCACCGTGACCAAGTGCTGTTCCGCGCGCGCGCGCCGCGTCACGCCTTGATCGATGAACCAATCCTTCAGCTTCTTCTCGCCGTTCAACCCTAGCGGACGGAAGCGATCGCCGTCCACGCGTCCACGCACCGCGGCATCCCCCAGGAAGGCGTCTGCATCAAACACCTGGCGGCGCGGCGAACAATATGCGCGCGGATCCCCAATGGCCTCCCGCGTGCGAAGGCGCACACGGTATACCGCTCCATGAATACGCGTGTCTCCCGGAATGGCAAGCGGCACCGGGGGCAGAAAGACGGGCGTATCGCGGTCAATCTCGGTCAATGCGCGGTTGTTGTAGAACAAAACACCATCGATATCGTAGGCCGCACCCGTTGCGCCTTCCGCGATGAGCACGCGGATGGCGTCGATGCGCTCGAAGGCCGGCTCGATGCCCCACTCGGCCAGAATCAATGCCGCGGCACGCCGTTGCAGGGCGCGGTCCCCCTCCGCGAATGCCGTGCGGTTCACCGCCCCGCCGCCGGCCGTGCACGCATCGAGAAATTCCCGCGCGAGGTGGTCGAGGTAGGTGTCGTCGGCCCGGGCAGACTCCGCCAGGCGGACAAGGGCATCGTCGATGCCGGGATTGAACTGGGTGCGCAGGTGCGGCAGCAGGTCGTGCCGAATGCGGTTGCGCAAGTGGGCCGGGTCGTCGTTCGAGTCGTCGTGGCGCCATTCCTGCCCGATTTCCTCCAAGGCGGCGATGATATCGGCGCGGGTGCAGTCCATCAGCGGGCGGATGATGGGGCAGGGGAGGGCGCTCCCGTTCCGCACGGCCGGAATGCCCGCCAGGCCCTTCAGGCCGCTGCCGCGAAGGATGCGCATCAAGACGGTTTCGGCCTGATCCCCTGCGTGATGTGCGGTGGCGATGGCGCCGTAGCCGTCGGCCTCGGCCAGTGCCGCCGCCTCGGCGTAGCGGGCGTTCCTGCCGGCCTCCTCAAGGGAGATGCCCTGGGCGGACACCTCGGCGGGCACATCGCGCACGGCGGAGTGAAACGGCAGCCCGAGGGACTCAGTCAAAGCCTTCACAAAGATGGCGTCGATTGCACTCGCGCCCTCACGCGTGCCATGGTCGAGGTGAAAGACGCCGAGGGGCAGGCCGAGATCGTTCAGCAGGCGCAGCAGGCACACGGAGTCCGCACCGCCGGACACGCAGACCAGCACGCGGGCGCCGGGCGGCAGGCCGAGTTTGTTCATGCGTTGCGACACGAGTGTGCGCAAGCGCCCATAACATTCCTGATTCATGCATGCAGATTACACGGAGTTCCCATGCCAATGCAGCGATTTCTTCCCGCCTTTGCGCTCGTGTGTGTGCTGATGGCCCACGGTTCCTGGGCAGAGCCATTGCGAATGAACCAGATTCAGGTTATCGGCACGCACAACAGCTACCATGTGCGACCGGACAACCTTGAGGCCATTAAGATGTTCACGGCCGAGGCAGAAGCGTGGGACTACACGCACCCGCCGCTGGATGTGCAACTCGAGCGCGGCGTGCGCAATTTCGAGCTGGACCTATACCACGCCGAGAGCGGCTTCGAGGTCTACCATGTGCCTATGGTGGATGCCGAGACCACCTGCCTGCGCCTCGAGGACTGCCTCAACACTGTGCGGGTGTGGTCCGACGCGAACCCGAACCATGTGCCGATCAGCATCCATTTCGAGTTCAAGGTGCGCGAGGCCGCCATGGCCAATCCGCCGACGCTGCCGCTGGACGAGGTGATGTTCGAGCGGCTTGATGCGGTGGTGCGCGAGACGATGGGCGACAAGCTCCTTACGCCGGATGAGGTCCGCGGCGAGCGCGACACCCTGCGCGAAGCCATCCTCGAGGACGGCTGGCCCCTGCTCGATGATGTCCGCGGGCGGGTGTTCATCCTGCTGCACAACCCCGGCGAGTTGCGGGAGATCTACACGGCCAAGCACCCCACGCTGGAGGGCCGCCCGCTCTTCGTGCGCTCCGAGCCTGATCGGCCCGATGCCGCGACGCTCGTGCGGGATAATCCGAACGATCCTTCGATCCCGGACTTGGTGCGCCAGGGGTTCTGGGTGCGGACGCGGGTGGATTCAGGGCTGCGGACTTCGGAAGAACGGCGGGACCGGGGGTTCGCAAGTGGGGCCCATGTGCTCACGACGGATTTTCCGCCGGGATCGACGCAAGTGGATACAGGCTATGTAGTTATGTTCGAGGACGGCGCTCCGGCCCGATGCAATCCCGTCAATTCTCCGGAGGGCTGCCCGGAGGCTCTAGAGTGACAAGTAGGGGTTGAACTGAGAATAAGGGCGAAAGTGTAAAAACAAGCCAGGAGGGCTTCTCTAACCTCTTGGTAGTAAATAGTTTCCGGCTATATGAAAGCCCCTTGACAGGCGGTGGGCATCGCGCTATAGTGCCGCTCGGCAAGTAGAGTGGAAGGACTCTACGACGGCGGCATTCTGAGGACGGCCACGCATGGGGTGGCTAGAAGCGCTCGCCGAAAACGCACTCCAACGCATCGCGCAGTTCGAGGCAAGCAACTTGGTCCGTGAGTTACGGTCGTGGGGACCTACACGCACCCGTTTCCCCGAGCGCGTACACACCGCATATTGCCACGCCCACCGTTTATCGATACGAACGGTGGCGAGCAAGGGTTTGTGTGCGTGCACACCGTATCCTCCGGGTTTGGCACCGAAGAGGATAGCTACGCCATTATGAGGAGCCTCCTTTGCATCACCAGCATCAGCTTACTATCGATCTGCTCGGCGACGGCTCTCACCGCAGTCATCGAGGTGAACGAAAGCCCGTACTACAGCGCCAATAAGAACAACTTCTATGGCGGCGCCAGCCTGACCAATTTCTACGCACCCCTGCCGGTATTCTTCGAGGGGTGGAAGTCGTCGCCCCGCAACGACATTGTGGAATACCTGTGGGACTTTGGCGATGGCTCACCACGCATGCGGGGCTTCAATGCCGCGCATGTGTACGAGGAGCCCGGGGTGTACACCGCCACCTTGGTGGTGACCAATTCCGCGGGCGCGGTGGCGACCGACACCATCACCATCAATGTACAGGCGCGCACGGGGACAACCTACTATGTTGACTCCGTAGCCGGCCAGGACTTTTTTAACGGCACCTCCCCCGCGACGCCGTGGCGCACGGCAACGAAGGCCTTCGAGGGCGCGAGCGCGAGCATCCAGCGGTACGGCCCCGGGGACCAGATTCTCTTTCGCCGCGGCCAGACCTTCAGCATGAGCAAGACGGTCGAGTTCGGCAATACGAAGCGATACGGGTTCAAGTTCGGCGCATTTGGCGAGGGCGCCCGGCCGATCATCCAGAACACGGGTACCTTCAGTGGCAATCGCATGTTCAATATCGACAGCGGCGGGCTTGCGCACCTGTCGATCGTCGATCTCGATTTCCGGATGCGCAACGAGACCACCGGGGACATTGCCAGCTTCTGGTTTTCCTCGGGTGAGGTGAATCAGCTTCTCTTCCTGCGCTGCTCGTTGCACCAGTTCAACGGCGGCTTCATCTTCAGCCACGGCAAGACAAACAACCTCCTCGCAGGCGCGTTCATCGTCGATTCCACCACCTTCAGCTCGAGTTTCCACCACATCTTTGCAAACGCAAGCCGGATGGCAATCCTGGATAGCCGGTTCGATCTCTCCGGCAATCATGTGGCCTATATCTCGTGGCTGGATCGAGGCGTGATCCAGGGCAACACCTTCAGCCGGCCCGCGAACGGGCGCACGGCCCTGCGCGTGTCAGGCGATGCCGGCTTCACGAATCCATCGAACAACATTTACATTGCCAACAACTTCATGCGCGGCTGGGTGGATCCCGTCATTGGTAGCCAACCGCACGGCGATGGCACCCGGTACAACTGGGTGCTTGTGCAGCTCGCTCCCAACACCTCCTCCAATCAGTCGATCGAATGGGTCGTGTTCGAGGACAACACGATCATGGATGCCGAGCAGCACCTGAACATCGGCAGCTACGAGAATCTCGTCGTGCGGCGGAACCTGATGTACTCACCGTCCACCTGGCAGGAGGGGCGCGTCATGTTCGGCTCCCGCCATGGCTTCGATCGGCGACCGCTGCGCAACATCGCCGTGCACGACAACTTCATCGTGAACGCGAACCCGACCAGCAACCCGTATGAGCTGCGCATGTTCGAGGTTCGCGAATATACCGGCCCGACTTACCAGGGCAGCAACCTGCACCAGAACCTCTCGATGTTGAACAACCATGTCATTACGCAGAATGGCACCATCCTGCAGGTGGCCTCGAACAAGCAGGCGCAACTCAACCAGGTGACGAGCAACTGGCAGCGAATCAACACGGGCCAGCAAGCCAACACCTACGAGTACAACAGCACGAAATACAACCTGCAAGGGTGGCGCAATCTCTCCGGGCAGGACTTTCAGACGACGGTCCGCGGCTTGGGTGAAATACCCTCAAGGCCGGTATGCAGTTCGCCCGAGATTGTCGACGAGGGCCCGATCACCGTGACCTACTCCGGCGCGCAGGACAACAGCGGCACCGGGCTGAAGGAGGTTGTGCTCTGGTACAAGCGGAATCACGGCTCGTGGATTCGCAGCGAGTTGACCAGCCCCGGCCCGACCGGCTCGTTCGCCTTCGAGCCCATCTTGGGCAGCGGCTCCTACTTCTTCTGGGCGCAAGCGGAGGACAACGCGGGCAATCGCTCCTTGCCGCCGACGACACAGCCGGGGTGGGCGGGCACAACGAACCGGACAACTCTCGCGCAATTCGGCGATACCAGCACCTTTCATGGCCAAGGCTCGATCAACGGGAATCTGCCTGATCCGGGTGATCCGCAGGGGCCGGACCCGCAGGAACCACCGATTGACCCCGGCCTGCTCGCGTATTACAAGCTGGACAATCCACCCATCGTCGGAGTGCCGGATTACAGCGGCAACGACTTGGACGGTTTCGTCATTCCGCCGGATGTGCCGACATTCACGAACGGGTACCTCAACGGGGCCTACCGTTTTGAAAGTGGGGATTCGGTCGTTCTGCCGAATTTGGACATTCCGGGCGGGGACTTCACCATCTCGGCGTGGATCAACCCGAGCGGCTTCAACGAGCCCCTTCAAGACAACCGAATTATTTCCAAGGCGATTGACATCACCGAGAATGGCCATTGGTGGATGTTGAGCACCTTTGGCACGGATGCCGGCACGCGCCTGCGATTCCGCGTGAAGCCGGGCAGCATTCTCTCCCCGACGACCACCCTGATTGCCAGTGTAGGCGAGGTGCGTATTGGTATTTGGCAGCATGTTGCGGCTACCTACCAGAACGGTCAAATGCGGCTCTACCTGAATGGCGCCCTGGTCGGCCAGGCCACGACGGATATCCTGCCGGTCTCCAAGGCATCCTTTGCCGGGGTGATGATTGGCAATCAGCCGGGCGATGTGCCGGAGTGGGAAGACAAGAGCTGGAACGGCATGATCGACGATGTGCGGATCTACAGTTACGCGCTCTCGCCGCCCCAGATTGCCGAGCTGCACAATGTGAACCAGTCGATCGTCCCGAATCCGAGCGATACCCCGTTTCCCGAGCCGGGTCAGGGCGTGCCGCTCGCGGCATGGCCCGTGCTCATCGCGTTGGGGGCGGCAGGTTTCGTGGCGGTTCGCCGCTGGCGCTAGGTTGTTCGGCTGCGGCGCTAGGCCGTGCTGCCGGTTCGATACCCGGCCAGATCCAGCGTGATGTGCCGGTAGCCGATCGACTGAAACTCGCTCACGAGCAAGTCGCGCACCTTGGGATCCGTCAGGCGGTCGAAGTCGGCCATATCAATCTCGATGCGGCACAACTCGCCGTGGTGCCGCGCGCGGTATTGGCGGAACCCCATGTTCTTGAGGATTTCCTCCGCCTTCTCCACTTGGGAGACGCCCTCCCGGGTCACCCGTGTACCCACGGGGAAGCGGGACGACAGACACGCGAACGATGCCTTCTCCGCCGTGGGCAGGCCTCGGCGGGTGCTTAACGCGCGGATCTCCGCCTTGCTCAGCTCCGCCTCCTGCAGTGGCGCGGCCACGCGGTGCTCCGCCGCCGCCTTTGCCCCGAGCCGTGTCGGGTCCAGAAGGTCGTCCATGATCGCTCCGTAGGCCATGGTGGTCACCCCGTTCTCGGCGGCGTAGGCCTGCATCGTGGTGAACAACTCCGCCCGGCAGTGATAGCAGCGGGTGCCGTCGTTCGCGAGGTAGGCGTCGTTGTCGAACTCGCTCGTCTCGATCACCGCGAAGTTCCAGCCACGCTCCGTGGCCAGGGCCGTGGCCTCGGCCACCTCCGAGCGTGGGATGCTCGCCGAGTCGGCCAGCACGATGGCCGCCGCTTCGCCAAGGGCCTCGTGGGCCACATCGCTCAGGTAGGCGGAATCGACCCCGCCGGAAAACGCCACCGCCACGGAGCCGTAGCTTCGCAGCAGCGCGCGGAGGCGGTTTTCTTTCTCGAGCATCGCCTCCGTCGGCGTGGGGGTCTCAACAGGCATCCGTAAGTTCTCCGTAGGCAATGTCCCCGATGACCTCGGCCACGCGCACGGTGGCGAGGCGATTGGTCAGGTCTTCGTTGGAACGCGCGGCCACCCGGATGTAATTTCCCGTATACCCGCTCCAGAACCCCTGCTCCGCGTGTTCGAACAGCACCTCGACCTCTTGGCCGACGCGAGCGCGTGCAAAGACTTGCCGTTTGCGTTCGCTGATGGCCCGCACCCGGGCACTGCGTCGTTGCATCGTATCCGCCGGCACCTTGTCCGGGTACTTGACCGCCGGGGTGCCCTCGCGCTCGCTGTACTTGAACACATGGGCGTAGGCGATGGGGCCATCGGTCAGCACGGCGCAAGTTTCCTCGAAATCGGCGTCCGTTTCGCCGGGCATGCCGACCAAGACATCTGTACCAATTCCCAAATCCGGCACGGCCGCGGCGGCTTTGGCAATAAAGCCCTCGAACTCGGCCCGGGTGTATCGCCGCTTCATGCGCGAGAGCACGGCATCCGAGCCGGATTGCAGCGGGATGTGCAGATACGGCACCAGCGCGTGAGCGGGGTCTGCCATGCGCTCGAACAGGGCCTCGGGGATTGTCGTCGGTTCGATCGAACTGATGCGGATGCGGTCGAGGCCCTCAATGCCATCGAGCGCATCCACTACGGCGAGAATGTCGCGGTCGTTCCAGCCGTAGGTACCGATGTTCACGCCCGTGAGTACCAGCTCCCGCGCGCCGCGCGCCACGAGGCTGCGGGCCTCGTCAAGCACATTGGGCAGGGCACGGCTACGGGCCCGTCCACGCGCGAAGGGAATGATGCAAAAGGAGCACATGAAGTCGCAGCCATCCTGCACCTTGAGATTGGCGCGGCGGCGAATCGCCTGCTCCTCGGGAAAATCGAGCGTGAAATCATCGCGTACGATGCGGTCGCGCACGACAATGGGTGCGTCGTTCTTGCCCTCGGCCACATAGTGGAGGAGGTTCATCTTTTCCTGGTTGCCGACGATCAGGTCGATGCCGGGGATCGTGCGCAAGGCGGCATGGCCCATCTGGGCGTAGCAACCGACCACGGCCGTGTAGGCGTTCGGGTTGCGCCGGATGAACCCCCGGATCATTTGACGCGACTTCGCATCTGCTTCATGGGTGACGGTGCAGGTATTGATGATGCCGAGGTCGGCGTCCTCCCCGAAGGGAACAAGGTCGTAGCCCTGCGCCGTCAGTTGCTCGGCGAGGGCTTGCGTCTCGGATTGATTCAACCGGCAGCCCAGCGTGTGGAGGGCTGCTCGTCGCCGTGTGGCGGTGGGATTCATGGGGTTGGGGTCTCCTGCGTCCAGCCGGTAAGTATCGCATACGATTTCATTGGGCAGCAAAGTCCGCGTGCGGAAGGGGCCGCGAGCGGAACTGGCAACCTGGATAGTCGAGCCTGCGCTCGCGAACGCGTTCATGTTGAGCAGGTCCGAAATCGTTGCTACAGGATATAGTGTCTTCGTTGGCCATTCAGGTGCGTCGAAGAGACAGATATGGGATGGATTTCGCGATATCGCCATAGGCGATCACAAAATATTGGGCCAAATTCATGCATATCAAAAAAATACCACAATATGTTTGAAATGGGTTGACAGCAACTATATGTTGTGCTATAAAGGCGACGGTGATTGAAAGCCGAGTGTTTGTTCGGTCTTGCGGATGCCGCCGCACCACGGTATTCGCCTTCGCAGCCCGAATCAGACCGAGCATGTTGCCCGCAACGCTCTACCGCAGCCCACGGAGCCTGCGGGGCCGCACTCGAGCCGTAAACCGCATGCGCCTTACGCACGGAACGCGCTTTCAACACCCCTCGCACCAGCGGCGGGTCCTCGGACCCGCCGCTCCCTTTTTAGGGGGCTTCCAAGAGTTCCATGGCATGCTTCGGTGGTAGAAAATTGTGACCCTCTCCGTCAAATCCCCCTCGGTCCCAGTAGTGTCCGGTTAAAAGTCGAACAATTCCAACTGGTTACAGATGGTGATATCGGAATC
>ERZ869909.164-NODE-164-length-100226-cov-4.963944_pt1 | contig 100226 bp, 87 predicted proteins | sample MGYA00520892_ERZ869909 | MGnify/ENA primary metagenome ERZ869909 (study PRJEB32215, sample SAMEA104723947) | bioreactor metagenome | biome: bioreactor; feature: anaerobic bioreactor; material: water | place: China | collected 2015-03-12 ... | reverse complement strand
TACGCTGCGCTCCAGCCGCCCCAAAGCTTTGCGTTATGCTCAAGGAGAATTATGAATCGATCATGGAGCTTGAAAGACCTACGCGACTATATTGTCCAGGAGCACGATAAAGACCAGAGTATGCTCGATTTAGTGAGTTCCATTGATCGAGGGATCAGCATTTTTCGTTATCACTTTTCTACTGCAAGAGATTCGCTGACTGATTTTTATGATGGAGACGAGAAAGCCCATAAAAAGCATGTCGAGAGAGCTTTTGGTATCTCTGAGGACCAGGAAGAGTTCCAGCTAGCAAAGATAGCAAACGAAGCTAATACAATTGCAGCGATCTATACCGTGAGGTCTGTCTTCGATCTTTTCGCGCAGTTGGTTCGTCGATTGCTACTAGAGGGTAAGCTCAGCGAAGGTGAATGCAACATCCACCGTGTCAGTGATCACTTGCAGGACGGGCCGCTTCGAAACTCTATCCAGCGCCTTCTTGAGAGCGAAGGATTCAGGTATATCAATGCCTTCGTGAACGTCACAAAGCATCGTTCTTTGGTCAAATATGGATCTTGGGTCGACTTTGAGAACGATAAAGCTGGGGTAAAGTTCAGTGCATTTGAGTACCGTAACAAGCAGTTTCCTGCGCTTTGGTCAGAAGAAATCTTAGAAAAAATACTGACCACGAAGAACGAAATAGTAACCGCAGGTGTCGCCCTTAATCATCAACTATTACCGCAGCAAGCATAAAAAGTGCAGGCACGGCGACACCCTTTACATTGCGCCTTCGGCTCCATTCCAAGGGCGCGCATGCTGCAGGCGTTAGCTTCTTGGGGTGCGCTCATATGAATGGCCAGACCTCAATGAGGAAATTCAGTTGGATACACTTTCATTTAGTTCGGCGGGATCCAATACCTGGCGAGTTAAAGAACAACATGGAATTGATTAATGGCCTATACCGAATCAACAACAGTTGGGGAATTGCATAGCCTAGTAGCCAAGGTGATCGAAGAGAACGACATTTTCATACTCGGGAAAAAGCGTGTCGCTAAAGCCTTTCTGCAAAGTCTCTTAGATCTCGCTCCTGAAACTGGGTATGGTGAGGTGGAGGCAGCCTATAGACAATCCGCTTCGAGTCCTGATATTCCTGACGATGCGGAAGATTTTTGGGCTTTTATAGAAAAAAATTATCTTTATTTGGAGATGGAGCCCAAGGACGTTTTCTTCGAGGTCTCACTTCAGGTGATTGACGATCTTGGAAAGATTGATAAAAACTTGAGGTTCATTACCTCGGAAAGAACAACCCTTGAAGAAAAGAAAAGGTCGAATGGTAGGCTTGATGCTAATGAGCGTTATTATAGGAATCAGCTTGACTACTTCGAGGACAAAAATTTAACCGCAAGATCCGAAATAGTGGAGTTCATGACTAAAGGTATCAAGCCCCACGCATTGAATAGATCTGCTACTAGGGCACCGTTCGATTTTGCGCCGGCGTTTTTTTTCAAAGATTGTCCCTATTCATTCGGAAGGAAGTTTATCTGGTCATCTCGAGACCCCTATGATGTTAAAAGTCTGGATGAGTACTCACACAAGTTCAATGATCTCCCGGTATCAGATCATAGAGAATTGGTCGAAGCATGCAGAGCATCTCCTGAACGCTTCAAAGAGGTGGCTCATTGGTACATTGCTGGTGATGGCAGCTTGCTACCTAGTATCAGGGAAAAGTTAGAGGGTCTTACTAGAAAATCGCACATTATTGCTCGTCGTAAAAAAGTCATCGAGACGATGTTGAGGCACTTCGACGATAAAGACTACATTTCGTTTGTCAGTATTGCGCCTCTTCAAGTTGAGGGTATTTTTGCTGATATCTGCAGGGAGGTTGGTGTATCAGAAAATCAACTGGACATCTCGTCTTTGAATGACAAGCTCCAGCACATTGACGGAAGGCTAAATAGTTTTTTTTATTTTGAATACTACTCTTTCAAGTTTCCCGTTCTTAGAAACTCGGTGGCTCACGGAGGATTGGTTGACGGGGATCTTGAAGAAACTGCTCTTCATCTAATGTTGGACTTGTGGCCAGTTTGTGAGCTTGCAGTATCAAAAGAGATTCCAATCAATCATGCTTTATCTGTGCTGGATGCGGCGAGTAAGCGAGACTATAAGAAACTGGTTGAGTGGATTGAATTGCGTGGAAGGTTCGTGATTCCTGAGTTCTATGACGTGAGTAGTAGAATCGCAGCGACAGAAGCGCTCTGTAAGTCAACGGAATTTTGGGATTACCTTGTGGAAGAGTTAAGAAAGTTGCGCTGTGTAGAAGAAGTTCGAAAGAGTATGCCTGTTAAGATCGCAGGGATCATAAAGAGCCAGGGTATAGCTAAAGATGAGGCCGATAAGTTCTTGCGGTCTTCAAGTGAAATTGTCCGTGACGCAACCAAAAAAAGAAATGAAGGTCTAGAACTTATCAGAAGCAAGCTAGGGATGCTCAAACGATAGCAATTGGTTTTTTTTGGTTAGCTTGTGTTCTTACATTTACTAGTGTAGCTATGGCATTTAAGCACCTCGGTGCCGTTGAGAAGCTAACAAGTGGTTTAACCCGACAAATTTCTTCGGGCTAGCTCCAAACCGGCGCGTGAGCCGGGCGTTAGGGCTACAATCGTTCCGCATTCTAGTTACGAGTAGCATTTTAAGATTAAGGAAAAATAATGAAAAAAATAGTTTATCTAGTGCTGCTCATGCTTGGAAGTCACTTTAGTAGTTGGGCAGCAGTTGGTTCCCCTGAAGTACAAAAGGTGGTGATTGATAGTGCTGTGCTCGGCGAAAAGCGTCACTTGGTGATATACCTGCCAGATGGTTATCGAAACAGTCAGGATCGTTATCCAGTGTTGTATCTGACCGATGGTGATATTCAGGGACCTCATACTGCCGGTACTTTGGACTATTTCGCAAAATTCGATCAAACGCCAAAAATGATAGTCGTGGGTATTATAACCCCGCCGCAGTCTCGTCAGAGAGATTTGACCGTTACTAGTTCAGCCAATGAAAACCCACAGCAGCTAGCTAACGCCGACCGATTTTTAGCTTTTATAGAGCAAGAAGTGATTCCGCTCGTGAAAGAGCGTTACCGTACCTTGGACTATCAAGCGCTGTCTGGCACGTCTTTTGGTGGGTTGTTTGCTATTAATACACTGGTAAAGCGACCACGCTTGTTTGATGGTGTCATCTCGATCAGCCCTTCGTTATGGTGGAATGATAAGCAAATGCTTGAGCTAGTCGAGGCGGCATTAAAGAACGCTCAGCTGCGAGGGCGTATCTATGTTTCTATTGCAAATGAAGAGTCGACAATGACAGAGCCATTCCAGCAGTTTGTCGAATTGACGCAACGTTATCCAAGTGAAAATCTAATGGTGGCCAGCCAGGTTTTTAGCGACGAAACCCACAACACGACCGTATTGCAAGGGCAGTACTACGGTCTAAAGCATTTGTTCTCAGGTTGGGCCATTCCTGAAACGCCTCAAACCTTAGCGGATTTGCAAGCTAACTTTGAGCGGCGTTCGAAGCTACTGAATATTCCCATGATGATTCCTGAGGACAGAGCAGCTGGCTATGGTCAGTGGTTACAATTCTTAAACCGGCAAGATGATGCGTTGGCGCTGTTACAGTGGAATCGAGAAACTTATTCTCAATCGTTAAACGCCCACATCGCCTTGATAAGGGCTTATTTACATTTTAGTTTGGCGGAAGATGCTAGCGCAGCACTTGAAGATGCATTAAAGACGTTAAATGAGCTTAGTCCTGAACAAAAAGCACAGCTTGAGGCTTTGTTCACTTAGTATGTATTCGAGTTCAGGTGCGCTAACAATCGCCAGCACAACGCGCCTGCGGCGCTCGACTCGCAACAAGTTGCTCGCGCGTGTGGCGGGCGTTAAATGCCTAGGAGGAGTAGTGGAAAGCATAGAAAAAATCCTTGGCTTTATTGTTGAGATTGAAAAACTGAAAGACGTACATCGAAAGACAAAACCGGTGGGTCTTGATCGATTCGAAAACTCAGCAGAACACAGCTGGCACGTATGCCTTACGGCTTTGATGTTGAAAGACTACGCGAATGAAGAGATCGACATCAATCGAGTCATTAAGATGCTACTTATTCATGATCTTGGTGAGATTGATGCTGGCGATACCATTATTTACTCAAGTGAGACTAGTGAAAATAAAGCCAAAGAAGCTGCAGGTATCGGTCGCCTCTTGAACATCTTACCTGATGAGATGGCTGATGAATTTTTGGAGCTATGGCATGAGTTCGAGGCCGGTGAAACAGCGGATTCTTGTTTTGCTAAAGCCATAGATAGGGTGCCACCTCTGCTTCATAATATTCACGGTGGCGGTCATAGTTGGAAAAAATATGGCGTCACAAAAGAAAAGGTGTTTTCAGTCAATCAACGTATAGGCGCAGGCAGCAAAGAGCTTTGGTCTGTTATGCGTAATAAGTTAGAGGACGCCTTTGATGCTGGGATACTTAAATAAATAAAGCATTTAACCAAGGATTGCAGCAAACGAGCCGCTTAATGCGGCATTAGGCATTCAAGGAGGAAAGATGCACACTTCAAGTAATAAGTACCTTTTGGCTGGGGCAATATGTTGTTTTGCTGCTGCACTTGCTCATCTGGGCTGTATTGTATTTGGAGGCGATTGGTATCGTTTTTTCGGTGCCGGCGAACAGATGGCTCGGATGGCTGAACAAGGTCTTTGGTATCCAACCATTGTGACCTCAGTCATTGTCATGGTGCTTTTGGTTTGGGCACTTTATGCCCTGTCTGGCGCGGGCGCAATTAAACGTTTACCTTTGACAAAATTGGCGCTAATCCTCATTGCCAGTATATTTTTACTTCGTGGCGTTTCCTTCGTTGGGTTAATGCCCATGTTCCCAGAAAATAGCTTGATGTTTTGGCTAGTGAGTTCTGGTATCTGTTTATTTATTGGCGGCTTGTTTGCGGTAGGTTCATGGCAGCAGTGGTCAGTTTTAGGTGGTAAAAATGCCTGACAGGTTGCCTTAATTTCGTTCCGGTCAGAAAAAGCGTGGCCTCCACGGGACTGACTACACTACGCTGCGGCAGCTAATTAGCACAGCGCACATAATTTGACACCTGATACGTTACAGGGTACGCTCAAGGAATGATTCGAAGCTTCAAACACAAGGGCTTGGCTAAATTTTTCAAATCCGGCAGCACAGCAGGGATTCAGGCCGCTCATGAAAAGAGGCTTCGGCTAATTCTCGGTAGGCTGAATGCAGCGTCGAATGCCAAAGATATGGATTTACCCGGTCTGCGCTTGCACGAGCTCACTGGCAATCGCGCCGGGATCTGGTCGGTGACTGTCAGTGGTAACTGGCGAGTGACCTTCCGGTTCGAAGACGGAGATGCCGAGATTGTGAACTACGAAGATTATCACTGAGGTATCGCCAATGTTAATGCACAACCCTCCACACCCAGGTGAAGTACTGCGAGAGCTTTGTCTTGAGCCCCTTGGCCTTTCTGTCACGGCAGCAGCAGAAGCATTGGGGGTTAGCCGAAAAACGCTGAGTGCCGTGTTGAATGGCAGGGCCGGCATCAGTCCAGAAATGGCGATCCGGCTCTCTATCGCTTTCGATACCTCGGCAGAAAGCTGGCTAAATCAGCAGTCTCAATATGAGCTCTGGCATGCTGAACAACATCGCAAAGAGCTTAAGGTGAAGAAGCTTGTTGCAGCCTAAAGCACATAACCAGGCCAATGCACCGGATGCCAAAACCTTCGCTGCGCGCCTGCGGCGCCGGACGTGATGCCTGCAAGCTCATAGCGTTTAGCAATAATATGAGCTAATATATGACCATAATTTAGATCTAAATAGAGGTTTTTTATGCATCAGGTATTAGCTGATTTTTCTGTAAGCATTTCAGAATTAAAGAAAAACCCTTCAGCCTTGCTGTCCCAGGCCTGTGGTTCACCTATCGCAGTGCTAAATCACAACAAACCAGCGGCCTACCTGATTCCAGCGGAGACTTACGAGGCTCTGATGGATATGATCGACGACTATGAACTGACGCAGCTTGTGGAGGAGCGCCGTGGCGACAAAGATCAGGCGATAACGGTGTCGTTGGATGACTTATAAGCTGCGCTTTCTTCCGGCTGCACTGAAGGAGTGGGAAAAGCTTGGTGCTCCAATAAAGAGTCAGTTCAAGAAAAAGCTGGCGGAGCGATTGGAAAATCCCAGAGTGCCTGCTGATAAGTTAAGTGGCTATGAATCCGTGTACAAAATTAAACTTCGCTCTGCTGGTTACCGCTTAGCCTATGAGGTTGTTGATGATGCGCTGTTAGTCTATGTACTTACGGTGGGCAAGCGGGAAAAAAACAAGATTTACTCGTCTCTCAAAAAGCGAACCTGACATGAAGCGGTGTGGGCATAGGGTTGCAAAAGATGCAATTTTACTGCGCTGCTGTGGCTCCCCACGCCAAGCTGGTGGCGGTATTTCTGTGCACGCAACAACCATCGTTGTGCTTTAACTGCCTTCGTATTGTGTCACTCAGGTTAAACCTTGGCACACTGCTTCTTTTTCCTGCGCTGAACGCGTATACTAGCAAGGAATGAAATGAAAACAGATAGAATGCGCCATGAGGCGTTAATTGTAAGGAAAATCCCACGTGACACCCATCATTAAATCTTTCCCGTTTGGCCAACACACTTGTACTTTAGAAACCGGCGTCATCGCCCGCCAGGCTGACGCCGCAGTTTTGGCCAGCATTGGTGATACCACCGTACTGGTGACTGTGGTTGGTAAAAAACAACCGAAACCAGGTCAGGACTTTTTTCCACTGACCGTGAATTATCAAGAAAAAATGTACGCTGCCGGCCGTGTGCCTGGTGGTTTCTTTAAGCGTGAAGGTCGTCCATCTGAAGGCGAAACTCTGACTTCGCGCCTGATCGACCGCCCCATTCGCCCGCTGTTCCCGGAAGGCTTCACCAACGAAGTGCAGGTGATTGCCACTGTGGTCTCTGTGCAGCCTGAAATCCAGCCGGATATCGTGGCCTTGATCGGTACCTCCGCAGCGCTGGCGCTGTCTGGTATTCCGTTTGCCGGCCCTATCGGCGCTGCCCGGGTTGGTTACATCAACGACCAGTATGTGCTGAACCCGTCGGAAGTAGAGCTGAAAGACAGCAAGCTGGACCTGGTAGTCGCTGGTACCTCCAACGCGGTGCTGATGGTTGAGTCCGAAGCCAACCTGTTGTCGGAAGACATCATGTTGGGCGCTGTGGTCTACGGCCATGAGCAAATGCAGGTCGCTATCAACGCTATCAACGAGCTGAAAGCCGAAGCTGGCAAGCCAGTTTGGGATTGGCAGCCTCCGGCCAAGAATGAGCCGTTGATTGAAAAAATCCGCAGCCTGTCTGCTGACGCTGTGGGCGAAGCCTACCGCATTACTGAAAAAGCCAAACGCTATGAGCGCGTTGGTGAAATCAAAGCCGAGCTGATCGCTACCTTAAAAGAGCAACTGGCCGAAGGCGAGACGCTGGATGAAAACGAAGTTGGCGAAATTTTCCATAACCTGGAAAGCCAGGTCGTGCGTAGCCGTATCATCGCTGGTGAGCCGCGCATCGATGGTCGTGAGCCGGATATGGTCCGTGCCCTGAGCGTGATGACCGGTGTCCTGCCACGTACTCATGGTTCTTCACTGTTCACCCGTGGTGAAACTCAGGCGCTGGTCACCTGTACTTTAGGGACTGCCCGTGATGCACAGAACGTCGATGACTTGCTGAGCGAGAAAAAAGACTACTTCATGCTGCATTACAACTTCCCTCCGTACTGTGTGGGCGAGACTGGCATGGTCGGTTCACCGAAGCGCCGCGAAATCGGTCACGGCCGTTTAGCCAAGCGTGGTGTGCAAGCGGTGATGCCTGCGTTTGAGGATTTCCCGTACACGGTTCGTCTGGTATCTGAAATCACTGAATCGAACGGCTCCAGCTCAATGGCGTCTGTTTGTGGTTCTTCGCTGGCGATGATGGATGCCGGTGTACCGATCAAAGCCTCGGTGGCTGGTATTGCCATGGGTCTGGTGAAAGAAGGCGATAACTTTGTGGTACTGTCCGATATTCTGGGTGACGAAGATCACTTGGGTGATATGGACTTTAAAGTCGCCGGTACTGCTGAAGGTATTACAGCGCTGCAGATGGACATTAAAATTGATGGCATCACCCGTGACATCATGCAGATTGCCTTAAAGCAAGCCAAAGCGGCTCGTTTGCACATTCTGCAAGTGATGGATCAGGCCATTTCCTCACACCGTGAAGAGCTGTCTGAGCACGCGCCACGCATCTACACCTTAAGCATCAACCCGGAAAAAATCCGTGATGTGATTGGTAAAGGCGGTGCTGTGATCCGTCAAATCACCGAAGAGTCTGGCTGTACCATCGAAATCGAAGACGACGGTACCGTGAAAGTAGCGGCCACCAACAGCAAGCAGGCGCAGGTTGCGATCGATAAGATCATGCTGATCACTGCTGAGCTGGAAGTGGGTCGGATCTACGACGGTGAAGTGGTTCGCATTGTCGACTTCGGTGCCTTTGTCAATGTACTGCCTGGCAAAGACGGTCTGGTCCACATTTCGCAAATCGCGGAAGAGCGGGTCAATACCGTATCGGATCATTTGACCCTGGGCCAGAAGGTCAAAGTCAAAGTGCTGGAAGTGGATAAGCAAGGACGGGTTCGTCTGAGCATCAAAGAAGCGCAAAGCAAGCAGGATGCACCTGCTGAATCTGCTGATGCCTAATTGTATCCGCTTGTCTGTCCTGGCAGCAGCTTTGCTGCTGGGACTAACTGGCTGTGCTGCCCAGCACAGCCATGCTCCTGCCTACTGGTTAACGCCTGAACCGCTGCCAATCCCACAGCGCACTGAAGTGGCGATCGCCCGCTTAACTGAAATTCTGCATCGCGCGGAATTGACCGAGCAGCAATCGGCGCAATTGCACTACGATCGCGGGGTGATGTACGAAAGTGTTGGCCTGACCTCATTAGCACGTTTTGATTTTATGCGGGCCTTGCGCCTGCAACCGGATCTGGCCGGCGCCTATAATTTTATGGGCATTCATTACACCCTGGCCGGTAACTTTGATCAGGCCTATGAAGCCTTTGACTCGGTGCTTGAGCTGGATCCAAGCTATGAGTTTGCCTACCTGAACCGGGCGCTGGCGCTTTACTATGCCGGGCGCATCGATTTATCGCTGTACGATTTTACCGAGTTTCAGCAACGTGCTCCAACCGATCCCTATCGTGCAGTATGGCTGTATTTAGCGCATGCAGAGCTTGATCCTGAGCTGGCCCGCACCAAGTTGGCTACGCTGCGCACTGAACTGGATGCGACCAACTGGGGCACACAGCTGGCCGATTTCTTTTTGGGTAACATCAGCGAAGCCGATTTGCTGTACAGTGTGACGGACAACTTAGCCAGTGCCAAACAACTGGCTGAGCGTTTGTGTGAAGCCTATTTCTATCTGGCCAAATGGCACAGTATGCAAGGCGATACCGAGCGGGCTATGCATAACTTCAAGCTGTCGCTGGCGACCAATGTGTTTGAATTTCTGGAGCATCGCTATGCCCGGCTGGAATTGGCCCGGCTGCGTGATGAGCCGCTGAGTGCAGAAGATGGTGTCTTCTAAACGCAAAGTATACGATGACAAAAGCCAGCTTGCTGGCTTTTTTGCCCTTGGTTTGCTGCTAGGTTGCCAGCCTGCAGGCCCAAGCCCGGAGCAAGCCTTGATGAAGGCGGCTCATACCGATGCCCAGGCGGCCCATCGGCTAGCGCAGCACCGGCTGGCAGGGCAAGAGTTCGAGGCGGCCCTGCATTGGTTCGAGCATGCCTGGACTTTGGGACAGGGCGCGGCGGCTGCTCCCAGTCTGATGTTGCGGCAACGACAGCATGGCAAACTAGCCACCGCTCAGTGGCTGGAGCAACAAGTACACGCCCAACAGCTCAGTCTTGAGGGGGTGGATTTGGCCGCGCTCGGGCTCTGGCATTTACAGCATGACCAAAAAGCCGACTGGCCCTACTGGCAGCAAGCAGGCCTGACCGACCAGGCTGGCTGGCAGCCTGCGCAAGGTTGTCAACTGACCATTCAGCCCATAGCGGTTACTACGGCCGCGGCAGAGCAGTGGCTGGTGCTCCAGGCTGAGTGGCAAGGCGATGACCAATTGGGCCAGCTGCCGGTATGTTTCAGCACACTGCAACTGATGAGCAGCACCGAGCTGGCTTGCAGCGAAGACTCCGACCAGCGTATTGGTTGTGATTATCGACAGCTCATTCCTTACATTCGCGATCAGCGGGCGCAGCAGTTGCTGATCCTGGCCGGGCGCGGTAAAGCCAGCTACAACAATGGCATCATTCAATTGCCGGAGCGGGCGGAGCTGTCGCTACTGCGGCATGAATTTCTTCATATTTTCCGCTTTATGGACGAGTATGCGCTGCCAGCAGAAGCAGCAGCCGAGGTTTGTCAGCCGGATCAGCTCTATCCGAATATTCTGATTGGCAAGCAGCAACTCGCCGCCTATCAGCAGTACTGGGGCCGTTTGCCGCAGCCTTTGGAGCTAACCCCGGTCGCTACCTGTCTGCACAGCCCTTATCAGGCTTATCGCCTGATAGCCCAAAGCAACAGCATGGAATTGTATCAGCTGGATTTGCCGGATTATTACCTGCAGTTGGTGCAACAGCAATTACAGCAACCGGAGCTGCTGATGCCGGTGCACTACTATCTGGCCTATAAGGCCCGTATTCATGGTCTGGAAGCCGATTGGTGGCGTTTAATGCAGTTGGCAGAACAACTGGGGTATCCGGATGCCAGCCGCTTGCTTAGTCAGCGTGATCCGCGTGGCTTAACTCCGACAACTCCCGCTCCAGCAGCTGGTCATCACCGAGGTTTAGTTGCACCAACCGCTTCAGGTGACTGATGCTGTCCAAATCGATTTTCTCGCAGCGCAGGCCGAGTAGGGTATCGGTTTGGTGGGCGACGCTGACCCGCATGTTAATAATGAGTACGCTGTCCTGCAACGGGACCCGTAGTTCAAAGGGGGTACTAACCGCGGGAAACTGGTCGGGTTTACTGACCAAAGCACCTTTCAGTGATAAATCCAGCAGCTCGGTCGCATAGCTCTCACCAGCAATTTTCAGGGTGGCAGGGCCATGAAAAGGAATACGATGAAAGCGGCGGTTGTCCATAGCGGTCTCTTTTGCTAGTTGGCTGTTGTAAGGATAGCTGGTTTAACCGTCTTTGGCATCCGTTTTCACTGCAGAATTGGCAAACCAGTCTGGCCTGCATTACACTCTTAGTATCTGTGGTATAAGAGCTTGTTCGAAAGCCGATAGTGGATGCATGAACCTCTACCTCGAACAATTGGCGCAGTCGGTGACGACGGCATCGGATCTGGAAAGCCTGACCAGGCCTTTACTGGCTTTGTTGCAGGAAATGACGGGTCTTGACTCCACCTATCTTACCAAAATAGATCAAACCGCTGGTTTTCAACAAATTCTCTATGCAATGAATACTGCCTCACTCACGTTGCCGGAGGGGCTGAAGGTTCCCTGGGAAGATACACTGTGTCGGCGGGCGATTCTGCAAGAACGTTTTGTGACGCAGGATGTGCCTGAAGTATGGGGCGACTCGGATGCTGCCCGTGAGCTGGGTCTGCAAACCTATGTCAGTGTGCCGGTGTATTTAAGCAATGGTGAGCTATTCGGTACCCTGTGCGGTGCCAGTGCTGCACAGGCTGAAGTCGATGAAAGACATAGCAAAATCTTGCAACTGTTTGCCCAACTGATTGCCTGGCAGCTGGAGCGGGAAGGGCAATTGTCGCTGCAATCCCTGCGGGCGCAAGAAGCGGAGCATCGTCTGCATGGTATGTCGTTGCTGGCTGAGCTTGGAGATCTGTGCTTGTTGGCCAGTTCACTGACCGAGGTATTGCAAAAAGCCAGTACCTTGTTACAGCAATTGCCGGACTGGCCTTTGGTGCTGCCATTCCGGCAACGCGCTGGTGAGACTGAGCTGCTGGTGACGCTTAAACTGACACCGGATCAATACGAAGCCGTGTACTACCTGATCCGCTGCTACAGTAAAAAAGCCCTGGAGCAGGATGAGGTGATTTGGCTCTGTCAGGGTGAAAATGAAGCGGTGAGCGCGATGCGAACCATGCTGGGATTAAAGCCAAGCGGCGCTGTTGCTTGCATCACGGCTGAGAATCATGATGAACTGGAGGGCGGTATTTTATTGCTCAGTCAGGGCGATCACTTGCCGGACTCGTCTTTGATTCTCAGTTGTACCAACTACCTGTCACTACTGGCTACTCGTTTGTACGACCAAAGCCGTTTGCTGCAAATGAATAAAGAGCTAAGCGTGCATGCGCTGCACGATCCATTAACCGGTTTAGCCAACCGGCGCTATCTGCATGAAAGTCTGCAACGGACCATGGCACAAAAGAATCGCCATGGCGGGCAGTTGCTGCTGGCTTTTATTGATTTGGATAAGTTTAAACAGATCAATGATGACTATGGTCATCAGATTGGGGATGCTTTTTTAGTCGCCTTGGCGGAGCGTCTGCAGGCGGTGATGCGTGAAGGGGATCTGGTGGCTCGCTATGGCGGCGATGAGTTCATCGTGATGGCATGCCTGGCAGCCAACGATGATGCCAGTCGTGCCAATAACAGCCTGTCCGCCAAATTGCAGCAAGCCACCAGCGGTACCTTCGCGTTGCAAGGGGTAACATTGCAGTACGCTGGTCCCAGCATTGGGATAGTGCAGTGGCAGCCGGGAGGCAAAGATATGGAAAGCCTGATCCTGCAAGCAGATCAGGCCATGTATCTGGTCAAGCAGCAGCGTAAAGCGGCTGGCAAAAGCTAGTTATGCCGGGCTAAAGCTACTGACAATCTCTTCACCAGCAGCCTGGCGATCGGCATGGTAGCTGGAGCGCACAAAAGGCCCGCAAGCTGCATGTTTAAAGCCCAGTTCATAGGCAATGCGCTTAATCTCATCAAACTCGGCTGGTGGTACATAGCGCTCTACCGGCAGGTGATGCTTGCTTGGCTGCAGATACTGGCCCACGGTCAGCATATCCACATCGTGCGCCCGCAAGTCTTTCAGCACTTCAATCAGCTCTTCGGTGGTTTCGCCAAGACCGACCATCAGGCCGGATTTGGTGGAAATGTGTGGGTGTGCTGCTTTAAAGCGTTTTAACAGCTGCAAGGACCATTTGTAATCGGCACCTGGCCGCGCCAGCTTGTACAGGCGCGGGGCGGTTTCCAGATTGTGGTTAAATACATCCGGCGGCGTCTGGGTCAAAATATCCAGTGCGGTGTCCATACGACCACGAAAATCCGGTACCAGAACTTCAATTTTAATCTCCGGGCTGTGCACGCGAATTTCGCGGATGCAATCGGCAAAGTGCTGGGCACCACCATCACGCAAGTCATCCCGGTCGACCGAGGTGATCACCACGTATTTTAGCTTCATATCCCGGATGGTGAGGGCCAGTTTTTCCGGCTCCTCGGCACTGGGCGGCAGTGGCCGGCCATGGGCCACATCGCAAAACGGGCAACGCCGGGTGCAGATAGCCCCTAAAATCATAAAGGTGGCGGTGCCATGATTAAAGCATTCCGGCAGGTTGGGGCAGGCGGCTTCTTCACAGACCGAATGCAAACCGTGCTTACGCATCGCACCTTTGATTTCATCGATGCGCTCGGAGCTTTTTGGCAGTTTGATTTTCAGCCATTCTGGCTTACGCAGCATCTGGTCGCGCTCGGTGGGTAACACCTTGACCGGGATCAGTGCCATCTTGTCGGCGTCGCGGAGTTTAACACCGGGTTGCATACGTGCGGTTTTAGTCATGCTGCCTGTCCAATCCTGTGTGGTAATGCAGTTCCTGGCAGCCAAGTTTCTGGCTGAACTGCTCAATCAGTTGTTGTTCGATAGTGGCCATGCTGATTGGGCCAAAATCGCTGCATTGAATCATTTCCATGCCGGCATAGCCGCAGGGATTAATGCGGGAGAATGGCGATAAATCCATATCGACATTCAGTGCCAGGCCGTGGAAACTGCACCCTTTCCGAATGCGTAGTCCCAACGAGGCAATTTTTTTGTTGTTCACATAAACGCCAGGTGCATCCGGCTTGGCGTAGGCCTCGATATCAAAGCCTGCCAGCGTATCAATCAGTACCTGCTCCAGCAGGGTGACCAGTTCACGCACACCGATTTTACGGCGCTTCAGATCCAGCAGCACATACACCATCTGCTGACCGGGGCCATGGTAAGTGACCTGACCGCCCCGATCAACCTGCACCACCGGGATATCTCCAGTGGCTAAAATATGTTCTGCTTTGCCAGCCTGGCCCTGAGTAAACACCGGCTGATGTTGCAACAGCCAAAGCTCATCCAGGCTGTGTTCATTGCGCTCATCGGTAAAGGCTTGCATCGCTTGCCAAATCGGTTGGTACGGCTGGATGCCAAGCCGGCGAATGATCAGTGCATTGGTGGCTGTCGTCATCAGAGTACGTAACGCACCAGTTCCAGTTTACTTAATTCGGTATAAAGTAACTCGATGTGATCTTTGTCGACGACCCGAACGGCAATACGTACCGAGTGATAATTGCCTTTGGCACTTGGTTTGATGCTGGGGCTGTAATCAGCGGCTTCGGCATGTTGCTGCAGCACGCCGATGATGTCATCGACCAGCCGCTCATGGGCGACACCCATTACTTTAAAATCGACGGTGCACGGAAAATCAAGCAGTGCATCAAAGTTGGTATTTTTTACAGGGGTTACCATGCCAAGCCTCCAGAACAAACAACCCGGCTATTTTACTGCATTTCGCCGGGTTGTAACAGGGGGAGGCTGAAGTCACTCCAGAATCAGAGCCGGGCCTGATGCTGGCTACTAGTTAGCTGAACAGCATGCGCAGATAGTCCAGCAGGCGTTTGAAGAGGCTACCGCGCTCGACCGGCTCCAGGGTGACCAGTGGATACTCGGCAATGACATTGCCGTCTAAACTTAGCTGCAGGCTGCCAACCACCTGGCCGCGCTGCAGTGGCGCTACCAGCTGTTGCTCCAACTTGACGTCTGTTTTCAGATTGCGCTGCTGGCCACGTGGAATGGTAATCAGGTTTTGCTGACCCAGACCTAAAGGTACACTGTTGACTTCACCTTGCCATACCCGTGGCTCGGCAAAAACTTCGCCCACAGGAAAGGGAGTAATGGTTTCAAAAAAGCGAAAGCCATAGTTCAGTAATTTGCGGTTTTCCTGCGCCCGGATTTGTTCGCTGGGGGTGCCCATAACGACCGAGATCAGTCGCATATCATCGCGGGTTGCCGAGGTGATCAGGCTGTAGCCTGCTTCCGAGGTGAAGCCTGTTTTGATGCCATCGACCGCCAGATTCCGATCCCACAGCAGCGAATTGCGGTTGTATTGGCGAATGTTGTTGTAGGTAAACTCGCGCTCAGAATACAGCGCGTACATATCCGGCACATCGCGGATTAACGCCTTGGACAAAATAGCCATATCGCGCGGCGTAGTGCGCTGATCCGGGTGTTGCAAGCCATGGCTGTTACCAAAGGTGGTGCTATGCATACCCAGACGCTCGGCATGGGCATTCATTAAATCGACAAAAGCGCTTTCGCTACCTGCAATGTGCTCAGCCATGGCGACACAGGCATCGTTACCAGATTGCACCATAATGCCGCGGTTTAAATCAGCGACGGAAACCTGAGTACCCACCTCAATAAACATCAACGACGAGCCAGGAAAATTACGGGCCCAGGCTTGCTGGCTGATGGTCACCATATCGTCATCACTGATATTGCCGCTTTTCAGTTCAGTACCGATGATGTAAGCCGTCATCATTTTGGTCAGACTGGCCGGGGAGAGCAGCATATCGGCATTGTGCTCGGACAAAACGGTACCGGTATCAAAGTCCACCAGGATATGGCCTTTGGCATTCACCTCTGGTGGTGATGGCACCACAGTCACTGCTTGCACCTGGCTGAACAGGAGGGCAACACACGCAAAAGCAAAGCAACGAATTACAGTTTTCATAGCACCTTTCTTTCTGATATCAATAAATCATTGGGAGTCAGCTGCATGCCTGACTGTCGGTAAAGTAAGCCGAGGGATAAAGTTCTGCCCTCAGTTGTTGCAACCAGTCCTGAGCCTGCCTGGCATCGGCGATAGGGCCAACCAGCAGGCGATAAATGCCATTATGGTGACTGATTTTGGTGCTAAATGCCAGCTGCTGTTCCAGCTGCTTACCCAGTTCAGTCGCTCTTTGGTCGTTTTGACTGGCGAAGACCTGAATGTAACAAGACGCTGCCGAAGCCGAAGCCGAAGCCGAAGCCGAAGCCGAAGCCGAAGCCGAAGCCGAAGCCGAAGCCGAAGCTGGAGCCGTGGTGGCTGCGATAACCTGCTCGCTCAACTCGGGACGTACTGCTGCTACCAGCACTTCGGAGTGGCTACTTTGTTGCACCATAGCGGGTGATGCTATCAGTTCTACCTGAACGGGCGCTGTACCCTGTTGCAGCATGCCTAGTTTATGAGCAGCTGCATAGGACAAATCAATAATCCGATCCGGATGAAAAGGTCCACGATCATTGACCCGAACAATGGCACTTTTTTGGTTCACCAAATTGGTGACCCGGACATAGGATGGCAAGGGCAGGGTGGTGTGAGCTGCACTCATGCTGAACATATCGTAGACTTCGCCATTGGATGTTTTATGGCCGTGGAACTTCATGCCATACCAGGAAGCGATACCGGTTGCTTTGTATTCGGTGACATCGGTTTTTGGCTGATAATCCACGCCAAAAATCCGGTAAGCATGGTTGCCACCCCGGCTCAGGGGTTGAATGCTGGGCTCAGGATCAACCATTTCCAGCAAGGTGGGTAAGCGCTCTGGTTTGTGATCCTGCTCAAACTGATAGCGCCCGGCATTGGGCGACACTAAATCAGGATTAGGAGCCGGGCGGTGGCTGCAGGCAGTTAGGATGAGGATGCCAAACGACAATGACAGACAGCGAAAATACATCACGAAAACTCCTGTTTACGATGAAGCCAGAATGCGTTTGTGGGTACCGATGGACATCAGAATACCAAAAGCCGCCAGCAAGGTAACCATGGAAGTACCGCCAAAACTCACCAGTGGCAAAGGCACACCCACGACAGGTAGCAAGCCGGATACCATGCCAATATTAACAAAGACATAGACAAAAAAGGTCATGGTAAGGCTGCCAGCCACCAATTTTGAAAAATTATCCTGTGCCCGGCTTGCTATCAGCATGCAACGGGCAATGATAAATAGATACAGGCTGATCAGCAGCACCACTCCGACCAGGCCAAACTCCTCGCTGAGTACCGAAAAAATAAAGTCGGTATGCCGCTCGGGTAAGAACTCCAGTTGTGACTGGGTCCCTTGCAGCCAGCCTTTGCCTTGCAAGCCACCAGAGCCAATGGCGATTTTTGATTGAATGATGTGATACCCAGAGCCAAGCGGATCGGTTTCCGGGTTTAAGAAAGTAAGCACCCGGCGTTTTTGATAATCATGCATCACAAAAAACCACATTACCGGTAAAAAGGCTGATACCAGGGCGGCGATAAAGGCGATCAGCCGCCAGCTCATGCCAGCCAGAAACAACACCATAATACCGGAGGTGGCGATAAGCAGAGCCGTGCCCAAATCCGGTTGTTTGGCGATCAGCAAGGTGGGGATCACGCACATCACAAACCCCAGCAATAACCGCCATAGCTTGGGTGGAAGATTGTGATTGGAAATAAACCAGGCAATGGCCAAAGGAACTGCCAGCTTCATCAGCTCCGAGGGTTGAAAACGGACAAAGCCAAGATTCAACCAGCGCTGCGCGCCTTTGCCAATCTCTCCAACCAGTAAGACCGCGATCAACATCAGTAAGCCGAGCACAAACACCGGCAAGCCCCAGCGTTTGTAGGTTAACGGGCTGATTTGAGCAAACACCACCATCACCGCAAGAGCAAGGCCAAGCCGTATCAGTTGTGCTTGCATCATGGCCTGGCTTTGACCACTGGCGCTGTAAAGCACCACCAGGCCAAAGCCCATTAACGCCAGCAAGCCTAACAGTAAGGGGGTGTCGATGTGAAAGATAGCCAGGCCACGTGGCCTTTGCGATTCACTGATTACATCATTCACTGATTCACCCCAGCGCTGAAATAATAATCAAACAGTTGGCGGGCGACAGGAGCCGCGGTACTACCGCCGCCACCGGTGTTTTCTACCACGATGGCAACCACGATGGTGGGATCGACGGCAGGCGCATAGCCAACATACATGGCATTGTCGCGATGACGTTCATCCAGTGCATCGGCATCGTACTCCGCATCCTGAGCAATACTGACGATCTGGGCGGTGCCGGTTTTACCGCCAGAGCTGTAACTGGCACCGCGAAAGGCGCGAAAGGCCGTTCCTTCCTGGGTGCTGATGGTTTGCTCCATCGCATCCAGAATAACCTGCCAGTGCGAAGGATCGCTCACGGTCAATGCTTGCTGGCGTTGATAAGAGACGCCGTCAAAAGCACCTTGAAAGCGGGTGCCTTGCAATAAAGTAGGTACTACGCTTTCGCCACGATTGACTAAAATGGCCGTGCTGGTGGCCAGTTGCAAGGGGGTGGTAGTCCAGTAGCTTTGGCCAATGCCCAAAGATACCGTGTCACCGGTGTACCAGGGTTGATTAAAGCGGGCACGCTTCCAGCCACGGGAGGGCATGATGGCGGCAGACTCTTCGTGGATATCAATGCCTGTACGCTGGCCAAAACCAAATTGCTTCATCGAATCGGAAATGGTATCGATGCCAAGTTTTACCGCCATATCGTAAAAGAAAGTATCACAGCTTTGAATGATGGCACTGTACACATTGACCCAACCATGGCCCCAGCGGCGCCAATCCCGAAAACGGCGTGAGTAATTAGGCAGTTGGTAATAGCCAGGATCCCACATGCGCGTGCTTGGGGTAATGGTACCTTGCTCCAACCCCACCAGCGCCATATGTGGCTTGATGGTGGAGGCCGGTGGGTACACACCCTGAGTGACCCGGTTGATCAGTGGCCGGTCTGATGAGTTCAGCAGGGCATTGTAATTGGCGCTGCTGATGCCATGCACAAACAAGTTGGGATCGTAACCAGGGTTGCTGTAAAACGCCAGCACAGCGCCGGTGCGGGGATCCAGTGCCACCACGGCGCCACGTAAGCCTTCCAGTGCCTGTTGTGCCGTGAGCTGTAACCCCACATCCAGGCTTAAAATTAGATCTTTGCCCGAGATGGCGGGATCCGAACGCAAAGTTCGAATGACCCGACCGCGGTTATTGACTTCGACTTCCTGATAACCGACGGTGCCATGCAGCAGTTGCTCGTAATAGCGCTCCAGGCCAATTTTGCCAATATCGCGGCTGGCGGCGTAGTTGGCAGCCAGCTCCTGCTCGCGCAGCCGCTGCAAGTCATTGTTATTAATACGGCCAATGTAGCCGATGGAGTGCGTGAACAGATCGCCAAAAGGGTAAGTCCGGCTCAGGCGTGCTTCTAAGGTAACACCTGGAAAGCGATGCTGGTTGACGGCCAAAATAGCCACTTCCTGCTCGGTCAACTGTTCTTTTAATGCGATGCTGTTAAAGCGGCGCTGCCTGCGGACATCCTGCAAAAAGCTTTGTTGCTGCTCTGGTGTGATCTCGATCAGTTCAGCCAGCTCAGTGAGCGTTTTCTCTAAATTCGCAACCTGCTCAGGGATAATTTCCAGCGAATGCACCGGGGTATTTTCTGCCAGCAGAATACCATTGCGATCGTAAATCAGCCCCCGGTTCGGAGCGAGCGGCACTACCTTGATGCGATTGCCTTCGGAGCGGGTCTGGTATTCATGGTAGGATCTTACCTGCAGGTGGTACATATTGAACAGGATGATGACAAAAAGCAGTACCACCAGGCTAAAAGCAACCAAGGCGCGGCGCTTGAACAATTGCGCTTCGGCGGCTGGATCCTGGATGGCTTCTCGTTGACGTCGCATGGCTACTCGCGATGATAAGGGTGGTTGGTGCACATACTCCAGGCCCGGTACAGCGACTCTGCCAGCACGACCCGTACCAAGGGATGGGGCAGTGTCAGAGCTGATAACGACCACTTGGCTTCACTGGCGGCAATGCACTCAGGCGCCAGTCCTTCCGGGCCGCCGACCAGCAGGCAGACATCGCGGCCATCCAGCTGCCATTGGGTTAATTGACTGGCCAGCGTGGGGCTATCCCAGTTTTTTCCGGTCACTTCCAGCGTAACAACGCGAGCCCCTTTGGGCACCGCAGCCAGCATTTTTTCCCCTTCCTGCTGCAAGATACGCTTGATATCGGCATTTTTACCACGTTTTTGCGCTGGAATTTCTATCAGCTCCAGCGGCAGATCCCGTGGAAAACGCCGGGCGTATTCCTGATAACCCTGTTGCACCCAGGCCGGCATTTTGCTGCCTACTGCGATCAGCAAGAGTTTCATGCGCTCCAGAGCTTTTCCAGCTGATAAAAGCTACGGGTATCGTCCAGCATCACATGCACCACCACATCGCCTAAATCCAGTAGTACCCATTCGCCGGCCTTGTCGCCTTCAATGCCCATAATACCAATGCCGGCCTGCTTACTTTCCTGCGCTACATGATCGGCAATCGATTTGGTGTGGCGGTTGGAGGTACCGGAGCAAATGATCATAAAATCGGTAATGCTGGACTTGCCACGGACATCCAGGGTGACGATATCGCGGCCTTTCATATCTTCGACTTTCTGCTGTACAAAACTGAGTAATTCGCTACTTTGCACCTGTTTTCCTTCATCACGGGGTAAAAACTAAATTTTATCACTTTTTAACGCGGCTTGTACTCTCTTTAGCCACTCTTTATTGCCTGTCTTTAACTATAGAGTTTGTGCTGACGAATATAGTTCCATACTGCCGGTGGTAACCAGTCTGGGCATCTGGTGAGTGCTGGCAGGCTTTGCCGTAACTCGGTGGCCGAAATGGCTTGCAGCGGGTTGTCCAGCAGCAGGATCCGGCCTTTTCCCGGTAGCTTTAAATCAGTGGCTTGCTGCACCTGACGCTGCAGCAACAGCGCCTGGCTTTCAGCTGACAGCGTTTGATGCTCTGGGCGTTGGCAGACAATCAGATCAGCCAGCTCCAGGATCTGTTGCCAGCGATGCCAGTGGGTAAAGTGATTAAAAGCATCCATGCCTAAAATAAACACCAGCTGATGCTTTGGATGCTTGATAGCCAGCTGTGCCAGGCTAATCGCACTGTAAGACGGGCGATGCTGCTGCAGTTCCAGTGACTCCAGGGCCAGTTGAGGGTAATCGGCGATGGCAAGCCGGACCATGTCTGCCCGTTGCGTTGCACTGACACCTGGGCTGGCGCGGTGGGCTGGCAGGTGGCAAGGCATCAGCCGTACCTGCTCAAGCTGACAATACTGCTGCACATGCAGCGCACAGCGGAGGTGGCCGTAGTGGATCGGGTCGAAGGTACCACCAAAGATCCCCAGCAGGGGGTTAGCGTTGTTCATGACGTTGCAGCGAAAAGGCTTTGGGTACCGGGGCTAGAAACAGACTGCAGAGGTGCGTTAAGGCCAATGGCAACTGACTGAGCTGTCCGCCTTTGAACTGGCGGTCAAAACTAGCCAGTTCTTGCAAAATGTAGTGCAGCCAGTTCAGTGGCAGACGCTGCAGGGCTTGTTGATACAATGGTTGGCGTTTGGGCCAGATCCCCAGCTGTTTAAAAAGCCCGGCCCGTTCGGTCATAGCGCCTTGTTGCAGTTGCAGCAGGTTTTGTACTTCACGATGCAGCTGCCAACACAACAGGGTTGGCTCTTCATCTTGCCCCAGCAATCGGTGCAAGCGGTGAAAGGCTTGCGGCTCCTGGCCTGCCAGCAAAGCATCCGTTAGCTGAAACACCGAAAAACTGGATTGATCGGCTAAAAAGTCAGCCAGAGCTGGTTCGTCCAGCTGGCAGGGGCCGAAAGTCAGCAGCAGTTTATCCAGATTTTGCCGGGCAGCCAGCAAGTTGCCACTGCAATGATGCAAAAATAGCTGGCTTGCATCCTGACTAAACTGGATACCGGCTTGCCGTAGCTGCTGTTGCAGCCATTTCTGGAATTGCTGATCATCCAGCGGATAAATACTGAGCAGCACAGCATCTTGCGGCAGGCTTTTTACCCAACTCAGTTTGCTGATTTCTGCCGGGCTGCGCTCGCCATGCAATAACAGTAAGACATCCGGGTGCAGCAGCTCAAACAGTTGCTTTAACTCTTTGCCGGTGGCGGCAGTCAGTTTGTGATTTTGCAGATCCAGTTCGATGACTTGACGGGCACTGAACAAAGACAGGCTTTGCATCGCACTAAACACCGGCTCCCAGTCAAACTGGGCTTCCAGCCTGAACTGCTGGCGCTCATCAAAGCCTTGCTGGCGTGCTTTGGCTCGGATTTGATCCAGGGCGTCCTGTTTTTGTAGCGGCTCTTCACCAAACAGCAGGTAACAGCCAGCCAGCTGTTGTTGCAAATGCTGCGATAGCTGGTTGGCATAGAGTTTATTCATGCGCTGATGCGCCCTAACTGGCGCAGGATCCGCTGCGCTGCCTGCTCCCGCAGCTCGGCCAGCATCAGCTCCAGTTCACGCGCTTTGGCCAGCGCCCGGTTCGGATCGTCCTGATAATCACGGAACAATTCGAACTCGAATACCTGAGCTTCTGTGCCCGGGGTCTGAATGCTGTAACGCACCTGATAAATCAGCTCGTATTCCGCGACCTGTCCGTTGGGAAAGAGCGACAGAGTTCGGCGCTCCAGCGAGTCGTGCAGCAAGTACACGCTGGGGCTGTCTTGCTCGGGTTGGTTCAGCAACACAATTTGATGGCTCTGCAGACGCTGGCGCAAAATGGCCGCCAGCTCAGAGTGACGCTCTGCCTGCAAATAAACACCATCAAACAGCTGCAGTGGCAGCTGACCACGCAACTGAAAGCCGCAGCCGGTCAGTTGCCAGGCCAGTACCACGAACAGCAGCAGCCGTAGCGCTTTGCGTGCAGTCACTTAACCCACCACCAGGTTGAGCAGTTTGCCCGGCACATAAATGGCCTTGCGGATGCTGACCCCTTCCAGGTAGCGCTGCACATTGTCATCGGCTTTGGCCTGTTCCAGCACCTGCTCCTGACTGGCATCAGCGGCCACCGTTAGTTTGGCGCGCACTTTGCCATTGACCTGCACCACAATCAGCTTCTCGTCTTCCACCAGGGCGCTGTTGTCGACTTGTGGCCAGTTGCCATCTTCCAAGGCGGTTTGCTGGCCCAGCTCACGCCACAGGAACTGACACAGGTGCGGCGTGATCGGGTTTAGCATTTGCAGCAAAGCCAGCACGGCTTCCTGCATTACAGCTTTATCCTGCTCGGTGTCCAGCGGTGCTTTTTGCAGCTTGTTGCTTAGCTCCATGATGGCAGCGATGGCGGTGTTAAAGGTGTAACGTCGCGCCAGGTCATCGGTGACTTTGGCAATGGTTTTGTGCAGTTCACGCCGCAGTACTTTTTGTTCATTGGTGAGTGCCGCCAGATCCAAAGCCGTGGTTGCCTGATGCTGGCTGTAGTTTTGTACCAGCGCATAAATCCGTTTCAGGAAGCGGTGAGCGCCTTCCACGGCTGAGTCGGACCACTCCAGTGTTTGCTCTGGTGGCGCGGTAAACATCATAAAGAGCCGGACGGTATCGGCACCAAACTGCTCGATGACCTGCTGTGGATCGATGCCATTATTTTTTGATTTTGACATCTTGCTCATGCCTGCCGACAACACCGGCTGGCCATCGCTGTTTAAGGTGGCGCTTAGGATGCGGCCTTTGTCATCGCGCTCGACACTGACATCCTGCGGTGAGAACCAGCTCTTGCTGCCATTGTCGTGTTCACGGTAGAAGGTTTCGGCCAGCACCATGCCCTGGCACAGTAAGCGCTTGAAGGGCTCATCCGATTGCACCAGGCCCACATCACGCAACAGCTTATGGAAGAAGCGGGAATACAACAGGTGCAAAATAGCGTGTTCAATACCCCCGATGTACTGATCGACCGGCAGCCAGTAATTGGCTTTGGCCGGGTCCAGCATGCTGTCGTCGTTGTTCGGGCAGGTGTAGCGGGCATAGTACCAGGACGACTCCATAAAGGTATCGAAGGTATCGGTTTCATGAAAAGCTGGCTGGCCATGATAGCTGGTTTTGGCCCACTCCGGATCGGCTTTGATCGGCGATTGCACGCCATCCATCACCACATCTTCCGGCAGCCGTACCGGCAGTTGCTCGGCGGGCACCGGCACCTGAGAGCCATCTTCTAAGGTGAGCATTGGAATAGGGGTACCCCAGTAACGCTGACGGGACACTCCCCAGTCGCGCAGCCGGTAGTTGACCCGCACTTCACCGCGGCCAAGTGACGCCAGTTTGTCGGCGATGGCGGTAAAGGCTTCGGCAAAATCCAGGCCGTCGAATTCGGCTGAGTTCACCAACTTGCCTTTATCGGTGTAAGCGGCCTTGGTCAAGTCCAGCTCACTGTCGTTATCCAGCGGTGCAATCACTTGCTGGATGGGCAGTTGGTATTTGCTGGCAAATTCGTAATCACGTTGATCATGAGCCGGTACCGACATCACAGCACCAGAGCCGTAATCCATCAGCACAAAGTTGGCCACCCAAATGGGCAGTTTGGCACCGGTCAGCGGATGCAGCGCATAGATGCCGGTCGCCATGCCTTTTTTCTCCATGGTGGCAAGCTCTGCTTCTGCCACCTTGCCGCCTTTGCACTCGTCGATAAAGGCAGCCAGGGCTGGATTATTGGCTGCGGCCTGCTGGGCCAGTGGGTGCTGGGCAGCCACGGCCATATAGGTCACACCATACAACGTATCAGGGCGGGTAGTGAATACAGAGACTTGCTGATCCGAGTCGGCCACATCAAAGGTGATTTCCACCCCTTCCGAGCGACCAATCCAGTTTTTTTGCATGGTGCGAACCTGCTCTGGCCATTCGTCCAGTTGCTCCAGGTCGGCCAGCAGCTCTTCGGCATAATCGGTGATTTTAATAAACCACTGCGCCAGTTCACGCTGTTCCACCAAAGCACCCGAGCGCCAGCCGCGGCCGTCGATCACCTGCTCATTGGCCAGCACGCACTGATCAATCGGATCCCAGTTCACTGTCGACATCTTCTTGTACACCAGGCCTTTTTCGTACAGCTTGGTAAAGAACCACTGCTCCCAGCGGTAATACTCTGGCTTGCAAGTGGCCAGTTCGCGCGACCAGTCGTAACCAAAGCCAAGGCGCTTTAACTGGGTGCGCATGTAGTCGATGTTTTCGTAGGTCCATTTGGCAGGGGCTGTTTTATGGTTAATCGCCGCATTTTCTGCCGGCAAACCAAAGGCATCCCACCCCATCGGCTGCATCACATTCTTGCCCTGCATGCGCTGAAAGCGGCTGATCACATCGCCAATGGTGTAGTTGCGGACATGGCCCATATGCAGACGCCCGCTTGGATAAGGAAACATGGAGAGACAGTAGAATTTTTCTTTGCTGTCGTCTTCAACCACTTTAAAAACCTGGTCGTTGTCCCACTGCTGCTGCAAGGCAGTTTCTATCTGGTGCGGATTGTACTGTTCGTGCATTAAGGTCTTCCAAACTAAGCATCAACAAAGGGCTCTCAGCTGCAATCAGAACAGCTTGTCGAGGGCGCGGAAAATTCGCTATAGGATACCGCAGCCACTGGCTTACAACAACTTGAATCCATCGTCAGTAGTACAGTGCCAACTGCTTCGGTGAGTGCATTGCCGATTCAAGCACTGCCGAGCCTAAGTGCATTTTATATTTACTCAAAAGATTAACATGCTAGAATTGGGTAAACATTAATTGAACAAATCACCATTAATTACTTTACAGGATGTTGAGTTATGACCGCTTTTATTGCCCAGCAGCATGCCAGCCAGCAGCTGCGCCAACAACAACTGCAGCAGCAATTGGCTGAAAATCAAGTCGATATCTATGTACTGAATGCCAGAGAGCTCACCGATTTCTGGTTAACCGTTCAGCGCCAGGAAGGCAAAACCGAGGCGCAAAGTGCAGCACTGTTCGAACAGCTCACTGGTGTAGCGCTGGCCACTGCCATAACGCAATATGGCCGTGATTATGGCGCAGCGACCAACGACGCGCGGGTTTTGGCGGTATTGGCGACGGATTTACAGCGTGGAGGCCGTTTTTTCTCAACCTACCGGACTGTGACCCAAAATGGCCGCCAATACATTATTTTTAAAGGCAACCACCGAGCCCGTCAGGTCATTAAAGGCACCCGTTATCTGGCCACCAATACTGGTTTGGTGAATATGGCGGTAGGCAAAGAAGGGCTGAAGCAATCAGCGAAAAGCGGCTTCTTGGTCTCGGTATTCTTTTCGTTAACCTTGCACAGCTTGCAATGGTTATTTGAAGACGAATATCGTTGGACCCATTGGCTGGCCGGGATTTCAACCGATTTGGTCAAAATCGCTATTGCCGGTGCGGCGGGGTATTTGGTTGGGATGGTTCCGATTGTTCTAGCCAAAGGCGCAGTGATGGCTATTTTGCCACTTGGTCTGGGCATAATTGCTGCTTTAACAGCTGGTTATTTATTAAACGAGCTTGACCGGCGGTTGCATCTAACAACCAGGTTGGCTTACTACCTAGAACAGCAAGAAGTAAAGCACTTGGAGCCGGTAAAGCAACGTATTTACGATGGTATTTATTATCTTATTTCTTCAACTGTACAAGCTAAAAAAAGACAGATGAGTCGAGTCGCTATGAGGCGAGTTCAAGAGCTTACAGGTATCAGACCAAGAATATGGAATTAAGACGAATGCTCAAAAGGATTGTGATACTTCTTTTGGCAAATATTTTCATTATGTGCTTGCCATTAGTTACCCTATGGCTATTGAAGGGGGCGCTACATGACCAATGGGAGGCCTTTAACAGTGGCCGGCAATTAATCATTCATAGCTCTTATGAAGGGTTTATGCCCGGGGCAATTCTGTTTCTGCTCATTGCGTCTGTATACATATTTACTTTAACTTTTTTTGAATTTAGAAAGATAGAAGTTACTAAAAATCATCATAATATTTTCGCCAAAATATTTTATGCTCCTATGGCAGTTGCATTTATTCTTACTTTTGTCGGTCACTTTGCCATCAATAGTTTTTATCGGCACCATATGTCTTCCCTTGGCTACCAACGTTGTCCAGATACCGCGCTGTTGTTTGCACGGGTGACTTACAGTGCCTGGGTCAAAGATCCGGTGTTGTGTCACGACAGCGATGTACGGCGTATTGTGCGGCGTGGCCATTGGGATGAGTCGTTTCAGGTAGAGCGAATGCTTGAGCAACGTATTCAGCGCGAGGAAGTCAGAGTACAGCGTCAGCAGCGTGAAGCCGAGCGGCAGGAAGCCCGGCGCCAGCGCGAGGCGTTGGAGCGGGAGCAAGGGTAAAGCTGGCTGCAAGTCTTTGCTATACTAAAGATAAATGCAGGCAGTAGGAGCCCGAATGGAACTGAAAAAGAAATACCAGGCTTGGTTAACGCAGTTGGCTGATATGGTCAGCAATGCCGAGAAAGACTCGGTCGAGCAACTGATGGAGCTGAACGAGCAAATCCGCGCTTATTTTCAAGCCGGTAAAGATTTAACGGCCCATGAAACCCGTTTGTTCGTCGAAACCTTAAAACGCCAGTGGCAGGATACCGATACGGAAGCTGAAGAGCAGCCTTCCTTGTGGCCAGAGGCATTGTGGTATGAGCTGGCACAAATCACCGACCGCAGCCAGGTGGAGTGGCAGGAAATTCTGGAAGACTTCCGGCACAAAGGCGTCTATTTTCAGGGCGAGCGGGTCGGCATGGGTTGCTATCGCTGTGAACACTGTGGCGAACGCGCCAATTACTACCATCCGTCGGAATTGCTGGCCTGCACCCACTGCGGTGGGGTTAGTTTTAACCGGGAAGGGGTGCCACTCGATTAATCCGTCAGCATGACCAGACTTCAGCGACCAGAAATTCACTGGTCGCCATCTTGGCGCTATGCGTATAATGGCCCCATTACGCATGACCTCATGGATTGCAAGGATTTTCATGACCCAAACTCTCGATACCCTGGCACTTGCTCCCCACCAGCTGGCGCCGCAACTGCGCAATGACTGGCTGAAACACAGCATCTCACAAACCGAGTTGACCCCGGCTTTTATTGGTCAGGAGCGGGCCAAAGCTGCCCTGCAGTTTGCCATTGGCATGGATATGCCAGGATACAACCTCTATGTGATGGGAGAGCCTGCGCTGGGGCGCTTTACTCTGGTGCAGGATATCTTGCAGCATGCCGCGGCCGAGAAAGCCACACCCGATGAATGGTGCTACTTAAAAAACTTTGACGATGAGCGCTTGCCAACGACCTTACGGCTTTTACCCGGAGAGGGCCGGGCGCTGGCGAAACGCATCGAGGATTTGCTTGATGAAGTGCTGGATACCTTTCCGGCAGCGTTTGATAACCCCGGTTATCAGCGGCAGAAAAAAGCCATTCAGCGCACCTTTGATACCCGCTACGAAGCGGCCTTAGAGGCGGTCGAACAAAAAGCGCTGGAGAAAAAAGTGGTGCTGTACGAAGAAAACGGCACCGTAAGCTTCGCGCCACTGATCGATGGCAAGCCACTGGATGATAGCGAGTTTAACAAGCTAAGCGATGAAGAGCGGCAGTATTTCTACGATTTGGTCGGTGAGCTGGAAACCACTCTGAACGAGCAGTTGATCGAGTTGCCGCAGTGGAAGCGTGAAGTCTCTGAGCAGCTACGCGAGCTGAGAAAAGCCACCATCGAACAGGTGCTTAAACCCTTGTTTAAAGCGTTGGAGCATCATTATGTCGCCGAGCTTGGTGTGCTGCGTTATCTGCGTGATATGCGGCCGCACCTGGTCAAGCTGGTGCTGGAGTTGTTGCCGGAAGAAACCGAACCGGAAAAAGCCGAAGAACTGGATATCCGTACCCTGTTTATTGAAGAGTTCGTACCCAATGTGCTGGTACACCATGCCGCCATGGATGGTGCGCCTGTGGTGTTCGAACCGCTCCCTACTTACGGGAACTTATTTGGCCGGGTCGAGTACGCCACCAGCGGCGGCTCTTTGTATACCAATCATCGTATGGTTCGACCCGGAGCCTTGCATCGTGCCAATGGCGGCTATTTGATTTTGGATGCCGACAAATTGCTGCCGCAGCCGCAGGTGTGGGAGGCACTGAAGCAGGCGCTGAAAAGCAGTGAACTGTTGATTGATACGCTAAGTGACCATGCCGTTACCAATTCGACCATTATCACCCCTAAAGCCATACCATTGCAGGTGAAAGTGATCCTGATGGGATCGCGCGATCTGTATTATCTGATCCAGGAAGTGGATGATGAGTTTAATGAGCTGTTCCGGGTCTTGGCAGATTTTGAACACTACCTGCCGTATCAGCAACAGACCATGAATTTCATGGTGCGGCAAATTCGCCTGCAAATGCGCGAGTTGGGGTTGGAGCAATTATCCGAGTGTGGTTTTGAGCGTTTGCTGCAATTTAGTTTCCGTCAGGCCGAGCATCAGCACAAATTGTCGGCTCGTTTTGCCGATGTGCTGGAGCTGGTGCGAGAGGCGTGTTACTACGCAAGCCTGGCGGGCAGTGATAGCCTGACCGCAGAGCATGTGCGTCAGGCTCTGGCTGGCAAGCAGTATCGTACCGGCCGCATCAGTGAAAGCTTTTTAGAAGACATCCAGCAGGGGCAAATTCTGATCGACAGCGATGGGCTGGCGGTTGGTAAGGTCAATGGCCTGACGGTACTGGAAATTGGCGATACCACCTTTGGTACCCCGGCCCGCATCAGTGCTACGGTGTTTGCCGGTGCCTCCGGTGTGGTGGATATTGAACGCGAAGTCGAGCTTGGTAAAGCCATTCACTCAAAAGGCGTACTGATTTTAAACGGCTTTTTAGGGGCACGTTATGCCCGTGATTTTCCACTGACGTTATCGGCCAACATTGCCATGGAGCAATCTTATGGCCATATTGATGGGGATAGTGCGTCGCTGGCAGAGATTTGTGCGCTGATTTCGGCGGTAACCCAGGTTCCGATCAAACAGAGTCTGGCGGTAACCGGCTCCATCAACCAGCATGGTGAAGTGCAGGCCATCGGTGGCGTCAATGAAAAAATCGAAGGTTTTTTCCGGCTGTGCCAGCTGCGTGGCTTGACCGGTGATCAGGGCGTGGTGATCCCGGCCAGCAATCAGCTGAACCTGGTGCTGAATGAGGACGTGCGACAGGCGGTCAGTCGCGGTGAATTTCATATTTATGTGGTAAAAAATGTCGATGAAGCGCTGTTTTTACTGACCGGTGTTGAGCCGGGCGAACAGACACGGCGGGGCGATTACCCAAAGAAAACACTCAACGCCATGGTATTGAAACGCCTGGCCGAAATTGCCGAAATCGTCAATGGTTGCAGTGATGATGAGTGAGCCGTCAGTGACCATGCAACTGGTGCTGCTCTGCCAGCCAATCGATGAGCAGTTTGTGCGGCAACAGATTGTGCCGTTGCTGGATGAGTATGACCAGCAAGCCGAGCTGTTGCTGTGGACTGGTAAGCTCAGCCATTTGTTTAGCAAAGAACAACGCTTGCTGTGCTATTTACCCGATGAAGCCTTGCGTGAGTTGGTGCAGCAGGCGCAGCAAAACCACTGGCAGTTGGCCTTGTTGCCGCATCCGGAGATGCGCCATGCCCGTTATGGCTTTGGCATCAGCGGTGATTTGGCCTCGGCGCTGGAGGATGCTATCTATCGCGAGGCCGAGCAGCTGGATCTCATGTTGTGCAATGAGACACCGGTGTTTAACTCGGTGGTGATAGGCGATACCTTTTCGCTGATCCCCGGCGAGGCATTGGCCGAGCGGTTTGCGCTGCGGTTAAAGCGGTTTTTCCGTTTGCTTAGCAAGGTAGGGCAGGTTACTTTCAGTGCCTTTAAAATGACCACCCACAAAGGCAAGGAGCTGGATACCGCTGCGCTTGGCATCGTTGCGGTAGAGCATGGCCGCAGCTCGGTATTATCACGCCGGTTGGTGGCCGACTCCAGCGCCAATGATGGCATGTTGCATGCCTTGGTGCTGGTACCGCGCAGTGTGTTTGAAATGCTGCGCTTTTTGTTCGCCGCCCTGTTTTTACGGGATTACTGGAATAAAGGTACCCCTTCCTTTGTCGGTCATCTAAAAACCAGCAGCTTGCGTATTCAGAGCCCGAAAAGCATCAGCTACACCCACGACGGCTTGATTGAAAAGACCAAAGAGCTGGTGCTCAGGGTAGAGCCACGTTGTCTGACGATGGTGCCGGGCCGCTATTTGACGGTAGAGGATAAACTGCCAGAGCAAAAAGAAGTCTTTAAAACCCAGCCTTTGCCAGCCGGTAAAGCCAAATCCGAGTTGGTGACTTACCCCTTGCCCTGGATCCACCACGCGGCCACCGAAGAGTTTAAGGATTTATTTCTGGCGCTTCGGGAAAGTGCCAAAGCGACTCCCTCCTATTTAATGCTGATGGTGCTGGCAACCTTATTGGCGACTTTTGGCCTGTTTGCCAACTCCACCCCGGTGATTATCGGCGCTATGATTCTGGCACCGCTAATGGGGCCGATTATTTCAATGGCGCTTGGCACACTCAGGCAAGATGAAGGCCTGATGCTGACCAGTGCCCGCAGTATCGGGGTCGGCACAGCGTTAGCCATCAGTTGCGCAGTGATCGCCACCTGGTTGATTCCACTCAATACCATCAACAGCGAGATTGCGGCCCGTATCAGCCCAACCTTGCTGGACTTGGGGGTGGCAGTCGTCTCCGGCATTGCCGGTGCCTATGCCCATGCCAGGGCGGAAGTGGCCAAAAGCTTAGCCGGAGTGGCTATCGCTGTAGCATTGGTCCCGCCACTGGCGGTGGCAGGCATTGGCCTGGGCTGGGCTGATTTGACGGTATTCTGGGGCGCTTTTTTACTCTATCTGACCAACCTGGTAGGGATTATCTTAGCCGCCGTGCTGACCTTTCTGTTTCTGGGCTATAGCCCGTTTCATCGTGCCCGTCGAGGCCTGGCCCTGACGTTTGGGCTGGTAGTGTTACTGAGTATTCCGTTGGCGCTAAGCTTTTCCCATATGGTGCAGGAAGGGCGCATTAAGCAGCAACTGGAAGGCATCGTGTTGGAAGATATTCAATTACGTCATGTGCAGGTAAGGCCAGGTCAGCCAATCCGGATCTCACTGACGCTGGTATCACGCACTACCATCAATGAGGCACAGATGGATGATATCAAAGGGCTGATTGAGCAAAAACTGGCGCAGCCAGTGGAGCTGGAAGTCGGCACCCGGGTCATTCGCTAAGCATTGACGAAAAAAGGCCTGCATGACTGCAGGCCTGGGTGATTGAACTACAGGTTAGCTATTAGTAGTTGACGGTCACACTGTCTGAACAAGAGTTGGTTCCTGCTTCACAGATCCGGTAGGTCAGACTGCCACCACCACGGATATCGGTAATGTCAGTGTAGCTGCCGCTGTTGTTCACAGTAGCCACTTTGCTGTTGTTACGGAAAACATCCATCTGGCTGGAAGAAGCGCCAGACCAGCTCAGATCAGTGCGGACCCGGCCTGATACTTTATAGGTGAACGCATCCAGCTGAATGCTGTTGCCATCATCACCACCGTTGTCGCCGCCATTATCACCGTCATCGCCGCCACCGTTATCACCGCCATCGCCACCACCACTGTCGCCACCGGCACAACCGAAAGTGGACAGATACTGATGGGCTTCCAGTGCTTTGACGATGCCATAACCGAAGTACACATCTTTACCTGCTGTGCCGGCATCTTCTGCCGTTGCTTTCAGAGCATCACGGATTTCAGAGCCGGTACACTGTGGATGATTCGACCAGACCAGCGCTGCAACACCAGCGACTGCAGGGGTTGCCATCGACGTGCCACTCATGTAACCGTAATCGGCTGCGCCAACGGAAATACTGGCGGTGCCAGCAGCAATGATGCTGCTGCGATCTTCATAGGTTGCACCTACCGCAGGAATAGAGGTGTTGTTGCTGGTACCTAAAGTACCATACAGCATGCCGGGTTCATTGTTGATAATGATGGCACCAATACCACCAGATAACTGACAGTTACGAACTTTGTCGTGGAAGGAGATTTGACCACGGTCAATGGTACAGACTTTACCGGCAGCACCTGCATCAGTGGCAGTTGCCAGTCCCATGTAATAGGTCTGGCCATTGGCTGAACCCTGATTTTCCATCGCTGATGCAGCAAAGCCAGTGTTGTCCATGCTTAGGCTGGCGAGCGTTGCCCCACCGGCCGGGTAGGTTGACAGGGTATCGACGCCACCGGCAGTAACTTCCACACAAAATCCATCGTGGGTTTCTGTGGTGCGGTTATTGCCACGGCCAGATGTGATGGTACAGCCTGGGTGCTGAGAGAAATCAGCAATTTGGTTGTTGGCGTCATTGGCACCGACCATCATCACCGACTTATAGCCTGCCGGGTAAGAGCGGGTGGTATTGCCGGAGTTACCGGCGGCAGCCAGCACCAGGCCACCGTTGGCAGTGAAGGTGTTGAAAGCATTTTCTTCGGTGCTGCTGGCACCGCCGCCACCCAGGCTCATGTTGATGATTTTAGAGCCTGCTTCAGCGCACAAATTGGCAGCATGGGCCAAACTGGATGAGTAGCCCCAACCGCTATCGTTAAATACTTTGATGATGTGCATCGGGTTGCCAGGCGCCATGCCCACTACGCCAAAGGTGTTATCGGCTGCGGCGATGGTACCGGCAACATGGGTGCCATGCGGTCCACCATCACGGAACCAGTCGCCGGTGCCCGAGTTGCTGTCACCGGTGATACGGGACCAGACGAAATCCGGGTTGTAACCGCCGGTTTCACCGGTTTCTCGGGCGATACCTGAGTCAATGACACAGACTTTTTTGGCGTTGTTCAGCTGCAAATCAACCAGATTGGCTTGAGATTGATAGACCGCATAAGGGGTTAACTGCTGGCTGTTTGGGTTGCCGGCATCGTCCTGGTACAAAGCCATGGGGTAACGGCGCTGATCCACTTCAATCAGTTTGATATGTGGGTTATTCAGTAAGCCGCGAACCTGATCGAGGCTTTTGCCATCGAAGGTTGCCGCGATAAAGCCATTTGAGTCTAGCTCAATCTGCCCGCCCATGCGGACGCTCAGTGCTTTGATCAGGCCTTTTTTATCGTTGTCGACCTGAATAATGTAACGGTGATTGTCAGCTGCCTGGGCAGACAAACCTAAAGCAAGCAGCAAAGAAGCTGCTACAGGTGTGTAGTGACGTAACTTCATGGTTAGTTGTTCCTGGTAATTATAATTATAAACACCTGGCGTGCCGTTTATCGCAACAAGCTGGTGTTTTACCGCGTTGGTCGTTGCCAACTGTGGTTTTTTATAGCAGGGATCTTTTGTGGCTCGCAACACTTAATTACATGTTTTACTAATTTATAGTGCTTTGCTTGGATGATATTTACAACTTGCTAGCAGTGGATGTTTTTAGCTTCTTTTTGTTGGATTGATAGCGGGATAGATGGCTGATAATAACAAACCAAAAGATAACAGCCACAGTGGCCAGTCCCGGTAACGACTATAAGGGGTTTGGCCTGTAGTCAGTTGCATGGTGTCGGTTAATACCGCTGCAGTAAACTGTGGCAGTTGCTGTTGGATAGCGCCATCGGCAGCTATGGTCGCGGTAATGCCATTGTTGGTGGCGCGTAGTAATGGCCGGCCAAACTCCAATGCCCGCATCCGGGCAATTTGCAGATGCTGGTGCGGCCCTATGCTGTCGCCAAACCAGGCATCGTTGCTGACGGTGAGCAGCAGTCCGGTATCCTGCTGGAAATTCGCTGCCAGCTGCCGTGGGAAAGCAATTTCAAAACAAATGGCCGGCAGTAACTTGTGATCATTGGCCAGCAGGTTGTGCTGCACAAAGCTACCCCGGCTAAAAGAGCTCATCGGCAAATCAAAAATTGGCGCCAAGGGGCGCAACAGGTCTTCAAAAGGCACAAACTCACCAATGGGCAGTAAATGATGCTTTTCAAAGCGGTTGCTGTGCCTGGGTTGATAATGGCCGCCAGCATCGCTTTGCCGGCGTTTGCCTAAGGTAATCAGGCTATTCCAGGCTTCTTCGGTGTAAAAGTTGTACTCGATAATGCCGGTGATCAGGCTGCTGCCGTGCTCTGCTAAAATGGCATCAAGCTCAAACAAGTAAGGTTCTGCCAGAATTTCGACCCGCGGAATAGCGGCTTCCGGCCAGATGATCAACGGCGTGCCCAGATGGGGCTGGGTGAGCTCCAGGTACAGGCGCATGGTACTGACTTCAAGCGCCGGATCCCAGCGCAGCTCTTGTTTGACATTGCCCTGCACCAAAGCAACATCCAGTGTTTCATCGGTGTGTTGCCAGCCATGCCAATGACTGGCCAGTGGCGCACTGAGCCAGAGCACTATTGCCAGTGACACGGGCCAGAACTGGCGTTTGGCAAGCAGTTGCATCAGCGCAGCAGCACTCAGCACCAAAATAAAGGTCAGCCCTGTTTCTCCAATCAGCGGGGCCCAGTGCCTGAGAACGCTGTCCGTTTGGCTGTAGCCCGGGGAGAGCCAGGGAAAACCGGTCAGGAACCAGGAGCGCAGAGCTTCCAGCAGCATCCAGGCTGCGGCCAGATAAAGTGGTAACAGCGGCTGGGCTTTAAGCCGAAAAGCCAGTAGGGCAAACAGCAAGGGATAGAGTGCGAGGTAGGCACTTAACAACAGCAGCAGTGCCAGGCTAAGCAGCAAGGGTAAACCACCGAATTGCTCAATCGGAATATGCACCCAGTTCAGACCTGCCGCAAAATAACCCAGCCCCCAGCTAAAGCCGAGCCAGGCAGCTTGCTGCCAGCGGCTGCTGTAGCAGGCCGCATAACACAGTATGGCGATAGTCAGCACAGGCAACAGGCTGAGACTGTAGGGCGCAAAAGCAAAGGTGCTGCTGGCACCGGTTAGTGCCATCAGCAAAGCGCTCAACCAGCGTGAGCCAAACACCCTTGTCAGCTGTGGCGGCTTGAACACCTCAATCGGACTCGCTACAGACCGGTGCTTTGCCATTGATGACCTGCAGTTGCAATAGCCGCCGGCTGTTGGCCTTGCTGACTTTAAACAACAGGCCATCCAGTTCAATGCTTTCACCGCGCTCAGGCATATGGCCAAAGGCATGCAGCACAATGCCACCGATGGTATCAGCTTCTTCTTCATTGAAGTGGCTGCCAAAGTGGTTATTGAATTCATCCAGCGGCGTTAAGGCGCTTACCTGAAATACATTGCTGGCCATTTTTTTGATATCGGCATCTTCGGCATCATCGTGTTCGTCTTCAATTTCACCAACGATTTGCTCCAGAATATCTTCAATGGTCACCAGGCCTGAAACGCCGCCGTATTCGTCTACCACCATCGCCATGTGGTAGCGTTTTTGACGAAACTCTTTGAGCAGCGCATCCACCCGCTTGCTTTCGGGAATAATCACTGCTGGCCGCATGATGTCACGCAGGTGGCACTCGGGTGCATCGGGTTGAAAAGCAAATCTGAGCAGGTCTTTTACCAGCAGGATCCCTTCGATGTGATCCTTGTCTTCATTGACCACCGGGTAACGGCTGTGATTGTTTTCCAATAATATGGGCAGAATATCGGCAATGGACTGTTCAATATCCAAAGTCGCCATCTGTGAACGTGGGATCATAATATCCCTGGCGCGCATCTTGGATACATCCAGCACGCCATGCAGCATGCCTTTGGTATCTTCATCGATCAGCAGGTTATTGGCAGCCTCGCTGATGACGTTTTCAAGTTCCGAGACATCTTGGGGCTCTGCGTTAAATATTCCGGCAAGGCGATCCAGCCAGGATTTCGGCGCAGAGCCGCGGCTAGAGTGGGGGTTGTCGTCACTCATTAATGAACTGTATGCTCCAGCTAATCATCGGTATCTTACTCTGCATCCGTCAGGTAAGGGTTGGGAAAACCAAGCTTTGCCAGCAGCGCTATTTCCAGCTGCTCCATCTGCTCGGCTTCGTCTTCCTTTATATGGTCAAATCCCAGTAAATGCAAGCACCCATGGATCACCATATGTGCCCAGTGTGCCTCGGCAGTTTTTCCTTGTTGGCTGGCTTCCTCGGCAACCACCTGGCTGCAAATCACCAGATCGCCGAGTAAGGGCAGGGTAAGACCGGGTGGACATTGAAAGGGAAAGCTCAGCACATTGGTGGGCTTGTCTTTACCGCGGTATTGGCTATTTAGCTGCTGGCTTTCGTTGCTATCTACCAGGCGAATGGTCAGTTCTGCCTCCTTGCGGTAGGGGCTGAGTGCAAGTTCTGCCCACTGGGAAAACTGCCCCTCGGTCGGTAAGTCTGCTGCCGAACTGGCCTGCTGCAGATCCAGTTCCAGCTTCATGCTTTGGGCCTGCGTGGGCGTTTTTCTGCCGGCATTGCTTCGGCTTCGGCAGCCAGCTTTTCAGCTTCGTGTGCTTCGTAAGCCAGGACAATTTTTTGCACGATGGGATGACGCACCACATCTTTAGCATCAAAAAAGTTCATGCTGATGGCATCGACATCGGACAGCACATCGATGGCATGCTTGAGGCCAGAATACTGGCCGCGTGGCAGGTCGACCTGGGTGACGTCGCCGGTGATCACGGCCTTGGAGTTAAAACCAATGCGGGTTAGGAACATTTTCATTTGTTCGACCGTGGTATTCTGGCCTTCATCCAGAATAATAAAGGCATCGTTTAAGGTACGACCACGCATGTAAGCCAATGGCGCAATTTCAATAATGCCACGCTCCAGGTATTTCTCTACTTTGTCGTAGCCCAGCATCTCAAACAGCGCATCGTACAAAGGGCGCAGGTATGGGTCGACCTTTTGCGACAAATCACCCGGTAAAAAGCCCAGCTTTTCGCCAGCTTCGACTGCGGGGCGGGTCAGCACGATACGCCGTACCAGATTTTTTTCCAATGCATCAACGGCACAAGCCACGGCCAAGTAGGTTTTACCGGTGCCGGCTGGGCCTATGCCAAAGATCACATCGTGTTTCAGCACATGCTTGACGTAGGCTTTTTGATGCGGGTTGCGCGGGGTCAGCAAGCCTTTTTTGGTTTTCAGGCTAAAGTCCGCGGTGGTCTGTTGGTCCGTGCTGGCGTTTTGCGCCTGTTGGATCATTAAATGCACCTGTTCAATGCTAAGTTCTACCACTTTACCTTGTTGCGACGTCTCACGGTAGAGCTGATCCAACACAAAGTAGCCAGCCTGAACGGCGCTGGCAGAGCCGCTGAGTTTAAAGGCTTCATCGCGATGCGCTATGCTCAGTTGCAGACGCTGTTCGAGCAGACGTAAGTGCTCATCGAACGGGCCGCACAAAGACAACAGACGTTGCTGCTCGGCCGGGATGGCGGTAAAGGTTTTGTGGCTGGTTGCAGTGCTCAATGGCAAAGCCTCAATGGCTCAGGCTGGCCTAGCCAGCCTGTTGGCAATAAAGTAGGTTTAAGGGGCAAACTGAGTGACTCCCAGCTCATCGGCTTTAGGTTGGCGTGCCAGAATTTGCTGCGGGGATACTGCCCGGCGCAGTCCCATATCCTGTTCGGTCCGAATCAAAGTGCCTTTTAAGGAGTTAGCATAGACATCGTTGATCAACACATCGACAAACTGACCAATCAGTTTTGGATCGCCTTCAAAATTGACCACCCGGTTGTTTTCGGTGCGACCGCACAGCTCCATCAGGTTCTTTTTCGACGGGCCTTCTACCAGAATGCGTTGCTCTGTGTTCAGCATGCCGCGGGCAATCCGCAGTGCCTGCTGGTTGATGCGATCCTGCAGGATGTACAGCCGTTGTTTCTTTTCGTCTTCACTGACATCATCCGGCAAGTCAGCGGCTGGGGTACCTGGCCTGGCGCTGTAGATGAAACTGAAGCTCAGATCAAAATCAATGGCCTGGATCAAATCCATGGTGGCAGCAAAGTCTTCAGCCGTCTCGCCTGGGAAGCCGATGATGAAATCGGACGACATGCTTAAATTGGGCCGGACTTTTTTCAGCTTGCGCACCTGCGATTTAAACTCAAGCACAGTATGACCGCGTTTCATCAGCGTCAGGATGCGGTCGGAACCGGATTGCACCGGCAAATGCAGGTGATCCACCAGCTCTGGAATATCGCGGTAGGCGTCAATGATGTCGTCGGTAAATTCAACCGGATGCGAGGTGGTGTAGCGAATGCGGTCGATGCCATCGATGGCGGCAACCAGCCGCAACAATTCCGCAAAGCTGCAAATGCTGCCATCGTGCATGCTGCCGCGGTAGGCATTGACATTTTGGCCCAGCAAGTTCACTTCCCGCACGCCTTGCTCAGCCAGTTGGGCAATTTCAAACAACACATCATCCAGCGGCCGGCTGACTTCTTCGCCGCGGGTGTAAGGCACCACGCAGAAGCTGCAGTATTTGGAGCAGCCTTCCATAATAGAAACAAAAGCGCTGGGGCCATCGGCTTTGGGCTCTGGCAAGCGGTCGAATTTTTCAATTTCCGGGAAGGAGACATCGACCACAGGCGCCCGATCGCCAGTAACCGCTTTGATCATTTCAGGCAGGCGGTGCAGGGTTTGCGGACCAAAGACAATATCGACATAGGGCGCACGTTCACGAATCGCTGCACCCTCTTGCGAAGCGACACAACCACCGACACCAATCACTAAATTGGGGTTCTTTGCTTTCAGCGGCCGCCAGCGGCCCAACTGATGGAATACCTTTTCCTGTGCTTTTTCACGAATTGAGCAGGTGTTCAGCAGGATCACATCGGCTTCCTCAGCGTGTTCAGTGAGGCTGAAACCATGGGTGGCATCCAGCAGGTCTGCCATTTTCGATGAGTCGTACTCATTCATCTGACAGCCCCAGGTTTTGATGTGTAGCTTTTTGCTCATGCTCTGATGGACCCTGTGTCGTTACTGCGCATAAAGGGCGCATATTTTAGCCCAGCCAGGCTGGAAGTGCCAGCCCTGTCGACCTGGTGTTTATTCAAAGTAAGCGTTGTCGGGTGGTGATGTAGCCCGCATAGAAAATCACCAGTACGCCAGCCAGCCAGCTCATGGTGACCGGCTCTTGCCAGAACAGGTAGCCAAAGAGGCCAGCGAAGATCACGCTGCTGTAGGTCCACATACCAATGGCGCTGGCCGGTGCCAGGGCATAAGCTCGGGTCATGGCTAGCTGCCCGATGGCTGCCAGGATGCCCATGCCAATAAATGCCAGCCAGGCTTCATTGGGCAGCGGTTGCCAGTAAAATGGCAATGGGATCACCGAAAATACCGCGGTGAGCAGAGAGAAATAAAACACCGTTCGCACGGCAGGCTCGGTGCTCGACATATAGCGGATGGTGGTTTTGGTCACGGCGACCAGGGTAGCCGCGGCCAGCGCGACCAAGAGTACCTTGGTCATGCCCGGTGCCGGCGTTGGCAAAGCCAGCAAGACACCAACAAACCCCAGCGCAATCGCAATCAGTGTGAGCTGGCTGGGACGCTCTTTGAGCCAGACACGGGCGATTACCGGAATAATAAAGGGGGTCAGTAACAACACCGCCATGGCCTGTGCCAATGGCAGCTGGCCAAGCACATAGAAAAAACAGTACATCGATACCAAACCGGTCAAAGCACGAAAGGCATGCAGGTACCAGCGCTGGGTTTTCAGTAGGCTCCAGCCTCTGCTGTACAAAAAAGGCAGCATCAGTAGCAGCGCAAAGGCATTGCGGAAAAACACCACCTGAGCTTCGCTCGCCATGCCACTGCTGTATTTGACCAGAGCACCAATGCCAGCAAAGCAGGCCTCTGCTAATAGCAGTAATAATGCACCTTGCAGTAGAGGGTTTCGCATGATGAGCCTGGTCCGGAAAAGCTGGCATTGTAACAGATTCGCCGCCGTTGTCTGCGGGCCATGAGCCCGGCTTACAAAGATCCCAGCTCAGTGGTACTGTGGGTGGCAAAACGCTTGCTTTCAAGCAGCTGTTTCAACTGGTTGGCCGGCATAGGCTGGGCAAAAAAGTAGCCCTGAATCAACGTACAATGACGCTCGCTGAAAAAACGCAACTGTTGCTCGGTTTCTACTCCCTCGGCGACACAATACATGCCAAGGGTGGTGGCCATGCTCAGCATGGTTTCAATAATGGCTTCATCGTTTTGATCAATACCGATGTCTTTGACAAAACTGCGATCAATTTTTATCGCGTCGATGGGCAATTCTTTTAAGTATTTCAGTGAGGAGTAGCCGGTGCCAAAATCATCCAGAGCCAGCTTAATACCAAGCTTGCTCAGTTCATGCATGGTGGCGATGGCGCTGGCATGATCGCGCATCAGCGCGCTTTCGGTCACTTCAAAACGAAGACAGCTGGGCGGTAACTGGTACTTGCGCAGCATCTGTTCAACTTGCTCAGCCAGGTTGTCGTGCTCAAGGTGACGGGCTGACAGGTTGACCGACAGATACAAGGGGAAGTTCGCTTGATGCCACCCCTGCAGATCCGCCAGGGCCCGCTCCAGCAGTTGCTGAGTCATGGGGATGATCAGGCTTAGATCTTCGGCTAAGGGGATAAATTCGGCCGGAGAAACCACCCCATCACTGCTGTACCAGCGCAGCAAGACTTCAGCACCCACCATGCTTTTGTGCTTACTATCAATAATAGGCTGGTAGTAATTGACGAACTCTTTTTGTTGATAGGCCTTGCGTAAACGGGTTTCCCGCGCCAGCTGCATGTGGGCTTTTTCATTCATTTCCTGGGTAAAAAACTGGAAATTATTACGGCCGGCTTCTTTTGCATGATACATGGCAACATCGGCGTGCTTCATCAGTTCAAAAGCGGTAAAAGCATCATCCGGATAGACCGCAATGCCAATGCTGGGTGAAACCCCCACCGTATGAGGGCCCAGCTGCATCGGCTCGCCAATAATTTGCAGCATTTTGCGTGCAACATGGCTGATGTTGTCGTTGCACTTGTAGCCTTCCAGCAGCACGACAAACTCATCGCCCCCCAGGCGGGCGACGGTATCACTTTCCCGTAAGGTTAAACTGAGGCGCCGGGCCACTTCTTTTAGCAGCAAATCACCAATATCGTGGCCCAGAGAATCATTGATTTGTTTAAATCTATCGAGATCCAAAAAGCACAAAGCCAGCGATCGTTTGGAGCGCTTAGCCGTTTCGATGCCATGATGAATACGATCCATTAACAGCGCCCGGTTGGGTAAGCCGGTCAGGGCGTCGTAATTTGCCAGATAACGAAGTTCATCTTCGGCCAGCTTTTGGTCGGTGATGTCGGTAAACACCAGCACAAAGAAGCCCACTTTATTTTGTTCGCCGACAGCACTGATGTTGATCAGGGTGGGGCGTTCCCGCCCATCCGGTGTGACAATAATTTCTTCACCCTGCCAGTGTTGATTCACCTGAAACTCGCGTAGCAGCTTGGTGTAATAACGGCGGCGATCCAGACTGATGCCAAGGTGGTGCGTTTGCGGGTTACTCAGATAATGCTCGACCGGGCCAAAGGCATCGGCAAAAGATTGGTTGGCGGCAATCATGCGTTGCTGCTCATCCAGGATCACGACCCAATCACGGGTTTTTTGAAACGCCTCACCAAATAGCCGGGCTTTTTCCTGGCTGGCGCGGGTTTCGGTGATGTTGCTAAAGGTGCCCATCACGCGGATCACCTGATGTTCATCGTCCAGTTCAGCGATTTTGCCGATATCGCGAAACCACAGCCAATGGCCGTCTTTGTGTTGCAGCCGGTAAGTGTGATCGAAGCTGCCAGTTTTTTGTTCGGTGAATAACTGCCATTTGTGTTCGAACTGGGCTTTATCTTCCGGGTGGATCAGCGACAGGTGTTGCTCCAACGTCAGTGGATTAAGCGACTCTCGGTAGCCCAGCATGCTGTGAATGCGTGACGCGTACAGACTGTTTTTGCTGGCATACCATTCCCAGGCACCACTATCGACCGCTGCCAGCGCCTGCTTCATTCGTTGCTCACTGGCTTTGAGCTTTCGGTGCGCCATGGTTAGCATGCGTTGATGTTGCTGACGGTTACGCAGCCAGGTGACCAGGAGCAGTATGCTCAGCAGGGCATAACCCAAATAAGCCCAGTTACTGGCCCACCAGGGGGGCAGCACACGCAAAAATAGTCGGGCTGGTTCACTTTCATGCCCGGTGATAGGGGACACCGCAACCACCTGGAAGTTGTAGTCACCAGGAGGAAGTTTAGGAATGATGATGTGAGTCTCTGTTTGTTCTGGGAATAGAAACGATTGTTTGCCAGTTAACGATACCCGAAAGCGGGCTCTGTTCTTATCCCGAAAGTTCATGCTGCTAAAGTGCAGTTTTAGGCCTTCAACATCAAAAGGTAACAAAAGAAGGTTGTCATTCAAAATGCCGTACGAGGTACCAACACGTCCATCCAGCGAATTCAGCTCGGTAATTACGGCTTGAGGTGGGTTTGTCTCCGTCAAAAGGTAACCAGGTTCTACCAGCGTGATGCCTTGCATATTGCCATAGACCAGTCGTCCATCGGTTAACTTCAAGCCGGCCCGGCTGTTGTAGGTATAACTGATCAGTCCATCGTATTTGGTAAACTGCTCTATATGAAAACTCTGCGGATCCATGCGGAACAAGCCGTGCGGATTGGTGAACCAGAGCCAGCCGAACTCATCTTGTTTCAGGCTAAAAATTAACTGACTTTGTAACTGATTGTTCTGGTGGAAATGCTGCAGTAACTCAAAATCAGGCAGGCTAAAAACCAATAAGCCAACACCGTTCAGACCAATCCAAAGCCGGTGTTGTGAGTCCAGCAGCATGCTGTCGGCAAAGTAGGCGGCTGCGGGGTTAGGGTGCTCAGCCTCAAACAATAGTTTGAGTGAGCTGGTTGCAAGGTCAAGTCGCCAAAGTTGATTGGCACTGGTAAATAACAGCTGATGGTCCGAACCAGGAGCATAGCCCAGAAAGCTACCAAATAGATTGGAGTCGAAGTGCTGTAAGGCTTCTATCGGGGTGATGATGCCTGGTTCTGGCTGATACCTGTATATCTGATGGCCATGAACGAACCAGAATGCCCCTGAGCGATCCTGCCAGAAGCTTCTGGAGCCCTGCCCAAGCAATTGCCGTTGCGTTTCATCGGCAAGCGGAGCGGGCAGTACTTGCTGAACGTTGGTATCGAACAACGCCAGGCCATAAGGCGACATAAAATAAAGTTGCTGGTTGCTTTGTGGAAAAAGCGCAAGCACAGTTGACTCATGGAGGTAAGCTTTAGGGTCTGGGTTTTTTAAAAACTGTTCCAGTTGACCTGTTGCAAGATGAAAGCGATTCAAACCATTACTCGTACCAATCCATAGCTGATTTGCTGCCATTTCGGCCAGCGAAAAAACACGTGAGTCGGTCAAAGCATGATGATCTCGTTGATGACCAAAATGCGTAAATGCGGTAGTGCGCGGATGCCAGTAATAAGCGCCATCGTAGCGGGTGCCTAGCCAGAAACCACCGGACTGATCGCGCAGCATGCTGATCATGTTATTGTCAGTCAGCTCCAGGCCACTGTGTTGAAAGCCCCATAAAAACTCAAGATGGTTGGTGTCGGGCTGAAAGCGGTATAACCCCTGATCGGTGGCAATCATCGCCTGGTGCTCCAACCATTCCAGATGCCAGATATTGCGCTGTGGTACCCGAAGCTGGCTAACAATCGGCTCACCAGTTTCCAAATACACGGGAATGGCTGACAATGGCAGACTGTACAGCCCCTCTACCGCCCCAATCCACAGCTGCTCATGCTGAACTGAGAGAAATTTAATATGCCGTTGCGCCCGGCTTGCTGTTGCTGGCAGGTAGGGGATAGCGGTTGTCTCTGTGGTTGCTGGGTCCAGCAGCAACAGTTGATCATGGGTGCCAATAAAGACCTTATTCTCGAAGGGATAGACGGTACGAATAAAACGCTCCAGGCTGAACTCGCCCGGAAGCTGATACAGTGTTTCGATAGCACCACTGTCAAGGTGCAGCATAAACACAGTTTGATTGGTTGAAACCACCAATTGATTGTGTGAATACGCCATCATGGAGGTCACTTCATGCAGTGGGCTTTGAAAGAGATCAGGTAAAACAAACCTGGACTCAAGTTCTGCAGTATCCGGGTTGAAGCGATAAACGCCGCTATGTCTGGTTGCTACCCAAATACTGGCATCATCCAGTTGAAGGACGGCTGCAAACTGCGCATTTTGCAGCGATTGTTGTGCGTTATTGAGCTGAATAACCCGGTCGCTGTCGTAGCGACTTAAACCGCCTTCCAGCGCTAACCAAAGAAAACCATCCTGATCTAACATCATGCGGGTAACGGCACCTGGTGGTAAGCCGTGTTCAGGTGTGAGAGGTTGCAGCACCGGTTTTATTTGCGCACTGATGGAGCCGGCAACCAATGCAGCACAGAGCATGACAAGCTGGCTAATGAACTTCACTGCCAGCCCTCAGTCACCAGCATTGTTGTTATTGTTTTATGCTGTACCATTTGCACCTACTCATTGTTGCTATCATCAAACAAGCATTTACTGCACTCAACTTTCACTATACTGAGCCGTGCAAATAAGTCCAGCGTCAGTGATACCAGAACAGCAAGTACCAGCCAGCCACTGCTATGCCCAGTAGTAATAAAACAAAATGCAATAAGCGCTGTTGTGCTTTTAATGCCCCCAGCAGATGGCGGTGATCTGGCTCGGGGTAATCGGTTGCCAGTTTGTCTCGGCTCACTTTGCGTTCTGCTTCATAGATAGCAGGGCCGCCCAGGCGGCAACCTAAACTGGCGCAGGCACTGACCAAACAAGCAGTTTGCGCCCAATCGAAGGTTTTGACCGGCGCTCGCCCCAGTTGCCTGAAGGATTCACGGCAGCGCAACCGGATACAAACCAGTAAGAAGCACAGCCAATAACCAGGCCAAAGCAGGTAGCGCGCCAGCAAGGACGCTGGGGCACCGAAGTGTTGGTTGTGACTCAGTTTTGTACTCCACTCTTGTTGCAAAATTAGCAACAATCGTATGGCAATGGCCAACCAAATTCCGCCGAGGAAGTACCAGAACAGCGTATTTAACCAGATGTGCGCAAAGTGCAGCCACAGGCTTTCAATGCCGGCTTTACTAAGCCCTAACGAAGACAACGAGCGGGTTTGCCGAAGCATGACCTTGCTGGCCAGATCGCGGGCCAGCGTCAGTTGCTGTGCAGCCAGCGCTTGTTGTAACCGCATGATGCGCTGACGAATGGGAGCAAAATCAAGGCAAAGGTACAGCAACAGCAGCTGGTACCATTCAGGCCAGGCCATCAAGCTGTTGCTGGCGTACAGCAAGGCCAGAAAAGGCAGCAATGCCAACAACAGCGCCAGGGTGCCTGATAGCCGTAACTGTGAAATACTGCGCCTGGGATCAGGGTTGACTTTTTGTGCCAGTTTCTGGGCAAAAAAACGGAAGAAGGTCAGTGGATGGTAGCTTGCAGGCAAGGGCAACACCACGGCAAGTAGCACCACCAGCCACAGCAGTGCAGGGCTGGTTTGCAGTTGCTCAAGCCATGACATCTGTGTCAGGCAGCAAGTTGTTGCAACAAACCTACCACCATGGCGGAACTGTTTTTCGACGCCACTTCCAGATAGGCTTCAAAGGAGTCTGGTGACTCCTTGCCGGCAATGTCACTTAAACTGCGGATCACCACGCAGGGCACCTGCATTTGATAACACACCTGTGCGATAGCAGCACCTTCCATTTCTACTGCCAGCATGGTGGGGAAGGTTTGGCGGGTTTGCTCAATACGGACCGGATCGCACATAAAGCTGTCGCCGGTGGCAATTAAACCTTGTTTGGTTTGGCAAAAACCCAGTTGGGCGATGCTTTTTTCTGCCGCTTGCACCAGCCGGGCGTCGCTTGGAAAGGTAGCGGGCATCTGGGGCACTTGCCCTGGTGCATAACCAAAGGCAGTTACATCGACATCGTGATGGCACAGCTCGGTACCAATCACAATGTCACCAACATGCAACTCAGGATCAAAACCGCCAGCGGAGCCAGTGTTGATCACGGCATCGACTTGAAAGGTCTGTATCATCAGGCTGGTAGCCAGCGCCGAAGCCACTTTACCAATACCAGATTGCACCAGCACCACGGCCATGCCCGCCAACTGACCACAATGAAACTGATAAGGGCCAACTTGTTGGGTACTAGCCTCTGACAGTTGTTGTTTCAACAGGGCCACTTCAGGCTCCATGGCGCCAATAATTCCAATCCGCTGCATCGTGTTTGCCTTCTTGAAGGGGAAAGCAGCAGTATACGGCTTTTCCTATCAGATTTGAATGGCTTGCAGAGGCTGATCGCCGGTCAGTTTACCTGCCTGATAGTCGCGGATTGCCTGCTCAATCTCGGCGGCTGTATTCATCACGAAAGGTCCGTACTGAGCAACCGGCTCACCGATGGGTTTGCCGGCTAATAAAATCACTTTGGTATCGGCCAATGCGGTAATCTGCACGCTTTCGCCCTGGCTAAGCACGGCAGCATGATGAACGCCAATGCTAGCAGCCTGCTGACCAGCTGGCAGCTCCACACTGCCCTCATAGGGGTAAAGCAGCGCATTGTGCGTTGCTGGTAACTGCAGCGTGATTTGCTGTCCTGCCGGTAAATGCACATCGTAGAACTGTGGGTCTGTACTCAGGCCACGAATAGCGCCATCCAGTGTCAGCTCATCCGTCCGCAACTGACCAGCAATCACTTTGATCCGGCCGCCGCTCGCTAACGCCGCTTGCGGAATAAGCTCGGGCGCTATGTCAACATAGGCTGCGGCTTTCATTTTCTCTGCCGCAGGCAAATTTAACCAAAGTTGAAAACCTTGCATCAAACCGGATTCCTGCTGCGGCATTTCCGAGTGAATAATACCCCGGCCTGCGGTCATCCATTGCACACCGCCACTTTTCAGGTGGCCTTTATTGCCCATATGGTCTTGATGCAGCATATGGCCATGCAACATGTAGGTCACGGTTTCAAAGCCGCGGTGTGGATGAGCTGGAAAACCTGCAATGTAATCGCTGGCCTGGTCGGAGCCAAAACAATCCAGCATTAAAAACGGATCCAGCCGCAGTTGTTGGCTAAGGCCAAGGCTGCGCTTGATTTTCACGCCGGCGCCATCGGACACCTGTCTGGCGGGTATCAATTGTTGTACGGTTCGAATGGTCATCATCAATTCCTCGGTAAGGACAGTATGCTCATTTAATACCAAGTACATTCGAAAGAAAATTGCATAGATTGGCATGGATGGTTCTATTTTATGGAATGATGCAGTCGGCAGAAGGTTCAGCTTTGGTTAAGTTGCTGCTTGTTAGCCTGAAAACTGTCACATGAGAAGACTGCCGGATCGTCTGGTCCTCCGACAGCAGTTACAAGGAGAGCAAAATGAAAAAAGTGACCCCTGGCTTAGCCCGAATGAGTTTGACCCGAGTTTGTTGTGCCCTGACACTGAGCCTGGCAGCAGCCAATGTGGCCGCGGTGAACTGGGATCATGTTGGCGTTGGTTATGTCGATCATTTCGGCTCCGGTGCCTATCTGAACCTAAGCCATCAATTAGAACCTCGCTGGGTGATTCGTGCCGATCTGGAGCGGGTATCTAAGCGCTCGGTGGATGTTAGTGAGTTTTCGCTGGGTGCGAATTACTTAACGGAGTTCAAATTAGACTTTGCACCGTCCATCCAGACCTACATTCGTGGTGGTTTGCAGCATGCCTTTGAAGATGCCAGTGATACAGGGATTTATGCAGGTGTCGGTATTACCGATAAACTGACACCGGAAGTTGAATGGTTTTCAGAGCTGAGTTACCACACCATTGGTCGTGACTATACCAGTCTTGCCGGTGGTATTGCGTTTTATTTCAGCCCGGAGTGGGCCGCTCGTACCAGTGTAGCGCTGAACAGTGGTAATCGCTCCAATGAGTTCCGGCTGGGTGTGTCTTATCAATTTTAACGCCTGAGTCTCCCTGTTTGACGCTGCTGCCCATCCTTCAGCAGCGTGTCTGGCCTGGTTGTTGCTCATGCTGCAGTAGCCAGGCTTTTTTATCCAGCCCACCGGCATAGCCGGTCAATTGGCCATTGGCCCCGATGACTCGGTGACAGGGAATCATGATAGCAACCGGATTCCGGCTATTGGCCATCCCCACAGCCCGGACTGCCTTTGGATTGCCAATGGCATTAGCGATTTGCTGGTAGCTTCTGGTTTCACCAAATGGGATCTGGAGTAGTGCCTGCCACACTTGCTGCTGAAACGCTGTGCCTGCCGGTACCAAAGGGAGGTTAAAGGTTTGCAAAGTGCCGGTAAAGTAGCCTTCCAACTGCTTTGCGGCGGCGGTAAGCAGGGCTGTCGTTGGCTCCTTCAATGCAGTGTCACCCGGCAACAGCCGGACGGCGCAGATCCCTGCTGGGGTGGCTTGAATGGAGACTGGACCACAAGGGCCTTGGATGATGCATTCAGTCACGGGGTTGTCCTCTCTTTGCGGGTGCTGTCTGAAACCAGAGCTGTAATGTGGCATAACTCCGCCAGGGAGCCAACTGCTGGTGGCTGATGCTGCCATCGTGTTGTTGCAGGGCTTTCTGGATGCCCAAATCGCCGCCAAGCCAAATATCACTGTCTTGCAAGCCACGCAGACTGGCGTAGTGGCAGGTCCAGGGTCCTATGCCTTTGATGGCTAACCAGTGCTCTGGGCTGGCATCGGGTTGCTTGAGCATCAGGCGGGCAAAATCACGCAGGGTTTGGCGCCGGGCCTGAGGCAACCTCAGCATCTGCAGATCACTGTCAGCGATCGCGGCTGGGGTTGGAAACAAGCGCTTTTCCGGTTGCTGCGGTAATGGCTCGCCTAGCGCTGCTACCAAACGATTGAGTTGGGTTCTGGCAGCAGCAACACTGATTTGCTGGCCTAAAATGGCCCGAATCCCGGCCTCCCACACACTCCAGACACCAGGGATACGCAGACCGCTGATCAGGTGTTGTTGAAACCAGGGGTGCTGACGTAGCTGTTGTTCAATCTGATGGCAGTCAGCATCCAGATCCAGTACCCGTCGAATATGTCGAACCAATGACCAGATTTCGGTTGCTGCCTGGTAGTGCAATTGAAGCCGCAACTGGTTGTCAGCACTGGGCTCAATATAAAAACTGCCGCTGTGTCCTTGCCACTCAAAACTGCGGCCATACCCTGTGGCCGTGCACCATTCTACTTTGTCCAGCGCCCGGGCTTGCCAAAACTCCAGTAAAGATGGCCAGGCCAGAGGCGGGCGGTAACTGAGTTCCAGCGTCAATAAACCATCTGAGGCTGGCACAGTGCTGCGCCTTATCTGGCTGGGGTTTAGTTGCAACTGTTTGACAAAGGCATCATTAAAGCGGCGAATACTTTGAAAGCCAGCCATGACCGCAATGTGTTGGATCGGAAGCTGGGTTTCGTGCAGCAGTTTTTTGGCGAACAGTACTTGCTGATTAAGCGCATATTGCTTGGGAGCAATCCCCAGATGTTGTTGAAACAAGCGGCGTAAGTAGCGCTCGCTGATGCCAAGCCGGTCTGCCAATTGTGCCTGATTGCTGTGCTGCAAGGCGCCTTGATCAATTAAACGCAGTGCCCGCTGCAAGCTGGTTTGGCTGCCTTGCCAGGCCGGAGAACCAGGAGCGCTGTCTGGCCGACAGCGCAGGCAGGGGCGATAACCGGCTGCACTGGCGGCAGCTGCGGTGCCAAAGTACTCAACATTGCTTTCCAGTGGCGTTTTCGCCGGGCAGATCGAGCGGCAAAAAATACCGGTGGATTTTACCGCGGTAAAAAAAGCACCATCAAAGCGTGGATCACGGCTTAGACGGGCTTGTTGGCAAACATCAGCACTTAGCATTGCAGGCACCAGGGTGTAGTGGATAAATTGCAGTATACCAACTTATCAGGCTGACACTGGCCGGATCCGGCACTGAATAAAAAAGCCCCGGGAAAAACCCGGGGCTTCAGTCATACTGCTATTGCTTACTAGATACGGTAGTTAATGCCGAGGAAGATAGAGCGTCCGCGGGCACTGACCGGATAAGCGTAGTTGGTGATAAAGGGCTCTTCATTGGTCAGGTTGTTGATACCGCCATAGATCATCAGCTCGGTGTTCAGCTGGTAGCTGGCATTGATGTTGTGCACCAAGGTCGATGGCATCATCACAGCATCACCGTACAACGACTGATAGGTATCTTTGCGGGCAAACATCAGCAGCTGCTTACCATGGTACTGAGTTCGCCAGCTTACTTTCAGCTCATCGTATTGCCAGCCCAAACTGAAGTTACCAGCCAGTTTCGGATTTCGGTTTTCCTCCAGCCGGTTATCCACATCGTTCAGATCCAACGGATTGGTGAAATCATTCAGTTTGGATAATCTGGTACCGGCAATCCGAGCATTGAATTGATGATCGCCCAGAGAAAAATCATAACCGACACTGAAATCAACACCAGCAGCTTCCCGTTTGGCGAAGTTTATATCGGTTGATTTCATAAAGTTAAAGCCACCGAAGAACAGTGAGTTCGGATCGGAGTTTCGGGTGAGCAGCTCACAAAACTGAGCATTTAAGCTGCCACCGGTAAAACAACCATCAGCAATGTTCTGGCCACTGACCGCGTTAATGGCATCTTTCAGGCTGATTTTCCAGTAATCCACACTCATGTTAAAGCCTGGTAAAAAACCGGGGGTATAGACAAAACCCACTGTCAGCGTTTCAGCAGTTTCTTCCCGTAACTCTGGATTACCACCTACTACACCGCCAAAAGCTGCGGTAAGCGGGTCGGCAAAGCTGTAGTTGCCATCGGCATCAAAGGGATCCAAGCCAATGGTGCTGAAAAATGCCACGCAGTTGGCTTGGGTGTTGTTGGCACGTTCCGGATCGTCGGCCCGGATGGCGTTGATTTGCGCGGCATCACAAGGATCGGCTGGGCGGAAGGTGGTGCCGGTTTCTGGTCCAAACAGTTCGGTGATGTTCGGAGCTCGAACCGCTTCGGAGTAGCTGGTCCGAACCCGCAAGTCTTGTACCGGAGCCCATAGCAGGTTAGCACGCCAGGTGGTGGTATTGCCGATGGTGGAGTAATCGGAAACGCGGGCTGCTAAATCCAGCGTTAACTCATCCGCCAAAGGCGCATCAAACAACAAGGGAATGGACAGTTCAGCAAAAGCCTCGTACACATGGTAGCTGCCGCTTTCGTTGCGGACGATGGTTTCAGGCCGGAACGTCAGGCTGGCATTGCTGGATACATCAGCGATGTTACTGCCGGCAGGGTGAGGGGCTCCGGCCGGGATCACACCGCGACGCCAGGCATCAAACTCGGCCTTGGATGTTTCACGGCGATACTCAACACCGGCGGCAAAAGCTATGGCGCCTCCAGGCAGCTCAAAGTAATCACCAAAATCACCGGCTAAAGAAGCACTTAACACCGTTTGATCCAAGATGATCTTGCTGTCATTGGTGCGGGTAACCCAATCCAGTGCTTCCTGGGTTACACCAACCCGGCCGGCCCAGATATTCAGTGGTACACAGCTACCATCGCCTGGAGTGAAGGTAAAATAGCCAGGATCATAGGTAGGAATGTTAAAAGGCGTTCCCATTGCTGGTGTGGTCGGATCCACATTGACCCGACAGTCCGGTTGGCCTGTCGCTGGGTTAGTGACCGCATCAATCGCAGAAAAGAAGCGATCGACAATCACCTGGTGTGTCGACTCGGACTTACGGGTGAATTGGCCATACACTGCACTAGCATCCCAGCTCCAACCATTGGCGAGGAAGCCATCGATGCTCACTACACCCCGGACCGTTTCCCGCTTGTTGGTCGTCATGGCATCGCCAAGGCCTATGGGGTCAATGGTTAAACTGACGCCACCGGTTTGCTCTGCGATGGGGCGAATAAACTCAGGTAAAAACGGGTTATCTGGCGCGCCTAACAGTAAATCCCAAAAAGAGGTAGGATGAATGGTGTTTTTGGCTTCCTGATAGACATATTTCAGCTCACCGCGCAGCACGATATCTGAGGTCAAATCATAACTGCCCAAAAGATTTAACGCGATCCGCTCTTCCGGGATAAGCAAATAACTGGTGTCTTGCTGAATGGTATCAAACGAATCGCCACCAAAACCCTGGGTAGGGCTGGCAACCAATCCATCCTGCACCGGACGGTAGGTGCCATCGGGCTGAACGGTCCAGCAGCCGCCTAAAGCACCAAAAGCACCAGGCGCAAAGGAGGAGGTCCAGCCGGTGAAGGAGTCCAGACAATCCGGCACACCATTGCCATCCAAATCTATAGGAGTGAATTCATCAAAGCCGGCAAAGGTAAAGCCATTACCCGGAGCTATCAGACCATAGCCGGATGTAAACGGGAAAGTACGCCCCGGTAAAATAGCCCGTTGCGGTGCATTGGCTGCCCGGTCAATTAAGGCCAGCTCCGCTGGAGTGAGATTAGGGCGGGTACCAAAAGTTGCCTCATAGTTATTCAAAAAGGCATCGGCTGAACCTGGGATATTTAACCCATAGCCGGGCCGACCTTGTGCTGGATTGTAAAAGGCATGGAAGTTTGGCGTATCGCCGGCAGTCAGATCGCCAATCTGAAAACGGCGTGCCGGATTTACCCAGTCGCGACCAGAACCAATAAAGACCCCGTTTTTCCGTTCATTAGCGCGCAATCCCTTATCCCGGCCGTAGGACACATTGACTGCAAAATTACCGCGGTTATCGGCAAAATTGGTGCCCCAGGTGCCATCCAGGGTGTATTGCTGAGCATCGCCTTCATCGGCAGCACTGACCTGGGCATCAAACTCAAAGCCTTCAAAGTCATCGCGCAGAATAAAGTTGACTACCCCAGTGACCGCATCGGCACCATACACCGCCGAAGCACCACCGGTCAGTACTTCCACCCGGCGCACTAAACTGGCAGGAATGGAGCCAACATCGACGGCGGATGAACCCTGAGTACCGCCAACATGGCGCTTGCCATTCACCAGTACCAGGGTGCGATTAGAACCCATACTACGTAAGTTCAACACGTTGGTACCGCTGGCAAAGCCACTTTCATTGGCCATGGAGCTGGTGGTGGAGGAAAACAGCGCCGGTATATCGTTCACCACATCAGCGATGGAAAACTCACCTGACATGCGGATTTCTTCTTCACTAATGGATTGCACTGGCGATGGGGATGCCAGGTTCGCATCGCGGGCAATCCGCGAGCCGGTAACGAAAATACGCTCGACACTTTCTGCTTCCTCAGCGGTGTTTTCGCTTTGTTCTGCGAACAATGCAGGGGCAGTGAACAGTGCCGATAACGCAACGGCTATTATCGATTTTCGGTATAAGTCAATATGCTTCGTCTTCATTTTTACTCCATTTATCGCATGGGCTCTTTACAGAGCATGGCAAAAACTATGCCATTGACAAGTTTTTTTATGCACCAAAATCGGTCCATTAACCTGGAATTGTGCATTTTTATGCATTATTTCCTGTTTTTTTCGCATAAATCATGGTTGGGAAGTGACTGGTGCACTGGGTTGGTGCGAATTGACGAAGTATTAACCTTTATAAAAGTAATTAGTTATAAAGAACTATCCCAAAAGTGGTACTTTTTGTGCCGCTATGGGGCAGGGAAGAGGGGGTATAAATATGCAAGGCATAAAAAAGGCCTTCGTTTACATTGAAAGCCCTTTAACAATTACAAGTTTTACGAATTGAATCTCAGATAACGCTCAGACCAATAAGTCTATCTGCTGTACCAGGCCGGCCTTACCTGCGGTGTTTACAAAGACACTGCTGCGCTGCAGCATGCCGGCAAGCTGGTCGCTGTGCTCAAAAAACAGTGGCATCCGGGTGGGCACCGATTGCACCGAGACGGCACCTATTTGCGCCGCTGCCATACTCAGTTGCTGACCATCCGGCCGCCACAGGTACAGGTCTTGCCAGACGGCATCTTGCTGGTCGATAAAGCCATTGCCATCCAGATCGTAAGCAGCGAGCTCGGCAAAACCTTCACCGGTGCTGGGACCAAACAGCTCAGCACCGGACTCAATCCGGCCATTGCCGGTTTTATCCAACCCCAAATAAAACTGCTGCGCTGCCAGGTTGGGCAGTTGCACCGGCACACCGGTGTTAAACAGATCAAAACTGAAGGTATCGCCGGTTAGCTGGGCTGGCATGCCATTCAGGCTGATAACGATAGGGTCCTGCAGCTCGCTGGCCAGCAGAGTACGACTGCTGATGGAAGCCCAGCTGTATTCCATCTGAAACGAAAAGTCCCAGTTGATTTGCTGGCCGTCAGCCAATTGGGCCGAGCCGCTAAAACTGGCAGCGACTGCCTGATAGCCAAACTCCCATTCGGTAATACGGATCAGCTCATCGCTGCCGGCTGACTCCGGTGCTTTGCTTTGTGCCTTATCTGCTGTGGGGCTAAGCTGGTAGAGTTCAATCTGACGGTTGGATAACTGCTCCAGAATACGTTTGACCATGCCTACGGTCTGATAGGCATTGAACGCTTTTTCTTCCAGTGCTTGTTCTTCATCGACCTGCTGGCTATCAGCAGATTCTGATGCAACAGGTTCAAGGCGATTACGTTGCAGCGCCAACTGAGCTTGCTCTGCTGCCTGCGCTGGCAAGGTGGGGCTGGCTGCCCGGTTGGCGGGCACTTGGCTTCGTTGCTCCTGGCGACCCTGAATGACTGCATGGACTTCCGTCGCCCGGAGTTGTTGCGTTGCTGTCATAAGTTCCATAACAGGCTCCGGCTGAGGGGATGATAACCTGATATCGACCTACAGCTAGACAACTTGAGTGTTTTTTGAGCGATTTCGCTGTGTTCTGTCGTATTTGCCGGGCGGAAGAGCCGATAGCGGTCTGTTTTGTAAAGAACCATTGGTATAGTTAGTCAGTATCTTTAGTTCATCACGATGCTAGTGAAGCGTTTTAATTGGCCATCATTCAACGATGCAAAGGGGCAAGATGTGAAGGTAGGCGGGGCAAGCGGTTGGATGCAAGGGGGATTGTTGCTGCTATTGGTGCTGTCATTGCTGCTATTGTCTGGCTGTGAGCCAGCTGAGCAGGCAGGCAGCTCAGCTGGCACAACAACGGAAAGCAGAGCCATTGCGGTGGCTGCTGCTGAAGTACAACATCGGGACTTATCGCGCCGCTTGCTGCTGTCTGCTACCGTACGACCACGAGAAACTGTCAGGCTCTCAGCACAAACCCGTGGTATTGTGCAGCAATTGCTGGTCGAGGAAGGTGACCGCGTGCAGGCTGGCCAGTTACTGCTTAGCCTGGACCAGGCCGAGCAACGAGCTGAGCTGACGCGGGCAGAAGCATTGCTGGAACAGGCACGGTTGGCGTACCGTCGGCAGGCCGAGCTCTATCAGCGTGAGCTGACCAGCTCTTCGGAGTATCAGGCGCAGGCTGCAGCCTTGCGGGTCGCTGAAAGTGAGTACCAGTTATGGCAAACCCGGGTGGCTTTTGGCACCGTGCTGGCGCCGCGTGATGCGGTGGTCAGCAAACGCTGGGTTGAGCTTGGCGAGAGTATTCGTGAACAGGATCCTTTACTGGAGCTGACCGATGTATCCCAGCTGGTGCTGCACCTAGGGGTATCTGAACTCGATGTGGCTTATCTGGCACTAGGCCAGCAGGTCGAAGTACAGCTGGATGCCATGCCGGGTCGCACGCTGACCGCTCAAATTCGCCGGATTTTTCCTACTGCCGAGCTTAGCAGCCGCTTTATTACGGTTGAAGTGGCTTTACCAACCGATGCCTGGCAACAAGGCGTTCGACCAGGCTTTTTGGGCCGGGTTCACCTGATGATCGACGCCAGGCAGGATGCGCTGGCGGTTCCTGCATCCGCTGTGATGCAGCAGGATGAGGGCGCTTTTGTGATGGTCATCGCCGATGAGCGTTTGGAAAAACGTGCGGTGCAAATCGGTGTGCAGCGTGGTCAGTGGCTGGAGCTTACCGAAGGGGTTGCAGCCGGCGAGGTGGTATTAGCCGCGCTGGCCGGCGAAATGACGGAAGGCCAGCGGGTGCGTATTGTTGGCTGGCGGGGCTGAGTATGATGAGTAAAACATCCACCAGTCGCACCTCTGCCATCACCAGCTGGGCGATTGATCGCCCGGTGGGCACGCTGGCACTGGCGTCGGTTATTTTGGTGTTGGGGCTGTTTTTCATTCAGCGCCTGCCAGTCGATTTATTGCCACACATAGAATACCCACAAATCCGGGTGACAGTGAATTACTCCGGGGTGGCACCGGAGGTAATGGAAGAGCAGGTGACCCGGGTGCTAGAGCGCAACCTGGCTTCGGTCGAAAACCTGGTACATATCGACAGTCGGGCCTCAGAAGGCCGCACCAATGTCAATTTGCATTTTAGTTATGGCACCAATCTGGATGTCGCCTTGCAAAATGCTTCCCGGGCGCTGGAACTGGCACGCACTCAGTTGCCGCGCGATATCGAACCGCCCCGGCTGTATAAATTTGATCCGTCTCAGGCCCCTATCTGGCAAGCGGGTTTCAGCTCGCCAATTCGTACCGAAGTGGATGTGCGTGACTGGATAGAAAACCGGCTGACACCGCATTTGATTGCCATTGAAGGCGTGTCCTCGGTGGAGGCGGCCGGCGGTCTGGAGCGGGAGGTGCAAGTGGTGCTGGACCAGCACCGGCTGGCGGCGTATCAGCTAACGATGCAGGATGTGGTGCAGCTACTGGCGGCAGAGAACTTAGACATTGCCGGTGGTTGGGTTACTTCGGATCGGTTTGATGTGATGTCAAAAACCGAAGGCCGTTTTCGTAGCGTGGAAGACATCGAGCAGCTGCTGTTGCCGCTGCCGGGTTCTAACCAACGCATTCGTTTGCGCGAAGTGGCCACCGTGACCGACAGTTTTCGCGAGCAGCGGGTGTTCAGCCGGTTAAATGGCGTGCCGGCGGTGCAACTGTCGGTATTTAAATTGCCGGAAGCCAATACCGTCGAGGTCGTTGAGCAGGTGCAAAGCGCTATCGCGCAGCTGGAACGCTCGGGCTTTATTCCAGCCGATATGGCGGTGCAGGCCATCAATGACCCGGCCTTTTTTATCCGCGGTGCCATTGCCAGTGTCTCCAGCGCCGCTCTTTTAGGCGGCAGTCTGGCGATGCTGGTGGTCTGGCTGTTTTTGGGCAGTTTGCGCAAAAGCTTTGTGATTGGTTTATCCATTCCGATTGCTTTGATGGCCACTTTTGCGTTGATGGGGCAAAGCGGGCTGACCATCAACATCATCAGTCTGGGCGGCCTGGCGCTTGGCATTGGCTTATTGCTGGATAATGCCATTGTGATGCTGGAGAATATTTTTCGCCACAACGAGCAGCTGCACAAAGCACCCAACCGGGCGGCTAAAGAGGGCTCGGCTGAAGTTGCCTCCGCGGTGATTGCCGGTACCATGACCAATCTGGCGGCTGTGGTACCTTTTCTGTTGATCACCGGCATGGCGGCTCTGGTATTTCGGGAAATGATTCTGACCATCTCTTTTGCAATTCTCGCTACTTTGGTTGCTGCCCTGACGCTGGTGCCAATGCTGGCAGCTTTGCTGGGTAAGGTGCAGTGGCAAAGTGGTTTGAGCCATAGCCTGCCGGTGCGCAGCTTTCACCGGTTGCTGAATCAACTCCGGCAGAGCTATGGCCGTTTGCTTGGCTGGGTGCTAAAAGCGCGCTGGTGGGTGCTGGCGGCTACCGCTGTGGCCTTTTTGGGCAGTTACCAGCTGTTTCAGCAACTGGGCGGTGAATTCTTACCACCGGTCGATGATGGCAGTGTTTCGGTTCGCATCGCTTTGCCACCGGGCACCCCGCCGCAGGAAACCGAAGCCATCAGCCGTGAAGTAGAAGCGCTGCTGGCTTCAATGCCGCATGTCGAAACCCTGTTTGCTCTGGTAGGGGGGCATTTGAGCGGCGGTATAGTCAATGAGCGCCCCGGTGTGGCGAATTTTCGTATGCAGCTGACACCCGCCAGTCAGCGCCCGGAGATGACCGCTGGCCAGTGGGTCAGCCATACCCAGCAGGCGCTGCAGCAGCTGTCCTTGCCCGGTGCTCGGATTAGTGTGCGCCCACCCAGTATCCGCGGCTTGCGGTTTGGCCGGGCCGGAGCTGATTTCTCAGTGGCCATTGTCGGGGAAGATTTAGCCAGTCTGCATCAGGTCTCCAATCAGATCGCCGCTTTATTGCAGGATGTGCCAGGCTTGCAGGGGCTGGAAACCGCTCGGGAAGAGCAAAGCCCCTTGCTGCAAATTCGGGTCGATCGTGAGCGGGCGGCTGATTTTGGCTTAGGCGTGGCTGAGGTGGGTCAGGCCATCCGGCAGGCGGTGCATGGCGCTGTGCCATCACGTTTTGTCGATCAAACCCGTGAATACGATATACGGGTGCAATTGCCGCGCGCTCAGGTGCAGGATGCCGAGCAACTCGGAAATTTACTGCTGTTTCGTCAGCAGGGGCAAACGGTGTTTTTGCGCGATCTGGCCCAGTTCGAGCTGACCGATGGCCCTGCCCATATTGAGCGGGAAAATCAAAGCCGTTTGCTGCGGATGAATGCCGATATCAATACCTCCGAGTCGGATGTGGCCAGCCTGATGGCCGAAGTGGAGCGACGGCTGGCTGATCTGGAGTTGCCGGATCAATTCAGCCTGATTTTAGGCGGCCAGTGGGAAACCATGCAGGAAACGCAGCGCGAACTTGGGTTGGTGATTTTGCTGTCAATTTTTCTGGTATTTGTGGTGCTGGCGGTGCAGTACGAAAAGCTAAGCAATCCGCTGGTGATTATCGCTGCGGCACCGATGTCGCTGATGGGGGTAGTGCTGGCGTTATGGTTAACCGGCAGTCTGTTGTCGGCCCCGGTACTGATTGGGGTAGTGCTGCTGATTGGCATTGTGGTGAACAATGCCATCTTGTTGGTGGAGTACATCGAGCTGGGTCGTGCTGAAGGCACAGCCATGGAACAAGCTATTGTTGAGGCAGGTCAGGTCCGGCTGCGGCCTATCTTGATGACCACGCTTACTACAGTACTGGGCATGACGCCATTGGCGATAGGGCTGGGCGAGGGGGCTGAAATCATGCAGCCATTGGCGATCAGCGTGATTGGTGGTTTGCTTGGAGCCATGTTACTGACGCTTTTGTTGGTTCCTGTACTTTATATGCTGATTATCGGCTGGAGTGAAAAGATGGTGCGCTTGCTGACCAACAAGCAACCGGTTTCTGACTAAGAGCGGCTGGCCCAGCCAAGTCCTTTGGGCTGGGGGAGGCGCTGATGGTTGCTGAGGTTTTTTTGCAAAATGCTCTGAATTTTTCCGGCAGAGAAGGGTTTGGCGATAAAACCTGCCGCGCCGGCCTGCACACTAAACTTCAGGTTTTCTACGGTATTGTGGGCAGTGACCACGACGACAGGGCTGGCAGGGGCCAGCGCTTTGAGTTGGTGAATCAGCTTGGTGCCATGAATATCAGGCAGTTCCAGATCAAGAAAGATGACATCAAAGCTTTGATGTTCCAAGTGTTCTAGCCCCTGTAGGCCAGTATTGGCATCGACTACCAGTGAAAAGCCAAGCAGCTTGAGCGTTTGGCGCAGCAATTCGCGAATGGTGGCATTATCATCGATGATCAGAGCTGTGGTGATGTTCATCGCAAGTTCCTTTTGCTGCAGTCTATAGTTGTCGGTGCAATGCAATGACCGACTCACCTCAAAGTATAGTCGCTGCTCTGGCCGCTGCCATAAAAAAGGCAAGCAACACAGCATCAGTCGATCCCATGTTGACTTGCCTGGTTCGCATCAGACTTTGATGTCGATGTTCATGCCCAGATTACCAACCGGCGATGGGCTTTGTGCTGCTGCAGAGCTCTGCATCGCACTTTCTACCAACAGGTTGGTCATCTGCGCTTCCTGGTTCAGCTGTTTTTTTGCCATCACAGCCCCCAGGACTTCAAACGCCTGGGCCGAAGCCGTGGCGCCAACGGATTGACTCATAAAACCTCCTTGGGTTAGAGCAAGTCGTCATCAGTTTATCGGCCGGAAGCTGTTAGACTTTAGCTACCATTTAACTTAAACCGTGCTGGCCGCTCTCTTTCTTAGCTTTTGCAGCACTTCGGCAATTTTCTGGCCAAAGAAAGGTTTAGTAATAAAACCCGATGCACCGGCCTGGATGGCCTGTTGCAAATTATCCCTGGTGCTGTGTGAGGTAATCACCACCACTGGTGCCGCACAGGCTTGTTTGAGCTGACTCAGCAGGCTGATGCCATGGATATCGGGCAACTCCAAGTCCAGAAATACTACATCCACCTTATCGTAGATGGCATGTTGTAAACCAAGTCGACCATTGGGAGCATCTGTGATCTGGCTGAAGTCCATCGTCATCAGGATTTGTCGCAACACTTCACGGATAACGGCATTATCGTCAATGATCAACGCATTTTTCATTTTGTCATTCCCTGGCAAACAAAGCTTAGAGTATGTGGTTAGCTCTGAGTGTAGATGAGGGGCTACTGTTTTGGGAATATGGGAACACAACTATCCGAAATTTATCAGACTTCCATCGGCTGCACACCGACGAGTAAGCAGCGGGCTTTTTTGCCGCTTTCGCTGCATCAGCAGGAAAAATGATGCCGCCTGTTGCAGCAGGCGGCATCCGACTTATCGCAGGAGTGACTCATTTCTCCAATGCGTTAAGAAGCCTGGACCAGAGCTGTCGATTGCGCCTTAATTTGCGATTGCGACAACGCTGGAGTAAATCTGGGGCTGGCCGGTTTTAATGGCAGGGTAGCTATTGTATCCGATTGTGTCGCTGCTGGCATCAAAGGGCGGATAGGGCGAACCGGACGGGTCGGACCTTTTTTAAAGCGGCCTTTAATGATGGGTTCGGTTTTCTTAATGTTGGCTCCCAGTCGGTTGATCAGGCACTGCTGAATATCACCGACGGAATAGCCTTGCTTAATTTTCATGCGCAGATAAGGCAAGCCAACGGCTTCCAAAGCACCGCTCACATACCAATCATGGCTTGCTTTGTGCCCCTGTTTGCTGTGTGGGTTGACCAAATCAATCACCGCTACGATTGTCATATCGCTCGGATCGCACAGCACAAAGTCCAGGTACTTGTGGCTCATTTTTAGCAGGGCGTTGCGACGGGTTTTGCTGCTGGTGTTTTTCTTAAAATCCAGCACATCGGCCAGCTTTACCCGACTTAGCACCTTGTACTCTTTGTCGACTGCTTGCTCCAGCAAGCTTAAAAAGCCACGTTCTACCTGGGTAAAAACAGGACCGCGTTTTTGAAATGGAAACGGGTTGCCCTGCTCGACAAAACGACTGGCCACAAGCGCAGCAACCACCACCAGGGTAACCAGCAATAGCAAGATAAACTCCATAATCCCTCCGACAAGAAATTGACATAGCCACAAGAATTTTCCTGTACTGGGTAGAGTAAAGCACAAGCTATGCCAACATTATGAGTGGGTGGCAATAGTGATATTTTCAATATGAATCGCAAGTATATCGCTCATTGATTTTAATTATGGCTGGTGGCGGCTTATAGTGGGGTATAGCGCACCTACCTGAAGCACTGCTTCAGGTGAAAGACGAATAATCAGGTCAGCTTGTCTGGCCGTGAAGGAGATGCCCATGACGACCGCAGCGATTGAACGCCAGAGCCTGTCCATTCAAAGCTATCCGGCTGATGCCGACTTCCAGCAGCAACTGGAGCAGGTGTTTACCGAACAAGCTTGTACGTTATTGGTAGAGCTTACCCGTGAGTTCCGGCCCAGGCTGCAGCAATTGCTGGCTGAGCGTGGGCAAAAGCAGGCGCGGTTCGATGCTGGCGCCTTGCCGGATTTCTTAGCCGAAACCAAACACATCCGGGAGTCGGATTGGCAAGTCGCGGCGATTCCAGCCGACTTGCAGGATCGTCGACTGGAAATTACTGGTCCGGTTGATCGTAAAATGGTAATCAATGCACTCAATGCCGATGTGAAAGTTTTTATGGCCGATTTTGAGGATGCGCAGTCACCCACCTGGCAAGGCGTGGTCGAAGGCCAGATCAATCTAAGAGATGCCAATCTGGGCACCATTAGCTATACCGATCCGCAAAGCGGCAAGCACTATGCGCTCAAGGACAACCCAGCGCTGTTAATCGCTCGGGTACGTGGCCTGCACCTGTGGGAGAAACACTTGCAGGTGGATGGCGGTCAGGTGCCAGGTGCTCTGATGGACTTCGCGCTCTACTTTATTCATAACCTGGCGCAGCGGCAGAAACTGGGCACCGGCGTTTATTTTTACCTGCCGAAATTGCAAAGCCATCAGGAAGCCAAATGGTGGGATGATGTGTTTCGTTACACCGAACAAAAATTTGGCGTGCCAGTAGGCACCATTCGCGCCACGGTGCTGATTGAAACCCTGCCGGCGGTGTTTGAGATGGATGAAATTCTCTATAGCTTGCGCGATCATATCGTAGCGCTGAACTGTGGCCGCTGGGATTATATTTTCAGCTACATCAAAACGCTGAAAAATCACCCGGACCGGATGCTGCCAGACCGGCAGGTGGTTACTATGGACAAACCCTTTTTAAGTGCCTATTCGCGCTTGCTGATCAAAACCTGCCACAAACGTGGTGCCTTGGCGATGGGCGGCATGGCCGCATTAATTCCTGCCAAAGATCCGCAGCAAAATAAAGCTATCTTAGCCAAAGTGACGGCCGACAAAGAACTGGAAGCCAGCAATGGCCATGACGGTACCTGGATTGCCCATCCTGGCTTAGCAGCTACCGCTGGCGCTGTGCTGAACAAGCACCTGGGGGACAAACCCAATCAATTGCACGTTCTGCGCGAGCAGGATGCAGCGGTGACGGCCGCCGACTTACTGGCACCCTGCGAGGGTGAGCGTACCGAAACCGGTATGCGCACCAATATCCGGGTAGCGTTGCAGTACCTGGCAGCCTGGATCAGCGGCAAAGGCTGCGTGCCAATTTACGGCCTGATGGAAGATGCCGCCACCGCCGAAATTTCCCGCGCCTCCATTTGGCAGTGGATCCAGCATGGCAAAACGCTAAGCAATGGCCAATTGGTCACCAAGCAGTTGTTTGCCAGCATGCTGGATGAAGAGGCTGAGGTGGTCAAAGCCGAAGTCGGCGCCGATGTCTGGACCAGCCAGAACTTTGAGCGGGCCAAAAGCCTGCTGCTGGATATCACCACCGCCGATGAACTGGTCGACTTTTTAACCTTACCGGCCTACGACTTACTGCCGTAACGTCAAAGCTGTTGAACGACTTTGGCTCTCCCTAACCTGGGATGCTGGGAGCCACTGCAGCCGCTGCTGATCTTGCTGATGTCAGCAGCGGCTGACCTTTTGGGGCAGTTTTTTGTTAAGCGTTTATTTCTTCAGCGGTTTCGGTGATCAGCCGCCGCAGCCAGATATGACTGGCATCCTGATGCAGCAGCGGGCTCCAGATCATTTTCAGCTCGATGGATGGGATGGCAAAGGGCGGATCTAAAATCGCCATGCTGTCATCGTTCTCGTAAAGCCGGGCCGCCCGCAGCGGTAGGGTGGCAATCAGGTCCATTTCTACCGCCAGATGCATCGCCACATGGTAGTTGCGGGTAAAGACACTGATGGTGCGCTGTTTGCCCAGTTTGGCCAGCGCTTCATCCACCCAGCCGAGCTTTTGAATGTCCTTTGGATCCATGCCCACGCCCACACCAAAGCCGGTTTTACTGACCCAGATATGGCGGCTTTTTAAGTAGCCTTCCAGATTAAACTGCTTCAGTACCGGGTTCTTGCGGTTGACCAGGCAGGCAAAATTATCGCGCCAGACGGTTTTCTGGTGAAAGGATTGCGGCAGTTGATCAAAGCGGTTGATGGCCATATCCACTTTGCCGTTTTCCACATCATGAAAAGTGACATCGGATGGCGTCATGATATCCAGCGTGGTGGCCGGTGCCTGCTCGCGCATTTTTTTCAGCAAGGCTGGGATCAGGGTGGAAGCGGCGTAGTCACTGGCCATAATGCGAAACACCCGGCTGCTTTGGCTGGGGTCGAAATCCTTGTGCGGTTGCAGGCTTTCTTCCAGCGTCAGCAACACCCCACGCACAATAGGCGCCAGCTCTTTGGCACGCTCGGTGGGTACCATGCCTTCGGAGGTACGCACTAAAATAGGATCGTTCAGCAAGTCGCGCAGCCGTTTTAAGCCATTGCTCATGGCGGGTTGGGTGATGTTGAGCTGATTGGCGGCGCGGGTGACGTTTTTCTCCCGCAGCAACACATCCAGATAGACCAGCAGGTTCAAATCAACTTTGTTTATATTCATCCGTTCAATGCTTATTAAGTTGGACATTGATTGTCTGAATCATAACACTGGTGAATGGGCGCTGCATTATTATTTCTGCAAACTAGGTCTATACTTGAAGATACGCTAAAGTACGATGTATCAGGTGACTGAGATGCAGCATCAGTCAGAGCGGCTTTCAGAACATCTTTTGGATGTATCAGAGAAAATAAAAAAGCTGGAATCCAGTACTTTTTCCCGAAAGCGCTGGCCCAGACGAGGGGCTGTGTCCTGGATACTTTTCCTCGCATTGCTGCTGATTGTAGGCTGGTTGATGCGTTTTAGTTTTGATGTGATCCATCAGCAGCGCAGCTATGCTTTTGAGCGGGAGGCGGAGGTACTGAGCCAGCGAGTTGTCGAGAGGCTATCCCATTACAAATACCTGGCTTTGTCGGTGCATGGTTTTCTGCTGGGCAGTGAGCTGGTGGAGCGAAGTGAGTGGGATGACTTTCTGGCCGCGCAGCGGCTGGAAAGCCGTTTTCCGCACCTGGCTTCCGTTGCCTTTGCCTTTAATGCCGATGCGCCCCGTTCGACACACTACCGGCATGAAATCACCTTGTTGGAAGAAATGGAACTTCGTAGCTGGCGCTATGAAAATGGCCAGCGCCGCAGTCACAACCAGCAGTGGGCTGGCTTTCCTGTGGTGTACGTGACGCCCTTTGATGACTACTTTATTGGACTGGATCTCAGTTCTTTGCCAGGTTTTACGCGCGAGCTATTAAAACCACGCAAGGATCCGGCTTTGCACACGGGCGTGGATCTGATGCTTCAGCGGGCAACAACACTGAGCTACAGCTTGCCTTTTTATCACAGAGAGGTTCCTGATGTGGTTGAGGGCATTGTGTTGGTTAGCTTTTTTGCCGACAAGGTTTTTGCAGAATTCCGGCGCACACGGCTGGACTTAGGCTGGGAGCTGTATCAGGGGAGACAAGACGATCCGGATTGGATTGTTTATGACACCGATACCATTCCTTTTGTCGAGTATGAGCAAGAGCCTGACTTTGCCAGAGATATTCAGTTAAGCTATGGAGGACAGCAGTTCTTGCTGAAAGTGCATGCGCCCAAAGGCTGGACGGTGCCTGTGATCAACGAGCGAATGCCTTATTATGTGGGTGGTATAGGGCTGATATTCAGTCTGCTGGTACTGGCGATCAGCTGGGCCTTGGAGCATACCCGCGAGCGGGCGTTGACTATTGCTGAACGGATGACGGAAGAGCTGCGTTACGTCAATTATTTGCTCAGTGAAATGGCGACTACCGACAGCTTGTGCCAACTGGCCAACCGGCGTCGCTTTCTCGAGCGGCTGGAGCAGGAAGTCAACCGTTATCAGCGCTATCAGGATCATTTTGTGCTGATCCTGTTCGATTTGGATCATTTCAAGCAAATCAACGATACCCATGGCCATCCAATGGGCGATCTGGTGTTGCAAAATATTGGCCGTATTTTAAAAGAGAGTACCCGGGTTACCGATTTACCAGCCCGGATAGGGGGCGAGGAATTTGGGGTGATTTTACCAAATACCGACTTGAAAACCGGTCAGTTGGTAGCAGAGCAAATCCGTACTCAGATAGCGCAGTTGCAGCACCAGTTGGCTGGAACCTCTGTGCAGTGCAGTGCCAGCTTTGGGGTGGTTGGCACCGAAAGCATGACCACCATTAGCAGCGAGGGCATGATGCAACAAGCCGATAAAGCCTTGTATGCCGCCAAAGCCGCCGGACGCAATTGTGTGCATACGGCGGCTCTGTAAGTGAGTTGTCGCTGCTCTAGTAGTATTTCAAATCATCGGCCTTGCCGCGAAAGGCGTAGTAGGCCACTGCGGTATAGGCGAGGATAAAGGGCAGTACAAAGACAGCGCCAAAGAAAATAATCTGCAGCGATTCTTTCGAGCTGGCGGCCTCGTACAATGTCATTTCGTTCGGTACCACAAAGGGGTAGAAACTCAGCGCCAGGCCGGCAAAACAGCAAACAAAAATAATCAGCGTCAGCCAGAAGGGCAGCCAGGCACCTTTGTCATCCGGCAGTGGCAGCCGCTTTAACACCAGATAACCGAGTGCAAACATACCAAAGCACAGCAAGGGAATGGCGGCATAGAAATACGCCAGCGGCGGCTCGGTCCAGACCGCATAGACATTGGCATTGACCAGAGGGTTGATCATGCTGACCGCCAGAATACCACCAAAGGTCAGCACACCAGCTTTTTTGCAGGTGGCGATGGCGTGGCGCTGCAACTCGCCGCTGGTTTTGCCAATCAGCCAGGCGTTGCCAATCATGGCGTAGGCGGCGGTGACACAAAGGCCACTGAAGCTGGCAAAAAGCACACTGCTCAGTTGGTAGTTCAGCCCCATCACGTAAATCCCCAGCATAAAGCCCTGGCTGAAGGTCGCCAGCAAGGAGCCGGCTTTAAAGGTCCAGTCCCAGTTGCGTTTTTGTGCCGGCTTGACCTTGGCACGAAAGTCAAAGGCCACGCCACGCAGGATCAAGCCAATCAGCAGCAAGGCGGCGGGCAGGTATATGGCGTGCAAAATGGCACTGTGGGCCGCAGGAAAGGCTACCAGCAACAAGCCAACCGCCATCACCAGCCAGGTTTCGTTGGCGTCCCAGAAGGGGCCGATCGAGGCGATGGCGGTATCGCGCCAGGCTTCGTTCTGCATCGGCAGGGTGATGCCCACGCCGAGATCGTAGCCATCCAAAATCCCGTACAGCAACAGCGACAGGGCGGTGAGGGCGGCAAACGCCAGCGCCAGATTTTCGGCGGTTAACCAACTCATGCTGTAGCTCCTTCTGTGGTTGTATTGGCTTTGCGCTCAGGCAGACCAGGCTGGGTTAAGTCATACTCTTCGACATCGACGGCCTTTCTTGCCAGCACGAAGAGGGTTTTGATGTAAGCAAACAGCAGCACCGCGTACAGCAGTAGATAAAGGCTCAGCGTAATAGCCACCTGCTCACTGGCGATGGTGGTGACGGCATCGCGGGTTTTCAGCACACCATAGACCAGATAGGGCTGACGGCCGATTTCAGTGACGTACCAGCCGGCCAAAGTAGCCACCCAACCCGAGAAGGTCATACCAACCAGCAACTTGAGTTGCAGCGGTGTCAGGCTGCCATGGCGGTACAAACGGGCGCTGCACCACCAGGCGATCAGCAGCATCAGCAGGCCGATGCCGACCATTAACCGGAAGCTGTAAAACACCGGCGCTACCGGTGGATGCTCACCTTTAAAGTCATTCAGACCTTGCAGCTCACCATCCAACTGGTGGGTTAAAATCAGGCTGGCCAACTTGGGAACTTCCAGTGCAAAGCGGTTTTGCCGGTTTTCCTCATCCGGCAGTGCAAACAGGACCAAGGGAGCGCCTTTTTGAGTTTCCCAGAGCCCTTCCATTGCCGCCACTTTTTGTGGCTGATGTTCCAGCGTATTTAACCCATGCAGGTCGCCAACAAAAATCTGCAAAGGCACCAGCAAGGCGGCACTGAACAGAGCCGTTTTTAACGTCAGTTGCGGGGCTTTTTTGTTGTCACCGCGCAAAAGACGATAAGCCGACAGACCAGCCACTAAAAAACAGACCGTCAGGGCCGAAGCCAATAGCATATGAGTAAGGCGGTAGGGAAAAGAGGGGCTAAAAATAATCGCCAGCCAGTCGGTGGCATGGGCGACGCCATCGCGCATTTCAAAACCAACCGGTGTTTGCATCCAGGAATTCAGTGCCAGGATCCAAAAGGCCGACAAGGTGGTTGCCAGCGCCACCAAAAAAGTGGCACCGGTATGGGCCCAGCCCGGTACGCGCTGAAAGCCAAACAGCATAATGCCAAGCAGAGTGGCTTCCAAAAAGAAGGCGGTCAGAATTTCATAGGCCAGCAAGGGGCCGGCGATGTTGCCAACGGTTTCCATAAAGCCGGGCCAGTTGGTGCCAAACTGAAACGACATGGTAATGCCACTGACCACGCCAAGGGCAAAACTCAGGGCAAAGACTTTCACCCAAAAGCGGTAAGCCCGCATCCAGACCGGGTGTTTTGAGAGATCAAAGCGGACTTTGAAATAAAACAGCAACCAGCCAAGGGCAATGGTGATGGTCGGAAACAGAATATGAAAGCTGATATTGGCGGCAAATTGGATCCGCGACAGAATAAGGGTGTCCAACATGAGAACCTCGCTAGTCGGCTTTTTTTGCCAGCAGTTTGTCTTTGAATTCCAGCACTTTGCCAACGCCGGAGCCCAGCTTCATCAAAGTGTTCAGCTTTTCCGGTGACAAAGACTGCAGGCTTTGCGTCCATTCGGTGATGTTTTCCAGCAAATCATGAATTTCGGCAATGCGATGCTGAGCATAGGCCTCTTCCGGGTTGCCGGCTTCATCCAGCAGGATATCGCGCAGCAGCGACAGGGTTGGGTCCATCTCGCGTTTACGGCGCTCTTCAAACACCCGGTTGGCCATATCCCAGATGCTGCCTCGGCTTTGGTAGTAATCTTTGCGATCGCCCTGGCGGTGGGTGGTTTGTACCAGCTGCCAGCTGTGCAGCTCTTTTAAACCCATGCTGACATTGCCGCGGGAAATACCCAGCATCTCGCCGATGTCATTGGCACTTAGCGGCTGCTCGCTGATCACCAGCAGCGCATAAATCTGGCCGACAGTGCGGTTAAAGCCCCAGCGACTGCCCATTTCACCAAAGTGACAGACAAAGGACTCAATCATCGGTGTCATCCGCATAGCTACCTCTTTTTGAATATTCAGAAATTTCAGAAAGTATTATAGGTGAGATTTGATGCAGATCAATCTTTTTCAGCCAAAACAAAGCCGGCTTGTTGCCAGGCCGGCCAGGTAACTTTACCGAGAATAAGTGGTGCGGATAAATCAGGAGCTGGAAACTCGTAACTGATTATCTACCCGCGTCACATCATTCGATTTTTTGGCAAGAGCTTCAGCCAAATCGCGCTCGGAGGCTGAATCGACCTCGCCTTGCAGGGTAACCACACCATTATTCACATCAACTTTAATGGCAGTGCCACTGACTTCAGACTCAAGCAGCAAACGGGTTTTGACAACCGTAGCAATTTTGGCATCAGTCAGTCTGCTACGATTTTGCTTGTCTTCACCCTTTGAACGATTAGCGGGCATAACAGTTAACTGATTGTCGACCGACTTTACGCCCTCCAGGCTTTCAACCAATTCACCAGCCAGTGCTTTATCCACTTCAGTGGCAACTTGTCCTGTTAAGATAACGTCGCCATCCTTAACGTCGGTATTTATTTTAAAGGAATTCAAGTTGGTATTAAGCAGCAAAGTGGTTTCAGCTTTGCCAACAATCCATGCGTCTTTGGCAGTGCCTTGCCAATCACTAGCACTGACGGCTGCAGAAGTACCAGCCAGGGCCAGGGTCATCATTGCGGCTACAAGTGTGCGTTTCATAAAGAGACTCCTTTTGTTGTAAGACACTCTGACTATTGCCAGTTTGATGCCAAAAATCGCAAAAAATTTAACTCTCTGTTTTTACTCGAAAGAGGATAATATCATTCATTTGGTGTTAATTTTTTGATTGTAAATTTAACCTGGTTGCCGGTAAATATTACATGAGTCCGCGCTTAAGAGGAGCGGAATAAGCTCATCCGCCAGCATCTGCAAGCTGGCCGTTAGATTGGCCAGTTGTCTCGCATGCTCTTGCCGAACTAATTCACGGCTTAAGCGTTTAAAGCTAGTCAATTGCAAAGTAAGGATTTGAGGCAGTTCAGTGCACCAAGGTGTTTGATAGGATGGCAAGGTCGAACTTTGGCTGTGATACCACTGCCAGATCACGGTTAGATCCTGTTTGGTAGCTTGTGCTGGTAGTTGAGTGGTATTGCATTGAGCCGGTAGTTGATGCAGTTGTTCCAGGGCTACAACATAACGCCGTACATTGCTGTTGGTTATTTCAGGTGCAACTTGCTGATAAAATTGCCTGGCTTGCTCACTGATCGCAGCTACCTGATTTAAGATCTTTTGATCACCCGCTGATGAAGGGACTGATTTTTGATTAGAATCCAACACCATACAGCCTCCTGAAATAGTTATCCCCACGAGTTCATATTCAATTCATGTACCAATTTTATACTTATGAATTGTAATGAAAAAATTTTGATGTCTTTAGCTGTGCATGCTATTCCAGTAAGTTTTACAGAGAACCATTGTTAATATTACATGGCTGTTTTAGAGTAGATCATCACATCAGAGGGAGTTGCGATGAGCAAACCCAAACTATTCCTTCATCTGCGTGATCCCAGGCTGTTTGATAAATTAGTGCAATCACCGGTTGTCAGGCAATTCATCATCGTGAAAAGTAATGAAGATTCGGCCTGGTCAGAGCAACTGCAACAACAAGACTGCGAGCTGGCACTGATTGAGGCCGATGAGAATGATGATGCTGATCATCAGGCCTTGCTTGCCAGTAAGATTCTGACAGAAATTGATTTCATTTTTATCAGTAGCGGTACGCCAAACGAAAGACTGGATCAGTTGATGCGAAGGGGCGCTGGCTATCATTTCAGAGCGCCGCTGGATTTAGGCGCTTTGTTCGATACACTACAGGATTTTTATCAGCAATTAAGTACCGAGCGTACACAGGTGAACGCTACTTCCAGCGAGCTGGACCAGTTTGGTTTATTGGTTGGCTCCTCTAAGCCCATGCTGAAGTTGTACCGGACTATCCGCAAAGTGGCGGTGACGGAAGCCAATGTATTGATTGTGGGGGAGAGTGGTGCCGGTAAAGAGCTGGTAGCCAACACCTTGCATCTGGCAAGTATGCGCGCGGATAAGCCGTTTGTGGCGATTAACTGCGGTGCTCTTAGCCCGGAGCTGATAGACAGCGAGTTATTTGGTCATAGCAAAGGCGCTTTTACCGGTGCCCACCGTGATCATCAGGGGGTCTTTGCTCAGGCAGAAGGAGGCACCTTGTTTTTGGATGAAATTACCGAAATGCCCATCGAGCATCAGGTCAAGCTGTTGCGGGTATTGGAAAATGGTGAGTATCGGCCTGTGGGCAGTGACAAGGTGTTTTCAGCACAGGTGCGTATTGCCGCGGCTACCAATCGTGAACCTGTACAAGCCATTGCGGATGGTATGCTCAGAGAAGACTTGTATTTCCGCCTGGCACAGTTCCCCATTCATGTACCGCCACTGCGCGAGCGGGATCAGGATGTGCTGGGGTTGGCACAGCATTTCCTGGCTTATCGCAATGTGCAGGAGCAGCAAACCAAGCAATTTTCAGCCGAAACGCAACGCTTGATAGCCAGCCATAGCTGGGCTGGCAATGTACGGGAGTTAAAGCACGCTGTTGAGCGGGCCTACATTCTGGCAGACAGCATCATAGAGCCTAGCCATCTTTTATTGGATGAGTGCATGCCAGGCCAGAGTGATTGTGAGCTGGCAGCAGGTTCGATACCCGTAGGAGTACGGTTGGATGAAGTGGAAAAGGCTGTGATTTTACGTACTCTGGCACAAAATGGAGGGAATAAAACCGATACTGCCCAGCAGTTGGGGGTGAGCGTCAAAACCTTGTACAACAAACTGGAAAAGTATCAGTTAGAACGATAACTGCGCCAGAAGAACGCCCCCAGGAAGGAACTACATCCTGGGTGGTCTGCCCCGCAATGCGCCTGCCACTAATGAAATCAGCAGCAACACCACAAAGATGTAAAAGATAATCTGCGCAATACCCGCGGCGGTTCCGGCAATACCACTAAAGCCCAGTGCAGCCGCAATAATGGCGACAATCAAAAAAGTTAATGCCCAGCCTAACATGGTTGCTCCTTACTGTATTTCGCATACAGCTCTATTCCAAAAGTTGTTGGTGTAATCCCTCATGGAATACAGAGCAATGGCTGTGCCAGGTTAAGTAAAATAAATATAGTTTTTAAAATCAATTGCTTGAATTTATTTTTGCTGGTTAAACATCTTTTTTCTGGCGATAACTGTGTAGAAATTACCTGCTCACCGTAATTTTTATACGCAGAATGCTCTGAATGCTGCCTCGTACGGCAGCTTAGGGCGCTTTTTGTTGGTCCGGATCCAAATGTGGTTTGGTTTTCAGGTAGGCAGCTCGAAAGGCTCGAAAATACTGCTGCAGCGCCTGGCTGGCAGGCGTGAGCTCCGCCAGTTGCAGTACGGCAATGGCTACTTCGGCGGTGCACAGCTGGTGCAGGTGGGCCGCTTCGCGCAGCCGGTAATCCGAGGCTTGCTCTGGCGCTATCCCCAGCACCGGCAGGGATTGCAGGTAGGGGCTTTTCAGCATTTTCTTGGCTTCGCGCCAGGTGCCATCCAGCAGCACAAACAGCGGGGTTTTGCTGCCGCAGACCCGATCGATATCGGCTTTGCTGCCAATGCAGCGCTCTGGTGCGACGTATTGGTGGGGGAAAATGAGTATCGGGGCATAGGACGGATCGCTGAGCAATGCCAGCAGGGCCGGATCGGCCTCGGTGCGCTGCCATAAAAAGGCATGATTATCTGCTATCACATCGGCAATAATACGGCCAGTATTGCTGGGTTTGTAAGCTTCGCCCTTGTACATCAGCAGGCAAAACGCCGCGCCGCTTTGTGGGCTGGGTTTGCTGGCGCAGATGCAGTGCTGCTCTGCCAGCAAGCAGGCCGGGCAGCGTTTTAGCTTGGCACCCCGGGCTAAAAATACCCGTTTTGAAGCCAGCAATTCGCGCTCGCGCAGCGCCATGACTGAATTATGTGGTGTGGCGACAGTGGTCAAAGAGGCTGGCTCCAGGGCAAAGAGGCGGCAGTATACAAAGCCTCGCTTCAGCCAGCAAGCTCAGGCCGAAGGCTCAGGGTAACGGGCGCTAAAGCGCATGCCATCCGGGTAGGGAAACACATCGTCAAACTGACCGGCACGAATACGCTGCTGCATTTGCTGCCAGTACGCCGGGTCCATCAGCTCGGGGTGGGAATTCAGCAGCAAATCGCGCAGCTCGGGCTGGGCGGTGACATAGGTAGTGATTTGCTCCGGAAACACATCGCCCGGTGCGACGGAGACATCGCTATAAAGGGCATCATCGATGGTGTCGGCTTTGGGCAGAGCGCGAAAATTCACATCCAGCAGGTACTGCACTTCGTCGTAATCGTAAAAAATAACCCGTTTGTGGCGGGTGACGCCAAAGTTCTTCAGCAGCATATCGCCGGGGAAAATATTGGCGGCAATAATGTCTTTTAAAGCCTGGCCGTAATCCTTCATGATGCGGGCTTTTTCATCCTTGCCGACCTGCTCCAGATACAAATTCAGCGGGATCATGCGCCGCTCGATGTACAAATGCTTGATCACCACCAAGTCGTCTTCGATGCGCAGTGAGCCGCCGATGCTTTGCTTAAGCTCGGCCAACAGCTCAGGCGCGAAGCGATCGATGGGCAGTGCCACATCCGAGTATTCCATGGTATCGGCCATGCGGCCGACCCGGTCGTGCTTTTTCACCTGCAGGTAGCGGGCTTTGACGGTGGCGCGGCTGATCGGTTTGCTCTCCGGAAACTCATCACGGATCACTTTAAACACATAGGGAAAGGACGGCAGGGTAAACACCATCATCACCAGGCCGCGAATACCGGGGGCCGCCACGAACTGATCGCTGGAGCGGGTGAGATGCTGCAGCAGCTCACGGTAAAACTCGGTTTTGGCTTGCTTGTGCAGGCCTATGCTGGCGTACAGTTCGGCCAGGGTTTTGTGTGGCATCAGTTCGCGCAGAAACTGGATCAGGGCCGAGGGTACCTGGCTTTGCACCATAAAATAAGCCCGGGAAAAACCAAAGATCACCGACATCTGCTGTGGCTCGGTGATCAGGGTGTCCAAGTAAAGGCCTTCACTGGCTGCGGTGGAGCAGGCCTGCTGGTGCAATACCGGAATGACAAAGGGCTGCTGCCCTTCGGGGGTCACCACCCGGCCAATAATGTAAGCGGCTTTGTTGCGATAAAAGGCACTTTTTAGAATATCAAAGCGGATCAGATGCAGCGGGAAACGACCATGGCTGGACTGATCCATAAAGCTGCGTACCAGATAGCGGATATCGCGCTCCAAATCGATAAAATCGGGCCCAAAGCGAAAATCGGCAATGATGTGGCGCAGGGTTTGTTTCAGGCTGTTTTGCACAGGGAAATAACTGTCGTACACCGATGCCACCGGTGCCGGCAATTGCTGGCGATTTAAGGTGCTTTGCACAAAAATATTCTGGTTATGAAAGTACTTGCGCTCAAAAAGCCTACAAAACAGTGAGTTGTAAAAAGTCTCGGCCAGTTCAGCCTGCGGGTGCATCTGCAACAGCTCGCTGTAGTGTTGCTTCACCTCTTGCCAGAAGCCGGCGGAGCCGCCCGGGTCGGGCAGCTGCTGTTTGAGTTGCAGCAGGGTCTCATTGACCCGTTGATCGTAAAACGAAATGCGCTCTGAGCTTAACTGCATAAAGCCCGGCCAGTCGGCCTGATTAAAATAGCGGCTGGCCGCCGCTGTGCTGTCCTGAAACAGCGCAAAGTGGCGTTTAAAGCCCTTTAAAATCAATTCAGCGATGTGTTTTGGTTGCATCTTGCTATCATGGATGGCACGAAAACATCATCTTCGCATGCCAGCGGCTAAATGCAAGCCTAACCCTATTCAGGGGGGCAGCTTTGGGTTTTGCACCCAAACGGAGGTGGTGGCAAGCAGCAAAGCCGCTTAGGCTGACAGCAAGCAGGAGTATCCGATGATGCAAGGCAACCACCTTTTGAAAACCGATAATTACTGGCAAGGAAACTGGCATGGTGCCGCACAGCGCTTTGCCGTTACCGATCCCGCCACCGGCGAACTGCTGGCCGAGGTGGCTGATGCCACACCGGCACAAGCGCAGCAAGCAGTCAGTGCCGCTGCCGAGGCCTTTGGCAGTTGGTCTTCCCTACCTGCAGCCGAGCGTTCCGCCTTTTTGCTGCGCTGGCATCAACTGCTGTTGGCGCATCAGGATGAGTTGGCGCTGCTGCTGACGCAAGAGCAAGGCAAGCCGCTGGCAGAAGCCAAAGGCGAGATTGCTTATGGTGCCTCCTACCTGCAATGGTTTGCCGAAGAAGCCAAGCGGGTCTATGGCGATACCATTCCGGCGCCGTCGGCGGATAAGCGCATTCTGGTGCTCAAGCAGCCGGTGGGCGTGGTGACCGCCATTACGCCGTGGAATTTTCCCAATGCCATGATCGCCCGTAAAGCCGCCGCCGCCCTGGCAGCTGGCTGTACCTTTGTGGTGAAACCGGCCCAGCAAACCCCGTTATCGGCGCTGGCGCTGGCCGAGCTGGCAGCGCAGGCCGGGATCCCGGCCGGGGTCTTTAATGTGGTGGCCAGTACCGATGCCAGAGGGGTTGGCGCCGTGCTGACCCAAGATCCGCTGGTAGCAAAGTGCAGCTTTACCGGCTCGACCGAAGTGGGAAAAACCTTGCTAAAGCAATGCGCCGAGGGCATCAAACGGGTGTCGATGGAGCTGGGTGGCAATGCGCCTTTTATCGTGTTTTCGGATGCCGATCTGGATGCGGCGGTGCAGGGATTGATGGCGTCGAAATTTCGCAATGCCGGCCAGACTTGTGTCTGCACCAACCGGGTCTATGTGCAGGCATCGGTACTGCCGCAGTTTAGCCAGAAGTTGCAGCAGGCCGTAGCGGCTCTGCGCCTTGGTAAGGGCACCGAGCCTGATGTTGATCTGGGCCCACTGATTGATGAAGCTGCCTGTCAAAAAGTGGACCGTCTGGTGCAGGACGCTGTGGCCGCCGGGGCAGAACTTCTCTGTGGTGGCAAGCGTCAGCACAGCGTAGGGCTGTTTTATCCGCCGACCATTTTAACCGGCGTGAACGCAGCAATGGCGGTGGTGCAGCAAGAGATTTTTGGCCCGGTGCTGGCCTTGCAGAGCTTTGACAGCGAAGCCGATGTGCTGGCCAGCGCCAATGCTACGGAACATGGCTTGGCGGCCTATTTTTACAGCCGCGATATTGGCCGTATTTTCCGGGTGTCGGAAGGCCTCAGTTACGGCATGGTCGGAGTCAACGAAGGCATTATTTCCAATGCCGCTGCGCCTTTTGGTGGTGTGAAACAATCCGGTTATGGCCGGGAAGGCTCGAAGTACGGGCTGGACGATTACCTGAACATTAAATACATCTGCTTAGGTGGGCTGGCCTGAGCCAGGCCAGCGCCAATTGAAGGCATGAAACCATGAACAACCAACAGCTGCAACAACGAAAACAAGCGGTGATAGCGCGCGGCCAGGGCAATCTGTACCCCGTCTATGTCGAGCGGGCCCGCAATGCCGAAGTCTGGGATGTCGAAGGCAAGCGCTACATCGATTTTGGTACCGGCATTGCGGTTTGCAATACCGGCCACTCGCACCCGAAAGTGGTGGCGGCCGTAGTGGAACAAGTTGGCCGTTTTAGCCACAGCTGTGTGATGATCAATCCCTACCCGCAAGCGGTAGAGCTGGCAGAGCGTCTCACCAGGTTGGCGCCGGGCACCTCGGCGAAAAAAGCCATCTTTGTCACCACGGGCGCAGAAGCGGTGGAAAACTGTGTGAAAATCGCCCGGGCGCATACCCGGCGTCGCGGTGTGATTGCCTTTACCGGTGGCTTTCATGGTCGCACCAATATGACGATGGCGCTGACCGGTAAAGTGACCCCCTATAAAAACCTGTTTGGTCCTTTTCCGGCCGATATTTTCCATGCACCTTTCCCGATCCCCTACCATGGGGTTTCGGTTGAACAGGCGTTAAAAGCCTTGCAGACGCTGTTTAAAACCGACATAGCGTCAGAGGATGTCGCAGCCATTATTATTGAGCCAGTGCAGGGTGAAGGGGGTTTTTACCCTGCACCGAAAGAATTTATGCAGGCCTTGCGCCAGCTGTGCGATCAGCACGGCATGGTGTTGATTGCTGATGAAATTCAAACCGGCTTTGGCCGTACCGGCAAATTCTTTGCCACCGAATACAGTGGCATCGAGCCGGATCTGATGACCATGGCCAAAGGCATAGCCGGTGGCTTCCCCATTGCAGCTGTGGTCGGCAAGGCCGAGATGATGGACGCACCACTGCCGGGTGGTCTTGGCGGTACCTATGGTGGCTCGCCGGTCGGCTGCGCTGCGGCCCTGGCCGTGCTGGACGTGTTGGAGCAGGAAAGTCTGGTGGAGCGCAGCCGCGTTATTGGTGCTGCGTTTGCCGAAAGTCTGCATAGCCTGCAACGTCAGTTTCCAGCTTTGATTGGTGATATCCGCCAGCAAGGGGCTATGATTGCGATGGAGCTGGTAAAAGACGGGGACCCGAATCAACCCAATCCGGAGCTGACGCAACGCATTATCCAGGCGGCAGAGCAACACGGTTTGATCCTGCTGGCCTGCGGTTTTTACGGCAATGTGATCCGGTTCCTGCCACCACTGACCATTGAGTTTGAGGTGTTGCATGAAGGGCTGGAAAAACTGGAGGTGCTGCTGCACTCACTGCTGCGTCAGACAGGAAGCACCCGTTGCTGACCATAGGTTGTGACATCCTTGCCGGGTGGCGTCGAGCTGCAGGGTGCTAGTGAAAGGCGACTAGTGAGCAGCAGTGTGCTGTTTTTGTCGTTTTGACCGGATAAACCTGCCAAACCGGCCATTTTCTGGCTTTTAAGCCGGAATTCCTCTACACTACGCGCCTTTTTCTGTCACCAGAGCTAAGGGCGCGGGCCAATGTAAGTGTTTTTCCTACGTACGATCCAATGAAATTGCTGGGCTGGGCACTGCGCTAAGTGGTGGTACTGCAACATCAGCACTCTTTACTTTCAACCGAACGACGCGGGACGAACGACATGCTTGCTTCTATCAAACAAAACTGGTTTTCCAATCTGCGCGGTGATGTGCTGGCCGCCATCGTGGTGGCGCTGGCGCTTATTCCTGAAGCCATCGCTTTTTCCATTATTGCCGGGGTCGACCCTAAAGTCGGTCTGTACGCTTCTTTTTGTATTGCCGTGATCACGGCGTTTGCCGGTGGCCGGCCGGGCATGATTTCGGCGGCAACCGGTGCCATGGCCTTGCTGATGGTCACCCTGGTGCGGGAACATGGCCTGGAGTATCTGCTGGCGGCGACCTTGCTCTGTGGTCTGCTGCAAATTATCTTTGGGGTACTCAAGCTCGGTGAACTGATGCGCTTTGTCTCGCGCTCTGTGGTCACCGGCTTTGTCAATGCACTGGCCATCCTGATCTTTATGGCGCAGTTGCCAGAGCTAACCGGCCAGCATGGTACTGTGCTGGTGTACAGCATGACGGCGCTTGGCCTGGGCATTATTTATTTGTTTCCCTATGTCACCAAAGCCATTCCATCGCCATTGGTCTGTATTGTGGTACTGACGGCGCTGGCGCTGTATTTTGGGTTGGACCTGCGCACCGTGGCCGATATGGGCGAGCTGCCAGACAGCTTGCCGGTATTCCTGTGGCCGGATGTACCGCTCAATTTTGAAACCTTAGCCATTATCTTCCCTTACTCGCTGGCGCTGGCCGTAGTCGGTATTCTGGAGTCCTTAATGACAGCCACCATCGTTGATGACTTAACCGATACCAGCAGCGATAAGAACCGTGAATGTGTCGGCCAGGGCGTGGCCAATATCGGCTCAGGTCTGATTGGCGGCATGGCCGGTTGCGCCATGATTGGTCAGTCGGTGATTAACGTCAAGTCCGGTGGTCGTACCCGGCTATCAACCCTGTTAGCGGGTATTATTTTGCTGATTTTGGTGGTGTTTTTGGATCAGTGGGTCGGTTTGATCCCAATGGCTGCGCTGGTGGCGGTGATGATTATGGTCTCGATTGGCACCTTTAACTGGAGCTCGGTACGGGATTTAAAAACCAATCCGAAAAGCTCCAGTGTGGTGATGATTGCCACTGTGGTGGTGGTGGTCTTTACCCATAACCTGGCTTATGGTGTACTGGTAGGCGTACTGCTCAGTGCGCTGTTTTTTGCCAACAAAGTGGGCCGGATTTTGTACATCGGCTCCAGCTTGTCGAAAGATGGCCATGAGCGCAGTTATCAGGTGGTCGGTCAGGTCTTTTTTACGTCGGCCGAGCAGTTTATCGGCGCTTTTGATTTTAAAGAAGCGGTAGAAAAAGTCCGCATCGATTTAAGCCGGGCCCACTTTTGGGATATTACCGCCATCAGTTCGCTGGACAAGGTGGTGATCAAGTTTCGCCGCGAAGGCACCGAGGTGGAATTGATTGGTCTGAATGAAGCCAGCGCCACCCTGGTGGATAAATTTGCTGTGCACAACCGCCCGGATGCGGTCGAAAAACTGATGGGACATTAGGAGAACACAGATGATTAAAAAAGTAATGGCCTGCATTGATGCCTCACCCTATGCCGAGGCGGTCTGTGATTACAGCGTTTGGGCCGCCAATCGCCTGAGTGCGCCTTTGTCGATGCTGCATATTCTGGATCGGGCACAGCATACCAATACGCCGGATCTAAGCGGCACCATTGGCCTTGGCTCGCAGGAAATTCTGCTGGAGCAATTGGCCGAACTGGATGAAAAGCACGCCAAGCTGGCGCTGGAGCGCGGCCGGCTGATACTGGATGCCGCCAAAGCACGGGCTGAAGCGGCCGGTGTGCCCGAAGTGGATGAGCGACTGCGGCATGGCCAGTTTGTCACCAGCTTGCTGGAGCTGGAAGATGAAATCCGCTTGCTGGTGCTGGGCAAGCGTGGCTTTAGCAGCGCCGATGCCCATGGCCAGATTGGCATGCATATCGAAGGCTTAATTCGCAGCATTCACAAGCCGGTGTTACTGACGCAGCAGCAGTTTATTGAGCCCAACAGCTTGTTGATGGCTTTTGATGGCAGCGAAACCGCGGTAAAAAGTCTGAACATGCTGGCTGAAAGCCCGCTCTGCAAAGGCTTGCCGTGCCATCTGGTGATGGCGGGTGCTGATGTCGAAGCGGCCCGGGTGCAGCTGGAACAGGCCGCGGCCAAACTGCGCAGCGAAGGCTTCGAGGTGACGGTAGCCATTGTCGCCGGTGAGCCGGATGTGGTGCTGAATCAGTACCAGCAGGATCACAACATAGGTCTGATGGTGATGGGGGCTTATGGCCACAGCCGTATTCGGCAGTTCTTTTTAGGCAGCACCACCACGGCCATGATCAGCAAAGCCAAGTGTTCTTTATTGGTGCTGCGTTAAGTTTTATCGAAGATTATTACCAAGATGAACTGCACCTGATGGCAGAGTGGTTGGAGTGTTTACGCAACAGCGGCATGGATGCCGCGCAGGCTGAAAGGGCACAGGGAAGTGCTCCTTGAAGCCGGTGGAGTAAACAGCTCCAGTCACTCTGCGTTTACACCGTTCTGGTTGCGTAAGTAGTACCCACCATCCGGCTTTGCCAGGTTGCGTAAAAACTCTGAACCTTTAAAGCTCTGGAAACTTGGTCGCATAGAAGTCTTTGGCTACCGTGTCGCTAAGCGCTCTGGCGAGTTGAAACACATCGGCTTCCTGATAGGGCCGGCCAACAATCTGCACCGAGCTGGGTACCCCATTGTCGCAAAAGCCATTCGGCATCGCCAATACCGGGCACTGCCCCAGGGTATTGAACGGATAGGTCATAAACCAGCCTTTATTGGCATCCACCTCGATGCCATTGATCTGCATGCGATCTTTGCTGTAATCAAAACCGGCTGGCACCTCACTGGTGGCCAGGGTAGGGCAGAGCAACAGATCGTAGTCTTTGAATATCACCGCCAGTGCATCCCACATGGCGCAGCTGTGCAGATTGGCCTGAAAAATCGCGTCCACCGTTAGCTGATCCACCATCTCAAGGTAATGTTGCACATAAGAAGTGAGCTGCTTGCGGGCCGCCGGGGCCCCGAATTTTTGTTTGAGCGTCATGCCCATCAAGGCACGCTGGTGGATTTTAGCCGTTTCTATTACCCGTTCATCCCAGGCTGGCTCCACCACATCCACCTGCACGCCTTGCGCCCGCAGCGCGTCGGCGGTGAGGTCAAGCTGCCGGCGAATATCCGCCGCCACCTGGTAAAAGCCAAGCGTTGGTGCCAGGGCCACTTTGAGTTGCTTTAAGGCTTTGCGCGGTTTTAATTCCGGGTTGTCATCCGGCACAAAGGAATGCGAGTCCATCCAGTCTGGCCCCTTAATAAAAGGGTACAGCAGCAGTAAGTCATCCAGGGTGCGGGTCAGCAGGCTGTGATGGCAGTAGGGATCGATGTTGTAAGGGCTGATTTCCGGTACCCGGCCATGCGGTGGTTTGTAGCCATAAAGGCCACAAAAGGCGGCCGGGATCCGCACCGAGCCACCGATATCGGTGCCATTGGCAAAGCTACACATACCGGTGGCAACGGCGATGGCAGAGCCGCCGGAGGAGCCACCACAGCTGATGGCCGGATTCCACGGATTGCGGCTAACACCCCACAATTCCGACCAGGTCACCCCGGCGGTAGAAAACTCAGGCGTGGTGGTACGGCCATGCACGATGGCTCCGGCCTGCAGCAAACGAGCCGGCACCGGATCGGTGCTGGTGGCCATGGCTTCGGTCAGCAGGCGGGAGCCATTGGTGGTGATTTGGCCTTCAATGTAGGTTTCATCTTTAATGGCCACGGCCAGGCCTTCCAATGGTCGTGCCTGGCTTTGCTGCCAGCGCACAGTAGCTTGTTCAGCCTGACTGAGCGCATCCTGCTGAAACTGACTGGTAAAGGCATTGAGTTTGGGGTCCAGCTTAGCAATACGTTGCTGGTAGGCGTGCATTAGCTCGACAGGCGTCAGGCTGCCTTGACGGAACTGCTGTAGGATCTCGGTTACCGCTAAATAATGAATGGCCAATGCTGCTTACCTTCTGCCAGAGCCAGAAACATGCTGCCATTATTGCAGGCGTCAGCCGTCAACCAAGTTATTAACCATCGGTTGAGCCGATGGCTGTTTCTGCTTTGGTGTCAGCGCACCACAAAATCAAAATAGGTGTCCGGGTAGGCCGGAGGCTGATGGGTAAAGTGCCACCATTCCATCGAATAGACGGCAAAGCCTTCGGCCGCCATCAAATCAATCAGCAACTGCCGGTTGGTGCGTTGCTCCGGGCTAATGCCGGGGTAATCGACGTTGGATACAGGATCGAACAAATCAAACGGGCTGCCCATATCCAAAGCCTGGTAACTGCCCTGGCTAAGCCGTTTGGTCAGGGTTAAATCGACAGTACTGCCCCGGCTGTGGCCAGAGCGGGCGGCGATGTACTGACCGACCAGCTGATCTTTGCCTAAGTTGGGGTAAAACTCTGCTTTGGTACGGGTATCGCTGAGATCTTCTGACCAGCGCACAAAATGATCCACCGCCCGTTGAGGCCGGTAGCAATCAAAAATGCGCAGGTTGTAACCCTGTTGCCAGGCAGTTTGCCATACCCGCTTTAGCGCATAGGCGGCATTGGCTTGCAGAAAACATTTATTGGCTTGGTAGCCATCGACCTTGCTGCCAACAAAGTTATTCGGGCCAAAATAGGCAATATGAAACTCGGCTTGCGGGATCAATTCGGCCATATCGTAAAAGTCAGCCGGCTGCTGGCTTGGGTTGAGCGCAGGTGTCTCGGGCTGGCTGGCACAGGCACTCAGTAACAAAACACCGGCAGCGCAGCTTGCTTTGGTTCGTGAATTCATCAGATCATCACCCATCCCGCGGTCATAAAGGCGAAAAAGGCCAGGGTGCCGCAGAACAGCGCGTAGGGCAGCTGGGTTTTCACATGCTCTAATAAGTCACAGCCAGCGGCCACCGAGCTGACTGCGGTGGTATCCGAGATGGGCGAGCAGTGATCGCCAAAGACCCCACCGCTTAAAATGGCGGCCAGCACCAGCTCGGGCGGCAGGCCCAGTACGATCACCATCGGCATGCCAATCGGGATCAGGATAGCAAAGGTGCCCCAGGAGGTGCCGGTGGTAAAAGAAATCAGCGCGCCGGCTAAAAACAGCAACGCCGGGATCAGAAACAGCGGCAGCGCATCGCTGACAATAGAGGCAATAAAGTCACCGGTGCCCAGTTGGCGCATGCTGGCACCAAGGGCTAGGGATAACAGGACGATGGTGACCAGCGGCAGCAGTTCGTTCATGCCTTTAAAACCAATGCCCACCAGCTCTTTATGGTTAAAACGACGGCTAATCAGCATCATGCTGTAGGCCACCAGACAAGCCAGGGTGGTGGCATAGAGCACTGATTTGGAGCCGGAGCCGTCTACCAGGTTGCCGTTGCCGGTCCACATCATAAAGCCAACCATGGCAAACACCAGCGTCAGCAAAGGCACCAGCATAAAGGATGGGTGGCTAGGGGCGATTTCCAGTTCGGTGTGTTTATCCAGCGTATTCAGCTCTTTTTCCGACTGGCGCATCGGGCCATAGATTTTGCCGCTGATAATGGTATACAGCACCACAGTCAGGGTGATAAGGGCATAGAAATTCAGCGGTATGGTGCCAATCAGAACCGCAACGGTGCTTTTTTCCAGCTCGTACATCGACACCAGGCCAAGAATGTAGGCGCCCCAGCCGTTGAGCAGGATCAGAATACAAATGGGCGCACTGGTGCTGTCGATGATGTACGCCAGCCTGGCCCGGCTCATGTTAAATTTATCGAACAAGCCGCGGGCGGTAATACCGGCGGTCAGTGAGCTTAAGTTGGACTCAATAAACACCATCACGCCGATGAAAAATGTTAGCAGGCCGGTTTGGCGCTGATTGCGGGCAATGCCCTTTTTCACAAACAGCTCGACCATAGCCGAGACCCCACCGGAGTAGCGCATATAGGCCAATACAGCCCCAACCATCAAAGAAAACATCAGCAGACGGGCGTTGTCGGTGGAGGAGGTCACGCCAACAATGCGCTCCAGGGTTTGTACCGGCCCATCCAGCAGCGCCGAACCGACCCCGAATTGACCGGCTTGCAGCAACAATAAGAGTTCAGCGCTGCACAAGGACACCAGTAAAGCCAGAATCACTTCTTTGCGCCACAGCACAACCGCAATGGCCACCAGGGCCGGCAGGATAGTTAACCAGTCAGACAAAATACGCTCCCCAGAATGCTTGTTCTAATTACTAAATTATTCTTATTAAGCCTGCAATTTTGGAATAAATCAATATTGCGCGTGCAGCGAAACGCATTCACCGGCAAGGATACTGTAGAGCAGGAAGGGGAGCTTGTCATTCCCTGCTTGAGGGTAAACGCAGCAACCACAGCAGCATTCAGGCTGCTGTGGTTGGGAAGGATAGAATGAGGAGGCTTAACGGAAACTGTAACGCAGACCAAGCATCACAATGGTCGGATCGATGCTGACATCCACCGGCTGCACATTGTTGCCGTTGATTTTCACCATGGCATCGGTATCGATATCGGCCCAGGCAATCATCGCATGCAGGCCCCAGTTATCACTGAGTTTGTAGTTAAAGCCAGCTTGCAGCGCAACACCTACCGAGTTTTTCAAGGATAAAGACACATCATCCCCGGCCTGGGCAGCACCGATAGCGACCAGCGTGTCTTTCAGCTCAGGGGCCGCTTTTTCCGAGAAAAACAGCGTGTAGTTGATTCCGGCGCCAACAAAAGGACGGAAATCGGCATTGACGCTGCCAAAGTTGTACTGTGCCAATAAGGTAGGCGGCAGGTGCTTGGTTTTCCCCACCGGCAGGCCATCGACGGCCGAGCCTTTCACGCTGATGTTGTGCGAAAACGGCGTAGCGGCAATCAGTTGCACGCTCCAGTTGTCATCCAACGCATAATCAAAGGTCAGGCCCAGCTGGGTATTGCTGTTCACCCCGACCTTGGCCGAGTTGGCTGGCAGACCTGCGACGGTTTCTACCACAGTAAGGTAGCTGCTGTCGTCATTCGGGCTCACATTAATGGCACCGACATTGACACTGAAATTGGCCAGTGCCAATGGTGAGAACAGGGCCGCCGCAATGGCCGATAGGTGAAGTGCTGAAGTCAGTTTGTTGTTGTGCATGGCATACTCCATTTGGGATAGGTTCTGGCCGCTATTGTGCTGAAGTTGGCAACTAAAAACCTGTGCCAGATCAAGCTTTCCCTGCAATCCCTGTCGCTTTAGTGCAAAACTTTGATGCAGATTAAGTTTTGTTGCTGTTGTATCGAAAACTAAAATATTCCTGGGTTTTGTTGAGATTGGAATAAATAATCAATACACTGAAGCAGGAACAAATACGACAAAGCGCAGGTGAAGGCGGCAGGCGGTGCAGGCACCCCTTTCGTGGTGTTGTACTATGCTTAGCAGGTATGCACACTGCGTGCTGAGCCTGGCTAATAAGGAGTTGCTATGAAGTGGTTGGTTGCATTGGGGGTTTGTCTGGGACTGCTAAGCGGGGTCAGCGCCATGACGGTGGAAGAATTTGATGCGTTCAAGCAAGAGGGGCTGGATAAGCCGGTGATCCGGTTTGGCGATATCGCACCTTTGCTGGAGCAGCACCGGCAAAATCCGATGTTTGAATTTACCGAGTTAGGGCACTCCTTGCTGGGTACCCCGATTTACCAGATTAAAATGGGCCGGGGCGATACCAAGGTACTGGCCTGGACGCAGATGCACGGTGATGAGCCCACGGCGACCGCCGCGATCTTTGATTTGCTGAAATTTATTGCTGATGATGCCCAGAGCATGTGGCGTGAAAGCTGGATGGAGCATATTACGCTTTATATTATCCCGATGGTAAACCCGGATGGTGCCGAGGTAAACACCCGGGTTAATGCCCAGGGCATTGATATCAACCGGGATGCGCTGGTGCTGCAAAGCCCGGAAGGCCGCATTCTGATGGAAGCTGCCAAGCGCATTGAACCCCACTATGGCTTTAATCTGCATGATCAGAACCGTTTTCATGCCGCTGGCGCTGCGAAAAATCCGGCCACTATTTCTTTGCTGGCGCCAGCCTTTAACGAAGCGCGGGATATCAATGAAAGCCGCAAGCGAGCGATGCAGCTGATTGCCTATGTCAAACCCTTGATCGATGAGGAAATTCCGAATCACCTGGGGCGCTACGATGATACCTTCTCGGTGCGCTCTTTTGGCGATACCTTTTCTTCGTTTGGTATCAGTACGGTGTTAGTGGAAGCAGGTGGTCATCGCAACGATGACAACCGGCAAGTCGCGCGCCGGTTGAACTTTCTGATGTACGTCAAGTGGCTGAACGGTATTGCCAGTGGCAGTTACCGCACTGCCGATGTGGCCGATCACGATGCCATCCCTTTCAATCAGCGTGGCATGAAAGATGTGCTGATCCACAACGTGACTTTCACGCTGAATGAGCAGCCGGCGCTGCTGGATCTGGCCTTTGATTTGGATTGGGAAGCCAGTCGTCGTGCCCGGATTGACGATATTGGTGATTTGTCCATTTTTGGTGCTTACCACAGCTTTGATGCCGAAGGACTGCACTTTAAAGCCGGCCGTGCTTACCGGCTCACCGAGCCACTGACGCTGGAGCAGGCGCAGTACATCGACTTGCTGCGTGCCGGTTACACCCATTTTATTGGCGATCAGGAGCTACTGCGTAACAACAGCCGCTTGCCGGTGTTGATCAACCCAACACAGCGCTTACCACGCGAAGCATTGGCGCGCCAGCAAAGTGCTACCTTCCTGCTACGCAATGACGAAGGCGTGCAGTATGCGGTAGTGAATGGCCAGGTGATTGAGCTGGACCGCGGCCGGGTGATGTACCGCTACGGAAGTTAATAGCTGATGTGATGAAAACCAGCCTGCCTGACGGACTTGCCAGTGTCTTTATTGGTGCAGGTTAAAGTTGCAGGCTGGCTGCATTTTTCTCCCGCACAACTGCAGCCGCTTCATCGTACGAAAAGGGCAGAAAAACATAACGTTTGCCCTGGGTGACTGGCATCGCCTCGTGCACATGCAGTGTATGATCGCGGCGGATCTTATGCCGCGGATCCTGCATCAGCACCGTTTTCCCTTGCTGCTCCCGCATAAAACCGGACAACTCGCCACCATGCTGTTGATAACTTTGCATTAGAGTTCTGCACAAGGCGGGCTCAAAAATCCCTGGCAGCACCAACACCGGTGCCTGCAGCTGAAGCTGAGCGGATTCCTGCTGCAGCAGCATCAATGAAACATTAATTAACAAGTGTAAGAATAAATTGCATTTTTAGCATGCTTTGCACTAAAATCGCGCGTTTTTTTGATCTTCCCCAGAAAAGGACTTTCCTGTGTCAAGCGCACGATTTCTGTCTGCCATGCAGTGCCTGGCGGTGATCGCCCGGCTGAAGCAGGTGCCTATGGATGTGGCGGCTCTGTGCCGCGAGTTTCAGCCACCGAGCAGCGAGCTCACCGACATTTATCTGCTCAAGGCTGCCGGCAGTCTGGGCTTTAAAGCCAGGCTAAGCACAACGAGGCCCGAGAAAATCTAGTCTGTGCTGCTGCCAGCCATCGGCAAGCGCCGGGATGGTGGCTACTTTAGTCTGGCCCGGTTGCAGCAAGGCGATGCGCCCTTGCAGCAGGTTTTTAGACCGTCTCAGTTGCAAACCCTTACCAGCAGCTGCTCAAAGCCGAACTGCTAACCCGCCAGCAAGTGCTGCTGGAACCGGAGGCGGGCGTGATTGAACAACTGGCGGTAAGTACCTTAGGCGGCGTAGTCACCAGTGCCCAGCCACTGATGCGGCTGGTGCCCTTGCAGCAGGAGCTGATTGTCGAGGCCTGGCTGCTGAACAAAGACATCGGCTTTGTTGAAGTGGGCCAGGTGGCGGAAGTGAAACTGGAAAGCTTTGAATTTACTAAGTACGGCGTGATAGATGCCATCGTCACCGATATCTCCACCGATGCGGTTGAGCTCGAAGGCATCGGCCTGGTGTATCCCATCAAAGTGCAGCTGAAACAGCACAGCATCCGGGCGGGCAATAAAACCGTGCCACTTAGCTCCGGCATGGCAGTGACGGTAGAAGTAAAAACCGGCCAGCGGCGGATTATTGAATTTTTATTATCACCCATTATCCGGGCAGTGGATGAAGGAGTTAGGGAGCGATGAGTGTAAAGGCGGTGAAAAAATGGGCCCTGATTGGTGCGGGTTTTGTGGGGTTGCTGATGTTATTGGGTTTCATGTTGCTGGTTGGGCTGTATTACTTGAGCCGCTCCGTGCAGCATTACAGTGCCTGTGAGGTGATCGAATTTAAGGTGGCTGGTGACACCTTTCGGGTACCACCTAAATACATTTGGTCTGTTGACGGACTAAAAGGCTGCACTGCGAAAGGGGCGAACCTGCATGTGGCCTACCCGGACATGCGACCAATTACCAAGGAAGAAACGGCACCACCTGGCTTGGGGGTTCAGATTACCTTTGTTATTGGTGAGCGCGGGCCACGCAGTTCCGGGGCAAGATCCTTTGCAGAGCAGCAGGGCTTCTGGCAACGGGAAGAGCCTGAACGATTTCACGGCCTTTGGGTTTGGACGCCGGGGTTATCGGCAAATCGGCAATACGCTATGCCGCTGGATGAAGCATACGATAAGGTCAAGTTCTTTTGTGATGAAGACGGGAGTGTGCCTTACCCTTCCTGCAGTGGTTTTTATAACTATAGCGAAAGTATCTCAATACGATTCTCGTTTTCAAAAGATTACTTAACAGATTGGCAGTTGATCTCAGATCAGCTAGCGGCCTTGGTAGATGAGTTTAATGCAAATAAATGGGGTCAGAAAAAAATTAAATAACTATTTGATTTTGCTGTGATTCTATATCTGGCAATCCGTTGGCGATTAGCAATGATTTTGTGAAAGGGAGCATTAAAAAATGAGTGTTCAATATAAAGCTGCTTTACGAAGCCGTGCATCCAGCGTTGCTGCGCTGGTGTTAGGGCTGTTCACGACGGGGCCGCTTTGGGCAGCGGATTTTGACTGCAACAAAGCCGCTACGGCGATAGAAAAGCAAATTTGTGCCGATGTAACCTTAAGTGAGTTGGATTCAGCACTGGGCGTGGCCTATCGCAATTACCAGCTATGGGAGCTGAATAAGCTGCAAACCCTGGGTACCGCCGATTACCACACCATAGAAGAGTACGAGCAGTGGCAAAAAGGCGTGATAGCCCAGCAAGGGCGCTGGCTAAGAGAAGTGCGCAATGCCTGCACCACCACAGATTGTTTGGTAAAGGCGTACCGGGCACGGATTGCCGAGCTAAACGGCCAGGAGGCACCGCTACCCAGTTTCAGGCACAGCAAAAACCACCAGCCCGCACTGTGCGCCGCCATGCTGGAAGTATTAAACCGCACCCCGCGCGAGCAACTAGGGGCCTGTACCCGGCATGATTTTAGCGGCAGCCCTTTTTCGCCGGTATTAACCGAAGCGAGCGATGAACTGCGGTTGCAGTTTGAACAGCTCAATCCACCCCGTAACCCACCCTTTGAGCAGCGCTGGCCACAAATAGCCGAGCGGTATCAAAGCGGGCACCGCAGGCTGTATGCCGTACCGGCAGATATTGATGGTGATGGGCAGACGGAGTGGTTGTTGGAGGTGCATTCCCCAAGTTACCGCTGTGAAGCAATTCCACCTGGCACTCAAGAGGAGCAATGGAATAGAGAGAATGAAAGCCGGCAGCACTGGTGGAAACTCAGCAATCAGTCGCAACTGGTGCATGCCCGCCAGCATGGCTGGATATCAATGGTAAGGCTGATAAAGGATGGACAGTTGCATTTGGATAGTTTTGGCCAGTTGCTGCGTTATCAGCAGCAGTGGGTGGTCTTGCGGCAGTCTCAAATGTATTACAAGCATAATTCAAATAGTTTGAGAAACAATATTATTTTGTATGAGCTGCCAGAAAAACCCAGAAGCTATGATGGCCGCTGGCGTTTAGTTGAAAGTTGCAGTTATTGGTATAACTACGAGTAATTAAAAATAAGGAATTTATAAAATGACGTTATGGGAACAACTGGTCAATGATGAGGGTGCCGAACCTCAGATTTATCTGGATCATCATGGTATTCCAACCATAGGAGTGGGCTACAACCTAAGGAACGAGGATGTATTGGTGCTGGTGTTGCAGCAATTTGGCTACACTGCCGATTGATCTGTAAGTGCCCGTGCTAAGCATAGCCCGGTGTTTTTATCAGCACCCAGCTTAGCTATTTATCCAGCTTAGCTACTTCACACTCCATGCAATTGCTGATGCCAGTCTTTCAGTGCCTGCAGGCTTTGCAGCAGTTTCTCCTGCAGTTTTTCATCCTGCAAATTGCCGTCGGTATCGAAGTTGTCGTTAAAGGCGCTGGCAAAAAACTCGGGTTTGGTCATTACCTGCAGATCCAGATAAACGCAAATTTGCCGCAGATGGTATTGCGCCCGGGCGGTGCCCATGCCGCCGCCGGCACCAATTAAGGCCGCAGCTTTGCCGCGTAGCAGGTGGTTGTCCGGCTCGCGCGAGGCCCAGTCCAGCGCATTTTTCAGCGCCGGCGCAATCGAATAATTGTATTCGGTGCAGGCCAAAAGCAGCGCATCGGCTGCGGCAAATTCCTGCAATAAGTGCTCGACCGCCGGTGGCTTTTCTGCCAAATCGGCGTTGTACAGCGGTACCTCCAGCAAGTCGGCAATATGGATTTTCATGCCATCAGGCGCATGGGCCTGCGCATAGCGCAGCAGCCCCCGATTGGTGGATTTTGCCCGCAAACTGCCGCTCAGGCCAAGTACCCGTAGTGTCATGCTGTTTCCTTTTACGTTCGAACGTGCCTTTACCAAGCCTAGATGGCGGTTAGGGGTAAAGCAAATACGGCTGGCGTTGTTGCATAAAGGCCTCAAGCCCTGGTTGCCAGCTGGCACGGATTTCCGCTTCCGAGGCACCGGTTTGCAGTTGCAGGCGCAATTGATCGGTGCCAGCCAGCCGGTCCATAAAGCCAGCTGAATTAAACAGTGGCAGGCCTTGTTCGGCAAAACGTTGTTGCCAGCTGAGCAGGTAGCTCAGATCCAGCCCGCCCGCCGGCACCTGGCGTAAGTCCTGGCCATAGACGGTCTTATCCTGCAGTGGGGGCGTTAAAGCCGCGCCTGGGGTGGAGACGGGGGTAAAGGAAAACGCTGCGTTTAGATCATCGGTCAGGCCGAACTTGTCAAACCCCAGCACCTGAAAAGGGAAGGGGGTACCGCGACCAACACTCATTGGGGTGGCTTCAAAAAAGCCCAGCGAGGCATAGAGCGCGATGGACTGATCATTGGGTAAGTTCGGACTGGGGCGAACCGGTAAGGAATAGTGCTGGTCGCGTTGGTACTGCTGCATGGGGATCACGGTCAATTGCAAGGCGTCGGCATTGGGGATCCAGCCTTCACCCTGGATCATCAGGGCCAGCTCGCCCACCGTCATGCCATGCAGCAAGGGGATGGGATGCATGCCTACAAAAGACTGAAACGCCAGCTCCAGTACCGGGCCATCGACATAACGGCCATTCGGGTTGGGCCGATCCAGAATCAGCACTTCGGTGCCCTCAGCAGCGGCAACCTCCATCAGATAATGCATCGAGCTGATGTAGGTGTAATAGCGCACACCGACATCCTGAATATCAAAAATCACCAGATCCAGCGCACGCATCAGCTCCGCCGAGGGCTTGCGGTTGCTGCCATACATTGAGGCTATCGGCAGGCCGGTGCGCTCATCCACACTGTGATCCACCTTGGCACCGGCGTCGTGATCGCCACGAAAGCCATGTTCAGGGGCGAAAATGGTGACGATATTGACCCCTTCCGCCAGCAGCGCATCAACCAGGTGTTGTTCGCCAACCAGGGAGGTTTGATTGACCAATAAGCCAACTTTTTTCCCCTGCAATAATGGCAAATAAAGTCCGCTTTGTTCAGCACCCAGTTGCAAGGGCGCTGCTTCAGCCTGAGCGGGCGGAGTCGTTGGTTGGCAGGCACTAAGCACCCAAAGCAAGCAGGGCAGCAGCAGGCACTGGCGTAGGCGTGGCAAAAGCATGGTATTATTCTCAAAAACAGGAACTTACTATACTTTATAGCATGCCAAAGCCCCAGTGCGAACCCCCCGGCGGGGAATAAGCGCGCTGGGATTTAGGGGGTATGCTGGTGATAAATCCGGGGTAATATGACGAAAACAATTTCAGGGAGTGGGCGATGCGGTGGCGAACCTTATTAGGCAGTGTGATGGCGATGACGGTCTCTTTTAGCAATCAGGCAGAGCCTGTGCCGCTGCGCACCGTATTGGCGCAAAAAATCATGCTGGATTTGCGCTATTACTGCGATGAGCCGATGCCGGCAGGCCATTGCCGGACCCCAATGACCGAACTTCCGCCGGAGCTGGCTGAGCTTATCCGTGGCAGCGAGCTGGGTGGTGTGATTCATTTTGCCGAAAATCTGCAGGACAGCGGCCAAATTAAGCGGTTGAATCAGCAGTTGCAGCAGGCGGCCAGTCGGGGCCGGCATGCACTGCCTTTATTTATTGCGGTGGATCAGGAAGGTGGCCGGGTAGCTCGGCTGCCAAAACATCAGGCGACTACCTTTAGTGGCAATATGGCGATAGGAGCCACCTATGCCCGGCACGGTGTGCGCTATGCCAGTCAGGTAGCGCAGGTGCAGGCGAAAGAGTTGCTGGCGCTTGGCTTTAATCTCAATTTTGCTCCCACCGTTGATGTGAACAACAATCCGGCCAACCCGGTGATCAATGTGCGCGCCTTTGGTGATGAGCCCGCCATGGTGGCAGCGCTTGGCGGCGCTATGGTGGCAGGCATGCAGCAGCAGGGGCTGCTAAGTGCGCTGAAGCATTTCCCCGGTCATGGCGATACCGAAGTCGATAGTCATTTGGGCTTGCCGCAAGTTCGGCATAGCCTGGAGCGGATTCGTGCGGTTGAACTGGCGCCTTTTGCCGAGATTATCCGTCAGCAGCCACCGGCGATGATGATGACGGCCCATATTCAATTTCCGGCGCTGGATAGCAGCACCTTGCCCGGGAAAGATGGCCAGGCTTTGGTGAAACCTGCAACCCTGTCACGGCGCATTTTGACCGGGGTACTGCGCCATGAGCTGGGCTACCAGGGCGTGGTGGTAACGGATGCGCTGGATATGAAAGGCATCAGTGACTACTTCAGCCCGGAGCAGGCTGTGCAACACGCCTTTGCCGCCGGTGCCGATATCGCCTTAATGCCGCTGAAAATTCAAAGCCCGGCTGAGCTGCACCAGCTCGATGCGCTGCTGGATGCACTGGAGCAGCAGGTAGCCGATGGCACCCTGGATGAAACAGAACTGCGGGCGTCTTTTGCCAGGATTCAAGCACTAAAGCAACAGCTACCAACACATCAACCGGATAGCGTAGTACTGGCGCACCCCGAGCACCGGGCGCTGGAGCAAGCACTGGCCCGGGACAGCATCACGCTGCTGCGTAATCGCAATCAGCTGTTGCCTTTGGCGGCGCGCCCGCAGTCGGCAAAGCCGGAGCAACCCTGGTTGTTGCTGATGCCCGATAGCAGCCGCTGTCAGGCCATGCTGGCAGCTTTGCAGCAGCGAAGCCCAGCCATGCCGATGCACTGTGCCAGTCTGCTGAGTGAGGATTGGGCTGCAGTCCTTACGCAGCTGCAGCAAAGCAGCGTGTTGATTAGTGCCTTTGTCACGCCGATGCCAAGCCTGGCCGAACTTGGTGGCCTGGACGATGTGGCGGCGCTTGGTGGTTTGCAGCGCGCCTTTGTCCAGCAACAGCAGCGGTTGCAACAAGCCATGGCAGCCGCCAAAGCACGGTCGATACCCCAGGTGTATATCAGCCTGCGTAGCCCCTACGATGTCGAGCCGTTCGGCCGGGATGCCGATGCGGTACTGGCCAGTTACGACTACCATACCGTACGCTCCCTAGGCACAGGTGCTCACCGTGGGCCTGCCTTTGAGGCTCTGGCCGATGTACTGCTTGGACTTTATCCGGCCCAGGGGACTGTACCGGTGCAATTACCCGGGGTGGCACCATCCGTTGGGGCGCCCCTGCGATGAAACCATGGTGGCAGCGCCATGCCGATGGCATTTTGCAGCAGCTACCGGCCGATCGCTTGCTGGCGCTGGATGTGTTTCGCGGCCTGACCATTACCGCCATGATTTTGGTCAATAACCCCGGCAGCTGGGCTTATATCTATGGGCCTTTGCGTCATGCCGACTGGCACGGCTGGACGGTTACCGATCTGATCTTTCCGTTTTTTATTTTTATTGTCGGTATCTCAATGCAGCTCAGCCTGTGCAAGCACCAGCGCAGCCCCGGCGCGCAACTGCAGGCTGGGGCACTGCGAAGCCTGAAACTGATTGGGCTTGGGTTGTTGCTGGCGTTGTCGTACTACAATCTGCGCGATGCCAACTTTGACTGGGTAGCGCAGCGTTTACTGGCACTGCGTTATCCGGGAGTGCTGCAGCGGATTGGTCTGGTGTATTTTTGCTGTCTGCTACTGCTGCTGTGGTTGCCGTGGCGGGGCCGTTTGCTGGCAGCCTTGGCATTGTGCGGCCTTTACTTGCTGGGCATGTACGGTATTTCCTATCAGGACGATGCCGGCAACAGCTATCGTGGTTTGCTTGAGCACGGTAATAGCTTTGCTGCCTGGCTGGATCATCAGCTATTAGGCCCGAACCATCTGTATTACCGCAGCGCCACTCCTTTTGCCTTTGATCCGGAAGGGATTTGGTCCACCTTGCCTGCCATCAGCAGTTGTCTGGCCGGGGTGCTGACCGCGCAATGGCTGCAGCAACCAGGTGCGCTCAGCGGTAAAATCAAAGCCATGCTGCTGGCAGGGCTGGCCGCCGTGCTGTTGGCCGAGCTGTGGCATGGTTGGCTGCCCATCAACAAACCGCTGTGGACGCCGAGCTACGTACTGCTGAGCACTGGCTATGCCTGGCTGGTGCTGGCGGCCTGTTTGTGGTTGTGTGATGTCAAAGGCTACCGGCGCTGGACCGCCCCCTTTGTGGTCTTTGGCGCCAATGCTATTTTATTTTTTGTCTCAGCCGGGCTGGCCGCCCGATTGCTGTCGATGATCCCGGTCGGTGACACTGTGCTGCAGGTGTGGCTCTATCGGCACTGGTTTCAGCCGTTATTTGGCAACTACAATGGCTCCCTTGCTTTTGCACTGTGTTTTTTGGCCTTGGCTTACCTGGCCATGTATGGCTGTTACCGCAAAGGCTGGATTTGGAAAGTCTAATAAGGTGAGCAAAAAGTGAGCAACGTTTGCATTTTCAGGGACATGACTTAAGCTGTAGGTTAAGTCATTAACAGAATTGAAACCATGCGCTTTATTGCAGGCTTTGCTCTAGCTGGATGGTTGTTGTGTTTGCCAGGTTTCAGCTCGGCCGAGCCGGCGACTGAATCTGGTAAAACCCTGGTGGTGGGCATCTACCACAACCCCCCCAAACTCAGAGCCGCTGAGGATGGCAGCCCTTCCGGCATTCTGGGCGAACTGCTGGCTGAAATAGCCCGGCGTGAGGGCTGGCAGTTGCAAGCGGTATCCTGCGATTGGATCTATTGTCTGCGCTTTTTACAAGAGGGCGAAATCGACCTGTTGCCGGATATGGCGTATACCGAGCAGCGGGCCGAAAGTTTTAGCTTTCATCAGGTGCCTGCCTTGTACAGCTGGTCTCAGTTATACGGGGATGGTGGGGTACTGGTCACCGATATCACCGATCTGGCCAATCAGCGGATTGCGGTGTTAAGTGGCTCAGTACAACAAAGCTATTTACAGCAGCAATTGCAGCAACAAGGCATTGAAGCGGAGCTGGTGCCGACAGAGTCACTGGCTGAAGGCTTTGCCTTGCTGCAGGCTGGGCGAGTCGGACTGGTCGCTGCCAATCATTATTATGGCCAGCAGTTGGCTAGTCGTCATCAACTGCAAGCCAGTCATTGGTTGTTTCAACCCAGTCAGCTGTTTTATGCCAGCCGCTATGATCAGCAGCAGGATGTGTTGCAGCGGATCGATAGTTACCTGCAACGTTGGCAGCAGCAGCCTGACTCGCCCTATTATCAAATTATAGGCCGCTGGGGAGCGACAGAGCTGGAAAGCAGCAGCTTGCAGCGGCATTACCACAATTTGTTGTTGTTTGTTTTAAGCCTGTTGGTGCTGGTGCTGGGCGGTGCACTGGTGTTGCGCTGGCAGGTCAAAGAAAAAACCCGTCACTTGCAAGCCAGTGAAGCACGCTTGAATACCATTTTGGACACCGTCGACGCCTACATCTTCATCAAAGATACCCAACTATGCTATCAGTACGTCAATAAGAAAGTGGCGGAATTTTTCCAGCGCACTCCAGAGGAAGTGTTGGGACACAACGACTTTGCTTTTTTCAATCATGCCACGGCGCAGCAGTTGCAGGCCAATGATCGTGAGATACTGGAGCGTGGTGAGCGCAAGGTACGCGAAGAAGAAAATACCACCAGTGATGGCCGGCTGACCCGGCATTTTTTAAGTGTGAAGATCCCGCTGCGCAAGCCGGATGGAAAGATCTATGCCTTGTGCGGTATTTCGACCGATGTGACTGAGCACCGGCAACAACAGCAGGCCATCCATCAGCTGGCCTTTTACGATGCATTGACCGGCCTGCCCAACCGGCGTCTTCTGCTGGACCGCTTGCAGCAGGCTTTTGCCTTACATCAACGTCAACAGCAACAGGGCGCCTTGATGTTTATCGACCTGGATCATTTTAAAGATTTAAACGATACCTTAGGCCATGCGGTTGGCGACGAGCTATTGGTGGACATTGCCAACCGCTTGCAGCACGGGATCCGCTCCTGCGATACCCTGGCCCGACTTGGTGGGGACGAATTCGTACTGTTGTTGCAGGAGCTGCCGGATGACGAGCAGCGGGCCTGGCAGCGGGTACAGGTGATTGCAGAAAAAGTACTGCAGCTGCTCAATCAACCGGTGCAGCTGCAGCAGCAATCTTATCAGCTCTCAGCCAGCATTGGTGTGGCGATGTTATCCGATGGCGACTCGGTAGATGTTCTGATGCAGCGGGCGGATATGGCGATGTACGATGCCAAAGGTCGGGGTCGCAACCGGGTGCGGTTTTTTAATCAGCAGATGCAGATAGATGTGACCGAGCGCACGGTGTTGACCAACCGTTTGCGCCAGGCCATCGAGAATGGGGAGCTGTACCTGGCCTTTCAGCCCCAGTTTGATCAGCAGCACGGCATCACCGGGGCCGAAGTCTTGTTGCGCTGGCAACACCCAGCGCATGGTCATTACGCACCGGCAGATTTCATTCCGATTGCGGAAGCCACAGGACTAATTCTACCAATAGGTCAGTGGGTATTGCAGCAAAGTTGTCGTTTACTGGCCGATTGGGCGAAAGAGCCGGGCTGTCAGCACTGGCAACTGGCGGTCAATATCAGTCCGCGCCAGCTGCACGATGCCCACTTTGTCGAACAACTGACCGCTATGTTGCAGCAAACCGAAGCACCGGCAGAAAACTTGCTGCTGGAGATCACTGAAAGTCAGCTGCTGGAAGATACCGAGTTAGCGCTGCGCCATATCCATCAACTGGCGGCCATGGGGATCCGTTTTGCCTTGGATGATTTTGGCACCGGCTATTCATCCCTGCAGTACTTAAAAACCTTGCCACTGAAACAACTGAAAATTGATGCCTCTTTTGTACGCGATCTGCTCAAGGACAGCAGCGACGAAGCCATCGTACGCACGATTCTGGCGCTGGGGCAAAGTCTGGAGCTGGAAGTGATTGCTGAAGGCGTAGAAACCGCAGCGCAGTTTAAGGCACTGTATCAAATGGGCTGCCGTCAGTTTCAGGGCTATTACCTGGCAAGGCCGGGTACGCTGGATCAGCTGTACCAACAGCGCCCGGCACACCCCGGCTAGAACCATAGGTCAAACCGATAGAAGCCAACATGCTGCCTTGTCATCCCCCTGCTAGCATCGGGTAAAGAGTCCCCCTGAACAGGTAGGTAAGCAATGCGTGTTGGTTTGATGATTTTGCTCTTTATCCCAGTCTTGATGCTGTCCGGTTGCTCGCCCGAGCCCGAGCCGGAGGCTGAGTCGCCAGCTGCCCGGCTGGTGATTGTTGATGATGACCGTGACTACAGGTTTCATCGTGGTACTGGTGATTATCAGGTACGGTTTAACTACAGCGGTGAACACTGGACCCATGCCGATGTTGCGGCTATCCGGGTCGAGACCAGCCAACCGATTGCTATCTTGCCGCAGCAATACACCTCGCCAGGCAAGATGATGCCCGGTGCTTTCGTGAATGGCGCCAATATTGGCCGGCTCTGGAATGAAATCACCCAGCAGGAAATGGCGCAGCGGCTTGAGGCGCTGGGCTTTTTCGTGCTGACGCCCAGCATTCAGATGTACAGCGAAGATCTGGATGGCTATCAGGGCTTTGAGCACTTTATTGCCGGGGTGCACAAAGGCAATGCCCATGTGCAAACCGTGCTGCTGACCGCCGATGCCCACGATCCCAATGCGCAAAACCCCTTACCCGGTGCCCAGATGCTGGTAACCGGCACCAATCCGCGCAATAAAGCCTGGGAGCAGTTAATCCAAGACTACATTGCGCCTTTTTACCAGCAGGTAGGGCTGGGTAATCAGGGAGCCCGGGTTCGGGGCGGTTTATCGGAGGTGGAAGGCTCTTCCGCGGCCTGGCACCCGCTGATTGAACGGGCAGCCGAATACGGGGCAACGGTCAGCATTATGGAAGTCAGCCGTGCCATTGATATCGTGGAGCAGGTCGGCTCGATGGAAGCCGGCCGGGACTGGGCGGCCCCTTTGTTTGATGCCGTGGCGCTGGCGATGGCCGATTATGCCTGTCAGCAAGGCTTTGACCTGCCGATTTGTAAGGAGCTCACTGATGTTGCAACGTATTAATGCCCATTTTATCAACGGCAGC
>ERZ869909.163-NODE-163-length-101021-cov-6.921907_pt1 | contig 101021 bp, 86 predicted proteins | sample MGYA00520892_ERZ869909 | MGnify/ENA primary metagenome ERZ869909 (study PRJEB32215, sample SAMEA104723947) | bioreactor metagenome | biome: bioreactor; feature: anaerobic bioreactor; material: water | place: China | collected 2015-03-12 ... | reverse complement strand
TTACTCCTCGTCCCACAGCCCTCACCCATCCCAAAAATCTGTGCCTCTGTGGCAAAAATCCCCCCCTCAAGTTCCCATCCACAGCCCAATCGCACCCCCCTACCTCCACCCTACCTCCGCTCCACCACCACCCTCTCCATCACCACAGGGCTCAGCGGCCGGTTGTTCGGTCCGGTCGGCACGCGCGCGATCGTCTCAATCACCGAGAGGGGCTCGCAGTATCCGAACACCGAATGCCGGTCATCCAAGTGGGGAGTGGGGCCTTCCGTGATGAAGAACTGGCTACCGTTGGTGCCTGGTCCAGCATTTGCCATGGAGAGCACGCCGCCCCGGTTGTGGCGCAGCCTCGGATGGAACTCATCAGCGAAGCGATACCCGGGCCCGCCGACTCCTTGGCCAAGCGGGTCGCCTCCCTGGATCATGAAGCCTGGAATGACACGGTGGAAGGTGAGCCCGTCATAGAATGCACCGCGGGTGGGCTCCTGGGTGGCTGGATCCGTGTAGGTCTTGCGTCCTGTGGCTAGCCCAACGAAGTTCGCGACGGTTCGCGGAGTCTCCTCATCTGTGAGCTGACAGGTAATGGTGCCGTAGGACGTCTCGAAGATCGCATAGAGGCTGCCGGTGCCTTGGAAGGGGCAGAGCAGGTCCTCGTCCGTCTCTTGGCCGAGCGGCGGCAGCTCGCGGCAGCCCGGCTCTTCGGCGGGGGCGGCGGCGGGAGCGGGAGCGGCCGCGGGTGAGACGGTCTGCGGTGCGGTCGGGGTTGGCTCGACCGTGGTAGGCCTGCTGCAGGCGGGCGCGAGCAGAAGGAGGGCGACGAGGAGGAGCGGCTTGAACATTGGGTTGTCTCTACTGAAGGGGGGCGCACACGATGACAATCGAATCGATGAGCTCCCCTGCGCCTCCGCGCAAGCCGGTCATCACGTGGCCTGGTGGACAGGCACGATCAAAGGGGCTGCCGCCAGCGCCGCCGATGCGGGGGAGTGTCTGCGTAGGGGTTCCTGTGGTGGGGCCAGAGCGGGAGGCGGGTTGTTGCTGCTGTTGTTGGCGCAGGCGCTCTTGCAGCTCTGCGACGCGCTGCAAGATCTCGTTGCTGCGGTCCAGCTCTTGGGCGGTGCGTCCGTCGAGCGTGCGGCAGTCGTCCGCGGTGCGCGCCCGTTCGGCTCTCAGGGCCCGATCGGAGAGGTCCGCGAACACGATTCGTTCGATGTCCGGGAGGCTGCTTTCCTCGGCAGGAGGACGTGCCTCCACGACAAAGGGATGCGCGGCGATCTCGATGTCGGCACCCATGCGAACGGTCAGGGTCAGCTCGCGCCCTCGGTCCTCTTCGGCGATGGTGCGGGTGTGGCCGAGGTCAACGTCGTAGAGCCCCTCGACCACCGAGACGAAATGCGACTCCGCCCAGACAGGCCGCGTGTCTTGAGGGCGACGACGGATCTCAAAGGTGAGCTCGAACACACCGCTCAGCGGGGCGAGGCGGTCGTCCACCAGCTCGCCTCGGTAGGGCACGACAAATTCGCTGCTGTGCGCGTGCGCAGGCAGCAGGAGGGATAGCGCGGAGGCGAGCAGCAGCGCGCCCCCCGTCCAGGTGGTTCGCATGGCGTTCGTTTCCGTCGTAGGTGGAGCGGTGGGCGTCAGGGGCAGGACGTGCGGATCTCCGCGCGCAGCCGGAGGGTCAAGTTGAAGCGCAAGGCGCCCCCAGGGGGGTTCGCGGTGTTGATCACGGTGTAGATGCCCAGGCCGAACTGCAGGCCTGTGAGGAAGTCTACCCCGTCATTCAGTACTTCTCCGGCCACGGTGTCGCGCGTCGCCGGCGTGAAGCCCGGTGTCCTAGCGAAAGGTATCGCTTGAGCCTGCGTGGCGCCCAGGGGACCAATGAGGATGGTAAAGGGCTCGGCGTCGCGTTGCAGCGTGTTCTGATCAACCTCGACGTCAATCCCCACGAGGCGGATGGCGCAGACACGGTCCAACGCTCCACCAAACGAGGGAAGGTTGCTTCCGATGTCGATATCACGGAAGAAGGCGCTCTCGGGGTTGAGTGGATCGACAGGCACGTCCAGGCGGACGAAGCCAGTCTCTGGGTCAATCGGCAGACCGTCGAAGCCCGTGGTGGGATAGATGGGCTGGATGGGCTGCGGCAGAGTGTACGAGAACTCAGGGTTCAAGAAGCTCTGCTGTAGCTCTGCTGATGGGTTGCCGTAGAGCTCTTCAAGGAAGTCACATCCAGAGAGGCCCAGCGCCAAAACCAACAGCCAGAGTCTCCGGTAGGTGCCGATACGTGCAGTCATTGTCAGCGCTCCCGGTGTGCGCGTGGTGGGGCGTCGCAGGCGCTAGCGACGTGCTCTCGCCTCGTGACTCTCGGCTAGCAGAGGGCTCCCGTGGTGACAAGGGACCTAGGCCGGCCACCGCTAGCCGCCCAGGCCTCGTGCTGCCTCGTCTCTTCAACACCTTCGCGACGCGATTCCGTTCACTCTCATGGCATGCGCCGTGCGTTTTGGCCCAGGAGCCCGTGTGGCTGGGTCACGCTGCACGGTGTGCGTTTGGCTCTTTGGCAGGCCGCGAGGACACCCCGACGTCTCGGTCGTGAAGTCATACGGGATCAGTCGGGCCTCCTGTCTCCTCGTGCTGATCGACAAGGGCAGCCGGCTCGCCCGATGGAGAGCCTACGTCGGCGCGGTCGCAGCGATCCCGGGTCGGAGAGGACGCCCCCACGGTCAGGCGAAGGGCCTGCAGCGCATCTCCTAACCCTACTCGCTGCGCCAATCGCGCCTACCACCGAAGGGCACCTTGCGTTACCCTACCCCTTGAGCGTTCGATGAATGGCCTTCAGAGGATCTTCGATGTTGGACAGTGCCTGGAGCTCCGCGCTCGCCGCTCTGGGTGAGGGTGGAGGGCTGTTGGTGGTCGCCGTGGTGGTCGCGGTGTTCACCGCTTCGCTCGGCTTCTGGATGGGCCGCGTGGTCGGGCGCATGGAGCGGCGCCGACGCGCGGTAGAGGGATCCCGCCGAGCGTTGGCCGGTCGTGTCGCTGAGCAGTGGGCACCCTTCTCGGACGCTTTCCCAGGTGCGCCGCATGAAGCGCGTTTTCTCGGCGATCCCATCGACTACCTTGTTTTCCGGGGTCTGGGCGAGGGTAGCGTCGAGGAGATCGTCTTTGTCGAGGTCAAGAGTGGTAGCGCTCAGCTCTCGGGAGTCCAGCGCGACCTCCGAGCCTGCGTAGAGGAGGGCAGGGTGCGTTGGTTGACCCTCCGTGTCGACGCACCTGCTCGGCGCGTCCCGGCGGCCTAGAGTCGCGCATCGTGGACCTCCGACAGGCCGCGTGCGTCCGTCCAATGGACCACACGCCCAGAGTCGGTCCGGAAACGTCCGCTGAAGCGACCTCGGACCTGGCGCAGGCGGCTGTAGAGAGGCCCGACCTCGGTGTATTCGCGTCGCAGGTAGGACGGAAGGAAAGTGACCTCCAGCCTTTCCTGGTCGTCGCTCAGCTGCCATGGGGCGCTCAACAGGCCGTCCCCGTCGTCGCTATAGGAGGGCAACGTGTAGCGGACTGGCCCCACGCTGTGCAGGGTCTCGCCGAGCCAAACTCCGTTCTCGTTGAAACGATCGTCTCTGCTGATCACGTTGCGGCAGACGTTGAGGGCCAGCGGCTCCCCCTCGTCGCTGCGCCCGACGCCCGTCGTCCAGTGCCAAAAGAGCCGGTGTGGGTAGTAGGCATGGTGTTCGTCGATCAACGCGGTGTCTCGATCCGCCACCATGTGAAAGCGTTGGCCCCCAACTTCGACGACCCCCTCCACTGCGTAGGGAGCCTTGTGGGTGTAGAAGGGACGTCCGTTGTCGAAGGGACTCACCTGCACCAGAGGCGTGGTCGCCCCTCTCCGGCGCAGGGTGAGCTTCAGGCGCATTGGACCGGCGCCATGCCGCGTGTCCAACCAGCCCAGCACGAGATGCTCCCCCAGAGCCTGGCGGTGGTGAATGGCGAGGTCGATACCCTGGCCGTGGGCTTCGCTGACGCCACCCACCAAGTCCTTGGCGATGTCTACCGCGAGTCCGGGGGAGCGGGCCTCATGGGAGGCGATCGTCACACCGTCGGCCTCGCGCGCCACGTAGGCGAAGGCCCGCTTGGCGTACCCGCTGTCGACAATGGCGAACCCTGCGTAGATCTCCGGATGCCATAGACCGATGTGCCACCACCGCTTCAGCCGCAGGTTACGCCAGAGCCGTCCAAGGGGCTCCGGGGCAACACCGGCTAGCGGCAAGAGATCGGGGTGGAGGAAGGCTTCATCATGTCGGCCCCATCGAGGCACACCGCGGTCGAGCGGCGACAGAGACGTTGCATGCATGGTCGCTCACGAGTGGGGGGGCGTGCCCGCGCGGGTCGCTACGGGCTCAGCGCTCCAGGGGGGTAGAGACGTTCCAGCTCCCGTAGCCGTCGCATCTCGCCGAGGTAGAAGGCACGGTGGTCGAAGGGACCTCCTGCGTTCGGGCCGCGGAAGAGGTGACCGACCTGGCCGAAATGGTCTGCTGGCACTTCACCGAGATGCTTGCCCCAGGTCATGGCCGCGGTGGGGACCACGCCGTCGTTCGGACCTCGCTCGGCGCCGATCACCGCGTGAGAGGTCGCAAGGATGGCGTTGACCAGCGCGCCCCCTGTCTCGTCCAGGCAGGTACGCTGGGTGAGCTGGCAGGCGCGTGCCGACCAAGACGCGTAGTGCACGCCCTCCATGTCGGTGTAGCGCGGGTTGAAGGTCTGTTCCATGAACTCGACGTTGAAATTCTGTACGGAGAGGAAGTCCGCGATGCGGACACCGATCCCGAGGTGAGGCGTCGCCAGTGTGGTAACGGACGCAATCCGCCCCGCTAGCGCGGGGTCATGCGCCAAGATCCGTGCGTCCATACCCCCTTGGCTGTGCCCGAAGAGGTGTAGCTTGCGTGCGCCGGTCTCTCTCAGCAGCTCTAGCAGCTGGGGCCGCAGGTCGACTGCCCGGTCTTCGCTTGTGGCCACGGGGTTGGAGACAGGCGTGGCAACCACGTATCCCTTGTCCCGCAGGAGGTCACGGATGCCCCAGAAGTAGTCGACGACGCCGAAGTAGCTGTCCACGCCAGCGTAGCCGTGTAGCAGCACGACCGGGAAACGTGTGGCCTCCCGATCGCAAGCGCTGAGGCAGGTGGCTCGAATGTTGTAGCCTGGGGCTCGGAGCAGGCTGTCACGCTCCAGCACAAGCGCGTGCTCGCCTGAGCGCGCTGCCTCGAACGTGATGCGCAGTCTTCCGTCGCTCTCGCGAGCGAAGGAGCTCTGTGCGAGGGCAGGTGGGACCAGGTCTCCAGGTCCGCGCGTGAGGTAGCGCGCATCGAACACGAAGAGGCGGGTGTCGGGTGGGACACCCTCGACGTCGACTTGCCATCGCTGACCGCGCGCTGCGACCAGGGGGTGAATCATGCGTGCGCAGGACACGAAAGTGGCAGCTTGGAATCCCGTGAAGAGTCCAATCTCTTCGCCCAGCCAGCTTGGGGCGGGACCCGGAGGACAGCGGGTGGGGGGGGGAGGCGCAACATCGTCGGTGCTCCCATCGCCTCGCGCGTCCTCGGGGGGGGCGGCATCGGAGCGGTCTGCGTCCCCCTCCTCCGCGTCGCCGTCGCTCTCTGCGCTGTCTTCGTCGTGACGAACGTCTTGACGAACGTCGTGAATCTCCGACGTGTCGTGCTCGACTTCGGGCGCCTCGACGTGGTCGTTGTGGGGCACGTCCGCAGGTATGGGGTCGCCGTCGCTGACGTCCAAGGCCCCATCGTCGCTGGCCAAGCTGCTGCCGCGCGATGCTTCACACCCGCCCAGCAGCAGCGTGCCCAGGATCAACAAGAAGAGCATGACCCATCGAAGCGTCGCAGGAGTGTGTTGCGTCACGTCCTCGCCTCCGGAATCGGTGCAGGGCGGGCGCTGGGTCACGCGCGGCCTCCCACTGCATGCACGAGCGGGTGCAGGGTCATGCGTCGCCTCCCGGCACCATGAAGAAGGCTCCGGGCGCGAGGCCGAGCCGCCGGATGGACTCATCCCAAAGGCGGTCAGCAGGCGTTTCAAAGAGCAGATCAGGGCGGAAGTCCAGCGGCAGCCACGCTCCCTCCTTGAGTTCTGCCTCGAGCTGCCCTGGGCCCCATCCGGCATAACCGAGAAGGAACTTGAAGGGTCGGTCTTCGCGCGGAGAGAGGAAGGTCTTGAGAAGGTCGACGGTGATGCCCAGCTTCACGCCTCGGGTGACCTCAATCACGGAGCCGTCGTCGTGGAAGCGCTCTTCGTCACGAAAGAGAATCCAACCGCGCTCCGGGGAAACTGGGCCACCAGCGTAGATGCTGGCGTCGCGTTCTGGCGTAGGGGTGTAGGGCACGTCCAGCTCGCGCGCGACCTCCTCAAAAAGGAAGGGCGTCTTGCGGTTCAGCACGAAGCCCAACGCGCCGCTCTCGCTGGATTCGGTCAAGAGCACGACCGTCCGGTGGAAACCGTCGTCGGAGAGAGCAGGGGAGGCAACGAGTAGGCAGGGGGCCAACGAGTCGTTCATGGTCCACCTCGATGGTTCATCGCGGCGACAACGCCGAGCCATCGGCTTGGCGTCAGCACCTCCTCTATGGGTACCTGGATGTTCGTTGTCTGGCAATGTCTGGGCTCTCGATTCGACCAGACGCATCAAGGTGCGGTGCACTGTCCGCTGCGACACCTGCCACTTGGGCACTCGCTGTCGCTGTAGCAGCGTCCTCCGGCGGTGGTGCATTGCCCGCTCCGGCAGCGCCCCCCGCCGCACTCGCTGTCGCTGTAGCACTGTCCTCCAGCGGTGGTGCACTGCCCGCTCCGGCAGCGCCCCCCGCCGCACTCGCTGTCGCTGTAGCAGCGTCCTCCGGCGGTGGTGCACTGTCCGCTGCGGCAACGCCCCCCGCCGCACTCGCTGTCGCTGTAGCACTGTCCTCCAGCGGTGGTGCACTGTCCGCTTCGGCAGCGGCCGCCAGGGCACTCGCTGTCACTGTAGCACTGTCCTCCAGCGGTGGTGCACTGTCCGCTCCGGCAGCGCCCCCCGCCGCACTCGCTGTCGCTGTAGCAGCGGGCCTGCGCGACACGCTCACCGGGGGCCACCGCGTGGGCTTCGTCGGTGTTCTCACCCGCGGGGCCGCCTGGGACTGGGTGCGGCCAGGGCGATGGGGAGAGGGGCGATGGGCTCAAGGCAACGCTGAACGTCAGGACCAAGAGCCCGAGCGCTGCGGAGCCTGCCCTGCGAAGGTGCGGGGCCAGAGGCCAGCCATGGCGGCTGCTTTGCGCTCTAGCCTTCATCTTTGCGCTCTAGTCTTCATCGCGAAGGCCTCCCAACGCGCGTTGTTGCTCAAGCCAATGTGCGACGCGTTCTACCGCCCAGTCCGGGGCATCGATGGAGAGGTCGTGCCCAGCGTCCGGGTGCTGGTGGTGTGGGGCTCGGAAGCGTGAGGAGAGTCGATCCGAGGCGATGGGGCGCGCGAGCACGTCCTGTGCTCCGCTGAGGAAGAGGAGCGGACAGTAGAGCCTGGCAGGAGCGCGGAACGAGGCAGCGGCCACGAGCTGCTGCAGGAGAACGCGTCGCCTCATGGGCCGTTCCGTTGCGTAGACCGCCCATCTGGCGGCGATCTCGGCGTGACGCTCGCGACGCGCGGAGGTCAGGGCTAGCAGCCCACGTTCGCGGAGGATGGGGTCCCTGACGCGCACGAGGCTCGTCATCCCCGCGACGACGCGAGGATGCATCCGCTCCCATGGCCGGGCGACGTCCGCGGCCGAGGTGTTGAGCAGGACGGCCCCCTGGAAGTCTTCGGGATAAGCCGCGGCCCACTCCAGAGCCACCATGCCGCCGAGTGAGATACCCAGCACGAAGGGGGGACGCTGATCCGGCCCGCGCGCCCAGAGCCAGCGCGAGCGCACATCCTCGACGATTCCCCGGATGGTGGTTGGGCTCGGGCGCCGATGCTCGAGCCCTGTCCCTGGGAGGTCCAGGCACGTGACCTTCGCGTCCGCGATACCGGCCCGGAGGCGCTGGGGGAAATCGTTCCAGTGGCGCGACTCTCTCGCCAGCCCCCGGAGCAGTAGCCAGTGTGTGCTCATCTCGCCTGTCCTGCGTGCGGCGCAACAGGGGCGCCCTCCTCCGAGGAAGGTAGCGCGCTCCGCGTCACCCTGCCAGGGGGAGCAGCGCTTCAGTTCGTCCGTGGGCGCCGCGCAAAGGTGAACTCCCCATCGGCTACGCCAACCAGAATCGTGTCACCCTCGACGAAGTGCCCCTGTAGCAGGTGCTTGGCCAGCGGGTTCTGCAGGTAACGCGTAATCGCCCGCTTGAGGGGGCGAGCGCCGTAGACGGGGTCGTACCCCCTGTTGGCCAGGAGGACCTTTGCCGTCTCGTCAAGCTCGATCTGGAGCCGCCGGTCCGCGAGGCGTTTCCGCAAGTCAGCGAGCTGAATGTCCACGATCTCCGTCATGTGTTCGCGACGAAGCGGGTGGAAGATGATGGTGTCGTCGATGCGGTTGAGGAGCTCGGGCCGCAGGGCATGTCGCAGCTCGTCCAGGACCGCGGCCCGCATGGCGTCTTCCTGGTCGGCCAGCTCTTGAATGCGCTGGCTGCCGATGTTGGATGTCATGAGGATGACCGTGTTCTTGAAGTCCACTGTCCGCCCCTTGCCGTCGGTCAAGCGCCCGTCATCGAGCACCTGCAGGAGAATGTTGGAGACATCAGGGTGGGCCTTCTCCATCTCATCCAGCAGGATCACGGAGTAGGGTCGACGCCGCACCTGCTCGGTCAGGAAACCGCCCTCGTCGTGTCCAACGTAGCCGGGGGGCGCGCCGATCAAGCGCGCAACGGAGTGCTTCTCCATGTACTCGGACATGTCGACGCGGATCAGATTCTGCTCGTCGTCGAAGAGCTGCGCAGCCAGCGCTCGTGCCAGCTCCGTTTTGCCTACACCCGTCGGCCCCAGAAACAAGAAGCTCGCCAGCGGCTTCTTCGGATCCTGCAGCCCGGAGCGGCTCCGCCGAATGGCGTCCGCTACCGCAACCACCGCCTCGTCCTGGCCAACGACGCGCGCATGAAGACGCTCCTCCATACGGAGCAGCTTATCCTGCTCCGACTCCACCATCTTGGACACCGGGATACCGGTCCACTTCGCCACGAGCGCTGCGATGTCCTCCTCGCGTACCTCGTCCCGCAGGAAGGACGTGTCGCCGGTGGCCTCCTTCAGGCGCGCCTGGATGTCGACGAGCTCCCGCTCCAGCGCTGGGATCTCACCGTACTGGACCCGTGCCGCCGTGTCGTAGTCGCCCGCTCTCGTTGCACGATCTTGCTCCAGCCGCTTCTCCTCCAAGGTGGCCTGCAGCTGGCGAACGAGGCTGATGGTCTCCTTCTCGGCTTGCCAAGTAGAGCGCATGCCGCGGATGTGTTCCTCGATGTCCGCGATCTCTTGCTCGACCCGCGTCAGACGCTCGCTGCTCGCAGCGTCCTTCTCCTTGCGGAGAGCCTCACGCTCGATCTGCAGGGCTGTGCGCCTGCGCTCCGCTTGGTCGATGGGCTCCGGTACGCTTTCTGCCTGCATGCGGAGCCGTGCCGTCGCCTCATCGACGAGATCGATGGCCTTGTCCGGGAGAAACCTGTCCGTGATGTAGCGGTGTGAGAGGGTGGCAGCGGCCACCAGCGCTGCGTCAGCGATTCGGATGCCGTGGTGCACCTGGTAGCGCTCCTTGAGGCCACGAAGGATGGTGATCGTGTCTTCGACGGAGGGCTCCGAGACGAGCACGGGTTGGAAACGTCGCTCCAGAGCCGCGTCCTTCTCGATGTACTTGCGATACTCCTTGAGCGTGGTGGCGCCAATGCAGCGCAGCTCGCCGCGCGCCAGCGCTGGCTTCAGCATGTTGGACGCGTCCATGGCGCCGTCACCCGCGCCTGCTCCTACCAGCGTGTGCAACTCATCAATGAAGAGGATGATCCGGCCATCGGCCTCTTCGATCTCCTTCAACACAGCCTTGAGGCGATCCTCAAACTCCCCTCGGTACTTCGCTCCGGCGATCAGCGCCCCCAAGTCCAGCGAGCAAACCCGCATGTCGCGCATGCTCTCCGGTACATCACCTGCCGATATGCGCAGCGCGATCCCCTCCGCAATCGCCGTCTTCCCGACGCCTGGTTCGCCGATCAGCACCGGGTTGTTCTTCGTCTTGCGCGCCAACACCTGGAGCGCACGCCGAATCTCGTCGTCGCGTCCGATGATCGGGTCGAGCTTGTCGCGGGCGGCGAGGTCGGTCAGGTCTCGGGTGTACTGCCCCAGAGCGTCGTAGCGTCCCTCAGGGTTCTCGTCGGTCACGCGGGCGCTACCTCGCACCTTCTGTAGCGCAGTGAGAAGTTGATCGCGCTGGATCCCTGCGGCCATGAGGACGCGCTGAGCTTCACCCTCTTGTCCCAAAAGCGCCAGCAAGAGATGTTCTGTGGAGACGTAGTCATCGCGGAAGGTGTCTGCTTCTTTGCGCGCCTGCTGCAGTGCCCGCTGAATGTCTGAGGAGAATCCAGCGTCAGCCCCGCCCTGGACGCGCGGCAGCTTGCTCAGCGCCCGACGTAGCTCTTCTCCGAGCGTGTCGAGCGCCCCCAGCTGGCGGACCATCTTGGCGACGACCCCGTCCCCTTCCTGCAGCAGGGCAGTCAGGAGGTGCGTCCCTCGCACCTCAGGATGTTGCGCCTTCGTCGCTAGTTCCTGCGACGCCATCAGCGCCTCTCTCGCCTTCATCGTGAGCTTATCCAATCGCATGCTGCTCTCCTCCCGCTGGACACGGCGGCCTCAAGCGCACCGTGTACCTCCCTGGTTGTCTGAAGGCGCAAGCTAGGCACAGGCCTAGGGCTGTCAAAGCGGCGTCCCCCCTCTCAGCATCCGCCTTGACCGCCGCGTGACCCCTGACACACCCACCTCAACAGGTGCATCGGGCGGGAGTTACCCGAGCAGGCACGGCAACCTTTGACAGACGACAGCCCCCGTCCTAGCTCTCGCGAGGCCGCGCGATGCGCGCCAACCCAACGGAGCCGCGCGCATGCCCCGCTCCGGCTTTTTCCGCACGACGGTGTACCATGGTTGACTCGCAAGCTCTCAAGCCAGGAATGAAGGTCCGAAAGCGTTCTCCCGATGAGGAGGACGCAGCGTCGCTGGAATCGGTGGGCGTGGACGCTGCAGAGCCCACTCAGGAGGGTGCCTCAGGTGCCATCGCGAGCCCGCGGGGCGCAGAGGGACAGCAGGCGCGACCCCGTGTCCACGAGGGGACCACGGCTTCACAGTGGTCGACACCCGCGCCTCGCGGCTCCCATGCGCGGGCGGGGATGCCCTCCGTCGATGACTTCGCCGCACTCTTGGGCGATGCACCCATGGAGCTCCGTCGGGTGCAGGTGGGGGAGGAAGTCACAGCGCCCGTCGTGGGCTTGACCCCTCAAGGAGCCTTTGTGGATCTGGGTGGCAAGACCGAGGGGTTCATCGAGGCGCACGAGCTGCAGCGGGATGGCGAATGGACCGTGGCCATCGGTGACACGGTGCGCGCTTGGGTCGTAAAGACACGCGGTGGCGTCGTGCAGCTCTCGCACTCGCTGGATCGCGATGGTGGAGCCGGCTATGACGTGCTCGAGGCAGCGCACGCGGAGGGTATGCCAGTCGAAGGTCGTGTGCTGGAGGTCAACAAGGGGGGCTATGTGGTAGAGGTCGCTGGGGTACGCGCCTTCTGCCCCTTCTCGCAGATCGACCTGGGCACCACGGAGGATCCTCAGGTTCATGTGGGCGCCCTCTATCCCTTCTCGATCGAGCGGGTCGAGGGGAGCGGCAGGGATGTGTTGGTGTCGCGCGCGGCGTGGTTGCGGCGCGAGCGTGAGCGTTCCGTCGCTGCGTTGATGGAACGCCTGCAGGAGGGGGACAGCGTCGAGGGCGTTGTCACTCGCCTGGCGTCGTTTGGGGCCTTTGTCGAGTTGGCTCCAGGTGTCGAGGGTCTGGCCCACGTCTCGGAGCTAGGGCACACGCGTGTGGAGGACCCCGCAGCAGTGTTGCGCGTAGGGGAGCGCGTGCGGGTGAAGGTCCTGCGTCTTGAGCCAGGCGAGCGAGCGGATCGACCGCGAATCAGTCTTTCGCTGCGTGCGCTACAGGAAGACCCCTGGGATGCATGGCTGGCCACGGTAGCCGTTGGGGGGACGGTCCGCGGTGAAGTCGTCCGTCTGGAGAGCTTCGGCGCCTTCGTGGAGTTGGCGCCAGGCGTCGAGGGCCTGGTGCACATCTCGGAGCTGGCACAGGGCCGCCGGATTCGGCACCCGAAGGAGGCGGTTGAGGTAGGGCAGCACGTCGAGCTTCAGATTCAGGAGCTCGACCCACTCCGCCGGCGGGTGGGCCTGTCGCTCCGGGCCATGATGGAGGACTCGTGGGGTCAGGCGGCTGCGATCCTTCGACCAGGCCAAATCGTCCAGGGTGAGGTCTCCAGCGTGCAGCCCTTCGGTGTGTTCGTGGACTTGCCTCAGGGCATCACCGCGCTCCTTCCCGCTTCAGAGGTGGGAGAGGACAGCGCTCGCAGACCTCTGCAGCGCCGTTTCCCCGTGGGAAGCGTTGTGGAGGCTAGGGTGTTGTCCGTCGAGGCAGCGCGTCGACGCTTGACCCTCACGTGTCGCCCGGAGAGCGAGAGCGACGCGGACACGCAGGGGTGGCGCGAGAGCACACCAGAGGCAGGCATGGGCACGCTGGGCGACCTCCTCCGAGCGTCGCGGAAAGGCGGATAGGGAGGGCAGCGATGGGGGACGAAGAGCGCAAGGGGCGCGGACGCCGGGCGCACGGCAGCGGCGACCACAGTCTCCCGGAGGAGCCGTCGCAGGGATACCTGGTGCCCGCCGCGGCGACCGAAGGGTTGGTGCCGAGCGATCCCCTCAAGATGTATCTGGCGCAGCTCCGCCACCTCCCGCCGCTGAGCCCCGAAGAGCAGCAGTCGTTGGCCGAGCGCTACCACGCCTCGGAGGACGTCGATTCAGCGCGTCGGCTGGTCATGAGCAACCTGCGCCTCGTGGTCAAGATCGCCCGCGAGTATCACCGGCGCCACATGTCCCTCATGGAGCTCATCCAAGAAGGCAATGTAGGCCTGTCTGAGGCCATCAAGCGTTACGACCCCTACCGCGGGGTCAAGTTCACGTCCTACGCCCAGTATTGGATTCGGGCGATGATCCTGAACTACCTCATGAACGTCATGCAGTTGGTACGCGTGGGCAGCACGCGCTCAGGGCGTCGCCTCTTCTACAACCTCCAGAAGGCGCGGCGCCAGCTCATGGAGGAAGGTACCGAGCAACCAACGGCTGAGCAGATCGCCGAGAGACTCGGGGTGACGGAGAGCGAGGTCATCGACGTCGCCCGCATCCTGGATGCCCCGGCCATCAGCCTCGAACAGACCCTCCCCGGGCAGGACAGCGCGACGTACGGATCCATGCTAGCGGACACCAACGCGCCCAGCATCGATGACGAGGCTGCTGCGCAGGATCTGCGTGAGCGGGTCCAGGCCGCGCTCGCCGCCTTCCATGCCACCCTGCGCGACGAGCGCGAGCGGGCTATCTGGGAGGAGCGCGTCGTGGCAGAGGACGCCATTAGCCTCCAGGAGCTCGGCGAGCGCTTCGACGTCAGCCGTGAGCGCATCCGGCAAGTGGAGAAGGCGCTCAAGGACCGCTTTCGCCTCTTCTGGTTGGAGCGCGTCGGGGAGGAGGAGACGGCTTTGCTCTTCGAGGAGTCCTGACGCCTACGTTTACGCAGGATGGCTTCAGGAAAAACGCGAACGCTACCCCCTCGAGTGCCCAGGGGGTAGCGCCAGCCTCACGTGGTCAATGTGCATCGGCCATGGTAGACACATGTCACCCAAGTTGGCCACCCCTAATCTGCACTTCTGCCGCCTAAGGTGTCTCGCGAGAGACAGCACATGGGGCGTCGCTGACCGCGAGGGGACACCCCAGCCCTGCGTCAAGCGTGACTCCAACAAGCGCTCCGCGGGCGTCGGACATGTCTTCCCGGCAGGGAGGAGGTCTCGAGGCAGGTTTCGATAACCGTTCTGCGAAGCGCGCCCTGGCTTGGACGGAGGGGCAGTCCGCCCGCGGCTGCTGTGTCTACCTCCTCTGCCCTCGATGCGGTCCGGATGGGAGGAGACGACAGAGGCACGGAGACCCTACCCCTGACCAGGAAGGACATCTCTGCCCTCTATACGGGCCGGATGGGAGGAGACGAACACAGCGGACACGCTGCACCCTTCAGCGTCGCAGGCGCTGCTCTGCCTCCTGCTCCAGAAGCGCCCGCTCGACCTCGTCCAGCAGCAGGCTGAGCTCGCGGCTGCGAGGCCCACGCTCATGAGCACGTCGGAGGGTATCGCGAGCATGTCGAAGATCCCCCTCGAGGAGGTACGCCCGTGCACGCAGCACAGAGAAGTCGCGTGCCTCACCTCCCCTCAGGCGCCGCGTGCGCTGCACACGGTCCAGAATGCCGCGCAGGTCATGCGCCAGGTCTCGGCGCGAGTCCGCACTGAGCTCCTCTTCCGCCGCGGAGTCGAGGCGAAGGCGAACGTAGCGCAGGACGACACGAGGCACCGTATGGTGGTGGTTGTACATCTCTTCGATCTGGGCGCGGACGCGATCTGTGTTGCCAGCCCCCTCTTCGAGATCGAGCAAGGTGAGCTGAAGATCGAGGTTGTCAGGCCAACGAGTGGCGAGCGTGCGCGCGTCCTCAAGCACCAACTCCGATCCCCCAGATCGCACATGGGCCTGGAAGAGGCTGAGGTGGCCCGGCAAGAACGCGGGGTAGCGCTCGGTCATCTCTTGACTGGCGAGCAGGATAAGGCTGGTCTGCCGCTCCCTAGCCAAGGTCCGCATGGCAGCATTCCACAAGCCCTCGTGCTCTCCGCCAACACAGTCCACGAGGCCTGGCGTGGACCGAAAGAGCCGAAACACCTCGTCCCACGAGGGTTCCCCCTCGTCGAGCAGGGTACGGAGACGCAGCCCTCTGCAAAGTCGCGTCGCGTCCTGTTGTGTATAGCCAATCCAGGCCTGAAGGTGCCCTGTGCCGCTCAGCGCGGGCGCGTAGCGTTCCAGATAGGCGACGAAAGGTTCCGCTGCCGGCGCATTGCCCTGACCCAGGTAAAAGAAGGCCACGTTCTGGATGAGCCAGGGGTGGGCGGGGGTGGCCGCTGCGTGACGCAACATGGCGGCCCGCACGGCATCCCGATCGGGCGCGCTACCCGTGACCTCCTCGAAGAGAGGGGAGAAGCCCGCGCGTGTATGCAGGGAGAGGCTGCGCGATGCGCCAATTGCCCAGACCACGCCGAGCACTGAGAGCATGAGCACAAAGCCCACAGCAAGCGCCTTGGGCCCCGCCCACTTGGCCGGGGCGTCCGTAGTGCGCCTCCCCGACGACGCGGTCGGTACCAACGCCCCCAGCAGGAGCGCCACCAGGAGGGCATAGGGAAGTGCGTTGAGCGTCATCCCCGAAGCACCTTCTAGGCTCACGAAGAGGAAGAAGGAACAGAGGAAGAGAACCCGCTTCGTCGAGAGACGTCGGTTGTTAACGAGCCCGAGGATCGGGGCCGCCAGGACACCCAGGGTTCCCAACCCGACGATCCAGCCATGATACACGAGGTGCTCAAGGAGGGGAGCTTCCACGTGGGTGTAGTAGGACTGACCCGACGTCAGGGCCGGGACGATGTGGGGAAACGACGCCGGCCCATACCCAACCAGCGGTCGCTCGAGCGAGAGGGACAACGCGTCGCGCCAGAGGCGGGTCTTGTCGAAGAACTCGGGTCGGTTGAGGAGCTGCTCAAGCCACCCCTTGTCACCGTAGCCGTAGAGGAGTCCCGCGATGGTCACCACGAGGGCCGCGGGAAGCGCAACGCCCGCGATCCGCGACACACGCTCGGGTGCGAAGCGATCAAGAAGCACCAGCCCGCCGAACACCGCCACGGTCACCAGCAGCGGCGCGAACACCGCGCGCGTGTCGAGCGCGAAACTCAGCAGCAAGCAGGTGGCTACAAGGACCGCGCCGATCGCTCCTCCCGCCTGCCAGTCCTGCGACCACGCGTACGTCAGCAGGAGCATGCTCGTCGCCCCGTAGAAGGTCGCCGCTTGGTTGCGGTTGGTGAACACGCTCGACAGGGGGTTGATGACGTCAAGGTCAGGTGGGGTGTACACAAACAAGATCTTGGTTGCCCCAAAGACGTACTGCGAAAACGCGATCAGCAGCGTCAAAGCCCCCAGCCCCACGATCGTCAGCACGAGGGCGCGCCGGGGCTGGCTCGACGAGAAGCGCACGCTCCCCACCTGCACTGCCATGGCCAGCGCCGCCAGCCGCAGTGCGTAGTAGGGTGCGTGTCCCGGAGCGAAGCTCCCAGTTGCCTCGACGCCCGGCCACAACGCGCAAGCTTCCCGCAACCAATCGTTCGCGAGGAAGCCAAAGAGGGGCCACGAGCGGACCCATGTCCACAGCGCGAGCACCAGCAGCGCGACGGCCGGCCACCGCACAACGAAGGGTCGTCGCCAGGGTTGCTCCAGGAGGAGCGCGATGGTCCCGAGCAGCAGGACAGCCACCGCGGTCGCCGTAGCAACGCCAGGACGCATACCGCCGAATGCCAGCAGTCCCAACGCAACCGCTGCGAGCAGGGCTGCATCCACGAAGCGCTGCACCCAGGGCAGTACACCCTCCTTCGTTCGCCTCGAGCGGGTCGCCATCATGTCCCGGATTGGAGCAGCCGTCGGACCAGCGCGCTAGCGTCACGCCCGGGATAGCGTCCGTCGAGCGCAGGCATCAGCACTGCCATCACCTGGCTCATCCCTTGGATACCGGTAGCTCCCTGCTCGGCGATGATCGCTTGGGCCAGCGCCAAAACCTCCGCCTCTGTGAGCGGAGCGGGCAAGTACTCCTGCAGAACGGCCAGCTCCGCCTCTTCCTGCAGGGCCAAGTCCTCCCTGCCCGCGGCACGATAGGTCTCCATGCTCTCCAGGCGTGTCTTCGACTGCCGTCGCACCACGTCGAGCACATCGGCCTCCGTCGCGTCGGCATGATCGATTCGCAGAGCCTTGGCCTCCGCGATCAGCATGCGTAGCGTGCTCACCCGCACCGCATCGCGTGCCTTCATGGCGGCCTTGAGATCAACCGCCCATCGTGTCTCTAGACTCATGTCAGCGCTCTCCTTGCGACGACCTTCACGACCGAGTCGGCGAAGGCCCATCCAAGCTCCGAAACTCGGGACCCAGAGTCTAGCCACAGTTGCGTGTCAGTTCTAGTCCCTTGTAGGCTAGTCCCTTGTGGGAAGCGCCAGCGACCCACCTCCAGCCTCCAGCGACCCACCCAGCGATCCCCGCATGAGATGCCCGCGATGCTTTGCACGGTCTCGCCCTTCGGACGTTAGCTGTGACGAGTGCGGAGCGGGTCTGTGGCGTCCGCCCCTGCCCGGGCCAGAGCACATGGCCTGGCTCGCGCAGCGCCTGCAAGACGACACCGAGGAGCTGGGCACGCCGAGGGCGGCTGCCCGCTGCCCTGTCTGCCAGGAGCGTGCTGAACGGGAGACCGGCGACGGGTGCCCGGTGTGCGCCGACGCGCTCGACGGTGCCTAGGCCTCGGCTCTCGACGAATCGAGGGCCATGCGAGGAACGCTACCCGCGGGACGCCCCTTGACCTCTCACGCCCTTAGGGCCAGAACGTGCGGGTGGTTCCATCCATCCCGAGGAGAATACGCCATGGACTTTGTGATCCGAGACACGCTCCCCTTTCCTCGCGCCGAGGTGTTCGGCGTCCACCGTGATCGCCTCCCCGAGGTGGCCGATTTCCTCCCCAACGTGGAGTCCATCGAGGTCACGCAGCGCGAGGAGGAGGGTGCGGTCGTGAGACTGGTCAATCTGTGGAAGGCTGCGGAGACCGAGGTGCCGACCGTGGCGCGGCCTTTCATCAAGCCCGAGATGCTCCGGTGGATCGATCGGGCCGTCTGGAATCAGGACCGCTGGCGGTGCCAGTGGGAGATTGAGCTGGGCTTTCTACCCGAGGCCATCACCGCACGAGGATACAACGACTTCGTGGAGCAAAACGGTCAGACGACCATCACGATCAATGGCGAGATTACGATCCGCGCGGAGAAGATTCCCGGTGTCCCTCGCCTCTTGGCCGGCAAGCTCTCGTCGGCCATTGAAGCCTTCGTCGTGAAGATGATCGAGCCCAACCTCCGCCAGACCAACGCTGCAGTCCGTCGTCTCATGGAGCAAGACGCACGCTGAACCGATTGGGGGCACCTAGGAGGCACCGGGTCGACCCTTGGGACGGGACCCCTGCCCCGCCCGGCGCTTGACGCAGCGGAGGGCGCGGTGGGTCCGGTCGGGCCTAGCAGAGCCGAGGGCGATTGCCATGCTCGGCTCTCGACGCAGTGCAGAGCGCAGCCCCATCTGCAATCCACGCGATGGGAAGCGACAGCCCTGTTCCGCTGCTGGCTGCGCAGGCAGGGGCCAGGGGTGGCCCAGGTGGACCCAGCCGGCAGCAGCCGGGACAACGAGCGCGCAGGCGGTTGCCCGTCTCACATCTCTGGTGCAGGCACAGGATCCGACTTGGGGTAGTTGGGATCACGCGCCAGCTTGCCACCGTAGAACCAGAAGGCCAATCCAATGCCAAGTACGATCACGGCCCCGACATGGCCGGGTGTCAGCCCAGGCTCGACGAGCTGTTGGAAATAGCGCGTGTCCGCCCCGCCGATGTCCGTAGCTCGCAAGGTGTCGAGGAAGAAGCGGTAGGGAGCGTAGCTAATGCACATCACGGCGCAGTACCAGCCGGGACGGAGGTCCTGACGTTTGCGTGCGTAGAACCAGTACAACGCGAAAATGGCGACTGCCCAGAAAACCTCCAGGAGGCCGAGGTCGAAGCGTGGTGTGAACCCTGGCGCGCCGAACTCGCTGACCGCGGGGACGCTGGAACGCCAACCATCGGGAAAGTTCACGGCAAGGAAGCTCTCGCTGGCTTTGCCCACGTGGTCGTGCGCGGAGAAGCAGCCGAGGCGGCCGAAGATCCAGCCCAAGCCGAAGCCGAAAGCCAGGGAGTCCATGTAGCGCATGGCGGGGCGCCCCTTACCCCCGGTGAGCTCGAGGACCTTCGGGATCAACACGATCCGCTCGAAACGGAAGAAGAGCGCAAGCGCGATGGCGGCTCCGAGGAAGCCGCCGAACGAGGAGATGCCGTTCCAGATGCGTACAACCTCGAGCCAGTCTCCGTCGTCACAGCGACCTCGCGGTCCGCACGTTGCGTCCAGCGGACACAAGCCGTCCGGGCACGGGGTCCCGAACACGCGTTCCGGGAAGTAGGCGAAGAGGCTCACCTGGTGCGCCATGATGAAGGCAATGATGACCACGAAGATGGCGAGGTCTGCGATCACGATGGGCTTGAGGCCCCGCTCCTCGGCGTGCTTGCGGGCCTGCCATGCGCCGAAGAGCACGCCCATGCCCACAAGGATGCCAAAGAGGTGCAGCTCCAGCGGACCGACCGGGATCGGCTGGTGCGTCCAACTCCAATAGGGGATCATCAATGCCTCATCGAGATGGGTCAGCGGCCGCCAGCTGGGTGCCATGCGGTCTTGGTTTCGAGGAGCTCAACACCGCGCCAGGGGTTGGAAAGTCCCGACACGGCCGACTCCAAGGTCTCCGCGAGCGGCCACGTAGCCACCCGCGCGACGCTGTCGGCAGCGAGGCGCTGGAGCGTCGCTCTCGTAGCAGGATCTCGGTCCTCAAACACCACGAACGCGTTGATGTCTCGGTGCCCGCCTACGGGATCCCGCAGCTCATCGTGCAGCCCGGTGAGCACGTTCCACGCGCCCCCAGGGAGATCGCTGGTCGCGAGAACCTCAGCAAACTCCAGGGCCGCCTCCCCTGCCGAGGGGGGCGCCACAACCAGCCCGGTGTTGCCCCCGCTCAGCACGGCGCCTGTCGCTGCGGCGAGCCCCAGGAGGGGCCAGCGCGTCGGGAGAAACACGGCTACGACCCCAGTCGGCTCCAAGCTCGAGACGTTGAAGAAGGGCGCAGCGACGGGGTTGGTTCCACCGAACACCGCGTCGTACTTGTCGCACCAGCCAGCGTACGAGATCAACACATCGAGCGCCGCCTCGAACTCGGCCTTCGCCGCTGCCTCGCTCGCTCCCCCTCCCCGCAAGAGCGTGAGGAAGGTGGCCTCACGCCCCTGCAGCATCTCCGCCATGCGATAGAGGATCTGACCTCGGAGGAAGGGGGTCGCCCGACTCCAGCCTTGCAATGCGCTGCGGGCGTGCGTGACGGCGTCTCTGGCGTCTTTGCGCGAGGCGCGAGGCAGGTTCGACAAAGCGGGTCCTTGGGTTTCGGCTGCGAGCAGCGTTCGACCACTCTCCGAGCGCACGAAGGCGCCCCCAATGTAGAGCTTCAGGGTCTTGCGGACGGCCGGAGGACGAGGGGAGCGGCTTGCCATCACGACACCTCCAGGTAGGGGAGGAGACCCTGCCGGCCTCCCTCGCGACCAAAACCACTCTCCTTGACGCCACCGAAGGGGCTCGTCGGGTCAAAGCGATTGAAGCTGTTGCCCCATACCACGCCCGCCTGCAGGCGCTGCGCCATGTAGAGCAACCGGGAACCCTTGTCGGTCCAGACCCCCGCGGAGAGCCCGTAGGGCGTCCGATTGGCGCGCTCGACGGCCTCCTCGGGTGTCCGGAAGGTTAGAATGGACAGCACCGGCCCGAAGATCTCTTCCTGAGCGATCCGGTGGCTCGGCGCTACCCCGGTAAAGAAGGTCGGCGCATGGAAGTATCCCTTCGGCGGGAGCGTGCAAGCGGGCTGATAGAGAGTCGCGCCCTCGTCAACCCCGCTCTGGACCAGGGCGCGGATCTTCTCCAGCTGCTGGCGAGAGTTGATCGCCCCGATGTCGGTGTTCTTGTCCAAGGGATCGCCGACGCGAAGCGTCGCGACCCGGTCACGCAGGCGCGCGACGAAGTCGTCGTGGATCGATTCCTGAAGGAAGAGCCGCGAGCCAGCACAGCAGACGTGGCCTTGGTTGAAGTAGATCCCGGCGATGACCCCCTCGATCGCCTGCTCCATCGGTGCGTCATCGAACACGATGTTGGCTCCCTTGCCGCCCAACTCCAACGTGAGCCGCTTGCGCGAGCCCGCAATCTCGCGCTGGATAGCCTTGCCCACCGCCGTCGAACCCGTGAACGCGACCTTGTCCACGTCGGGGTGCCGCACGATCGCTGCTCCGGTGGCTCCAGCACCGCTGACGATGTTCACGACACCCGCGGGCAGCCCCGCCTCCTCCAAGATCTCCGCAAAGCGAAAGGCGCTGAGTGGGGTGGTCTCTGCAGACTTGAGCACGACCGTGTTGCCAGCTGCCAGGGCGGGCGCGATCTTCCACGCCAGCATCAGGAGGGGAAAGTTCCACGGGATGATCTGGCCCGCCACCCCGAGCGGCCGTGGAGCCTGCCCTGGAAACGCATAGGGCAGCTTGTCGGCCCAGCCAGCGTAATAGAAGAAGTGTGCGGCCGCGAGGGGCACGTCGACATCGCGGCTCTCCTTGATCGGCTTGCCTCCGTCCACGCTCTCGAGCACGGCCAGCTCTCGAGCGTGTTCCTGCAACAATCGCGCGATGCGGTAGAGATAGCGCGCACGGTGAGATGGCGGCATGACCGACCACACCTTCTCATAGGCGCGTCGCGCCGCCTTGACCGCCCGATCGATCAGGGCCTCGTCAGCAGCAAAGACCTCCGCGATCACCTCCTCCGTAGCGGGGTTGGAGGAGGTGAACACCTGGCCCTCCTCCACGAAGCTCCCGTCGATGTAGTGGCCGTAGCGAGGCTTGAGCCGAAGTATGTCCTTGGACTCCGGTGCGGGCGCGTAGCTCCAGAGGTCGCCGAAGAGCAGCGTACGGGGGGTCGTGGCCATGTCCATGCCTCGTCAGGTAGGTCGATTCAGCCGAGCGGGAGGTCGCGCACGCTCTGGTACCGCCCCTCTCGCAGCTTCAAGAGTTGCAGGAGCACGTCATCCAAGAGCGCCGACGCGCCAAAGCGGAAGCGATCGGGGTGCAGCCAGTGGTCGCCGAGCGTCTCCTTGACCATGACCAGGTAGGCCAAGGCCTGCTTCGAGGTCCGAATCCCGCCAGCCGGCTTCATGCCGATCACTTTGCCGCTGCGCCGGAAGGTGTCTCGGATCTCCTCGAGCATGACCAGCGTCACGGGGAGAGTGGCCGCAGGCTGCACCTTCCCGGTGCTCGTCTTGATGAAGTCCGCCCCAGCGTCGATCGCGATGCGACTCGCAAGCCGAACGTTGTCGTAGGTGACGAGCTCCCCAGTCTCCAAGATCACCTTGAGGTGCGCTGGGCCACAGGCCTCCTTCGTCGCAGCGACCTCATCGAAGACCTTCCCATAGGCGCCCGCCAGGAAGTCCCCGCGTCGGATCACCATGTCGATCTCGTCAGCGCCTGCGTCTACCGTCCTCCGGACCTCGTCGAGCCGCTCTGCGAGCGTGGCCTGCCCGGAAGGGAAGTAGGTCGCCACCGCAGCGATGTGCACGCCACTCCCAGCCAGCTCCACGCGGGCGCTGGGCACCAGGGGCGGGTAGACGCACACCGCCGCCACAGCGAGGTCCTCGTCAACGAGGGGTCGACGCGCCTTGCGGCAGAGCTCACGCACACGTCCAGGGGTGTCCATCCCCTCCAGCGTGGTCAGGTCCATCATGGACAACACCAGCCGGAGCGCCTGCTCCTTGGATTCCTTCTTGATGCTCCGCTTCGTGAAGGCAGCGGCACGGGCCTCCACACCGACTTGATCGACACGCTCGACCCGCGGAGGGACGTACTCAGCGGTCATGGTCACCACCTCTTGGTGCGTAGGGACAGGGCGTTCGACACCCAGGAGGGCGCGCGGCGAGCGTAGCGCGCTCGGGACGGTCCGGCAATTGCCATCCGTCACGCGCCCCACGTCGAAGCGACGTGCCGCCCTACGCGGAGCCCGAACGCGCTGATGGGAATCTGAGGAGGACCGCCGATGGAGGTAGGGAAGAGAGACCCGTCAGCGACCCACAAGTTCTCCAGGTGGTGATGCTTGCCGCGTGCGTCCACGACGCTTGTCCGCGGGTCGTTGCCCATCCACATCGTGGACATCGGGTGCACCGCAGTCAGCGAGGGGGAGAAGGGACCGACCTGGTCGGGGGTGATCTGCGCGTCGATCTCGTCGGCGCTCCGAAGGCGCAGGGGCGGTACGAGCGGGACCACCACCTCTCGCGCGCCGCCAGCGAAGAGGAGCCGCGCCGCTTCGCGCAGCCCCAGGGCCATCTGCGCACGGTCCGCGGCGTCTAGCTCATAGTGAATGTGGACGATCTCGCCCTCGCCCGGCCGCACATAACCGCTGCTGTGATCGTGCACCATCGCGATAGCACACGACGCGTAGGCGTAGCGACGCATGAGGGCTCCATGGTCTGCGGCGAGCCCTGGCAGCATGGCCGCAGCCATCCCAGGGTGCGCGAACCCGCTGACGATCCACACCCGCTGCTCCGCCCCCGGTCCGAACGACAGGAACTCTGTGCACTCCACAGACTGCGGCGTGCCCATGAAGCCAAGGATCGGCTCGTCGTGGAGGCCCATCACAACGGCACCCGGGTGCACGTGGAGACGCTGCCCTTGCAAGCCGAAGGGGTCCGGGAGCCCGCTCGCGATCGCTAGCGCAGCGCTGCCCGTTGCTGACGCCGCCAAGATGACCCCGTTCGTGCGGATGGTGAAGTCTCCGATGTCGCGGTTCCGGGCGTTGTCGACCAATTTGCCCACCACGGCGTGGACACGCCCGCCGCTGTGCTGAATCCGTTCAACGCGGGCGTCCGCAAGCACCGCGGCTCCCCGCGCGACCGCTGGCGGGATGAGCACGCGGAGCGCGTTGCGCTTCCCATGATACGCGCACCCCAGCTCGCAAAACCCGGACTGTTGGCAGCGCTCATCGCGGTTGTGCGCGAGCCTTCCACCCGCATAGCCCAAGGCATGCACACCTCGCTGCAGCACCGCGTTGTTCGCGTTGACCTGAGCGTCCTCGATCTGGCGGACGCCCAGCATCGCTTCAACGCGCGCAAAGTCGTCGTCCAAGTCTGGGAAGCGCAAGCCAAAGCGCTGCTCCCAGTCCGCGAGGACCTCAGGAGGCAAGCGCTTGCAGAGGTTGGTGTTGTGCAGCGTTGACCCCCCAACACCCTTGCCCTGGAGGAGCGTGAGGGACAAGTCTTCATTGCCCCGCGCACCGGCCTCCGCGAAGAGGAGGGGCATCATCTCCTCCTCGCGCTGTGTCATCATCGAGGGAGGCACAAAGGGCCCCGCCTCCAACGCCACCACGCGCAAGCCCGCCTGCGCGAGGCTATAGAGGGCCGCCGCGCCACCAGCGCCCGTGCCGATCACGACCACGTCCGCGCTCATGCTGACCGCGGGGCTGACATCACGGCCCCGCAAGACACGCCCGAAGAGAGAGTCCGGGGCGCTCATAGCTGCGCCTCTGCCGGCACAGCCCCATCCCAGGGCGTCGCGGTCTCGCCGTGCCCCGCCGAGATGGTCGGGCCGGTGAAACCGACAAAGGGCCAAGTCGCAGGGCGGGTCCAAAACGCCAGCAAAGGCGGCGTTCGCAGGGCCTTGTACATGGCGCGCCGCGAACGCTCGGGGGCCAAGGACCAGCGCTCGAGAAGCGCGTGCTGCTCGCCTGCGTCCAGGTCGGTGAAACGCGCCCGGCGGGGCCCCCAGATCCACGGGACATACTCCCAGACGACGAGGAGATCGCGGTACGTCGCTGCCTTGGGCGGAGGGATCCGGTGGAGGTACTGCTCTACCGCCTGCAGCACCTCGGCGACCGGGATAGTTGCGCCAACATCCACCTCCTCCACGGGACACAACCGACGCACGAGCGCCGCCAACACCGCAAGCTCCAACGCGTCCAGAGGGCCACGTCGCACCTGCATCGCCCGCTTGTCACCCAACCTCAGAAGCCGCGCGGCCGAGGCCAGCGCAGCGTCCTGAAAGGGCAAGTCGCGCAGCGCCCGCATCCACGGTAAGCGTGCGAGCCAGGGGGAGGGTAGGGCGGGGTCGGTCATCGCGTCAGGCCAGAGGTGCGCGGTCGAGGCAGCCCCGACAGAGGGCGTCGGGCCATGCGGTGCAGGGTCCGCTAGTACAGTGCATCCAACGCTGCAGGCATTCCCTCACAGGCGCATCTACAGCAGCACGTCCAGGGTCTATGGCCCCTCCGCCACGCAGAGGCAACCGTCCGCAGTGCCGCGCCGCGGCATGACGTCTGAGACAGCCGCAGCAGCCCCCACCCCGAGGCTCGTCAGCGTGCCAGCACGGCCGCGCAGCCGGTGCTGGCCTTGACTTTGGTACACGGATCCCCTTTCCTGCCGGGCCGTGGCCGCGTGGCCACGCAGGCCGAGGCAGCCGCCGCGCGCGTGGGAAGTCTCCACGCGCTCAATGTGCTGCGTCGAACCCACTCCCCTCTGAGGAAGCATGGTGAAAGGTAGCGTGTGGAAGTTGGCGCTGATGGCGATGACCCTGGGGTTGCTTGCGGCATGTGGCAGCTCGGCGAGCGACAGCAGGGAGACGGACCCCACCGAGGACGTCAGCGGTGAACTCGACGTTGAACCGGGGGAAGACACGGCTCAGGACGCCGATGTCGAGCCCGAGAACGACACACCTGATGTCGAGCGTCCGCCCAGCCCGCGAGACCTCGACTGCAACATTTTCTGCCCGCTCCTCCAGGAGTGCGGCTACCTTGAACTGGCCGCCGGTTTCTTCTCACCCAGCCAGTGCCCGCTCTTCTGCGGCATGCTGCGTTCGGGCCAGATTCCCTTTGGAAACATCGACGTCACGGACGCGGCCATTTGTTTCTCGAACGTGCGCACTTGCTCCCAGGTACCCGACTGTGAGGTACCCTTCATTGGGCGGCTCCCTGAGATCGACCAAGAGTGCGTGGCCCAGTGCCGCCGCTGGAACGACCTCACCGAGGACTGCGCCCCACCCATCGTGAATGCAGAGTGGCGCGTTGGCCGCGAGGTGGCCGCCGCGGTCGCGACCCCGCATGTCTCCTCCTTCAGTGTCAGACCGGACGCCTACGCCGGCCTCCTGGACGAGGTGCGCGCCGTGTTCGGTGCCGCCGCGGTCTGGCCTTCCCCCGCTGAGCATGTGATCTCCGTGCGCGGCGTTGACCAGGCCTGGACGCGCTGGCTAGCGTCTCGTCCGGAGGTGCTGCGAGAGCTGCCCGTGCTCGTCTCCCTCGACGGCGTCGAGATGGTCGTCACAGGCCACATCGTCCTCGAGTGGGACGACCAAGACGCCGATCGTGCCAAGGTGCTCGCAGAGGAGGGCTTCGTGCTGCTCCCCGCGATGCCCCACCTTGAGCACCTCACGCTGGCCCGCTACGAGGGAGACCTCAGCAGCTTCTTCACAGCCCTGGCAGCGCTCGACGCGCGCAAGGAAGTGGGTTGGGCCGAACCCGACCTGTTGCGCTTCTACAGCTCCCGGGTCACCGGTGGCGACCCCCTCTTCAACGACCAGTGGCACCTCCTCGCTCAAGGGCAGGATGGCGTGCGACCGACGGCCTCCGTTCGCGCCGTGGAGGCCTGGCGCTTGGAGACGGGCAGCCCCGACATCCTCCTCGCCATCAACGACGACGGCGTCGACTACGAGCACGAGGACCTGCGTGAGTTCATGGCGGAGCCCTTGCTCCTCCAAGGGACCCTCGCCAGCCGCCTCTCCGCGAACTGCTGCCAGCACGGCACCGCGGTGGCCGGCGTCGCCGCAGCGCGCGGATTCAACGACATCGGCGTCCGCGGCGTGTGCCCCAGCTGCGGTATCATCCCGATGTTTGCGCAGATCATCGGGGCTGGCGCTTCGGACACGACCGTCGCCCAGTCTTTCAGGGCAGCGACCGACGCAGGAGCCGCCGCAATCAACAACTCCTGGGGCCTCTCCACAGGCTCACCTATCCACATGGGCGGCTCCGCATTCGGCGGAGGTGGCTCGGTGGCTGTCATGCCGGGCGTCGTGGAGCAGGCCCTGCAATACGCGCTGACCTCCGGCCGTGGCGGCAAAGGCATGGTCATCATCTTCGCCGCTGGAAACGACAACTCCGAGTCGGACTACTTCGGGCGGAGCCCCCTGACCATCACCGTTGGGTCCACCACAGACCAAGCGGAGAAGGCATGGTACTCGTCTTGGGGCGGCGGGCTTACGGTCATGGCGCCCTCGAACGGGGGCCGCAACGGCATCTTGACCACCGACGCCACGGGCCGCTTCGGCTACACGCAGACCAACTACACGCGTGACTTCGGCGGGACCTCCTCTGCCGCTCCCTTCGTCACTGGCGTCGTCGGTCTCATGCTCTCAGCCAACCCGGCACTGACGGCGGCCGAGGTCCGCCAGATTCTTGAGGAGACCTCGGACAAGATCGACTGGGTGCGCGCAGAGTATGGAGCCGATGGCCACAGCCGCACCTACGGCCACGGACGCGTCAACGTCTATCGCGCCGTACACGCCGCGCTCGCGGCCGCCGACACATGCATTCCAGCCGAAGAGGAGGCCTGCAATGGCGTCGACGACACCTGCGACGGCGTCGTCGATACGGGGTGCGAGCGCCTGCCCACCTGTGCCCCCTGCGCCTTCAACGAGGAGTGCGAGAGCGGCATCTGCGGGCTGACACCGAACGATCCGGCCGAGCGCTGCCTCGCGGCATGCACCTCGGACAGCGACTGTGATGGGGGCACGTGCCGCTCGGGTGCATGCATCCCCGAGAACGGTCGCTGTGACGCCTGTGCCGCCACCGAGACCTGCAACGGCCGAGACGACACCTGCTCGGGACGCGCTGACTTCAACGCGGACAACCAGAACGCCTGCTCTGTCTCCCGGGGGCGATGTTTCTACGACGCCGAATGCGCTCAGGGGACACGCTGTCTCGGCCAGGAGTGCCGTCGACTCTGCAACAGCGACCAGGACTGCGAGAACGAGCAGGCTGCCGCGTGCGTCCAGGCCAAGGACCCCTTCGGGAATCCGATGGAGGGCGTCAGCATCTGTGCGCCTGGGTTGGCCGCGACCTGCATCAACCAGAGCTGCGTCGGCCCTCCCTTCGGCAACGCAGACCCCTCCTTCGCGCGGCGCTTCAACCAGTGTCTCAACGAAGTGGAGTTCGGACCTGGCACGGATGACGAGAAGTGCGGCGGCTACTACGAATGTGCCGAGTGGCTCTAGAGGCCCGGGAGGACGTTGGATGAAGAACCAAGCCTTGATCGACGCATTGAACGGAGCGCTCGCATGGGAGCTTCGCGCCTGTTTGCTCTACGCGCACTATGCAGCCTACGTGCAGGGCATCCATCGCCTGCACCTGCAACCCTACTTCACCGCGGAGGCGGCGGAGTCGCTCATGCACGCGGCTACGGTGCGCGGCGCCATCGCCAAGCTGGGTGGCGAGGCCTTGACCAACCGCGCACCCCAGGACATCGTCCACACGACGGACTACCGTGTCATGCTCCAGGAGAGTCTGGCGACCGAGCGCCGTGCCGCCGAGAGCTACGCGCAGATCCTTGAGCAGCTCAAGGACGACGACGAGCTCTACGACAATCTCCAGCAGATCCTCTACGCCGAGCAACGGAGCGTGGTCGAACTGGAACAGCTCATCGGCTGAGCGCGCGCCCGGTAGACCCATGTGCGCCAGCAACGTGGGTTCGGCTCTTCCCGCAGGTGCGACCAGCCGAGAGCTGTGCTGGCGTGCGCGGGAAGAGGACAAGCCTCGATCGGCGGGGCGCTCTCGCTCAGGCGTGCGCTCGCGCGCGATCGCCCTCGTTCCGCCGCGCGCGGCGCGCCCCCAGGGGCTTAGGGCGTGCGCGACACGTCGAGCTCCACGGTGCGCAGCGCTGGCGACGCCAGGACCTCCTCCTGCGTGAAGCGGATCGGTCGTAGCTCGCGGGCCTGCATCAGCGGAAACTGGTCGCTGCGGTGGGGGCTCTCCGGGTCGCCGCTTTGGCCGTAGGTGAGCAGCGCGTACCCCCTGGCACGCCCTTGTTCGTAGCCCATGACCATGAGGAAGCTCGAGCCGTACGTGATGGGGTAGCCATCGTCGGTCAGGCGGGGGTCACCGGTGAAGGTGTAGCGTTGACCGTCGTCGTCGACCCGTGACAGCGCCTCGCGCCCGTACCACACCGAGTGCACGCCGCCTTCGTAGTCGAACGCACCGTTGACCGGGCGCCGCTCGCCGTCCCTGTCGCTGAACTGCAGGTCGCCGAGCGGGATGTCGAGTGGCCACCCGCGACTCTGGAAGACTTGGAGGGCGTGCGCCACACCACGGAGGCCAGGTCCGGGGTCTTCGGCGCTGCCGGCCAGCAGGCCGCGTGGCGTGTCCATCGGTGCGTCCGGGTCGAAGGGAAGGGTCGTCACCCGGCCTTCGGCGTAGCGCGTGTAGCGCATACCTTCGCTGAAGAGCACTTGGCGGAAGAGGGCCGCGCCACGGCTCGTGGTGTGGTAGCGCCGGTCCCATGCCTCCAGCACGGTGCAGGCTGGACGCAGGTCCACGTCCCTGCCCTGAACCTGGATGACGGGGGTCGCGTCACACTGTTCGAGGATCTCGTCGAGCCAGAGCTCAGCCGCATAGCCTGGAGCGTCATAGAGCAGGGTCTTGAGGTCTTCGATGGTGAAGGTGCCCGTCGACGTCGCTGGGGCCGCGAGCAAGGAGAGGCTGCGGCGCGAGCGCATGCCGAGCGGAGTGGGTGCCACCTCATAGATGAGCGGGTGGTTGTTGAGATGGGCGCTGTGGTGGGGCACCCGCGCCGAGTCGTTGGCGTTCATCACATAATCATGACGTCGCATGTGCGGTGCGAGGCGCATCGGGACGAGCCCCGGCTCGGGGGCGTCAGCCTCCACGCGCCACGCGTCACTGGGGTCGGCGCCGTCGAGGAGCTTCAGGCCTGCGGCACCCCAGATCAGGCGCGTCAGGGGATCGCGGGCGTCGAAGCGCCCTTGCCAGCGGGCCAAGGCCGCGTCATCGACGAAGGGGGTCGCGCCAGCGTCTGCGTAGAAGACTTCGCCGTCACGAGATGCCGCCATGGTGTGCACCCACGGGATGCCCTGGACCGCGTTGAGGTGGACGTCGACAAATGCGTCCATGTCCCGCGCTAGCCCCATACCGAGGAACTGACGGATGAGGCGGTCATTGTTGAGATTCGCGTCACGAAAGGTCAGCGCCTGGGAGGTCGACCACCCGATGGGATCGATGTTCAGGAGCGGGCCGTAGTGCGAGCGATACAAGGTACGGGTCTCCCGTGCCTCGCTGCCATCGGCCGCTCGAACGACCACCTCGTAGGTCTCAGCCTCCATGTCCCGGAGGGTGTCACCATAGCGGTAGCGTGTCGGGTCTTCCGGGTCGAGGCGAAGGCGATAGAGCGTGAAGCGCGGGATCATAGAGAAGGTGTGGGTCCATGCGATGTGCTCGTTGAAGCCGATCAGCACGGTGGGGACGCCGAGGAGGGTCGCACCGTAGAGGTTGGTGAGGCCTGGGACCTGAAGGTGAAGCTCCCACAGGCGCAGCTCACCGGCCCAGGGGAAGTGCGGGTTGGCCAACACCATCCCACCGCCCGAGGCCGTCCGTTGGCGGCCGAGCGCGTAGCCGTTGGAGGCGAGAGGCGGGGTCGCGAGGTCCCGGATGTGGCCACGGGGGGTGCGGTCCACCGTCGTGAGCGCGGTCGGCGGCGGGGGGGGCGTCGCGTTGCCGATGTAGTCGAGGATCTGCCTGGCGGAGCCGGTGAGGGCCAGAAAGCGGTAGTAGGCCATCAGCTCCGCCGGTGTGATGGGCCGAAGCCATGCCGCCCCACGACACAGGCTGGGGATCTCCTCGGGGGTCGCGCTGAGCCGGTGGTTGAACCCAGCCGCATAGCCTGTGATCGCGGCCAGAATCTCGCGCGGCTGGCCTGCGAGCAGGGCTGGCGCGTCTTGGTAGAGGCGCAAGTGGCGCATGGCGAAGTCTTGGTCGACGTGCAGTCGTCCCGGCCCTGGTCCAAAGTGTTGAGCAGCCTCACCCCTGACCCTCAGGATCATCTCGACCAAGGTGCACGCATGGTCGCCAGCGAAGGCATACCCGACACCGAACATGGCAGACGCGAGGTCGTCGGCGAAGACGTGTGGGATTCCGTACTCGGTGATGTGCAGCGTGGCGCGGTAGCGCTCCCCGTCTCCCTCGTAAAGGTCGCGGACCGGGGCGTCGTCGTCTCCACTGCACGCGGTCGCGCCGAGCGCCATCAGCGTGAAGAAGAGGAGAAGGCGACCTGCTGGTGCGGTCGACCTCCTTCGAGGGAAAGCGCGGCCTGAATGTGACACCATCGTAGAGACTCCAGAGTACGGAGGGCAAGGGAGCGGAGGCTGCAACCGCAGCTTCGCGGCCATGTGAACGCTATCAGGTCACCTGTGACAACGCGTGCCCGTGACGCGCCGCGTCGAGGCTCGCGGGGATCGGCATCTCCTCGGTTGCGCCCCTCCTGCCTCCGCTGCGAGGCGCCGCCGGGGTCGGCGCTGCGCACCCTTTGGAATAGGGGTTGACCGGTCCGGACCCCTAGCACTAGAGGAGGGCGCACCAAGGTGTCTTTCTCGGGCGTGCCGTTGTGGCACAGGCCCCCATCCGCAAAGGTGATGCGATGACGAAGCGATGGTTGTTTGTTCCGGCTCTTGCGCTCTCCCTCGTGTTGGCTGCCAGCACCTCCGCGTCTGCGACCGACTTGAATCGGCTCGACGAGAGCGGGGTGATGTCCCTCAGCTTGGGCATCCCTGCCGGTGGCAACCCCTACGCGCCCGGTGCGTTGGGGGTGTGGTACATGGTGTCCTCGCCCATCAACCTGGGCATCAACTTCGGGATGCGCATCGACTCCCGCGATGAAGGCGAGGAATCGGTCACGGCGACGAACTTCCTCATCGCCCCGGCGGTGAAGTACTACATCAACATCAACTCTCGCGTTGCGCCCTACATCCTGGGCCAGCTCAACCTCGGGTTTGCCAACGAAGGTGGTGAGGATTCTGAGACCGAGACCACGGTGAGCACGATCCTCGGTCTGGGCATCGAGTGGTTCCCGGTGGCCCAGATGTCGATCGGCGGCTACACTGGGCTGGCGATCAACCTCGTGCGCCCTGATCCGCAAGGCTTCGGGATGAACACGCTGACCAGCGGGCTGACGGCGCAGTTCTACTTCCGCTAGGCCTCCCGGAGGTCGCGCCCTGTCAGCGACCCGGGGTGACCTGGGCGAGCACGAACTGCAGGTACCGCCCTTCCGGAAAGGCCGCTGGAGTCGGGTGGTCCGCACCCGGCCCCAGCACGTGGGTGACGCGCAGCGAGCGCTCAGCCTCCACAGCCGCGTCGGCGAGGATGCGCAGGAAGTCCGGCGTGTGGATGTGGCTCGAACAGCTAGCGCTGGCGAGCCACGCCCCAGCGGGCAGCGCGCGCATGGCCAGCGCATTGAGGCGGGTATAGGCACGCAGCGCCTGCGCCTTCTTCTGCCGCGATGACACAAAGGAGGGGGGATCGACGATCACCAGGTCAAAGGCTTCCGAGGCAGCCTCTGCCTCAAGATACGCGAAAGCGTCGCCGACCACGAAGCCATGACCCTGATCCGGGATGTCGTTGAGGCGAAAATTGTCGCGTGCGAGCGCTATGGCAGGCCCTGCGATGTCGACGCTGACCACGCGGGAGGCCCCCCCGAGCGCAGCAGCCACCGAAAATCCACCGGTGTAGCTGAAGAGGTTCAGCACCCGGCGTCCAGCGGCCACCTTCTGAATGAGATCCCGGTTGTCACGTTGGTCACAGAAGAAACCCGTCTTCTGGCCGTGCACGACGTCGACCCAGTAGCTGCGCTCCCCCTCCTGGACACGCAGGGTCCCCGGGACCGCACCAGCGATGACCTCTGCGGCACCATCCATCACCTCAGGGTGGCGGTGGACAATCGCATCCCACCCGCGAAGAGAGTCCAGTCCCCGCACGAAGCGTTCGCGCCATGCGAGCCCAACGCCCCCGTCCGTTCGGAGGGAGAGCACGGCGCCATAAACGTCTGCGTGTAAACCAGGGATGCCATCTCCCTCCCCGTGGCAGAGCCGGTAGGCCGTGATGTCCGGAGACAGGAGCTCGCCGCGCAACGCCAGCGCCTCCCGCAGCCGACGGGCCAGGAGACTCTCGTCCACGGCTTGCGCCCGGTCCCTCGTCCATGCGCGGAAGCGAAGGTGGCGGGTGGGATCGACGACCCCGCGTGCGACGAACTCACCGCTGACGCCGATGAGGTCGCAGACCTCACCCGCCAGGCAGTCGCGCGGAAGCTCGATGGCGTCCGCGAACACCCAGGGGTGACCGAGACGCACCGAAGCGGCGATGTCCTTCGTCAGCTTGGCGTAGCGAGTCGCCCCGCCGACAGCGCTGCGCGCTGGCGCGCGCCCCCCACCGCGCAGCGGGTGCCGCGGGCTCCTACCCGTCATGGTTCCTCCCTCAGCGGGGCGCCAGCGACGATCCAGCGCAGCAGCAGCGCGACGTCTGCGTCCGTGAGCGCGCTCTGACCCAGCGGCATCCGTCCACCTGCGCCACCGACCTCTGTGTGCGTGCCACGGACCTTGTGCCACAGGTAGGATGCATCGGGATCCCCGGCTTCGACACGTCGCAACGCCGGCGCTTGGCTGCTCGGCGCGAGCAAACGTTCGAGGAGCGCCTCGTCCAGCCGAAGCGAGAAACCTCCCGCCGCGACGGCCCCCTCGATGTGACACGCGCCGCACTTTGGCTCGAAGAAGGAAGCATGCAGCCGCGCCAGGCCAGGTACTGGCCCCGGAACGCCCGAGACGTCACGCTCGGGATCGGGGACGACGTCGTCATCCTCCCACCAGGGCGGCACGTCGTGCTCCGTGTCTGCGTCGTCGTGCGGGCGGTCTCGCGCGTCTCGGTCGCTAGGATGGCGCGGAGAGACGATCTCACCTTGCGGGGCGCAGCCCACCCAGAGCACAAGAACGACCCAGGTTGCGAAGAAGGCGGGCATAGGCCGAGATGACGTGGGGCGCTGGAATCGTGGGAGCGGATGCGCTAGTTGGCCACGAGGGTGTCTGTCCCCAACCGCGGCAGGGTCGACCCAGCCAACACAAGGCCCTAGGTCGCGCGCAGGCGCTCAGGTGGCGCCTGCCTCCGGCGGGCTGCCCGCTTTGGGGAGCGAGGGCGGCAGGCCACCCGCTCGCGGGCCTAGCGTAGCGGAATGCGCCTCGGTGGCAAGTCAGGAAGCGCGTGCGATCGACAATGCGTGCGCTCAGCGTAGAGAGAGTCCATGAGCAGAACCTTTCGACAAGGCAGAGCGCAGACCGGCCGGATGGACGTCGCGTCGTCCCCCTACCCGGCGTGGAGCTGGCTCGTGGCTTGCTGTGCGCTCTTGGTTAGCGCGTGCGCAGCGAGAGGCGCCACAAGCGAGTCGGCGGAGGCGCGAACGCGAGCGTCGGTGCCACAGACATGGAGCAGCTCCGTGCTGATCCCAGGGTGGCAGAGCCGCCCTGCACCGCGCGGGACTCCCGAGCGGGTCGTCGCGACCCCGCGACGCGCTAGCGGTTTCGCTGTCCGGGACGGACGCATCTTCGTAGCCTTCCCCCGCTGGGACGGCGCGGACACCACCCTGCTGGTGCTGGAGCAAGGCGCATGGCACCCCTACCCGGACGCCGCGATGCAGGACCTCGCTGCGGGCCCCCAAGCGCTGCACTCTGTCAACGGCCTGAGGCTCGATGCGCGCGGCTATCTGTGGATTCTCGACAACGCCCGCGTCGATCTGCGCCCCGCACCGCCCGGGGCCGCCAAACTCGTCGTCTGGGACGTCGTCCACGAGCGGGAGGTCTTCCGCCACGTCTTCTCCGAGGAGGCGTCACCCCCTGGACGGAGCTTCCTTAATGATCTCGCTGTGGATGAAGAGGACGGCTACGTGTACATCACGGACACCGGCATGGGAGGACCAGCCGCGCTCGTCGTCCTGGAGCTGGCGACCGGCAGGGACTGGCGTGCGCTGGTCGGTCACCCGGCACTGGAAGCCGACCCTGCGCGTGTGATGAGCGCCGCAGGGGTGACGATGACGCGCCTCACCCCCGATCGGGAGGAGCACGCGTGGCGCGTCGGCGCCAACCCGATCGCCTGGGACGCCCACCGAGAGCGGCTGCTCTTCGGCGCCATGACCAGCGACGACCTCTTCGCCCTGCCAAGAGCCGCGCTCCAAGATCCCGAACTCTCCGATGTCGAGCGTGTGGCCCTCCTAGAATACGTCGGCCGCAAGCCCGCATCCGATGGTATGGCGTGGCGGAGGGACGGCCTAGCGTTGATCACGGACGTCGAGGGCGCAGCCATCTGGTGCCTTGACGCCGAGGGAGGTCTCGCGCGGATGGCCCATCACCCAGAAGCGCTTTTCCCCGTGGCGATCTTCCTAGAGGGTCCTGAGACCGTCTGGTTCAGCGCCAGCGCCCTGCACGGGATGCCGCTGCTCCACGCTGGGGAGGAGCGCGCACCAGGCCCATGGGGGCTGTGGCGATTCGCCCTGCCCGAGGGAACGGTCTGCGCTCCTCCTGCCGCACACCCGACCGACGAGGCAACGCCGTGATCGCCCGGTGACGCCAGGCTAGGGGTGCGTGCGGCACGGCCGCGACAGGTCCGGTCAAGGGCCCATGGGTCGCTGACCTCGCTTCGACGCAGCGCACCACGTCAAAAGCTTGAATTGTGGCGAGGGTAGGAGTCCAATCCAGCCCGCGAACGTTGGAACCCCTCACCCCTCTCGATCTCGGAGGTCACCCGTGTCCCCCATCTTGCGACTTTCCCCAGCATCTCTCGCCTTCTTCGCTCTCCTCCTTACCCCCGCGTGGGCCTCAGCGGACGAAGAGGAGAGCGCAGTCTCCGCTGCAGCGTCTGTCTCTCAGTGGAGCTTTCGCCACGAGAGCGTGCTGGGCATCCGCGCTACGCCCCTCGGTCTGAACGTCAACTCGCTCACCGGCTTTCGGGTGTACCTCTCAGGGTCCGAGAGCGCTCTCCTTCGCAACACCTACGTCGAGTCTGGCTTGGCCACCGGCCTGAGCCCGGCCTACCTGTGGGCAGGACCCTACATCGACGCCCTCCCCATCGCGCTCTTGCACCTGCGCTTCTCCGCACAGAGCATGTGGTACCTCGGCTCACTCGGCTATCTGATCGACGCCCCCGAGAGCGAGGACGGCACGCCCTTCAGGTGGTCCATGCCGGCCCTGAGCGACATCCGCAGCCAGGACGACCATGAGGGCGTGGCTGCCCGAGGGGCCATGCTCCGCGCAGTGGCGACCCCCCGCTACATGCGCGAGCTGACCGGAAGCCTCCGCCTGGTGTTCACCGCCGAGACCTCCTGGATCTGGATGAACACCACCATGGCCAACCGCTACTACGAGCCCTTCCACGATCTGCTCCTCAACCCCAACGACCGCATCTTCTCGACCCAGCCCACCCTCGGCGTCCTGCTCGGCAGCCAACCCGCTGAGACGCACCTGCTGCTCGGCGTGCGCTACGAGTACACCAACACCGAGAACAGCGACGTCGAGCGCCAGCTCCTCGGGCTCGTCTTCCGATGGAAGATGCCCGCCCGCTGGGGGGTTCCTGGTGAGCCCGTGCTGAGCGGCATGATCGGTGCGAGCATCGCACACACGACCCAAGGCGAAGAGACCCAGGGGCGCGTGGGTGCACCCTACTTCGGTGTCCTCTATACCTCCTCCTGGGAGCGCCGCTGACCGTCACCGCACGGGCTCCGCGTTGGATCCTGCGTCGCCACCAGCGGACGCTGGGTTGGCTCGGACTCCCAAGGGCCTAGCCTCGCTGCCCACAGGGCTGCTGGGCTCCGGGGCTCAGCCGCGAGGTGCCGGGACCGTCCCGGTCCCGGAGGAGCCCTGGTCGCAGCTCGGGCAAACCCCATGCACCGTAACCCTGTGCTGCGTGGCCCGAAACCCTTCCGGTAGCGTGAAGGCCGGCACCTCCGGTAGCGTCGCCTCGTCCAGGCAACGCACATCACCACAATCATCGCAGACAAAGTGCGGGTGGTGGTGATCTCCCTCAGTCTGCAACTCAAAGCGACGTCGGCGCTCGGGTGTGTCGATGCGCTTCAGTACGCCAGCATCCGCTAGCTTGTTGAGATTCCGATAGATCGTGACCTCACTCATCCCATAGTCGGACAGCTCGCCGATCAAGTCGGCCGCAGCCACAGGCCGCTTGAGACGCATCAGCGCGCTCATGAGGGCAACGCGCGCTTCCGTTACCCGTAGCGACGCCCGCCGCAGGAGCGACTCCGCGGCCCCAGCTCGTTCTCTATCGTCCATGCGTCTGCCTCCTGATATCCATGGAGATCTGCTAAGCTATAGCCACCCAAAGTGCAAGTCGCTGTCAGGTCGTTGTGCGCCAGCCGTGCCACGGGGGCTAGGAGACTGGAGGCTGGAGGCTGGAGGCTGGAGGCTGGAGGCTGGAGGCTGGAGGCTGGAGGCGAGGAGACGCGCTTGACGCGATGTTAGGTCTGACCTGCCTCGCGCTTTCGTCGGGCAGCTCCGCGCACTGGAGAGGGGGAGTCATCAAGGTCGTCCGCACCGCGCGCTCGTGCCGCGGGTGAAGTGCCGCTCGCATGGTTGGTCCCCTTGGCGCGCGTGTGCCGTCGCTGACGGTGCCGCTGGTAGTCCCGCTCCTTGGTGAGATTGAGCGACAGATAGACGTGCTCGGTCTCCTGCGCGAAGCCCATCTTCTTGAAGAAGCTCCTTGCCTCCTGGTTGTCCGCCTCCGTGTCGACGAGGAGCATCCTCGCGCCCATCTCGATGAAGGCCGCGCGCAGGGCACGGATGAGCGCCCGGCCGATGCCGGCACCCGCGAAGCGTGGGTCGACGGCCACCCACTTCACGTAGCCGTAGACCCAGGGGTTGCGGTCCTTCTCGATCATGGTCCCGAGCGCAAAGCCGGCGAGGTCGTCGCCGACCATGGCCACCAGCGAGGTCTCGAGATCGGACTGATACGCAGCGAGCACCTCGTACTCATCCCATGTGCGAAAGAGCGTGGGCCAGCGTTCCGCCGTGAAGACGCGCTCGCCCAAGTGGAAGATGGCCGCGATCTCGTCCACAGTCATCTCGCGGATGTCCAGGTCATGGGCCGGTGCCTTGCGGGCAGCGCGCAGCACCTGCGGGCCGTCCGACGACGGATCGTTGGCCGCAGCCGCAGCGTCCACACTCCCCTCCTGTGGCGTCCAAGACAAGGCCGTGCTCGCAGGGTCAGGGGCGCGTGAGCTCGTCTTTCGCTGGGCGCTGGTCGCAGGGACTGGGCGGGTGCGGGTGGCCATGAGGACCTTGGCTCCGTTTCGGTGGGCACGGTGGGCAGCTTGACAGGGAAGTGGCGACGCCAGACCTTGCGTCGGCGCCAGAGGCCGCTCCTCGCGGCGTGTACGAACGCGCCTGCAATACCTTCTGCAGACGTACTGTGACGCAGAGCCCTGGGGGTGCGGTGTACGAGATCGTGATTGCTCATCACTTCGAGACAGCCCATCGCCTGTCCAGCGAGGGAGCGCCTCTGAAGTGTCAGTCCATCCACGGACACTCGTGGCAGGTCAAGGCCCACCTCGCCGGCGAGGGTCTCGACTCCGACGGTATGCTCCTAGAGTTCGGTGCGTTCAAGAAGATCTGGCGGGCTTGGATCGATGGCACGTTGGACCACGCTCTTGTCCTCGCTGAGAGCGATCCCCTTGCGCAAGTGCTGACCGCCACGGGTCTGCCCCTGCGCCTCGTGCTGCTGCCACATCAGCCCACGACCGAGGTGCTGGCGAGGTGGATCCATGAACACACGGCGGAGCTGCTCACGTCGCTGGACACCGACACCCCGGTCCGGCTGGCCGGGGTGCATGTCCAGGAGACCCGCGTCAACGCAGTGCACTACCGACCCGACCCATGACAGGACTCCCACGCTCCGCGCGAGGAGAGCGTGAGAAGGAGCACGTGCACCGCGCGCTCAGGACCGGCCCGCCGCCGTCAGAAGGGAAGCGTCCAACGCAACTGCGTCGTGCGAGGACCCACGTCGAGCTGCACCCGCCCCGCGTCAGCACGCTCGCGAGACTGCGGCCATAGGTAGAACGTGACGCCGGTCGCCACCAGGGCGCCTCCCAGAATGAGAGAGGTGTTGGCCAAGAGGGTCTGGGTCTGCCCCCGCCGCTGAAGCGACTCAAGATCCGCCCGAGGACGCGGTGAGCCCTGAATCTCTTGCTGGGTCGCGTCCGCCGAGAAGGCGAGCAGAATCCCGCCTACGAGCAGGCTGGCACCCCCGACGCCGAGCCAAACGCCCGACTTCTGCAACCTCGTCTGGGGGCGGAGGCGCTCCTCAAGCAGCGCGCTGGACGACGACGGCTGCGCAGGAGGTCCCGTCGCCACCGGAGCCGCAGGCGCCGGGCTCGGCGCGGCGGGGGTTGGGGGCGGCGCCTCGTCGTCAAACCCAGGCATCAGCACATGGGCTACCGCCGCGGCCAGGTGCGAGAAGGCCGTCTCATCCGGCAAGTAGGCGATCGAGCGGCGCGCCGAGCGCCGAGCGGCGACGTCCAGCCGCTCAATGTACACGTGGATCTCGCCCTCCGATACAAAGGCGTTGACCACAATCACGTCTTGAAACTGCTGCGCTGCCCATGATCCCAGGATGCACGGGCCCGAGCCACGACAAGAGACCACCTCCACCATCGGCTGGTCACCGTAGATGGCCCCAAGCTGATAGTCCCGTGTAAGGACATAGCCGCCAAGGTCCTCCGCCGTGTAAGCGACCTCTTCATGGATGTCGCTCAGGGCCTCCGACGTGATGCCCGCGAACGCCCCGTGGACAACCAGCGCGTTCCGCAGCTCCTGGGCACCAAGCGGCAGCGCCAACATAACGCAGAGCAGAACGCTCGCGACAAGAGAAGCTGCGCTGGTTGCAGTGCGGGTCACGATTCCTTACCACCGAGAGAGGACACGAGGGTCTACCGAGCACGCGCGGCTCGCGACGCTCTCCCACAGGGACGACGCTCTCCCATAGGGACAACGAGGCATGGCGGACCCGCACGCGCGATCAACACTACCATACGTGCTGGTTGGCGCAATGGCCCTGAGCCTCCTCGGTGACAGCAGCGCAGCCGCCGATGAGGTCTGGGTGCAGACCACACCACAGCTCTTCGTGGAGGCCCGTGCGGATGCCGGCGACCTCGTCGTGTACGCCGCCCTGCGTGATCCCGAGGGGCGGCCGGTGCGCGAGGCCGCGGTCCGCGTCAGCGCCTGCCTGTGGCCTTGCGCTCCATGGTCGCCGCGTCCATCCGCTCTGGGCGCGCTCCACGTGGAGGAGGGCCGCGCTCTCGGACGCTGGTGGCTCCCCGAAGGCGTTTGGCGCGTGTCGGTCGCGTTGGCCCCCGACCCACGCTGGCGCGGCCTCCCGGTCGCGTCGGCCTATGTCCCGATGCGGCGTCTCATGCCCTCATGGAGCGGCCCGGCCGATCGTTTTCAGGTGGCTGGGCACGCTATCCGTGTCCGCGGGTCATGGTACACCGAGGACGGGCAGCCGCTCGTTGGCGTTGCCTTGGCCACGGCGCTTCGCTGCGAGCAGGGCAGGGAGGTGCCGTGGGTGGTGCGCCAAGACATCGGGGGTGGCGTCGAGGTCGCCACCGACGCGCCGGCGGGGGCGGCGGCCTGCGTACTCTCCATCGTCACTGAGGCGGACCCCCTGCACCAGCGTCAGGAGACGGCCGTCCATCTGCGCTGGCTGGAAGGACCAGCGTTGGCCCTCATCGATCGAGATCCCGCCGCCGAGCAGGGTCGTTGGATCCGCGTTGCGGACACCTTCGGTCCCGTCGGCGGTGCGCGCGTGCGCGTGACCTGGCGCGGTGAGCGCCCAGGCAGCGAGGAGCTCCTCACCAACGCGGGTGGTGAAGCCTGGGTGCAGGGGCTCCCGCTGCGTGCGCGGAGGCTCACCGCCTCCGTGGAGGTGGACGGGGGGTGGCTGCCCGTGGCGACGCAGGCCGTCGCGCCTTGGTCCAGCCTCTCCCGAGCCGTAGCGGCAGGACTGGCGGTCGTGCTCTTGGGGTCCCTCTACGTGGGGCGTAGGCGGGCGCAGCAGGGCAGGAAGCCAACCCACGCCTCGCCGCGCCATCGCCGTTCCGCGCATCAGGATCTCCAGGGGACGGACGCCTCGCCTGCAACGAGGGGAGAGGGTCACCTAGCCCAGCCGCCCCCCCTAGCATCCGGCGCACCGGCGTGGGGCGTGGACGTCCAGACGGGGGCGCGGGTGCACGGGCTGCGCTGGGTCCGGAGTTCGAGCGATGAGGGATGGGCCGGCGGGAAGGGGATGGGCGCCTCACGCTCGCGGGCCCCATCGGAAGCGTGGACGGCGCTGGTGCCAGGGTACTGGCCCGCTGAGGTGAGCGCCGTAGCCCTCACGGAGGGGCCGCCGCGCTTGCGGCCCTTGTCGCTCGACGTCGCCATCGTCCTGGAGCAACACGGCGTCCTCCGTGCTGGCCAGAGTGCCCAGGAACGTGACATCGCGCTGTCGCGGCTCGATCCTGCAACGTTGGCGGTGATGGCGAGGCTGCTCTTTGCGGAGCCGGTGGACCCCGCGGCCGACTTGGCGGAGCTCGAACGCAGGGTGAGCGAGGCATGAAGGGTCGCCCTCACCAGCGCGGAGGTCAGGCTCCTCTCCACCACCCCCTGCTCAGAGGGCTGGTTGCTGCGACGCTCTGGCTCGCGCTGGCTCCTGGAGTCGGGGTCGCCGCAGACGAGCGGTTGGATGCCTACGACCCTGCCGAGCACGCTTGGTTTGGACTGTCCCGCCTCGCGGCGGTCGCCGAGGCGGAGGGGGTGCACCTGACGCGCTTGTCGCGCGTCGTGTTGTCCGCGCAGGACCGAACACCGCTCCTCGCACTCTCGGCGAACCCGGGTGATGTGAAGGAGGCGCTGGGGCTCTGGGTACAGAGCGGCGGACGGATCGTGTGGGCGGACGACCGCGAGGAGGGCGACCTCTGGTGGCAGGCCCTCGGCCTCCGTCCTCGCGTGCCGCAAGGGGGAGGGGAGGGGGTCTGGCAGCAAGACCCCGCGCTCTTGCTCGCCGAGCCGGTTGGTGAGCACCCTCTCTCGCCCGAGGGCCTGTGGTTGCTGACCAACCACCCGGTGGCCTTGGTCGGTCCAGGAGTGCCGCTCTATCGGCTCAGCGATGAGGAGGGGCTGGTGTTTGACTTCCTGTGGGGGCGCGGGTGGGTGCTCGCGCTAGGCGACCCGAGCCTCTTCATCAACGAGATGCTGCGTTGGCCGGGGAATGACGCATGGACACGCCTGGTCCTTCGTCGGCTGTGCGAGGGCCGTGAGACCTGTGTCGTGGGCTTGGTGGGGCCTGACACCGCGTGGGAGGTCGAGGCCGGCCTCTGGGGGGAGGGGCGGGCACCTCCGCAGGGGCTCCGCGGGGCGCTGGCCTCTCTGCCATGGTGGCCGCCGCGCGCCTTCCCGGACCATGTAGCCCGGGCGTTGGGACTGCTGGTACTGCTCGGCAACCTCATCCTCTGGGCAGTGGTGTGGTTGTGGTGGACGCCCACCTGGTGGCGGCGCGCGGCGCAGCTACCGCCGCCGGTAGGACCCTCACGCTGGGCGCGCAGGGCCCGGCTCTACCAAGGTCCGCTTCGCGAGCGGGACTGGAGAGACCCCGCCGAAGGCATCCGGCGTGCGTGGGAGCGGTGGTGGTCCCAGTGGGTCGGCGCGGAGGGCGCCGCGTCCCAGGCAGCCTGGCGGACCCGGTGCCGCGCGCGCGGCGCCTCGCCATGGACCGCATGGCTGGTCGCGCGCGACATCAGCGCGGTGGCGGCTCAGGTGGATGCGTGGGAAGATGACGCACATGCGCCGGTACCGCCAGTACAGGTGCGTCGAACATTGCGGCGGATGCGGCGGGTGCTCCCGTGGTTTCCCTTGGGGGAGTGAGGAGGTACATGGAAGGACAAGCGGTCATGTTGCAGACCTGCGCTGCGTTGCGCCAGACCCTGCGTGAGGCGGTAGGGCGGGTGGTCATGGCGTCGGGTGACGCGGTCGACGCGCTCGCCACAGGCCTCCTGGCGGGAGGCCATGTGCTGATCGAGGGAGTGCCTGGGGTGGCAAAGACGACGCTCGCCAGGACCTTCGCGGGTTGCCTCGGGCTGGCCTTCCGTCGTGTCCAGTTCACGGCGGACCTCCTCCCTGGGGACATCGTAGGGACGCATGTCTTCGTCCCCCCGACCGGGGACTTCGTGAGGCGCGAGGGCCCTGTGTTCACAGAGCTCTTGCTCGCCGATGAGCTCAACCGCAGCCCCGCCAAGACGCAGGGAGCGCTCCTTGAGGCGATGCAGGAGGGCCAGGTCACCCTGGAGGGCAGCACCTACCCTCTGCCACGTCCCTTCTTCGTGATCGCTACCCAGAACCCCCTTGAAGAGAGGGGCGTGTATGCGCTCCCGGACGCGCAGCTCGATCGCTTCTTGCTCCGCTTTCACCTCCCCTACCCGCCCGAGGAGGAGGAGCTCGCCATGCTCGCGGCGCACCGCGCGGCCCCAGCAGGGCCTGAACGTGTTGTGACCAGGGAGACCCTGCTAGCGCTGATCGGCGCGAGAGCGGATGTTGTGGTGGCCCCATCGCTGCAGCGTTGGATGGTCACCATGGCCCGCGCGACGCGCGAGCACGACGCCCTGCGTGCGGGGGTCAGCCCCCGAGCCCTCCTGGCCCTTCAGCGCGCAGCCCAGGCGCGCGCTATGCTCGAGGGCCGGGACCACGTCGTGCCCGCGGACATCGAGGCCCTCGTGCCCTTGGTCTGGTCGCACCGCGTGCAAGTCTGGGACGACCTGGACGACGGCCGGGCGTCGGAACACCTCCCTGCCCTGGTTCAACAAACGCGCCCCTCGGTCTGGACATGAACAGGATGCCCACGCCCACCGCGCGTGGCTGTGCGCTCTTGGTCGTGGCAGCCCTCTCAGGTCTGAGCGCCTGGTGGCATGCCGCGCCGGCTCTCCTCTGGCCGCTCATCGCCGTCGTCGCTTGGCTCGCGGTGGCGTATGCGCTCGCCCTCGAACGGGCACGCGCGTGGCATCGCGCGGGCTGCACGCTCGTGTCCGAGACCACGCCCTGTGTGGAGATGGCGCTGGGGGCCTCTGCGCTTGTCACCGCGAGAGTGACGGGCGCAGGGCCGCCGTGGTGGACGCGGGTGCCCGTCCGTTGGCAACCCGCGTGTCCACCAGCGCTGGCGATGGAGCCCCTCGTCTCGCCGGAAGACCAGGGAGCAGGAGCCGTCGAGGTCCAGGAGCGCGGAGGGCTGTCGTTCCGCCTCCGAGGACATTGGATTGGCAGGTGGATGGTCCCAGGCGTACACCTCGATTACCTCTGCGGCGCTGGGGTCGTCCGTGCCTCCCTTTGGTGCCCCTGGGAGACCTTCGTCGAGGTACGCGTCCCGGTCTTGCCAAGGGTGGGAGGGCGTTCGGCCAGCGACGGTGGTGCAGGGACCCGCGCTCGGAGCCGGCCGGCACAGGCCCAGGAGGACTTGGATCGGCTGCGACCGTGGCAGTCCGGTGATGACGTGCGACAGATCGCCTGGAAGGCGACAGCCCGACGCGGTGAGGTCGTCGTCATGGAACGAGCTCCGTGGCAATCAACGCTGCGCGTGCTCGCCGTATCGGCGTCCTTCGATGAGAGCGCGCTCCCGCAACATCGACGCCTCTTCGACCTGGTCGCGTGTCGCCTCGTCGAAGAGGCGCGTCTGGCGCACGCGCGGGGAGAGGCCACCCTGCTGGCGTGGGAAGGGCCCCCGTCACAGGGGTGGCGCTGTGCGGTCGACCGCGGGGCTGATCAGAAGCAAGAGCGCCTCCTCCGCCAATGGCTCCTTGTGGCTGGAAACCCGCTGCTCGGACAGGGTGGCGGGGACTGGGAGGGCCTCGCCCGAGGCCTCGGCACGCTGGACGGGCTCGACTGGTCGGAGCTGCTCCAGCGCGTCGGGTTGAGGCGCTTCCGATCGGCCATGGAGCAGCGGCGCAGCGCCTTGATACGCCGTGCCCCGCGCGGCTGGCGACGCGAGCTGCGGCGCGGCGCCATGGAGCGTGTGGGGGCCCTGATGGCGGGACTGCCTGCGTCCTCGGTCGCGATCGACGCGGTGGGGGCGCTTCAGCCCGACGAGGATGTGGGCTGGGCAGAGCTGGGCGCCATCCTGCAAGCCCAGGAGCAGCCAGGGGTCCTTCAGCTCTTCCTGGACGGAGATCGGGTACCCACCCCCGCATGGGGCATCGCGCTGGCGGGCTGGCAGCGCACCGGCTGGCGGGTGGAGGTCGTCCGTTGCGTTCAGGCGGAGGTGGTGGTGCCTGGTCCAGTCGAAGTCGCCCAACCCCTGGGCTGGTTGGCGCGCGCCGAACGCGCGGCAGGGGGCGCGGGCTGGCGGTGGCCTGGGGTCGTCACCCGCGAGCTGAGCGCAGGACCCGCCTAGCCTGGGTCAACGCCCTCGGGCGATGGCACCTCCGACGGTGGCGCGGCGCGCTCTTCAATGCTGCGCAGGAACGAGCGGAAGTAGCCCCAGCCGGATGCCAGCGAGTAGAGGAGGGAGAGCAGGAGCAGCAGGAAGCCCACACGATCAAAGCGCACATCAAGGGAGAAGAGGCCAAAGTCGATGGTGTAGCAGTACTGGATGATCAAGCACACCAGCCCCACGAGCTGGAAGGCGGTCTTCCATTTACCGCCCCAGTCGGCAGCGAGGATGAGGCCCTCAGCGGCAGCGAGCGCGCGGAGCCCGGTGACGCTCATCTCCCGGGCGAGGAGGAGGGTCACGAACCACACGGGGAGCCGATCGTGAGCGACCATGGTCACAATGACGGCCATGACGAGCAGCTTGTCGGCGAGGGGGTCTAGGAACTTGCCGGTGAGGGAGACCAGCGCCCGCTTTCGCGCGATGTAGCCGTCGAGCCAGTCCGTCGCCGCGGCGGCACCGAAGAGCGCGGCGGCGGCTACGCCAGCCATCGGTTTGTCGATGGCCAGCAGGACGCAGATGACCGGGATGACGGCGATTCGCGCCATCGTCAGGATGTTGGGCAGGTTCCAGAGATCCTGCTGAATGGTGGAGGAGCGCGCAGGCATGAGCTTCAAGGTTCTTGCGCTTGGCGCATCTCCTGTTCGGCTGCCAGATAGTCTTGGTAGAACTGATAGACGCGCTGGATGTAGCGACGGGTAGACTCGTAGGGGATGCCGTCGTAGCGGGCGACCGTTCCCGAGCCTGCGTTGTAGGCAGCCAGAATCCGGTTGATGTCCTGGTCGTAGCGGTCTGCCAGGATGCGAAGGTACTGGGTCCCTGCCATGATGTTCTGCCTGGGGTCGAAGGGGTCCTCACAGTTCAGCGAGGCGGCGGTCCTAGGCATCAGCTGCATCAGCCCTTGCGCCCCCGCCGGACTCACGGCGTGGGGATCGAACGCGCTCTCGACACGGATGACCGCTTTGATGAAAGCGAAAGGGATGCCGTAGGCCACGGACGCCTCTCGGATGAGGTCGTCGAAGGCGTCTGGGTTGCGCCGCGGGTTGGGGTTCGGCCGATCCGGAGGCGTGATGTCACTCGTCCGCCGCTCGCCGCGAGGCGCGGGTCTCGCACGTCCGTCCGTCCCGTACACGGCAGCGGGCTGCATACCGCGCTGTGGCTCGGTCGTGAAGAGCACCGTCCCGTCCTCCAGCTCATAGCGGTAGATCGACGCGTCAGCCGGAGTGGCGAGCGCGACGAACACCAGAGAGAGCAGGAGGGCGGAGACGAGAGGGGCGTGCATGGAGGGTGCGTGGGGGTACCGGGGACCGACCGCATGAGGATGCCTGCCACAGACGCCGCGGCGTCGCAAGTATACGAGGGGCAGGCCCCCCGCACGGCTCCCGAACGTCGGGGCGCGGCGGCCACTCCTTAGGGGACGTCGGGGTGCACACCGAGGCTGCCGAGCAGGCCGTGACGCCGCCACGAGAGTCGCAGTGACACGACGTGGGTGCGCATGGGCCTCCGCTCCAGGGCGGGGTGACGGAAGGTCCCCGGCATCTCATCGAAGCGGTACTGCAGGCCGAACCACCAGCTCTGGCGGTCGTAGGGTCGGTGCAGGTGGTGGTCAAAGCCTGTGCCTACGTGCCAACCGAGCGCGGGGTAGCGGAATCGCTCGGCGCGGGCCCTCAGGTCCACATGGTCTAGCGACCCTCCGGCCATGACGTAGAAGGCGCCCCGAGGGTATCCGGTGCGCCGTCCCGCGATCAGGTAAGCGAACATGGGGTGAAGGTAGGCTGTCGCGACGAAGCCCATGCGCCTCAGGTGTTCGTCGGAGGATCCTCCTGAGCGGGCATGGAATCCCGCGGAGACGTGGAGGACGTGGAAGGGCGTGCTGACCTCGCCGAGCAGCCGCAGCTCTGGAAGCAGCGCGGCGTCCTGCCACAGGCTGTGCTGTCCATAGACGAGCCCAAACTCGGCGGTAACCCCGTGAAATGCCCCGGTCCAGTCCTGCGAGTAGGATCGGTGCATCGAGGAGGGGTCATCGTATCCGCGCTGGTGAAGGGCCGGGTGGTCTGGTCCCGGTTCAGGGAGCGGTGGCAGCGTTGGCGTCGGCTCAGCTGCGGCTGCGGCAGCGCTGCCCATCACGGCCGCGATCAGGGTGATGAAGGGCAGCCAGCGCATGGTCGGGAGCGTGGAGGGAGGGGCAAGGCGTGACGCTGTGGCAGGAGCCTGCGCTCAGTCCGCCAACACCGTCAAGAGGATGAAGCCTGCGGCCGCGGCACCGACGACGCCTGAGATCAAGAGCGCGGTCTTCGTGGCGTTGAACTCGGAGACGTCGGCGCCAACGATCTGTTCCCTGGGGAGCAAGAGGTCGTAGTCGGGTGCGACCAGCTGCGTCTCGGTGAGCACGAAGTTGAAGGGGCTGACGTTGTAGCGAGCGCCGTCCTGCGTGCGCACCCGAATGGGCGTCGTCGCGCTGGCCGCTACCTCGCGCTCGCCGGACGTGACGGTCGTCGTCTCGCCGATGAAGCGCGATTGAAGACGCGAGAGCTCGTCCGTCGAGATATCGTACCTGTTGTAGCAGGCCAGCGAGACGAAGGAAGCGAGGGTGACGAGGGTCAAGAGACGCGTGGCGAGGGAGTGCATCAGCGCAGCCGGAGGAAAAAGAAGGAAAAGAAGGGAGGTCGGAGAGTAGGGCACGTCAAGGCCCGAGAGGGGCCAGCACCTGGCCGCGGGATGATAGGAGAGCAATGGCGTGGATGGCAAGCGGAACGACATCGACCCCTGTACCTGCGCGAGGATGGCGGGGGCGGCGGGGCGGGGTCGCGGCGTGTCGACGACCCGGAGGGGCGCAGGAAGGGGGGCGTCTGCCACGCGTGGCGTGCGCCCTGCCTGGGGAATACACTGCAGGAGGTCCCTTGCGCTGCTGCGGTGGCGCTGGTAACGTGCAGGTGGTGGAATTCCGTGCGCTATGGTAAGCTCCGGGGGACGCCTGCTTGCCCACACGGACACAGAGGACGACGTCATGAATCGACGACTACCGGCTTGGATTCTGTGGATGGGCTTGGTGGCGCTCTTCGCAGGGTGCGGCAAGGCGAGCCTGTCGACAAACTTCGATGGGGACCAAGACGTCGCGGACCGCGGGACGTGGGGGGATCCATCGCAGCGCCGGGATGTGACCGATGATCCTCGGCGCCCCGACGTCGATCCGGGGGGCGGGAACAACGCTCGGTGCGTGCTGCTCCCCGGCCGCGGTGGCCGAGACTTCGTGCAGGTGAACGAGAGCGCCCCGCTGGAAGTGTATGTCTATGACCTCGACGGCGAGCCCATGGGGGACGTGGAGGTCAGCTTCTTCATCGATGTGGATCGATCCGTTGACGCCCGCTTGAACACGAGGAGCGCGCGCACTGGGCGTGGTACCGGCCTCGCGGCGGCCCGCGTGCTGGCGGGATCGACCCCGGGGGACATCTACGTGCTCGCGCAGGCCTCCTGCGGTCGAAGCCTCGAGCTCGCTGTGGAGGTCCGCGAGGTGCCCACAGGCAACCTCGAGGTGAGGCTCGTCTACCCGCAGCAGCAGCTCTACCGCATGGAGCGCTTCGAAGTCGCTGTCTATCCGAGCTACGAGTTCCAGTGCAATGAGCGGCGTTCCCCGCGTGGGCGTCAAGAGCTGACCATCGCCGAGGTCGCCACCACCTTCGAGCGTGTCTTCATCCAAGACCTCGCGGTCGACGAGCTCTTCGCCGTCGTGGGCTTCGGCGTCGGACAGTTCGGCGAGGACGCAGCGTTCGGGTGTGTTGACGGCGTCCGGGTGAGGGAGGGCGAGACCGCTGAGGTTGAGATCGACCTCATGCTCCTGCCGCTCGACCCGTCCGGAACCTACGACGTCGCGAGCAAATGGGACTTCACCAACGCCATCGCTGAATCGGGCCCCGTGGGGGCGATCATCGCCGAGTTTCTGCTCATCGTCCGCGATCCAGGCCGCGGCCTCTACGAATTCTTGATGAATCGTATCCGAGACTTCGTGGGCGGGCTCGTCGCGACCGTGCTCGACACCTTCCTCAGGATCACAGGGCTCGCCAACCTGATCCAGAATGCCATCAACAATCTGATCCGAAATAACCCGCTCTTGAGTTCGATATGGACCGTCCTCGAGGACCTTACGCAGTTCATCAACAACCTCGAGGTGACGTCCGTCATGCAGATCGGGAAGATGTTCGGCGACGCAGAGGTCTTCGGCATCGACACATGGACAGGATTCGTCCTCTACTGGCGCATGCCCTGCTGCTGGCCTGACTGCCGCGTCATCCCGCCCGACTGCGGCGGCAACCCCATCCAGTTCGACCCCGAAGGGCTCGGCATTCTCCAGGGCGAGTGGACAGGCCGCGTAGCCGGCTACAACCAGCTCTTCATCGACAGGCACCCCATCAACTTCCAGTACGGACGCCTGATCATCTACGTGCTCGAGCACCTCCTCTTCCCCACCCTCATCAACAGGCCTCCGCCAGTGACGATCACGGAGTTCGTCGCCCACTTGGTGGGCTGCGAACGCCTGGCCAACGCCATCATCGGCAGCAGTGACTGCCGCTGCGCCATCGGAATCTGCATCTGCAAGAGCGACATCATCGGCGCATGCACCGGCTTCATCAACCTCGTGTTCGGCAGTTTCCTCCGTAACTTCATCCAGGGCCTCTCCTTCGACTCCGTGATCGACAACCGAGGCCAGTGCAAGCTCATCAACGAGAACGCCGTACTCGACGTAGAGTTCCTGCGCGAAGGACAGTACTTCCCCATCATCAACATCGGGGGGGTCAACGCCGTCATCAACGCCACATTCACCGGCGTCCGACAAGGCTACGTCCCCGGGCCCTAGCTCCCCTGCAGCGACCACCTCGGGGGCGCGGGCTCCAGGGCAGTGGGGGCACCGGGGAGGGCACCTGCATCTCCCTCATCTGCGCCCTTGACCGCGCCGCGACACTGTGGCAATACGCCAGCCGCTTTGGAGAGGGCACGCCCCGCGGGCTGCTCCACAGTGACATGGGTGCGGCTCCACGCGCTTCGGCAAGGGCGCCCTCCCAGGGACATGCGCCGCGTTCGTCTAGAGGCCTAGGACGCCGGCCTCTCACGCCGGTAACACGGGTTCGAATCCCGTACGCGGTACTCGGCGCCTGGCCTCTCGGTCAGGCGCCGTTCTCGTTTTTCGCTCGGAAGGTTGTGCTCGGTCCCCGCGTTGTCGTTCTCAGGACGGCGCTCTACCGTCTTTCACCAGCGACGGAGTAGCGATGAAACCCCTGCCCTCGTGTGTTCTCCTCTCCCTGGGGCTCTTGTGCCTGTCCAGCGCCGCAGCGCAGCCCATGCAAGCGACGGGGTTGGTGTACTCCATTACCCCCCAGCAGGTCGGTGAGCAGAGCTCTTACGTCGTGATGCCGCTCCCCACCGATCGGCTGCGCGCCGCCATGCCGCCGCAGGCCCTCATCCCGCAGGCCTTCGCGATGCTGCGTGAGAACAAGGCCACCATCTACGGCAACTCCTCCCTGCGCTTCACGGACCAGGACATGGCCGCTAGGCAGGTGGTCATCCACGTCGACCCGCGCGTGCGGGAGTACTTCCCCTTCGTCGCCGCCGAGACCGTGTACACCTTCACCCACTACGGTATGGAGCGCGTCATCTTCCCCGGCATTGCCGATCAGGGGATGACCCGCGCTGACATCCCCTTCGCGGCCTTCGGCTTCGAAGTGCCCTTGTGGCAGGCGCTCCCGCCCCAGCGTATCCACGCCGCAGACATCCGCCTGCCCAACGGAGAGCGCTTGCCCGCTGCGGAGGTGTACGCACGCCTCGGCGCGCAGGATCAGGGCCTGCAGGGGATGGTGTTCGCTTACCTGCGCAGCGAACAGCCCATTGAGGTCTTCGGAGCGCTCCGAGCGCTCGCCACCCTCGCGTGGCCAGGGCGCGAGCCCCACATCCTGCCCTTGCTCACCCACGGCGAGCGTGACGTGCGCCGCCTCGCGTTGGAGGGCGTCCGAGCCTCCGCGTCACCCTCCGTTTGGGAGGCCGTGGTGGCACGATTGACCGCTGAACAGGACGCCGAGCTCCACGCCGCCTTGCTCGCAGCCCTCGAGGCGGCTCCCTTGGAGAGCGTCCGGATCGAGGCCCTCTACTACCGCGCCGAACACGGGGAGCCCGCGTCCCGGGTTCGCGGGCTCCAGGCCCTCGGCGAGATGCAGGACCCCCGCGCGCTCGCGCGCCTCCGCGCCTACCTCGCTCAGGACCCACCCGAGTTTGCCATGGCGGCCCTCGACGTCATCATTGCGCGCGGCTCGTGGCCCGTCGTCCAGGAGATCCTCGCCGACACGACCGTCCGCGAGGCCTTGCGTCAGCAGAGCGCGGCAGCCCTCGCGCAGCGCGCCCAAGGCGGCGCGCGCCTGCAGGGTCTGCGCTACCGACTCGCAGAGTTCCGCGGAGGCGCCGCGATTGCCGAGCTAGAAGCCATCGCTGCCCTCGCGATGGACGACGCATGGGCGAGCGTCACCGACGCGCTGAGCCACCCCGACGTCGACGTTCAAGCCGTGGCTGCTAGGCTCCTCGCCGACCGCGGTGACGTGGGCGCGCTCGACGGCATCGCCGCGCGCGCTGCTCGCGGCGACGTGTCGCCAGAGCTCGGGCGCGCGCTTGAGGTCGCAGCGCTCCGCCTGATGGCGCGGGCGCCAGACGCTCAGGTCGAGCGCAGCGCGGCACGCGATCCCTCCCCCTTCCTCCGTCGCGTCGCCCTGCAAGTGCTCGGCGAGCGGCTTCAAGCCGGTCAGGGGTCGCCCCAGGCCCTCGGCGCGCTCCAGAGCGCTGCACGAGACGCACAGCCAGGAATTCGGGCGGCCGCCGCCCTCGGGCTGCGCCACCTGGGGACGGACGAGGCCTTCGAGATCGTCCTTGGCATGCTTGAGGATGGCGCTGAGGTCGTGCGCGCAGACGCCGCTCGTGCGCTAGGAGCCTTCGCGGGCGACCAGCGCGTAGCGCGCTCCGTGCCGGCGTTGGTGGCCTTCGTGCAAGGAGGGAGCCCCGCCTTGCAGGCAGGAGCGCTCGAAGCGCTCGGCCAGCTAGACCAGCAGAACCTGCTGCCGCTTCTGCTCGAGCGCGCCGAATCCGCCGATCCCCAGGTGCGCGCTGCAGCCTTCCGCGGCGCCACCTCCATCGGCGCTCCACGCCAGCTCAGGCCGGTGCTCAACCTGGTCGCCGGTGGCCTCCGGGACCCGCACCCACCCAACCGCGCGCTGGCCGCCGAGCTCCTGGGCGAGTTCCGGGTGGATCTCGCCGTGCTCGCGTTGAGCCAGGTCGTCAGCGACGGAGATCTCCGGGTGCGGCACGCCGCCATTCGCGCACTCGGCCGCTCAGGCCAGCGCAGCGCTATCGGTGTGCTCGTCGGCCTCCTCGAAGATCCGCTGCAGGAGGTGCGTCTCGCCGCCATCGACAACCTGCGGATTCTCAACCTCCGAGACGCCATCCCGGAGATCGAAGCCGCGCTCACCAGAATGCAGGATGAGGTGTCCATTGGCGCCGCTCGTCAGGTCATCGAGACCCTCCGCACCCAAGGGGGCTAGCTGGCGTCTGGCTGCCCTGGCGGCCCGCTGGCTCGTCGTCGCCACCTCATGGTGCCTTGGGGCATGCCCAGGGGCGTCTCCGACGGGCAGCGCTGCCCCCGGCCAGCGCGGCTCCATGCTCGAGGAGGGCGCCGAAGGGGCTCGCGTGCGTGAAGCAGAGAATGGGGCGCGCGCAGTCGCTGCCACGACCCAACCCGAGCTCGCGCCCTTGGGCCCTGCATCAGGCTCTCCCTGCAGGGACGACCGGACGTGCAGGTCGCCCGAGCGCTGCCTCGACGCTCAGTGCGCGTGGCCCCCTGCGCTCACGGGGACATGGCGAGAGGACCTCGTGGAGGTCACCTTCTTCGGATCCGGCGGACTGCTCGGCAGCTACTGGCTGGAGTTGGCCGTCGCGCCCTGGGAGCAAGAGCGTGGGATGATGCACCGGGACCGCATCGCCGCGGGCTACGGGATGCTCTTCCCCTACCCACACGACAGGATGCTCAGCTTCTGGATGGAGCAGACATGGGTGCCCCTCGACATGATCTTTGTCAACGACGCCGGCGTGGTCGTGCACATCGTGCATCAGGCTGCGCCCCGCACCCAGACCCCGCGGTCCAGCCAGCGACCCGCACGCTACGTCATTGAGCTCGCTGGTGGTGAGGCATCCCGGCTGGGGTTGGGGGCAGGGGACCGCGTCGCGTGGATGAACCTGCCGCAAGAACACCTCCCACGCACGCCCAGCGATGGGCGCCCATGAAGGCGCCAGCAGGCAGCGGCTGGGGATGGGCGGCGGCGACTGTGTCGTGGGTGCTGCTGCTGCAGCTCCATCCCCTGACACGGACCCTTGGCTACGAGCAGGCGATGGCCATGGCCCTGTGGCAGGGCACCTTCCTCCTTTACCACCTGGCGTCCTGGTCAGACGCGGAAGGCGCTGGAGGAGGGGCGTGGGGGAGGCTCGCTGTGCGTCTCCTCGTGCTCCTGCTCCTGGCCTTGGGTGTGGCTCTGGTCGCTGAAGGGGTGCGAGGCTTCTGTGGGCTCTCTCAGGGGTTGGCCTGGTGGGCCGCGCTCGTCTTTGCGCTCGTGCCGTGGACGCTTGTGTTGGCCCTGGTCCTCCGGCGCCTCTGTGGGGAGCGACGTGCGTGGATCGTGGCTTCCCTAGGGGTGCTGTGGCTCGTGAGTTCCGCGTCGGCGCTGGCCTTCTTCTACGCGCACCCTCCGCTCAGGGTGCTGCACGTGTGGCTGGGACCGATCTCAGGGTCGATCTACGACGAGGCGGTCGGCGGTCTCGATGTGGCGTGGCTTCACCGGACCTGGCTCGCCCTATGGGCCGCCCTCTACATGCTGGTGTTGCGCTGGCCGCGGCCCATCGTCGGGTCGCACGTCGCACTGCTCGTGCTCGTCCTCGCGCTCCTGGGTGTCGTCTATGCGAATCGGGCTCCGTGGGGGCTTGAGCTGCACCGCGCCTTTGTCGAGCGTGAGCTTGGAGGTCGGCTAGAGAGCGCACGCTATGTGGTCTACTTCGAGCGTGCTGCGTTCGATGCGACCCGGCGCGACGCACTGATGGAGGACATCGATAGGCGCTACGAGGACTTGGTGGCGTTCTGGGGCGTGGTCCCGAGGCATCAGCTCCGCCTCTATATCTATGCCTCTGCGGAGTCCAAGGGTCGCCTCACGGGCTCGCGCTCGACGATGCTTGCGCGGATTTGGCAGTCGGAGGCGCACCTGGTTTGGCGGGGCCCTGAGGATGAGCTGCTCGCGCACGAGATGGCGCACCTCTTCCTGCGAGACGACGGGCGGGGGCCCTTTCGGCTCTCCGCGCGCTGGGGTCTGGTACCGCAGATGAGCCTGGTGGAAGGATCCGCGACGGCCGCCGCGTGGGGAGCTCCCGAGCTTACTTACCACGGCTGGGCGGCCGCGCTGGTCCGCGCGGACATGGCGCCCTCGGTCGAGGCGATGCTGGGCGCCCGCTTCTGGCAGCAGCCTGGTCCCCTCGCCTATACGCTCGCGGGGTCTTTCGTCCGCTGGCTGATCGAGGAACGTGGCGGGGTCGAGCCCTTCCGCGCCTGGTACGCCTCGGGCGGTCCTCCGACGCAGGTGTACGGGCAGGACCTCGGCGCGCTGGAGGAAGAATGGCGGTCGATGCTCCTCAGTCTGCCGCTGGCCGCGTCAGAGGTCGACGCGGCGCGTGCCCGCTTTGGTCGGGCGTCGCTGATGGGACGGGTGTGCGGGCGAGAGGTGGCGCGAGCGATGGAGGTCGCGCGCGAGGCGGCGCGGGCTGGGGGACGTGGAGAGGCGCTGGAGGCGAGCGCACGGGCTCTCCGCCTGGACCCAGAGGACGGCCGACGCACGCTGGAGGTCGCGCACCTTTGGAGGTCGGTCGGTGCGCTGGACGAAGCGCTGGAGCTAGCGCTTCGCGCGGCTGAGGAGGAGGGATGGGCCTGGAGCTTGAGGGTAGGCGGTGCGCTACTCGCCTCGGATCTCCTCGTGCTCCGAGGCGACGAGGGCAGGGCGCGGGGGCTCATTGAGCGGGCGTCGTCGTGGCCGCTGCAGGGTGAGCAGCGCCTGGCCCTGTGGCTGCGGCAGGCGGCCCTTGAGGAGCGAGAGCGGAGCCCCGCGAGCGCGGAGGCATTGACCTTGTGGTGGGTGATGGCGCCGCGCACGGAGGCCTGGGCGCGCTACGCGGCGTTGGTGGAGGCCGCGTTGCGAGAAGCGCATCCAGCGGTGCTGGTGACGCTGGCTCCGAGCGTCGGGGAGCGGCCTGACGCGGCATTGCAGCTCTGGGGCCAGATCATGGCGTTGGATGCGGCGGCTCTGCCCTTGGAGGCGCGTGAGCGCTTGCTCCTCGCGCGCGTTGAGGGTGTGGCTCGGAGCGTCTCGGACGCGGCGGCGTGCGCCCTTTGGCGCCACTACGCCGAGACCTTGCCTCACCACCGAGCGCTGGGAGCGCGTGCGCGCTTGGCGGTGGAGCGCTGCGAGCGGTGAGTGGCGACTTGACGGGGATCGCTGTGGCGTGGAATAGCTGCGCCCCATGATCGCCTTGCTTCCAGGTGCGGCGTGGGTCGCACGGTGACCAGGACGTAGATGATGAAGAAGGCACTGTGGTGCTGTGGGCTCTTGCTGTTGGTCATGACGGCCGGCGGCTGCGGGGGCAAGCAGCTTCGTTCGCCCCTGCTCGCAGAGGACATCGAGCTCCGGGACACCGAGGTGAACCGGGAGATCCTTGCGCTGATGGAGGAGTACGAGGAGGCCTTAAGCCAGCTCAACCTCCCGCGCCTCCGCGCGCTCTTGTCCGAGGAGTACTTCGAGAACGCGGGCACCACCCACACGGGGGATGACGACTACGGGTACGAAGGCATCCTGCAGGTGCTGGAGACCTTGCGGGCGCATATCCGGGACATGCGGGTGGAGATCCTGGTGCGGCAGGTTGAGGTCGACGAGCGGCGGGGTCGCGCCGTCGTGCTCTACGAGTTCGCGTACACCATGCTCTACGAGGTCGAGGGTGAGGGCGTCTGGGACACGGCCCGTGACGTCAACCGCATGGACCTGCGGCGCACCGAGCAAGGGTGGCGGATCGTCGGCGGGATGTAGTGCCCGGAGGGTCGCGTGCTGCCCCTAGGGGTGGCGCAGCGCGATCTCGGCGTTCGGCTCATGCACATGTGTCTGCGCACAGGCGCCGGGAAGCGCTGGCCTCTCCTTACGCCTCCGAGTTCTCCGCGGCCTGGCTCTCGTCTGCCTTAGGGTGCTTCGTGGGCTTGGCGAAGAGGTGGGTCAGGCGCTCGAAGAAGCTCGGGTTCGCGTGCTCCTTGCCGAGTCGTAGGGTGCGGATCTCCTCCAGCAGCTCCTTCTCTCGTCGGGACAGCTTTTTGGGGATCGTGACGTCGTAGACGACGAAGAGATCCCCGCGGTGGTCTGGCCGGCCGGGGGTCCTGGGCAGGCCCAGGCCCCGGAGCTGTTGGTGTTCGCCGTGGCGCAGCCCGGCAGGGAGGGATAGATCTCGTTCGCCTGCGATCGTCGGGATGACCATCGTGCCACCGAGAGCAGCGATGGTGTAGTCGACCTCCAGGCGGAGGATGAGATCCGCGCCGCGCCGCTCGAAGTGTTCGTCGCTCTCGACGATGAGCACGACGTAAAGGTCTCCCGGAGGGCCGCCCTGCGTGGATGCGTGCCCTTGGCCGGAGAGCCGGAGCTTGTTGCCGGTGTCGATGCCGGCCGGGATCGTGACGTCGATGCTCTTCGTCACCCGTCGCAGTCCCCGTCCTCGGCAGTCGGTGCAGGGGTCCTCGACGAATGAGCCTACGCCTTTGCAGCGGGGGCAGGTGGTCTGGATCGAGATGAAGCCTTGGTTGTGGCGCACTTGTCCACGGCCGCCACAGGTCGTGCAGGTCACGCGCTGGCTGCCGGGGGCAGCGCCCGACCCGTCGCAGGTGGTGCAGACGATGTCGATGGGCACGTCGATGCGCTGGGTACCGCCGTGCACAGCGAAGGAGAAGGGCACCTCCAGCTCGACCTGGATGTCCTGGCCTCGTCGGCTGCGGGCAGCGCCGCTCCGCTGCTGCCCAAAGAACTCAGAGAACATGCCGCCAAAGGCGGAGAAAATGTCCTCCATGCCGGCAGCGTCGCCGCCCCCGCCCATGCCCAGACCTTCTTTCCCAAAGCGATCATAGATCTGGCGCTTCTCTGGGTCGCTGAGCACCGCGTAGGCCTCGGCGACCGCCTTGAAGCGCACCTCCGCGCTGGCATCGCCTGGGTTGTGATCGGGATGCAGCTCACGCGCGAGCTGGCGATACGCGCGCTTGATCGCTTTGGCGTCGGCGTCGCGCGGGACGCCGAGGAGCTGGTAGTAGTCCGCCTCGTTGGCCATGTTGGGATGCTGGGCGTGAGGAGCGAGAGAAGGCCTGGCCGGCGGAGGGTAGGCACCGGCTTGGGGATGTCAAAAGAGAGCCGGGAATCCCCCCTTCTGCGTATTGGGCGCTGTGCATGGCTGCCCCTGAAGCGGGTGCGGAGCCCTGGCTGTCGCCGGGTCGGGTCTTGACGTAGGCTCTCCCGTCGCGGAATATGGAGGCGGTCGACGTGCGTTGGCTCTCCGTGTCGCGAGAGTGCGCCTTTGCGGCGCTTCTCTGCATCCTATCCTCGGAAATGCGTCAGCGCTTCACGCCAGCCACCGTTCATGAGGGGAGGGCGTCTAAGCGGCCTCGTGGCGCGCAGAGCGGCATAAGCAGCGAACGCCCGGAAGTGGGCAGACGGAGGAGCGATGCTCAGGGTAACCGACAGCGTTGTAGCAGAGAACGAGACCGCGGCGGGGCGGGAAGCGCGAGCCCGCGTGCACGCGCAGGATCCTTTGCAGCGCTATCTCAATGAGGTGCGCCAGCACCCTATTCTCAACCGTGAGGATGAAGTCGTGCTTGCCCGGCGCTGCCAAGTGGGCACCGACCGCGAGGCGGAGCTGCGCCTCGTGCAGAGCAACCTCCGCTTGGTCGTCAAGATCGCGATGGAGTACCAGTCGGCCCGCCTCAGCGTTCTTGACCTCATCCAGGAGGGCAACGTGGGCCTCCTGCACGCGGTCCGCAAGTTCGATCCTGACAAGAACATCCGGCTCGCGAGCTACGCGCAATGGTGGATCCGCGCGTACATCCTCAAGTACCTGATGGACAACTACAAGCTGGTGAAGGTCGGCACGACGCAGGCGCAGCGTAAGCTCTTCTACAACCTCAACCGCGAGAAGGAGCGCCTGACGAGGCAGGGCCTGGTCCCGACGCCCCAGCTCCTCGCGCGCAGCCTAGCTGTCAGAGAGCAGGACGTGGTGGAGATGGAGAGCCGGCTCACCGGCAGAGAATCCTCGCTGGATGCACCCCTGCAGGACGGCGAGCGCGGCTCGCTCATCGACTTCGTGCGCTCCGACGAGCCGTCCATGGACGACACCCTGGCGTCACGTCAGATCTCGGAGGACGTCCGCAGCTACTTGGAGGAGTTCGCCGGCAGCCTCCACGGCCGCGATGTCGACATCTGGCAGCGACGCATGATCGCCGAGAACCCGAAGACCTTGCAGGAGATCGGTGACCTCTTCGGCGTGAGCCGCGAGCGGGCTCGTCAGCTGGAGGCGCGGATCATGAGGCGCCTGACCAAGTTCCTCGGCGAGCGTATCCGGGATGTCGATGATCTCCAGTTTCCTCTCTACGGATGAGGGGTGCCTGGGGAGGGCGGGGGGCTCGTGATCGGCGGCTGGCGATCCAGCCAGGGGAACGCCAGAGATCGCGCAGCAGGGTTCGGCAGCTTCTGTCGGGCCTGGTTTCCTCGTATGCGCGTGCGTTCGCGAGGCCCCGAAGGCCCCTCGTAGCGTGTGTCTGCGCAGCGCTCCTCGCGTTGTCGAGCTGGTCGGTCGCGAGCGCTAGCGAGCGCGTCTACGTGGTGCAGCCGGGAGACTCCATCAGCGTGATCGCGGAGCGCCACGGTGTCTCCGAGCGCGATCTCCGAGCGTGGAATTCGCTCGATGGGGACCTCATCCGCGTGGGCCAGCGTCTGGTGATTCGCGGCGGTCGTGCGCCTGCGGCGGCCGCATCGTCGTCAAACTCCTTCCTCGTCCCCTTGCCGCGGGAGCGCGGCGGGCGCGTGCACACCGTCCGCTCAGGAGAGACCTTGGGCGGGATCGCGCAGCGCTACGGAGTGCGCGTGCAGGATCTGATCAATTGGAATCAGGGCCTGCAGGCAGACCGGATTCGTGTCGGGCAGGAGATCCGCGTCGGTGCGTCCTTCGTGCGTCAGCGGAGGACCTTACGCCACGAGGTGCAGCCGGGCGAGATGCTGGGCTTCATCGCGCAGCGCTACGGCGTGCGACAGGCGGACATCGTCCGATGGAACCCGGGGCTCAACCCTGACCGGCTGCGCGTCGGCCAGGTCCTCGTCCTCCAGGTCGATGGACCCGAGGAACCTTCGGAGTCGCGAGGCGCGGCCTTCGAGGGACGGCTGGTTCGCGGTGAGCAGCTGCCACCGCATCGCGGCTACCAGATTCGCAACCGCTCCCGCGCGTGGGGAACCAACGAGACGATCAGCTACCTGATGGAAGGATTCGACGCTGTGCTGCGGCGTTTTCCGCGCAGCCCCAGGGTCATGATCCATGACCTCTCCTTCGAACGGGGCGGTTCTATGCCCCCGCACCGCTCGCACCAGAGCGGGCGCGACGCGGACATCGGCTACTACCAGCGCTCGTGCGGGGAGGTGTGTACCTACCGACGGATCGGGCCCGCCGAGCTGGACGTCGAGCGTCAGTGGACGCTGCTCCTCTTCTGGATTGAGCATGGGATGGTCGACTACGTGTTCATCGATTACGAGCTCCAGGGCGCCCTCTATCGCTTTCTTCAGGCACAGGGCGCCTCCCAGGCCCAGCTCTCCCGGTGGTTGCAGTATCCCCGCGGGCGAGGCGCTTCGGTCGGGGTCATTCGTCATGAGCCCGGGCATCGAGACCACCTTCATGTCCGCTTCTCTTGCTCCACCGATGACGATCAGTGCCGCTAGGCGACGTGTCGCGTCGCCCTGGCGGCGCGATCGGACCCTTGGGCGTTGATTCTGGCGGAGCGACGGGGTATCGAGCGTCTCATCGGCGGAGCGCCTTGCCATGAGGGCCGCTCTCGTTCTGGCGAAGGTCGTGGTGCAGTGGGTAAAGGAAGCTCGGCCATGCAGGCGTACCCGACACGCGATGCGTATCTGGAAGACAAGCGGCGGTGGGTCCTAGACAGGCGTCGTGAGGGCGTGGAGGGACACTTCCGCGCGCAAGCCCTGGCGCTCCCCCTCCCACCCTCCTTCCACGACGCGCTCCGCGTGCCGCGCGCGGAGGTCGCACTGGTCGCGGAGTTGCGGCGTCCCTGTGAGGCCAATGGGCGTTGGGATGTCGCTGCTGAGGTGAAGCGCTGGGAAGAGCAGGGAGCGACCGCTGTGGCGGTCCCCACCTGCGCGCTGCAGGGGTTGGGCTCGTACGAGGACGTGTTGGCTGCGGCCCAAGCCAGCTCCCTGCCCGTCCTCTGCCAAGATATGGTCCTGGACCCCCTGCAGGTGACGCTGGCACGGGCCCACGGCGCCGCTGCGGTGGTGCTTGTTGCCGAGGTGCTGGAGGAGCGGGAGCTCCGTGCCCTCTACCGCTACGCCGTGGAGTTGGGGCTCGAGGTGGTCGTTGAGGTGCGCAGCGCCTTGGAGATCACGTGGGTCCGGAAGGTGCGGCTCGGGCCTTCGGAGATGAGCGGTGTGCGCATCTTCGTCGTCGCGCCCTCGCACTGGGAGGCTACGCCGCACGCGCCGCAGGAGTACGCTACGCTGTCGGAGAAGTTGATCGAGGTGATGCCCGATTACGCCATACCCTTGGTCGCGTTGCCACCAGCGCTCGCGTCGCAGCAGGTGCGACTGCATGGGGCTGGCTACGAGGGCTTCCTCGTGCAGACCTTGGACGTGTGCCCCGACGGCGCCCACCACGATCTCCCGAAGGTCCCTGCTTCGCTTGCGCGGATCTCGGGAGAACACTAGGCTCCTTGTGCAATTGGAGGGTCGTTGTGCCCCTCCATCGGGTGCCGACGCGGGCACGTCGACGCGAACTTGAGCGGACGCCAGGGACACCCTAAGCGCTGTCTCGAGACAGTGCCCATGGGCGGACTGCGGCAGGGTAGGACAGACAAGGGTCGTCGTTGTTGGCGCTCCCGACGGTGCGCAGGCGACGGTGACAACGCGGAGAGGCGGACATGGCCGACAGGATGGAAGACGTGAGCTGCTCCCGCCAGGGTGCGTGGCCGCGAGGGCAGCGCCGTCGCACGTGCGGGCCGCTGGCCGGCGTAGCGCTCGGCCTGGTGCTGGTTTGCGGGCTCAGCCCGGCGGCCTTCGCTGGGCCCACCGAGCTGCTCGGTACGCTGGTCTGGGGACAGTCCGTTGAGGAGGTCCTGAACGCGCAGCGGGAGCGACTCCTGCAGGAGTATCGCGTGGAGGTCGCCGGTCTGGGGGATCCCCTTGAGATCGACCGCGTGCGTCGACGCTTCGATGATCGCTACGAGCGGATGGCCGCCAGCCTGGAGACCCTGGATGGTCCGAGGTCCGGGTACGAGGTCTCCGCCTTCGGCGGTGAGGTCGCAGCCGGCCAGGGGCTGCAGATCCTCGCTGCCCGATGGCCCGAGGGCACGACCTATTTCGTGTTTCGTGACGGGCAGCTCGCCCGCCGGGTGATCCTCTTGGAGACCGCGCGCCTCCCAGACACCACCTTCGACGAGCTGATCGACGCCATGGAAGCGCAGCTCGGCGGCGCTGCCGAGCGCGAGCATCTCGTGGATGAGATTGGGCGGCGGACCGTCGTCCGCGCGACGTGGCAGGACGAGGCGTCCACCTTCCGGATGGACAACCGTGAGTGGCGCTTCCAGACCATCGTGTTGGTGCTGACGGACCGCGCATGGGCCAACGCTCCTCAGACCCCGCTCGAATCGCTCCAGCGGCGGCGCGGGGCAGGGGGCGACGCCGCGTCGTCTGGCTCGGGCGCGCGCCCCTCCGCCGCGGACCTCCTCCAGCGTTCCCGCCCCTCCGATGTCGCCGAGCGGGGTGATCTCTTGGATGAGATGCTCGGCATTGAGGTCGAAGTGACGACCCGTCTGCGCGAGGATGAATCCGAGGCGCCTCAAGAGGAGGCGGGCGAGGAGGTCGCGGAACCCCAGCGCCCGCGCACGCCCGCGCGCCCACGAACCACGCGGGAGCAGCAGCGCCAGGAGCAGCAGGGTCAAGACGGCGTGACCTTCTACTGACCCCTTCCGGCGTGACGGGTGCTCCCGGAAAGCGAAGCGGCGCCGGGCACTCGGGCCGCCTACGTGTGTCAGATGGCGAGGACGATGAGAGGTGTAGGCCTCTGCCGGTGGCCCGAGAGGGTCGCCGCTGGAGCGAGGGCAGTCGACGGGAGGACAGGGATGGAGACGATGGGACGAGCGAGGATGGGCGTAGGGCTGGGTGCTAGGTGGCTGTGCCTCGCACTTTGCCTCTGCGTAGGTTGGAACTTGGTGGCATGCAGCGAGGACGAGGAGCCTGCGCCGCCTACCTACGACGCGGCGTCTGGACGCGCGCTGGCCTTGGACGAGGCGCGGCGCGGCATCCCCTATCAGCCTCGGATCTCTGCGCTGGCGCCCCGTCAGCAGATCCGTGCTGCCGGCGAAGCGTCTCGAACGCTGGTGCTCGAGGAGCAGCTCTTTAGCGAGTACGAGTTCTTCCGTGGCACGCCGCAGAACACAGGCGCTGCCGCCTACGACGCGCTCGTCTCGAAGGCGCTCTCTCACGGGGAGGTCCCAGCGTTCCTGGGCAACCAGCAGCGCATCGTCTTGGCTCTGGATCTCTTCCGCCTCGACGAGAGCTGGCTGATCGACTGGCAAGGGCTGCGACGCGACACCGCACCTGACGCGCGGCAGCAGATTCACTTCGGGGTCGCGGACTACACGAGCGCGATCCGCACGCGCCTGACGCGCGCCATCCAGGCGCTGCCCGAAGGTGTCGCGATCGACGTGGTCTTGGGCGTCGACATGGAGCGCTACTGGCTCAAGGACCCCGAGCGCTGGGCATCCTTCGTCGACTTCGTGCACGAGGTCGCTCCCGCGCTGCGCGCGGAGCGCGAGGGCCTGCGGGTGTCCGTCGGGTTCAATTGGTACCGGTTCGTGCACGAGGTCGCCGCAACCTGGCCCTTCCCTGCGCCGACGGAGGCCGATCCCGAGCCTGAGCCCGAGCCGCTCATCGATGGCCGCTATCCTTCCTATCTGCGTCTGGTCGCCGCGTGGCAGGCGGTCATAGACCCGCTCTACTACCGGACCCCCGAGGTGGGAGCCCGGGAGGCGCTATTGGACTTCTATGCGCTCTCCTTCGTCGTGACCGACGCGGGTAGCCTCACCCCTGCGCAGGCGGTCGGCGAGCTCTCGATGGCCGGCCTGTGGACCCGCTTCCGGCTGGAACCCGACACGCGCCTGCCGCTGGCCTTCGTCCGTCTGGGCTGGCCCGTCACGACCCAGTCGGGCGCGGACCGTGGCGAGTTCCTCACCCGCTGGCTCGCCGCCGCGGGCGATCTCGCGCCCGACTACGTGGTGTGGTTCGGCTTGCATCACTTTGACGACGCAGGCGATTGCGGTGCCCTGACCGGAGCGGGTGCGCCCATCCGAGCCGCTCGGTGGCGCTGTTACCGAGGTCTCTTCCAGGTGAACGGGCAACCGGTGTGGCCGCAGCTTGTCCGGGACCTCTTGGGTCTCCCCTAACGCAGCAAGCCTAGACGCCTAGCTGGAGGCGGAGGAAGAAGTTGGCCAGCACATGGGTTCCGGCGCCGCCGCGGTCCTTGCCGAAGGTGTGGAGGCCCCAGTAGAACGAGCCTCCCACGTGCGTCAAGGGCAGGACGCGCACGGTGAGCTGGGCGCCAGCGCGGGCGGCGAAGCCGCCCGAACGCAGGGAGTCCTCGCCTTGGACCGGAGCCTCGAAGGTGCCGTTCACGTACCCACCTTGTACCCGCCCATCGAAGGCGACGCGATCAAAGGGGAGGGGGAGCCCGAGCTCAATCCCACCGAGCAGTTGGTTCCAGTAGATGCGCTCTCCCGCATCGTTCGTCCCGAAGGACTGCGCGTCGGCGGTCAGCAGGAAGAAGAGGAAGCGAAAGCCGAGCTCGCCGCCCCAGCCGAGCTGCATGTTGTCGTTGTCGCCGAAGTAGTCACCCCCGGTGCCGCCAAGAAGCGCACCGTGGCCCTGCAGGTGAAGGCGAAGGAAGGTAGCGTCGGCCTCCTTCGGGGCGCTGAAGGTCACGGCGCAGAAAGCGGCGAGCGCCAAGAGCAGTGGCAGAAGTCGCGTCATGATGGGTCCTTGTCCGGGGGGTGTTGTGTCCCATAGGGGGTGACGGGAGCAGGTCATCCCTTCCCGCCGGCTTCTAGCACGTCTTCCTTTTGACAGCACGGAGCACGTGCCTAGGTTGCCCTCCTGAAGCCAGAGCAGCGCCGCTGCGCCACGCTACTCGATTGGAACATGGGAGGAAGGAGATGGGTAGAATCGTCGGAATCGACTTGGGCACCACGAACTCTGTCGTTGCAGTGATGGAGGGTGGTGAGCCCGTTGTCATCGCCAACCAAGAAGGGGCCAGGACGACGCCTTCGGTGGTGGCCATCGACGCCAACGGCGAGACCTTGGTCGGTCAAGTAGCCCGGCGTCAAGCGGTCACCAACCCGGAGGCGACGATCTTCAGCGCGAAGCGCTTCATCGGACGCAAGCGGGAAGAGGTGGACGAGGAGGCGCGCCGCGTGCCCTACAGCCTCGTTCGCGCGTCCAACGGCGACGCCGCGATCGAGATCCGTGGCAAGCAGTACGCGCCGCCGGAGATCAGCGCGCGTGTCCTGCAGAAGCTGAAGCAGGCCGCTGAGGCCTACCTCGGTGAGACCGTCGACCAGGCCGTGATCACCGTCCCCGCCTACTTCAACGACAGCCAGCGTCAGGCGACCCGCGACGCGGGGCGCATCGCCGGCCTCGACGTCAAGCGCATCGTCAACGAGCCGACGGCCGCAGCGCTGGCCTACGGGCTCGACAAGAAGGAAGACCAGGTCATCGCCGTCTACGACTTCGGTGGCGGTACCTTCGACATCTCCATCCTCGAGGTCGGAGACGGGGTCGTGGAGGTGAAGGCCACCAACGGTGACACCGCACTCGGCGGCGATGACATCGACCAAGTCATCATCGACTGGCTCGTGTCCACCTTCAAGCAGGAGTCCGGAATCGACGTCTCGCGCGACAAGATGGTGCTGCAGCGCCTCAAGGAGGCTGCGGAGCGCGCGAAGATCGAGCTCTCCAGCGCCCCCGACACCGACATCAACCTCCCCTACCTCACCGCAGACGCGACAGGGCCCAAGCACCTCAGCACCAAGCTGTCTCGGGCGCGTTTCGAGCAGATGATCGACACGCTCGTCAAGCGGACCATCGAGCCATGCCGTAAGGCCATGGAGGACGCCCGCCTGAAGAACAGCGACATCGACGAGGTCGTGCTCGTCGGAGGATCGACCCGCATCCCCCTCGTTCAGAAGGCCGTCCAAGAGTTCTTCGGCAAGGAGCCCCACAAGCGCGTCAACCCCGACGAAGTCGTCGCGCTCGGCGCCGCAGTGCAGGCTGGCGTGCTCGGCGGCGACGTCAAGGACATCGTCCTCCTCGACGTCACCCCTCTCTCGCTGGGCATCATGACCGCCGGCGGCATCAACACGGTCCTCATCCCGCGGAACACGACGATCCCGACGCAGAAGTCCGAAGTCTTCTCGACCTACTCCGACAGCCAGACCTCCGTCACGATCGAGGTCTGCCAGGGCGAGCGGAAGATGGCCGCGGACAACAAGCTGCTCGGCAAGTTCAACCTTGACGGGATCCCGCCCGCCCCTCGTGGGGTGCCCCAGATCGAGGTCACCTTCGACATCGACGCCAACGGCATCGTCGCCGTCTCCGCCAAGGACAAGTCGACCGGACGCCAGAACAGCATCCGAATCGAGCAGGGCAGCGGCCTCAGCGAGGATGAGATCCAGCGCATGGTCCAAGAGGCCGAGAGCAACCGCGACGCGGACGAGCGGCGTCGTGAGGTGGCCGAGCTCAAGAACACGGTCGACACGATGGCCTACGGCCTCCAGAAGATCCGCGATGAGCACAAGGACAACCTGCCCGGCGAGCTCGTCGAGGAGACCGAGCAGGTGATCAAGGACGCCCAAGAGGCCATCGCCAGCGAGACGAAAGAGCAGCTCGACGCCATCAAGGTGCGTATCGAAGCCCTCTCGACCCGCCTGCTGCAGCACATCAGCCAGCAAGCTGGCGCCGGAATGCCTCCCGGGGCCGACGCAGGGCAAGGCGGCGACGACGAAGTGATCGACGCCACGTTCGACACCAAAGAGAACTGAGCGAGCGCCAAGAGCGTTGGCACGTGAGGCCGGCAGCGCGCTGCCGGCCTCACGCTACTTTTTCTTGCCGGGGACGCGGCCCCTACGCGCGTCACGCGTGTCTCACGCCGCTGCCCGCGAGCGGGGCTGTCGCATCGTTGTTTCAGGCGCCGAACAAAGATGCTAGTCTCCGAGCGCGAGTCGCGCGGTGACCTAAGGTTGCGGGCAGGAGTAGGATGACGGGCACGCCCCGAAAGACCCCAGCTGCTGGAACGGAGGGCAGCGCCGTGGAGCTGGTCGCAGACCGAGCCTCGGACGGTGCCTACGAGATCCACGTCCGGGTGGCCCCCGGGACCGCGGCCACCGCGCCCGAGAGCCCCAGCGCGTCCGAGGATCCCGCGCTCGCAGCCAAGGGGTGGTACGCCATTCCCGCTGCCCTCGTGGTGCTGGTCGCCGGCATCTGGTGGATGACACAGCCTCAGCAGCGCGATGAGGAGGCCTCCGCGCCCCTCCCTTACGAGAGCCCGCCACCAGCAGGCGCCGAAGAGCAAGGGTTCAGGACCTACCTCGTCGACCCGCCCCAACCTCAGATGCAGTTCGGCCGGGTCCTCTTGGACGAAGACGCCATCGGTGACCGGGAAGACACCGCCGCGGGCTTCGATCCCTCCGAGGGAGACGATGACCCGGCAGAGGCCTTGATCGCGCCTGCATCGCGCTGGCAGCCCGTCGCGCCCGAGGCACCCCCGGTCCCCTCGCTGCCTACCCTGCAAGCCCAGATCGCGCCCGAAGTCACCGCGCGTATTCTGCAGGTGCCCGTTGTCTTGGACGAGGCCTTCGAGGACGATGAGGGCCTCGATCCCGGCGGCTCGGACGATGAGATCCCGCTCGACGAAGAGGACGACGAAGATCTCGGCCTCTGAAGTCCCCGAGAGCGGCTAGGCCGGCCCAAGCAGTAGGCGGGGTGCTCGTGTCCGGCCTCCGTGCCGCCCCTCGCCTCGCGGCCAGCTGCGGTGCCCAAAACCTGACCGACCCCGCCGACCCCGCTCCGTGGTCGTGCCGCCCCTCGCCTCGCAGCCTGGTGCGGTGCCCAAGGGATCACTCCGGCCAAGGGGCGAGACCGCCTGGCTAGAAGGGCAAGATCGCGAGCGGGTCTTCGCAGCTCGTCAGAATCCCAGGCAGGATCTCGCGGCAGACCTCCCCGCGGCGGCACTCGCTGCCGCCCACCGTACAACCCGTACAGCGCGCCGGAAGGCCCAGACCGCTGAGCAGGTCGTTGCAGGTCAGACCGGCCCGACACGGGCGGCCGAAGGGATCGGTCGCGGTCGCCTGGCCCCGGCCGCAGCTCCCCTTGAGGAAGCACCCGACCTCGCTGTCGCACCCCACCGAGAGCGGGTTCGAGATCCCGAAGCGACTCGCCCACGGCAGGCAGTCGAAGTCGTTGCGGCAGGTGCCCGTCGTGTCGGCAGTGCACTGCAGCGCATCACGCCCCGAGCATGTGTACACGCGGCCTTCGTCGCACGAGGCGCCTGGGAAGTGCTCCAGCGTCGTGCAGCCGCCGCAGCGGTTGGCGCCAGGGTCCTGGCAAGCGACCTCGTTCTCCCCCGCGCAGGCGTAGGTGCCGCACTGGCCGCAAGACTGGCCTGGGGCGCCGGCCAGCCGCGCACACCCCCCGCAGGCGTTGAAGGGAGCGTCCTGACAGACCAGCGCCTCGCGGCCCTCGCATGCGAGCACGCCGCAGATGCCGCAACGATCGCCCACGGCGCCGCTCAGCCTGGCGCAACCCCCGCAAGCGTTCGGCTCGCGCTCCTGCACACAGCGCAAGAGCGGGCCAGCACAGGCCCACACCCCACACGTGCCGCAGGGCGTGCCGACCAGGTCCTCGTCGCAGAGGAGCGCCTCGTCGTCGCATACCGCGTTCCTACACGCACCAGGGGAGCAGTCCAGGCGTTCCCAGCGCCCCTCCTCGCTGCAGATCTCCACGGTCCGCGCATCCCGGCAGACACGCTCCCCACGCAGGCAGGTCCGGCCGTCCACACACCGCCACCGCTCGCAGCGCTCGTCCTCAGGGCAGTTGACGTCAGCGAAGCACTCGGGAGTGACACAGGCTCCTGCCACTTCGTCGCAGCGTTGCCCGGAAGGACAGTCCGCGGAGGTGCGGCACTCGGGGGCCACGCAGGCCCCCAACTCGGCGTCGCAGCGCAGATCCTCAGGGCAGCGGGTCGTGGCGTCGCAGCGCGGGTAGCAGCGCGACGCGACGCAGCGCGCGTCACCCGCACAGTGCGCGTCCTCCCGACAGGCGACGCAATAGCCGAGCGTCGTGGCGCACGCTGGAAGCTCTGAGGGGCACGCGTCGTCACGCGAGCAGGGCGGTGAACACAGCTCAGACACGCAGCGAGCGCCGGACACACAGTCGCTGTCCGTCTCGCAGGGCCAGGGCGTGGAGGGGCGAGGGTCGCTCGCCCGATCCTCGTCGGGTGGCGCGTCATCGTCCAAGCTGGCGTCGTCGCTCGCCTCAAAGCCAGGACCATCCTCACTGCAGCCGACGAGGGGCAGCGCAAGTCCTCCGATCACCCAGAGGGCGCAGAGCAGGAGGGTTCGGACTAGGGAGGACCGCATCCTCATCATTCCGTCCACACGAGAAAGGCAGCGTGCCCCGGTGGTCCACCAGGGCCCAACCTGGGGCACACCCTATCCACCGCATCAGCGGCTGAGCACGCGTCAACAAACCCCAACGGGGGTCCCGCTGGTGGTAGCCGAGTGTGTCGGGAGATCCAAGGAGCGCGCGCGATCCACGACACAATTCGTTGCTACGAGCGCGAGGAGGGGAGGAAAAATGCGGGTGACGGTTGTTTTTGTGAACAATAGTCGCTAGCGCATCGTCAGTGGGCTCAGTGGGTTCCACTAACCATTTGCCAGGATGAGACGATGAAGACCCTTAAGACGATTTTCGCGCTGCTTGCCATGACCTGCCTCGCCGCCTCTTCCGTGGTGGCGGCTCCGGCCAACACCTCGGACATCGTGCCCATGGCCTGCGGCGGCCACGGTGACGACGAAGGCGATGACGACGACTCCCTCGCTGGCGGCGGCTGCGGCGACGACGAAGGCGATGACGACGACGCCCTCGCTGGCGGCGGCTGCGGCGATGACGAAGGCGATGACGACGACTCCCTCGCTGGCGGCGGCTGCGGCGACGACGAAGGCGATGACGACGACGCCCTCGCTGGCGGCGGCTGCGGCGACGACGAAGGCGATGACGACGACGCCCTGGCCTGCGGCGGTCACGGCGATGACGAGGGTGACGACGACTCCCTCGCGCTTGCTGACGACAAGGGCGACGAGGACGAGGACGAGCTCGCGTGCGGTGGTCACGGCGACGACGAAGGTGACGACGACTCCCTCGCGCTTGCTGACGACAAGGGCGACGAGGACGAGGACGAGCTCGCGTGCGGCGGTCACGGCGACGACGAAGGTGACGACGACTCCTTGGCGCTGGCCGAGGATGAGGGTGACGACGACGAGGACGACGTCGCCTAGTCGGCGCGACCTTCTCGCCTGCACCTTCGCGGAGCGGCGAGCGGCTCCTGCCGCCACTTAGGTGGGGTCGCCGCCCGCGGGGCTGTCGGCTGACCGAGGTGCAGGCATCTCAAAGGGGTCGCGCTGGCGGCCCCCGTGTGTTTCGCAGAGGGCCAGCGCGTGGCGGAACGCTTCGGGTTGCGCCGTCTCCACGCCCACCAGCCAGCCTCCCTCGCCCAGGGTGGCCGGCAGGAGCAGTGCGGGGTCGTCGGTCTCACGCCCATACCAGGCCGCGGCTCCGACGACCCCGATCAAAGCTCCCAGCGGCAGGCCTACGAAGGCGCCAAGCCACGGAGCCCCGGCAAGCCACCACGTGAGGAGGCTGAGCGAAGTCCCCATGGTCAGCGCGCTCGTCGTGGGCACCACCCGATACCCCATGCGGCGCGCGCGTTGGCGCGTCACCAAGGCGCCGGCATAGCGCCGCTCCGTCGGGCTCAGCAGGCTGATCTCGACCTCGCCGGACACATGTGCTTCAAGGTCTGCCACGAAGCCCTGGGCGCTCTGGTGGCTAGCGAACTCGACGACGAGCAGTTGCGGCATGCACGTGATTGGGGTGGCAGGGCGGCGAGGGGAGGGTGGTGTGGCTGAACGCCGCACGCTCCCGCATGCGCTGGGCGACAGGAGCGAAGGGTGGGCATGGAGCTAGGCGCAGCCACCGCCCTCGGGTTTCTCTTCGGATTCTTCGGGTCGATGCCGATCGCAGGTCCGCTGGCGCTCGTCATATTCGGGCGTGCGCTCGAGGGCAAGGCGCGGGAGGCGCGTCGCGTCGCCATGGGCGGCGCCGTAGGAGAGCTGCCCTACGCGTTCTTCTCGTTCCTGGGGGTCGCGCATGTCGTCGAACGGGTGGCTTGGTTCCCCATGGCGGCACAAGGCCTCGCGGCGCTCGTGCTCATAGGCGTCGGCGTCCATTACAGCGTGCCTCGTGGAGCGCCGCAAGGGGGCGAGGAGACGCGGCCATCGCAGGCATCGCAGACGCCCTTCTGGACCGGCTTCGTCATGACCTTTCTCAACCTCTCGATGCTGGCCACCTGGGGCACAGCCACCACCATCGCCCTCTCCTTCGCCTGGGTGGAGCCCACCCTCCTCGGGGGTGTCGGCTTCACCTTAGGTGCGTTCGGTGGGGTCGTCGCCTGGTTCGCCATGCTGATCGCTTGGGTGGGCCGCCAACGCCAGAAGTGGTCGCCTCGGTGGATCCGCGCGCTCATGAGGACCGCAGGAGCGGCGCTGGTCGCGATCGGCCTGGTGTTCGCCTACCGTTTCCTCATGCTGTGGTGGTGACCAGCGCGAGCCCTTCGTCAGCCACCGCTGCGCTGCCCTCCGGTGAGGCGAGCGCTGTCCCGCTGCGCCCGTAGAGGCTCGTCCAGTGAGCCAGGCGCTCCGTCACCGCTGGCGCGAGCCCCTCCGGGGACATCCGCCACGACCAGTTGCCCTCCGCGCTCCCCGGGTGGTTGAGGCGCTGCGCGCTTCCTGCGGGTAGGAGGTCCTGCACAGGCAGAATGGCCCAGGTCGCCACCGACGCGAGGGCTGTCCGCACCAGGCATGGTGCGGAGAGCGCGTCTACGCCGAGATACGCCCTCGCGTGGTCGGCGGCGCGGGGATCCAGCGTCTCGCACCACCCGGCGAGCGTGTCGTTGTCGTGGGTACCCGTGTAGACGACGCCCTCTGGGCGGTGGTGGTGCGGCAGGTGAGGGTTGGACGCAGCGCCGCCAAAGGCGAACTGGAGCACATGCATGCCAGGGAGCGCGTGCGCCTCACGCAATGCGTTCACCTCCTCCGTAATGACCCCGAGATCTTCGGCGACCAACAAGGCCTCGGGGAAGGCGACGCGGAGCGCGCTCAGGAGCGCGTCTCCCGGTGTCTCCACCCAGCGCCCCAGCGCGGCGCTCTCGTCGCCGCCGGGAACCTCCCAGACCGCGACGAGACCACGGAAGTGATCGATGCGGAGCGCGTCGCAGTACGTGAGCTGGCGCTCGACGCGCGCACGCCACCACGCGAACCCGTCGGCCTCGTGACGGGACCACGCGTAGTGCGGGTTGCCCCAGCGTTGGCCCTCCTCGCTGAACGCATCCGGGGGCACCCCAGCCACCACGGGGAGGGAGCCATCGGGCGCGACGCGGAAGAGGGCGCGTTGCGCCCAGACGTCTGCAGAGTCGTGGGCCACGAAGAGCGGCATGTCGCCAAAGAGGGTGATGCCCTCCTCGCGCGCCGCGCTGCGCAGCGCGCACGCCTGCTCGTGGGCCCACCACTGGATCCGGACCTCGGCGGAGATCCTCTCTGCGAGGGTCCGGCGCGCGCTCTCCAAGGTCTGGGGGTCACGATCCCTCAAGGCTGCGGGCCACTCCCACCACGGGCGCCCATCGTGCTGCTCCTTGAGCGCGACGAAGAGCGCGTAGTCCTCCAGCCAGGTGCTCTGCGCTTCTCTGAAGGCGTCCAGCCCCTCGCTGCGGGTCCCAGCGCCTGGGTCGGTGGCCAGCGCGACCATGCGTCGTCGCACGCCCGCGGGATCCCACCCCTCCTCTGGCTGCGACAAGGATGCACAGCGCGTCGGGCAGGCTAGCCCGTCCCGCAACAGGTCTTCCTCGTCAATGAGCGCGGCGTGGAGCGCAAAGGCGCTCGCGCTCATGTAGGGGCTCTCCCCGAAGAGGGGTGGCGTGAGCGGCAGAATCTGCCAGAGCGTGCACCCCGCGCTGCGCAGCGTCTGCAGCCACGCCCGCGAGGGCGCGCCCAGCCGTCCGCACCCTCGCGCGCCCGCCAGGCTGGTAACCGAGAGGAGCAAGCCGGCGCTTCTCCGCCAGGCGGCGCGAGCGCCGCCGCGGGAGGAGAGCAGGTTGCATGGTTGCGACGATTCTGAGACCATGGCGGCCTGTGCGGTGCAGGAGGTGGAGATGGCGGTCGTGCGTTGGATGTCGTGGATTGTGACCCTGGGGGTCGCGGTCATGCTGCTACCGGTGGGGGTGCTCGCGCAAGCCTATGAGACACCCACCCCCGCCAGGCTCTCCGCCGAGGAGATGGCCGCGGTGTCAGCGGGCGAGTTCGTCATCCGGACGCGGCGAGGTCAGCTCAACCGAGGCGAGGTGATCGGGGTGGTGGACGCACCCATCGCGCAGGTGTGGGAGGTCATCCTGGACTTCGACCGCTACGCCTCGTGGATGGACCAGCTCGAGGTGACGCGGACGCTGCGCCACGAGGGGGACGTCCGCATCTGCGAAGGGATAACGCGCGTGCCCTTCCCCATCCGCAACCGCTACTGGCACGTCCGGGTGGAGGGTGGCGCGCGGATGGTGGGCGGCCAGACCCACTACGTCGGCACCTGGAGCTACATCCCAGGCACTGGAAACGTCGAAGACACCTTCGGCTACTGGTACGTCACGCCCATGCCTGATGCCCCCGAGCGCACCCTCGTCAAGTATGTGCTCCTCGCCGACCTCGGCATCTGGGTGCCCAACGCGATCTTGGCCTGGGGCACCCGTCGCCTCCTGCCTTCCGTGATGGGTGGACTGCGCGACGAGGTAGCCAGGCGCTTTCGTTCATGAGTCGTGGACGCTCGCGCCATGGGCTCGTAGAGGCCCTGCTCTCGCCCCTCAGAGGGGGTCGCGACGCTGCTGCGGCTCGCGCTGCCTGCGCAGCTCCTCCATCCGTCGCCGCACCCGCTGCGCTTCCTGACGGGCCCCTTGCCGCTCCAAGAAGGCCGCGTAGTGGCTGTTGCCTACGATAGGGTCGCGGTGGCTGCCCGCGATCCAGGCGAAGCGCTCGCGCGCTTCGCGCGCATCCCCCAGGCGCTCGGCCGCGGTGGCCCAGATCAGGTGCCAGCGGATCTCAGCCTCGGGATCGGCGAGCGCCAGGGCCCGCGCTCGCTCGCGGGCCAGCGCCCAGTTCTCACTGTTCAGCGCGAGCAGGGCCGCAGCCTCCCGGATGCCCGGGTACTCCACCCCCTCCTCCAGCAGGGCAGCGATCACGCGCTCTGCTTCGCTGGCCTCCCCCAGCTCCGCGAGCAGCAGCCCCTGGAGCCCACGGCAAGGGTACGAGAGGGGGTTGCGCTCCAAGCAGCGCTCTGCCGCGTGCAGCGCGCCGTGCGGATCCATGCGGTGCAGCCACAGCACGTAGGCGAGATCGTACCACAGCCCCCACGCCTCCGGGCGAAGCCACAGCAGCCGCCGTGCCTCCAGCTCCAGCCCAGCCCAGTCGCGACGCAGCACGCGCTCACTGACCTGCCGGCTGCGACGCTCGAACTCGGCGCTGTCGACCGCGACGGCCCGGGTCGCGCTCGCCAGCGCTCCCCCGACGCGCCACGTGCTCTCGGCGAGTGCCGGCGTAGCGGAGGGCGCCGGGGGCGTCGGCGCAGGGAAGCAGGCGCTTTGCGCGAGCAGGGCTGCGCCGATCACCCACGCCACCAGCCCCGCCAGCCCTTGTCGTGGGCGCTGGCCCTCGGGCTGTGCCTGGTCGCGCTCTTGGGGGGCGTCGCTGGGTGCGTGCACGTTGGTCCGGGGGCAGCAGGGAATCATGGAGGCGCGGAGCAGCCCGCGACGGCAGCCGACATGCCAGCGGCGCTGGCCGCAGCCGCGGAGGGAGGGCAGGGCGACACCGCCGCCGACGCTGGGCCGCCCTGCGCGTGGCGGCAACCCGAGGCGGTGGGCGACGCGGCGCCGGAGACGTGGCGTCGTTTCGTCGACTGCGCTCGCAGCGGCTGCGGGACCTTGCGCGCCGACCTTGAGGCCGCTTGGGGAGCGATGATGGCAGCCTGGGACCAGGCGCAGTCCGCAGAATCCGACCCAGCGCTGCTCCGCGCCTTCATGGAGGACTGGGCCCGCGGTGATGAGTCGCTCCTCGCGCTGACCTGGCTGGGCTGGTCGCTCCGTGAGGAGTGGGTGCTCGCATGGCTGGCCGCGGACGAGGCGCCGCTGCCCGAGGAGGCCGCGCAGCTCGTAGGTCGGATGGGTCCCAGCGCTGGGATGTCGGCGCGGGTCGTCACGTGCTGGGCGTCGGTGTTCCGCTCTCAGGTCCCTTTCCCTCGAGCGACTCGGTGATCGGGATGGGGTAGGCGCCCGTGAAGCAGGCCTCGCAGAAGCGCCGCCCGGCGCGCTCGCTCGCGGCGTCCAGCCCGCAGGCGCGCCGCAGGCCTTCCAGCGAGACATAGCCGAGGCTGTCCGCTGTGATGTAGCGCGCGACCTCATCGAGATCGTGGGTCGCCGCGATCAGGTCACGCCGTCGCGGGGTGTCGATCCCGTAGAAGCAAGGCCAGCGGGTAGGGGGGCTGGCGACGCGGAAGTGCACCTCTGTGGCGCCCGCTTCGCGGATCATCTTGATGATCTTCCGGCAGGTGGTGCCACGAACGATCGAGTCGTCCACCACGATCACGCGCTTGCCCTTCAATAGATGGGTGATCGGGTTGAGCTTCAGCTTCACCCCGAAGTGCCGAATCGATTGACTCGGCTCGATAAAGGTGCGGCCGATGTAGTGGGAGCGTACCAAGCCCAGCTCGAAGGGGATGCCGGACGCCTTCGCGTAGCCGAGCGCGGCCGGCACGCCGGAGTCGGGCACGGGCAGCACCAGGTCAGCCTCGACGGGGTGCTCCTCGGCCAGGCGTCGGCCCAGCTCGACGCGGGTCTCGTACACCGAGCGGCCGAAGAGCTGAGAGTCTGGACGCGCGAAGTAGACCAGCTCGAAGACGCAGGGCGCGGGCTCAGGACGGCGCTCGGCGTTGATGCTCCGCAGGCTCCCGTCAGCGCCGATGCGGAGGGTCTCCCCAGGCTCGATCTCCCGCACGAACTCCGCTCGGATGAGGTCCAGCGCGCAGGTCTCCGACGCTACGAGCCACGCGTCCTTGAGGCGGCCTAGGACCAGCGGGCGCACCCCCATGGGATCGCGCGCGGCGTACACCGCGTCGGGGGTCAGCACGACCAGCGAGTAGGCGCCCTCCACCCGCGAGAAGGCCTCCATCAAGGCACCCTCGATGGACGACGCGCGCGAACGGGCGCTGAGGTGCGCGAAGAGCTCGGTGTCCGACGAGGTGTGGAAGATGGAGCCGTCGGCTTCGAGAGCGGTCTTCAGCTCCTGCGTGTTCGTTAGGTTGCCGTTGTGCGCGAAGGCTACCGGACCAAAGCGCAGCTCGACGGGGATCGGCTGCGCGTTCCGCGGCGAGGAGTCGCCGGTCGTCGAGTAGCGGACGTGGCCGATGGACATCCGCCCCGGGAGCCCCTGCAGGTCCTTCTCGCCCAGCACCTCCGCGACGCGCCCCATCTTCCGAACCGTCTGCATGGCGCCGTGTTCCAGCGTGCTGATGCCGACGCTCTCTTGGCCTCGGTGCTGCAGCGCGTGCAGCATGAGGTAGGTCAGGTGGGCGGCCTCGTCATGGCCGACCACGGCGGCCACGCCGCACTCATCCCGGAACCCGTCGATCTCAGGCATGGTCGCTCCTCGGGGCGCAGCAAGCGCCGGCATCGTCTCGTGCATGGACCTCGCTCAGGTCAGCTGAAGCCGGAAGGGCTGGGCGCCGATCAGCAAGAGGGATCCGTGGGTGAGGGGAGCGCGCTCGCGAATGCGGAGGAAGGAGCCGTTCGAGCTGTTGAGGTCCTCAAACCAGGTCACCCCCTCTTCGCGGAAGATCCTCGCGTGGCGACCCGACACGTAGTGGTCGTAGGGGAAGAGGATGTCGCCGCGCTCGCGAGCCAGGACGTGCTCGCGTTGCTGCAGCAGGTAGGCCTCTCCGATACGCTCCGCGCCCGTGATCCGCAGCAGGCGGCCCCACGCCGACCCGCGCGGGCTGCCGAGCACATGCACGCCTTTCGGGCTGCGCAGCCGGGGCTCCTCTTCGTCCAGCGCGACGTAGCGCAGCCGCTCCTTGCCCACCCGCAGCTCGTCGCCGTGCTGAAGCCGCACAGGCTCCGTGAGGCGGAGGAACACCCCGTTCGGGCTGCCGGAGTCAATCACGAGCGCCGTCGCTCCATCCACGTGAAGCTCCAGATGCTCCGGCGCGACGTAGGGGTCTCGGTCGAAGGCCTCGATGCCCTGGTTGCGACCCAGGACGTTGACGCCGGCCCGCAGCGGGACGCTGTCGCCGGGTTGGCCGTTGGGCTGTACGAACACCAAGGATGGCTCGCTCGCGGGCGCGCTTGAGGGCACCCCGGCGAGGTTGGGGGAGGTCGACGCGCGGAGCGAGGAGGCGCTGGTCGACGTCGCCGGTGGGGCGACGGCCTCTTCGATGACCGACACCTCCTCCAGCACCTCCTCGACGAAGTCCTGGACCTCGACCTCCCCAGCGTACTCTTCGACCACTGCGGCACGTGGCTCCGGTGCAGGGGTGGCGGTGGCAACAGGTGCAGCGGCAGGGGCCGCAGCCGCAGGCGCGCTCGCTTGTTGCAGCACGTACTTCTCGACGCCAAAGCCGCAGCTCCCGCAGAACTTCTGACCCTCCGCCACCGCTGCGCTGCACTGCGGGCAGTTGTCGGGCCACTGCACCTTCGCGGCGACCTGGGCGAGCTGCGCCGCCGGGAGCGGCGCACCGCAGTGGAAGCAGAACTTGAACTGGGGCTGGTTCTCTCCCCCGCACTGGTTGCAGGTGATCACGGTGGTGCCTGGGCAAGGTGGGCAAGGTGGCGGCGATGCGCCTTCTGGCGCGGGTACTTCACAGAGTCCTAACGTGTCCCGCGCACGCTGCCAAGCCTCTACCCTTCCCGGGGGGTGCCGCGGAGAGACGCCAGCGAGAGCGGAGCGCCGCAGGCGCTCCTGACCCCACGCAGGCCCGCCTACTCGTCCGGCTGCAGGATGGGCTTGCGGGCCTCGACGAAGGCGCGAATGCGCGCGGCGTCCTCCATCGGGAGGTTCATGAAGCGCACGCCGTAGCCGCCTGCGCCCTCCGACTCGCTCGCAGGGCGCGCCCAGCGCACCTCGCCCGTCGCCTCGATCACGCTCCCGTCCCCCGGCAGCGTGAAGCGCAAGGTGACCAGCGAGCCGATCGTCAGCGGCTCCTGGCTCGCGACGAAGATCCCCCCGTCGCTGATGTTCAGCGTGGTGCCGACATAGAAGTTGGTGCTGGAGCTGAGGGTTACGTCACAGCGCACCGAGCGCCGCTCACTCACGCGGCCCGACAAGGGCCGGTCGAGGGTTAGCTTGGGCTTGTCCATCGTCGTCCTCCGGGCTCAGCCGGTCGGTGCGCAGACGTCCATGGGGCGGTCAGCCCCAAGGCCGTGGTCACGGAGAAAGCGCCGAATACGAAGTTGAAGGAGCTCAGGCCACTCCAGCGGGCCCGTGTGCGTAGCACGCGGCAACACTAGCATCTCCGCGTTGGGCAGTCCACGGACCATTGCGCTGGACCGCTCCAGCGGCGTGAAGGTGTCCCGCTCCGCGGCGACCACCAGGGTCGGCGCGGCGATCCCCGCCAGCTCCCGCGTCACGTCATGCACGGACGCCGCGCTCAGCGTCGCGAGGAAGACCCGCGGATCCATGCGAGACAGGCGCTCCAGGTAGGGCGCGAGGTCATCGATCGACATCAGCTGATCGTTGATCTCCGTCTTCGACGCCCACCAGCGGATCGCTGCGCTCGGCAAGAGACTGCGCCACAGCCGCTGCGTCGGCTCTCGGTACACCTCCGCCACATGCTGCAGCCACGGCAGCACCCGGAGCCCCACCGAGGTGTTCTTGAACGTGTCCAGAGGCCGCCCAGGTGCCCCGCAGAGCGGAAAGAGCGCCCGTACCCTCTGCGCCTCGCCACGTGCCGCGCAGTCCAGCGCGCACTGCAAGATCACCTGCACCCCGAGGCTGTGGCCCATCAGGATGGCGCTCTCCAGCCTCAGGTGCTCCATCAGCTCCAGAAGGTCCGCCGAGAAGGGCTCAATTCCGTAGTCGTCCCAGCGGCCGCTCGCCTGGCTGTTCCCGTGCCCGCGGTAATGCCAGTGGATGACACGATGCGTGGTCGCCAGCGTCGGGAAGAGGTACTTCCAGATGAAGCCATCGCAGCCCAGCCCGTCGCAGAGGACGATCGCGTCCCCGGTACCCGCCTCGCGGTACCAGAGCGTGGTCCCGTTCGCGGCGCGGAAGCTCCCTTCCCGAATCTCTGCCTGCGCTCCCATCAGCTCCTGAGGTCTCCGATCCCGAAGAGCGCGTGCAGGCGCAGGTCATCGGTCGCGAGCAGCTCCGAGGCGCCCTCGCCCCGATCCACGATCGTGAACACGTGACGCACCACGTACCCCGCGTTGCGCAAGGCCATGACCGCCTTCATGGACGAGCCGCCGGTCGTGGTCGTGTCCTCCAGGACCACCGCCTCCCCAGCCTCGGGCACGTCCCCGCCACGCTCGAGCTGCTGCCCTGTCCCATGCCCCTTGGGCTCCTTGCGAATGTACACCTGACCCAGGCGCAGCGACCGGGACTCTGCCACCATGCCCGTCGCCGTGATCAAGGGATCGGCCCCCATGGACAGGCCGCCGACCACCGCCGGCCACACGCCCTGCCGCAGCATCGCGTCCACCAGGGCGTTCCCGATCAGCCACGCCCCGCGGCCGGTCAGGGAGGTGCGGCGCACATCCACGTAGTACGCAGAGCGTCGACCGCTCGCCAGCACGAAGTCACCCTCCCGAAAAGAGCGCACCTTCAAGAGGGCCAAGAGCTCGTCACGGACCATGGCCGCCTACCTCCGCGCCTTGCGGCTGCTCTTGGGACCCTCGTCACGCGCCGCCTCGTCCGCCGCCCCTGGGTCGGCAGCAGCCTCGTCCTCGACGGCCTCCTCTTCCTCGTCCGGGGCCGCCGTCGCGGTGGTTGGCGCAGGCGACGCTGGCGCCGGAGCGCTGACAGGGGCCGCGCTGGGGGGGCTGACTGCCACGGCGGCAGGTGCGCTGGTCCGGGGTGGGCTGGTCGCTGCTACCGCGGCAGGCTCCCGCATGTCCACGTCAAGCTGGAGCTTGGCGCCTGGCATGACCTCGATACGGATCGTCGAGAGCGTGCCGCGGGCGGTGGCGCCCTCGTGCGCGCTGAAGAGGTCGCTCAGGTGGGCGTTCCCGCTCCAGCGCCCTTCGACGATCAGGGACGCGCACTGCACGTCCCCTTCGACGCTCCCGCCCGCGAGGACATGGACGCTGCCTTCCAGGACGATGTCGCCGCGCACGGTGCCAGCGATCACGAGGTCGCCGGACCCGCGCAGCGTGCCTTCAAGGGTGTGCTGGGAAGAGATGTGGTGGCGCATGGGGTCTCATCGGTCGCTGCGGTCTAGCCCACAGGGAGGGGGTCAGGGGACATCCATGTCGATCTGGCCCTTGAAGGCGGCCCCCTCGGCGATCGCAATCCTGGGCGCGCGCACGTTGCCGATCAGCCGGCCAGCGGCGGCGACCTCCAAGCGCTCGGAGGCGACGCAGTTGCCCGCCAGGGCGCCGAGCACCCGCAGCTCGGTGGCCTCCACGTCCGCCTCGACCACCGCGCCAGCGTCCACCGTGACCGCGTTCTGCACGCGGACCTGGCCCTTCACCGTGCCCTGCACCACGAGGGGGTCCGTCCCCGAGATCTCTCCCTCGACCGTGATGCCAGGGCCCAGGGTGCTCCCGGCGCTCGGGGCCGCAGCAGGCTTCGTTCCAAAGGTACTGGTTGCCATCGTGTCTCTCCGTCTGACCTAGCCGCGGCTAGGCTTCGTCCATGTCGATCTTGCCTTGGAATCGGGCGCCGTCTTCGATCTGCAGCCGCTTCGCTCGGAGGCTGCCCGTCACCCGCGCCGAGCGGGAGAGGGTCACGCGATCGGCGGCGACGACGTTGCCCGTCAGCGTGCCGTGGACCGTCAAGGACGCGACCTCGACGTCCGCCTCGACGGTCGCCCCAGCCTCGATCGTGAGCAGCGCCTGAAGCTGCACCGAGCCTTCGATCCGGCCGTGAACGGTCAGCGGCACGTCGCCGCGCAAGGCTCCCACCACGGTGGTGTTGGCTCCGATCGTCGCCGCGTCGCTTGGATTCATGGGCACTCCTGCCATTCTCTCGCCAGTCTTGTCTCGCCAGCCATGTCGCGACACGCGACCCCGCCAGCGGCACCCCGCCTTGACACACGTCCGAGGGCGGCCGAGGACGCGGCGCGCGCAAGAGGGCCTGCGCCTCGTCGGCACCCTCCGATGACCGCTGCCGGACGCTACCTCGCGTCAGCGCTGCCGTCAACGGCCGCTCGCCCCCCCGCACGCCACGTTGATTGACAGGTCTCCCACCGCCTTCGTACACTGGCGACCCTATGCTCCGGGCGCGGCGATAGGCCGCTGACCGGCTCTCCGCACCCCGCTCCTAACCGCCTCGTTGGGCTCTCGTGACCTGTCGTGCGCTGGCCACGCGCCGCCCCACGACGCATCACCCGTGGACTGGAATGCCCCGATCCTACGCCAAGCTGTCCCGCCTCGCCACCCACACGCTCCTCGCCGCGCTCGCCCTCGCGCTGGTCCTCTCCTGCGGAAGACGTGAGGACTGGGGTGACCCCGCCTTCGTCGTCTACCGCATGTCCCTCGGCGATCCCCAAGCCTTCGCCGTCTTCCAGGACCTCACCGAAGACCAGCGGCGCACCGTCATCCCCGAGCTGGTCCGCATGTACAACAACAGCGTGCGGCGTGAGCAGGTGCTCCAGCTCCTCCTGCCTCTCCAGGACAACCGCGCCAAAGAGGTCTACCTCAACGCCCTCCAGCGCGATGACGACCGCGAGGCCGCCCTCGGCGCCCGCGGCCTCGCCTCCCTGGAGGACCGACAGTCCTCCGCTGCCATCGCCCAGCGCCTCCTCCAGGCTACCCAGCGCGAGAGCTTCGCCCCCTTCCTGGAGGCCCTCCACGTCCTCCCATCCCCGCAAGCCGGTGAGGCCGCCGCCACCCTCCTCCGCAGGCCCGCAGCGCGCATCGGCGGCGTCGGCAACGTGCGCGCCGCCTGCCGCCTCCTCCGCCTCGTCGACGAGATCTCCGACGACATGGCGCGCGGCCTCGTGTTCGGCCTCGTCAACCTCCAGCAGGCCCCCCCCGACGATCCCATGAACGTCTGCGAGATCACCATCCTCCACCACGGCGAGGACGTCATCCCACGCCTCGTCGAGATGCACCGCGGCGAAAACGCCGAGATCAACGAGCACCTGCGCTCCATCCAGTTCCCCCTCGTCTCCGGGAAGCTCCGCGCCGCAGCCGTCCTCGCCACCCTCGGCCGACCCGCCGGCGCCGACGCCGTCACCGCCTGGTTCGCCCAAGAACACCCGGTGCCCCGCACCGAGCTCGCCGCCATGTCCATCCCCGCCCAGCAGGAGTGGTACAACACCCACGGCGAGTTCTTTCAGATGAACGTCATCGTCCTCCAGCGCACCGGCCGACCCGCAGACCTCGAGACCCTGCGGCGCCTCGAGTCCACCGGCGAGGGCCGATGGCTCAACCACTTCGAGACCTGGTTCCAGCTCTCCGACGGCTCCGAGGTCGGCCTGCGACAGGCCGTCCACGAGGCCCTCATGAAGATCGGCGAAGACGCCGACCGCGCTCTCCTCTGGGAGCGCGCTCGGACCGGGACCGTCGGGCGCGGCGGCGTGCGGACCAACTCCATGCTCCGGCTCAACGCCCTCCACTATGTCGGGCGCACCGCGCGCCCGGGCGAGGTGCCAGCCTACGAGGCCGCCCTCCGCGCCCAGCCCGCCGCCCAGCAGCTCCAGTTCCAGCCCCACCGCGCGTACTTCGTGCTCGCCGACACCTGCGCCGACGACACCGCCTGCTACGGTCGCCACCTGCGTGACCCCAACTCCCTCCTCTCCAACGACGCCCTCCAAGCCATCCTCGCCGGCATCGAGCGCGACGCCGACCGCGACGCCATGGAGCGCGCCCTCCGCAACAACGTCCGCTACGGCGCCATCTGGCAACTCGGCACCCGCCTCAAGAGCGCCCCCGGCGCCACCGACGCCCTCATCGAAGGCATCGGCATCGAGGACATGTCCATGCGCATTGAGCTCATGAACGCCCTCTACCAGCACCCCCGCCTCAGCGCAGACCAGGCAGGCCGCCTCCGTGCACAGCTCGAGCAGGACGAGGACGTGCGCGGCGTGCCCTTCGTCACGGAGTACCGTCAGCAGCTCCGGCTCCTCCTCGCCGCGCGCGGCCCCCGCACCTGACCCCCCAAGGTCAGGCGCCGCCCATAGAGCGCTGAGCGATCCCGCCAGGCAGGTCAGGCGCCCAGCCATGGCAGATCAGGCGCCCCGCCACGACAGGTCAGGCGCCCAGCCACGGCAGGTCAGGCGCCCAGCCACGGCAGGTCAGGCGCCCAGTCACGGCAGGTCAGGCGCCCAGCCACGGCAGGTCAGGCGCCCAGCCACGGCAGGTCAGGCGCCCCGCTAGGCAGGGCAGGGCAGGAAGGAAGGAAGGAAGGTAGGCAGGCCAGGCGCCCGCCTCTAGGCGGCTGCAGCGGCGCGGCTTAGGCGTCTTCCGCCGGTGCGCTCAGGATGTCCTCAAGCTCGCCCAGCAGCTCGCGCGCTTCCTCGGCGATCTCTTGGTCGTTGTCCTCCTCGGCGATCTCGAGGACGCTCTCCAACACTTCCTTCGCTTCGTTGAGCTGGCCGCAGCTGATCAGGTGATCGGCGATGTCCAAGAGCGCGATGGCGTCCGTCTCGAAGTCGTCGCACAAGGACTGCAGGAGGTCAGCGGCCTCGTCCTCGCGGCCCTCGTCCAAGAAGGCGATGACCATCTCCATCATACGGCTGCGGAAGGGCTCGTCGGCGTCGAGCGTCTTCATCCGAGGGAGGAGCGCCTTCGCCTCGTCCAGCCGCTCTTCCATCAGCAGGTCGCTCATGAAGGCGCCAGCGATGCCGACATAGTCCAGGGCGGGGTGTGCGGCGTCGCCCTCGATGAGCTGGCGGCACAGGCGCTCAAAGGCCTCCTGGTGCTCTTCCTCAGCGAAGACCTGAGCCGCCGCCCAGCGCTCGAGGTCGCTCCAGCTCCCCTCGTCCTGCTTCAGCAGATCCGCGGCGGACGACTCCATGATGGCGTCATGGCGCTCGACCTCCTCAGGATCGACCGCCTCCCAGTCCACCTCTTCATCGGCGCGGTAGCCGATGCTCTCGCTGAGGTCGTCGGTGAGCTCGAAATCGTCCTGATCGTGATCGTCCAAATGGTCGTTCGACATGGGTACCCCCCAAGGTGTGTGTAACGTGATGGTGACGCGCGGGCGCGCGCTGCCTCTTTCGCCCCTTCCTGCGATCCTTTCAAGGAGAATAGCGATCATCATTGAAGTTTACAGCCCTCTTCGCACATCATGTTGCGCCACGTCTCGTGGCCCTTCGTCGCTCAGGTGCTCGGTGCAGCGCTTCTCTCTCCCCCCTCACGTCGAGCCGCGGCTCTTTGCCGCGGGACACCGCCAGGCCCTCGAACGCATGGTCTGGTGGCCCTCCGACGCCGAGCGCCTAGACGCGCTCGACCCCGCGCTCGCGCCCTTCCTCCTCAGCTTCAACCGCGCCAACTGCCTCGCCTACGACGGCCTCCCCACCCCCGGAGCCAACAGCGCAGCCTTGGGCATGCCCCGCTGGGTTTTCCTCGACTGCTGCCTGCTCCCCTCGCTCGTCTTCGGCCTCTCCGTGCCCCGCGACGTTGTGCCGCGCTCCCTCGCCGACCTCCTCGACCCCGAGGGGACCTGCCAGGCCCTCGGCGTCGCCGAGTACATCGCCCTGCCGAGCCTGGAGCCGGGGGTGTTCATCGGCGTGTCGCTCTTCTCCATGGTGGAGGGGCGGCGCTGGGGAGCCCGCATCAAGGCGACGGCCCTGCGCGCGCTGGGTGCGCAGACCCTCATCGGCATCACGCAGGTGGACCGCCCCGCGCTGCGCCTCCACCTGCACTTCGGCGCGCTGCACGTCATGGCCGCGCCCGTCCCCGTGCACGGGCTCCCGGACACCACCATCGTCTACCGCACCGACCTCGACCCCTCCCAGATCGAGGCCCTCAGCCAGGGCGAGGTGCGCGCGCGCAGCTACCCGGATCCGGACTTCACCTTCTCGCCGCAGTCGGCCGACGAGCGCACCCGCTGGCTCGCCGCGATGCACGCCCGACCCGCCGCGATTGTCTCCGCCGCGGCCCGCCCCGACGGCGCGCCCGAGCGACTCGGCGGGGTGTGGGTGGAGCCCTGATGGCTGCGGATCTCCCAGGTTTGCTGGTCGTCGGTGGCGGCTACTGCGGGCAGGCTGTCGCCCACCACTGGAAGGGGGAGGGCCAGCGCGCATGGCTGACCAGCCGTGATCCAGCGCGCGCCGCGGCCTACGAGGCCGAGGGCCTGTGGGCGCTGACCTACAGATTCGACACCTCCGACGCCCTCCAGACGCGGGTCATCGACCCGACCCTAGGGGCCGCCCTCTTGACCTTCCCACCCTCGGAGGGCCTGCGCCACGAGCGGGACGCGCTCGCTTGGGTGGCGGCGCAGGGCATCCAGCGGGCGCTCGTCCTCTCCTCCACGAGCGTCTACGGCGCCTCCGGTGGCGCGGAGGTGGACGACGACACCCCCGCCGCGCCGACCGACGAGCGCGGGGTCCGGCGCCTCGCCTCCGAGGAGGCGATGCGCGAAGCCGCAGACGCCTGCGGCGTCTCCCTCTGCGTGCTGCGTCTGACCGGCATCTACGGCCCCGGGCGCAGCTACCGCGCGCGGATGGCCGCTGGTCAGGTGCAGCTCGTCGACGAGGGCGCCATGTGGACCAACCGCATCTTCGTGGACGACGTCGTGTCCGCGCTGAGGCACCTCCTCGCGCGCCCCCGCTGGGAGCGTCCGCACTATGTCGTCAGCGACGGCCATCCCTTTCGCGTGCGAGAGCTGGTGGCCTATGTCTGTGAGCGCTGGTCCCTGCCTTGGCCACCCTCGGTGGCGCTCGAGACGATCCCGCCAGCGCGGCGCGCGTTCTGGGAGGGGGACCGTCGGGTGATCCCACGAGCGCTCCTCGCCGAAGGGTGGAGCCCCCTTTTCTCCGACTTCCGGGCCGGCTACGAGGAGGCCTGGCGCCGCGAGGAGGTTGGCGCCGCACGACCATAGAGGGACACGATGAGCGAGACGAGCCCGAGCTGGGGGACCCCCTACACGGAGCATGCAGCCCGTTGGCTGCTCTTGGGCAGCGGTGAGCTGGGGCGCGAGGTCGCGCTGGAGGCGGCGCGCTTGGGGATCGAGGTGGTCGCGTGCGACCGCTACGCCAACGCCCCGGCGATGCAGGTCGCGCACCACGCCGAGGTGTTTGACATGCTGGACGGCGAGGCGCTGCGGGCCGTGGTGGAGCGGTGGCGCCCTGCGGCGATCGTCCCGGAGGTCGAGGCCATCGCCACCGAGACCTTGGAGGCGCTGGAGGCGGAGGGGTGGCGGGTTGTCCCTACCGCCCGCGCGACACGCCTCACCATGGATCGCGAGGGCATTCGGCGGCTCGCCGCCGAGCAGCTCGGCTTGCCCACGAGCCCTTACCGCTTCGCGTCGACCCTCGCGGAAGTGGAGGCCGCGGCCGCGGCGCTGGGCTTCCCGCTCCTGATCAAGCCGGTCATGAGCAGCTCCGGGAAGGGGCAGAGCACCGTGCGCAGCGCTGAGGAGCTGGCCCCGGCGTGGGCCTACGCCTGCGACGCCGGCCGGGGCAAGAGCCAGCGCGTGATCGTGGAGGGCTTTGTGACCTTTGAGCGGGAGATCACCCTGCTGACGCTCCGGACGGCCCAGGGCGAGACCCTCTTCTGCCCGCCGATCGGCCACGTGCAGGAGGCTGGCGACTACCGGGAGTCGTGGCAGCCGGAGCCGATGGAGCCCGCGCTCTGGGCGGCCGCTTGCGAGGTCGCCCGTGCGATCACCGACGCGCTGGGCGGCTGCGGCATCTTCGGGGTGGAGCTCTTCCTCTGCGGTGACGAGGTCATCTTCTCCGAGGTCAGCCCGAGGCCGCACGATACGGGCATGGTCACCCTCGCCACGCAGTCCCTGAGCGAGTTCGCGCTCCACGTGCTCGCAGTGGCTGGGCTGCCGGTCCCGGAGATCCGCCTCGTGTCGCCGGGTGCCAGCGCAGTCGTGCTCGCGACCGCGCCGGGGCAGGGCCCTCGCTACCGTGGGATGGAGGCTGCGCTGCAGGAGGCGGGCACGGCGCTCCGCCTCTTCGGCAAGCCCTCGGCGCACGCCGGCCGGCGCATGGGCGTGGCGCTCGCGCAGGCGAGCACCGTGGATGAGGCGCGCGCCAAGGCGCGACGCGCTGCCGCTGCGATCGAGATCCTCGTCGACCCCACCTGAGCGACCCGCTACCGAAGGTGCTCAGGGGTCGGCGCGGCGGATCGCGATGCGCCCGCGGAGGGCGACGCACTGGCATGCCAGCCGAATGTTGGCGTCCAGCTCCTCGGGGAGCAGGGTGGTCTCTTCTTCGTCCGTCGGCGGGTTGAGGTTGGTCATCCCCTCGATGACCTCGATCATGCAGGTGGCGCAGTTCCCTTCGCGGCAGCCGAAGGGGATGTCCGCGCCGGAGGCGTCGATCGCGCGCTGCAGGGGGGTTCCGTCCGGCAGCTCGTGCTCGATGCCCTCGCTCGGAAAAGAGATGATCGCCATGGTCGTTCCGGGTCCGTGAAGAGAGAGCGGAGCCCTGGTGGTTGCAGGGTGCCAGCGCGTCCCTTATAGGCGCAATCGGAAGGGGGACTCAATCCAAAGAAGCGCTCGATGGCCATACAGACATTCTCGGCGCGCGTCGCGCGCATCAGCTTGGCGACACCCTCGGTACGGCGGCTGAGCTTCGAGAGGCTGGATGGTCAGCCTCACGATTTCGTCGCTGGCCAGTTCATCATGGTCCACTTCGACAGCGAGGGTGAGGCTCTCCAGCGCAGCTACAGCATCGGCTGCCAGCCCCAGAGCGCGACCAGCTTCGAGATCCTCGTCTCCTACGTCGACGAGGGCCGTGGCACCCGCTTCCTCTTCGGGCTGCAGGAGGGCGACACCCTGGAGCTGAGCGGTCCCTACGGCCGCTTCTGCCTGCGCCCCGAGAGCCCGCGCGCGCTCTGGATGGTGGCGACCGGCACTGGCGTCGTCCCCTACCACGCGATGCTTCCCGAGCTGGAGGCACGGGCCGCCGCCGGCACGAGCGTCCACATCCTCCAAGGCGTCCGACGCCAGGAGGACATCCTCTACCGCGACGCCTTCGAGCAAGCCGCCGCCAGGAGCGCCGGCCTCCACTTCACCGCCTGCCTCAGCCGTGAACCCGACGCCGCGGCAGAAGGGCTCCGCGGCGGCTACGTGCAAGACGCGCTGCTCGCCGCTGCGCCCGATCCAGAGCACGACCTCGTCTACCTCTGCGGCAACCCCGCCATGATCGACGACGCCGTCGCGCGCCTCCAAGCGCTCGGCTTTTCCCCCCGCGCGCTGCGTCGCGAGAAGTACCAGTCTCCCAAGACCCCAGGGGCGCAGTGAGCTCAAGAGCGCAGGAGCTGCGAGCGCGGCTCAAGCAGGGGCTCCCCTTCGTCGTCGACGGCGCCATGGGCACCGAGCTCTACCGCCGGGGACAGTTCCTCAACAAGCCCTTCGAGGGGGCCAACCTCACCAGCGCGGATCTCGTCAGCCGCATCCACCAAGAGTACATGCAGTGCGGGGTGGACGCGCTCGAGACCAACACCTTCGCGTCCAGCCGCTGGCGCCTGCGGCAGGTCGGCCTCGAGGCGGACTTCGAAGCCATCAACCAGGCCGGTGTCCGCTTGGCCCGCGAGGCCGCCGCCGGCCGCGCCTTCGTGCTCGGCGCCTGCGGGCCCGCCGGCATGAAGTGGCTTGAGCTGGACGAGGTCCAGCGGCAGGAGGCCATCGACTTCGCCGAGGAGCATGCCCTCTGCCTCGCAGGGCTCGGCGTCGACGGCCTCTTCCTCGAGACCTACGGCGTGCTCGATGAGCTAAGCGCCTTGCTCGCCCGCCTCCGACCGCAGACCGACCTCCCCCTCCTCGCGTCCGTCGCCTTCCTCGGCGAGGGCGTCACCCAGGATGGCGCCACCCCCGAGCGCGTGATCGAGGTGCTAAGGGAGGCCGGCGCTGACGTCGTCGGCGCCAACTGCGCCGACGGCCCCATGGAGCTCTACGCGCTGGCGTCCCGCATGGTCGGCCATGGCGTCCCCGTCGCGGTGCTGCCCAACGCCGGCTACCCCAAGCGCGTCGAGGGACGCACCATCTACATGGCCACCCCCGAGTACTTCGGCGTCTTCGCCCGCCGCTTCCTCAAAGCCGGCGTCCAAGTGCTCGGCGGCTGCTGCGGCACCACCCCCGCCCACATCCAGCCCGTGGCCAACGCGGCGCGCATGTTCCGCGCGGCGGGGGAGGCCGGCGAAGGCCGCGTCGAGGTGCGCGAGACGCGCGGGGAGAGCGCCGGCGTGGAGCGGCGGCCTGCGGTGCCCGTGGCGCAGCGCAGCCGCCTGGGCGAGCGCCTGGCCGATCCCGACGCCTTCGTCGTGTCCGTTGAGGTCAATCCCCCCGTGGGGCTCGATCCCGCGGCCGCGATCCGCGGGGCGCGTATGCTCCAGGCGGCGGGCGTGGACGTCGTGAACATCGCCGACGGTCCGCGCGCCTCCGTACGGATGGCCAACTGGTCCCTCGCGCTGGAGCTGCAGCGCGCGTTGCAGATGGAGGCGATCGTCCATGTCTGCGCGCGCGACCGCAACCTGATCGGGCTCCAGAGTGACCTCCTGGCCTTCGCGCAGCTCGGGCTCAACAACCTGGTCATCATCACGGGCGACCCCCCGAAGCTCGGCGACTACCCCCACGCGACCGCGGTCTTCGACCTCGACAGCGTGCGCCTGCTGCGCCTCGCCGAGGACATGAACGAGGGGATCGCCCCCAACGGCCAGAGCCTCGGCGGATCCACCCGCTTCCTCAAGGCCTGCGGCGTGGAGCCCGCGGCGCTCGATTACGAGCGCGAGCTGCGCCGCTTGGAGGCCAAGGTCGCCGCCGGCGCGGACTTCATCATGACCCAGCCCGTCTACGACCCCGCCGTGCTGGACCGCCTGCTGACCGACATCCGCGACTTCACGCTCCCGGTCCTCGTAGGCCTCATGCCCCTCGCCAGCGCGCGCAACGCCGAGTTCCTGCACAACGAGGTGCCCGGCATGCAGATCCCCGCGGAGATCCGCCACCGCATGGCCTCCGTGCCCTCGGGCGCGGCGGCGCGCGCCGAGGGCGTGCGCATCGCCCAGGAGGCCCTGCTGGGCGTCCGAGACCGCGTGCGAGGCGCCTACATCATGCCCCCCTTCGGGCGCTACGAGGCCGCGATCGAGGTCCTCGAAGCCGTCGGCTTCCAACGCCCCGCCGCCTACCGAGAGACCTGGCGCACCTGAGCGCCCCGCCGCGTCCAGCATCGAGCGCGCTAGAGAGAGCGCGCCAGCGCCGGGCCAACGAGGACCCGGACCGCTGGAACGCGCCCAACCAACCTAGCTTTTCGAGAGAGTTGCGGGGGCAGGATTTGAACCTGCGACCTTCGGGTTATGAGCCCGACGAGCTACCTGACTGCTCTACCCCGCGACACGACCCAGGAGCGCCTCCCGAGTGGGTCGCCATGCATAGCCGGGGTCCTCCGGGGGTGTCAAGCGTTGAATTGCGGGTTGGCGTTGGGGTGCCCCTGCGCGTGCGTTCAGACGGGCAAGCAGCTTGACGGGCACGCATGCCGATGAGGCACATGGCGAGCTTTCGGGGCTCCGGACCTAGTGCTGAATCGAACCTGTTGCTGTCCTTCGATCGCCGCTCTCGGCTTGCATGACTTCGCTCTCGCCTACCCTGGCTGTGGGCATGAAGCGTTCTATCGCCTGTAGGTTGGCAGCGAGGTACGCATCCAGGTCCATGTCGGGGTCCGTGGACTCCACCACGAAGACGAGGTTCGGGGCGAAACCGTCCGCGGCCGGTCCCGCTACGATGGGGTGCTCGAGCCCCGCGATGCAGGTCATGTTCCAGCCATCGGGCATTCGGATGCTGAAGCCCGCGGCCTCGTTTCGGTGGATTCGCTCGTCGTTCGCGGAGGGTTCAGGAGCCGGTGCAGATCTAGGCGTCGCAACGGGCGACCCTTGTCCGAAACCCGTGCACGGTTGCGGGGCGGGTGCCATCATGGTGCCCTTACCCGTTGCAGGGTATCTCGCCTCGACACCCTTCTATGGATTCCGGCATGCACTTCCCAGGGATCGCCGAGTTGGCGTCGATTCGCTTCAGCATCCGGGCGCACCGTCGCCCTCCAGGGCAGGCGCCAGGGACTCTTGAGGAGCCGCCAGGGGCCTTCGAGACCAGCCTCTCGCTCCGTGTATGGACCGAGGAGGGGCATGTCGCGTCGGAGCCTGAGGATCTCGATCCAGTACGGGAGGCCATCAGCGCGGGGCAGCGCGTGTGGCTGAACGTGACGGGGCTGCAGAACCTGGCGTTGCTGCGAGAAGTCGGAGCGCTCCTGGGAATCCATCCGCTGTGGCTTGAGGACATGCTGAACACGCGTCAGCGCCCTAAGCAGGAGCTGGATCCTGAGCGTCGTGCGCTCTTTGTGGTGCTGCAGATGGCAGGACCTGGCTCTGGCCTCCCCTTGGAGCAGGTCAGTCTGCACCTCAAGGGCAACGTGTTGCTCACGGTGCAGGAGAGGCCAGGGGACGCCTTTGAGCCGGTGCGCCAACGCCTCGCGCGGGGCGACGGCAGAATGCGCTCGGGTGGAGCCGATTGGATGCTCTACGCCCTCGTGGATGCCCTCGTCGACGGCTACTACGCTCCCCTTGAGGCGCTCGGCGAGGAACTCGACCAGCTAGAGGAGGCCGCGCTGGACCGGCCCCATCCCACCCAGCTCGTCCGGATTCGTGGCCTCAAGCGGGTGCTTCTGCACCACCGCCGCGCGCTCTGGCCGATGCGGGAGGTCCTCGCTGCATTGGAACGGGAGGACCGTGCGGGCTTGGCCGCTGATACACGTCTTCACCTCCGGGACTGCCACGACCACGTCCTGCAGCTTCTGGACCTCGTGGAGACCTTCCGAGAGGTCGCCTCTGGCCTCATGGATGTCTACCTCTCCAGCGTGAGCAACCGCATGAACGAGGTGATGAAGGTCCTCACCATCATCGCCACGCTCTTCATCCCGCTGACCTTTGTGGCAGGCGTCTACGGGATGAACTTCGACCCTGATGTGTCCCCGTGGAACATGCCCGAGCTTGGGTGGCGCTACGGGTACCCGGTGACGCTGCTGGCCATGGCGCTGATCGCAGGCACTTTGCTGCTCTGGTTTCGCCGACGAGGTTGGCTCGGGGGCGGTGTTTGAGGGAAGTGCTTGCTAGGCTCTCGCATCGCAGACTCGGCGGATGCCCGTGCGGAACCGTTGGCGATAGGCGCGAACATGAAACGGACGCTGCAGGTCAAGGCCCCCTCGTCTCCTCGTCCCCTCGCCCCCTCACCTAGGCCGTATGGGGCGTGGGAGCTCCTCGGGGCACGCACCGCCGCGGTAGCGTACCCGTTCGCTGCGTAGGGTGGTTGAGGAGCCTTGAAAGGTGCCGCCGCGGCAGAGGCAGGCCGTGCGCATGTCGGTGGTGTGTCGGTCACCCGGGCCGGCCGGAATCACGCAGCGCCACTGGCCGGGAACACAGCCTGGGCCAGCGCACCTCCCGACGCTGCACTCGAGATCGGCCAGGCAGGCCTCTCGTTCCGCAACAACGCCCTGCGTGCCGTGCTGCCGGATCCATTGCGTCACCTCCGCGTTGATCGCTCGCTCGGTTTGCAGCAGCTCCATGTAGTCCATGGCCTCCCCCTCCGCCTGCAGGAGAGACGCGATCGACCCCAACGCAGCCTCCAGCTCCTCCCTAGAGCTTGCGTCCGCTAGCTCGGTGCGCAGAGCGGCGAGCGCGGCGCGCCAATCGCGCGGCGGCCCAGACGAGGTCGGCGCGGCGGGAGCGTTCTCCGCAGCCGCTCCTTCGGCATGGCGGGGCCCGGTTCCTAGGTCCGACGCAGCGTCTACGCCAACCCCGGTGACGGGCGGCGCCAGGTCAGCAGGCGGTGGCGGAATCGCCCGCGTGTCCGGGGCAGTGGTGGCTGCCTCACCCCGTGGATCGAGCGCTCCTCCGCGCTGCTCTGAGGTCTCTTGCGTTGCGGAGCCGCCAGCCTGGGTCACTGGGAGGTGCGCTGCAGGGCTACCAGGGCTTGCGCCGCTGCAGCCCAAGGCGAAGGCGCAGGGGAGGGCCGCCCAGCCCAAGGCTAGGCTCCGTCCGCGCTCGACGCTGCGCGTGGTCATCGACTTCAAGGACATGCCTTCTCCTCATGGCGGGAAGTGTTGCTCCAGGGTATCGGGCGCAGGCACGTGCGACAAGGCGCTCATGGGAGGAGTCCCGTTGCGAGGTCGTTGAGGTCTTGGGGTCGGTAGCCAGCGTCGGTGCAGGCGCGACGTTGATCGGCGTCGAGGAGCGGCGCGACCGCCAGCTTCTCGACACGCCACCCCGCAAGGCGGGGGTTCGCAGCGAGCAAGCGGGCGACGTGGCCGTCAAAGCGGGGTAGGTCGCGTACCAACCGAGCGCCAGCGCGCTTGCACGATCCGAGGACCACGCGGCGGTCCGCTTCATGGACCAGCACCAGATCGATCTCGGCGCCGCTGCGGTCCCACCACGCACGGACCGGCTCTGTGACCGGAAAGTCGCCGACCCCGCGCTGGCTGCGCTCGTGGAGGAGCGCGGTAGCCAGTCGCTCCAACGCGAACCCCTCCAGGGTGCGGAGCCGCCCGGCGGCCTCGGCAGCAAGCTCCGCGGTCGGCCGAAGGCCCAGGAAGGCCACAGGGGTAGCCAGCGCGCCGAGCCATGAGAGCAGGAAGTTGTCGATGATGCGGTAGTGGCTCGTCCGTGCCTTGGGCGTCGCGAACGCGGGTGTTGTGCGTTCGATCAGGTGGAAGCGCTGCTCCAGTACTGAGAGCCAGGCGCCCACCTGCGTGGAGGTGTGCCCGGCGGTCTCGGCGATGTGCGCGGCGATGCCAGCGCGGGGCGCGTTCGGATGCGCGGCGAGATAAAGAAGAAGCGCCCCGTCTGGAGAAGCGCATCCATCGCGGCGAGCTCGTCAGCGCGACCGTAGAAGGACCAAGTAGGGTGGAGGGAAGCAGACTTCATCACAACAAGGTAACCGTCATTACCTTAGATGTCGAGCGCGCCGCGCAGAAGTCCAGAGGCACCCTGCGACGAGGGCGGAGCCCTCAGCCGGGCCTCGCCAATCCGCCCTAGGGGACCCCTGAGAGGTCGGCCATCTCCCGCCTCCAGGTTGTGAGGTCGGCTGGATCGCCATCTCCAGCGGCCTCTTTGCCCGCGGCCAGATCACGAGCTTCGCGTCGATCGGGGCGTCATCAGCGACGATGGGTTGAGGCACGCACACGCGCCTAGAGGAGCGGCACGCGCTGCAGGGCGCCGCTCTCCACCAGCAGGTCGAACTGGCGTGCGACGCGTTGCGCTAGGTGGGGGTCTTCCACCAGCAGGCCGGCTTCGATGTTGCGCTCGTGAGCGGCCTCGGTGAAGTTCGCCGAGGTCAGCAGGGTCCAGCGTTGGTCGATCACCACGACCTTGGCGTGGAGCACGGCGCGCTTGTGGGTGGTCGCTTCCAGGGAGCGGGGGTCGTAGTAGACCTCCGGCAGGCGCTCGCCGGGCCAGAGGGTGTCGCGTAGCCGACGGGCGAAGGCGCGCACCAGGGTGTGGGCGCTCGTCGTGTCCAGGTGCTTGCGGTGGATGTTGGCGAAGACGCGGACGGCCAGCTCGGGGTGCTCGTCCATGCGCCGCGCGAGCACCCCGAAGAGGGCGCTGGCCTTGGGGCCTTCGTCCAGAGCGTAGCTCGCGATCAGCACGCTCTCCTTCGCTTGGCGGAAGAGGTCCTGCACGACGACCGCCGTGTCTCGCGCGTCCACCCGGTCCAGATCCGGCGGCGACCACACGAGCTGCACGCGGTCCTCCCGCTCCCGCACCGCCTCCCGCTCCTCCACCAGCACCCGGATGACCTGCGCGATATGCCCCGGCGTCATCCCCTCGCCCTGGTAGCCTCGGAGCGTCGCGCAGACCGCCTCGACGTGCTCTGCGGGCACCCTGGCCCCGACCATCGACGCGCTGAAGGGCGCGACCAAGCGGCCTGCGGCGAGGGCGTCCGCGAGGGCGCTCAGCGCGGGTGTGCTCAGGCGGCGGAGCGGGTGCATCACAGGTCCTCTGCGAAGAACGCGGCGTCCGCCGTCGCGGTCGTCGGCACGACGAGCGCCCGGTCCAGCAGCTCGTTGCGTCGCTCGCAGCTCGTCTCGGCGATCAGCAGGCAGCCGTGGCAGGCGGCGCCGTGCAGGTAGCGCTCCTCCAGCGCGCTCACGGGATCGTGCTCGGCGCAGATCGGGTCATTGGAGCAGAGGCGGCCCAGCTCCAGCGCGCGCTCCAAGTGCCGGCCGATGTCGCGGCCGATGTCCACCAGCCCGCCCAGGGTCCCCTCGGCGCCGGGGCTGCCCGTGTAGAGCAGGATGCCGTAGCCCTGGTCACCGACATAGATCCGCTCGCGGATGGAGCTGGCGGAGTAGCCGCAGTCCAGGGCGAGGGTCGTGATCAGGAGGTGGGAGAGGGAGTGAAGCATGATGTAGGGCAGCCCGGAGAAGTCGGCCTTCGAGCCCTTCTGCTCGCGCCAGACGTCGAAGCCTTCCCGGAGCTGTTCGCCGCGCGCGCGGACGCCCTCGCGCTGGAGCCAGGCATCGATGGCATCAGGGTTGAAGGCGAGGAAGATGCCCTCGCCGCGGTTCTCGGTGGCAGGCAGCCACTGCGCCTCGCGGGCGAGGGGCGCCATCTCCACCTCCAGGTCCAGCTCGCCGTTGATCCCCGGGAAGGCGGCATCGAAGCGCGTGAAACCGACCTGAGCGATGACCTCCCGCAGGCGATGCACCAGCACCAGGCGCTCCACCTTCCCGACCGCCGCCGCGGGGAGCCCCTTGATGGGGTGGTTGCGCGCGTAGAAGTCTCCTTCGGGCTTGTCCTCGCCGAGGGTGTCCTTCTGGGCCAGCAGCGTCACGATCTCGGCTTCCTTGATGCCCTTGTCCGGCGCCTCGATGCCCTGATTGCGCCGCTGGACTTCCTCCCAGATGGCCTCGTTGGTGAAGCCCTCGATCGCCGCCTGGACCATCGGCTTCCTGCGCTCACGCTGGATGTCGTCGGCATCCTCGCAGACCATGAGGAAGGGGTCGTAGACCTTGGAGACGGCGTCCCGGAGCGCTTGGTCGCTGTCGGGGATGGCGATCACCCGCATCGTCTGGGCGAAGTAGCCGTTCGATGCTGAGCGCGTGAGCAGGCGGTTGTCTTTGTCGCAGCTCTCGTGCATGTGCGGCCCGAGCCAGGGCTGTCGGCCCCTGCACCGGCCCAGGGCTTTGGCGCCGGGGACGGTGGCGTCGGAGAGGGCACGCCGTAGGCCTGTGGTCTCGCAGCGCACGAAGATCTCCGCGAAGTCGTTGCCGGCGCCGCCTTCATCGAACCAGAGCTGGCCCTTCTGCAGCGCGTTGTAGTCGCGGCGGACGAAAGCGTACCAGTCGATGTCGCTGATGTGCCCTCGCACGCAGGCCTGGACGAAGCGCACGGGAACGACGTTGACGCGCTTCTTCTCCGACGTCAGGTACTTGCCGCCCTGGAGCTGGGTGTAGCGGACGAGGGGGCGTGTTCGGTAGACGCGGCCGTCTGGCTCGGTGTGGGTCTGGTCCACCAGGCCGAGGAACCAGGTGGGGAACTGGATGGCGCTGATGCCGGTCGGCTTTCCGTACGCGTGGTCCCCGTCGACGGGAGGGGCGTAGAGGCGCAGGTCTGGCGTGCCCAGCTTGTGCTGCAGCCAGCCGACCAGGCGCTCCTCGTGGATGGCCTTGCCGCGCCCCCGCCAGCTCTCCAGGCCGCCGATCAGGACGGAGTAGTTTGGGAGGTCCAGCATGGCGCCGGGCCCGAAGGTGGTGACGATCTGGCTCTGTCGCAGCTCCCCGATGCTGGGCGGGCGTTGTTTGCTCATCCTGCGTCCTCCTCGAGGCCGCGGCCCTCCGGCGACACGAGCCACAGCTTGACGGTCGCTTCGACGTCACGGAGGCTGCGGCCCACCTTGAACTGCTGCGCCTCGGCGCCCTGGGTCGCGAGGTCGGGCGAGAGGGGGTCATAGAGCAGGGGTGGCAACACGCCGACCTCCTGTTGGTACTGGAGGCTCCCGCCCTTGTGTTGGACGAGGTGTGCCCACGCGTCGAGGAGTCCGGTGACCCGCTCCTTGACCTTCCTCCGCAGCGCCTCGGTCTCCGCGCTGCTGAGCTGGACGTCGTGGTGTTCGGCGCGCTGCGCGAGGATGTCGGCCACGAAGGCCAGCTCGGCGCGGTGCTCGCTGATGTCGCCAGCGCCGCGTGGCGCTGTCATCGCGGGGTGGCCGAGTCTCGCGAGGGCGACGGTGACGCCAGCGATGCCGCGGTCGATGGCGCGCGGGGAGAAGGGCGTGACGCTGGTGGCTTCGACGGCGCGGTAGAAGCTCTCGTGCCAGGCGGCGAAGCGTTCGTAGTGGCTACGGTCGCGGGGGCGGTAGAGGTTCAGCAGGGTGACGACGAGGCCGGGGCGCTGGCCATCGCGGCCGACGCGGCTGGTCGCCTGGATGTACTCGGAGGCGGTCTTGGGCTGGCCCAGCACGAGCATGAGGCCGAGGCGGGTGATGTCGAGGCCGACGGAGATCATGTTGGTCGCGAGGGCGAAGTCGACGTGCTCATTGTCCGTGAAGGGCAGGGCGAGGCGTCGCTTCGTGTTGGCGACCTCGTGGGTGCCGACGCGGCTGGTGAGCTCGAAGGGGGACGCGACCTTAGGCCGATCGCTGAAGAGGGTGTTGTCGACGCCCATCCGGACGCGGCGCTGCGCGTAGTCTTTGAGTCGCGAGACGACCTCGTCCTCGACGATGCGGCGGCTGCCGCCCAGCTCGCGCAGGGCGTTGAAGTAGCCGAGGACGGACATGTAGGGGTCGGCGGGGTTCTGGGGGTTGCGGGCGCCGCCGTTGTCTTCCCAGGCGCGCTGGGCTGCGGCCATGAGGGCGAGCGTCGTGCGGAGGAACACCACCTTCATGTTGCGCCCCTGGGCGGCGACGGCGAGGTAGGTGCGTGGGTTCTGTTGGTCCGGGCTGACGGTCAGCGCGAAGAAGGAGTCGCGGCGATCCGGCCCGGGCGGCGGGAACACGCCGACCAAGCGGCGCCCGAAGAGGGCGGCGATCTGCCGCTCGGCGCGCCGCACGGTTGCCGTGGAGGCGACGATCTTCGGTCCCTTGCCCGGCCCTTCCATCGTCGGTCGCGCGAGGGCGTCGATGGCGGTCTCGTAGAGGCCGACCATGGTCCCGAGCGGTCCTGAGATCAGGTGAAGCTCGTCTTGGATGATGAGGTCGGGCGGGGGGAGGGGTCCGCCGAGGGCTTGTCCGCGGGGCGGGTCGGCGGGGCCGTAGAAGCCCTCGTGGTCGTGCCGCTGCACTTTGCCGAAGAGGCCAGCGGACGCGCCGACCCAGGGGAGGCTCGCGAACTTGTCCACGGTCGCGATGAGGAAGGCGGGCAGGCGTCGGTAGATGGCCTCGTCGACCGAGAGCACGGGCAGGCCTCGCTCCTGGCGCCGGCCGTGGAAGGCGCACTGTCGGTTCACACACACCACACGCAGGTCGGTTGGTTTGTCACTGTGGGGCAGCAGCTTGAAGCTGTCTTTGGAGAACTTCCAGCCGCACCAGGGGCAGTTCTCCAGGGGGATGGGTGAGGACTTGCGGCTGGACTCGTTCTGGTACGCGATCGTGCGGGCGCGGGCGGAGTAGGGGTCTCCGTCACCCTTCTGGCCCATGCGGTTGGGGGTGGCGGATTGGCCGACCCAGAGGCCGATCTCGAAGGGCCAGTCGCCGAGCCGCTGGGGGTCTTGTTGGCGGAGAAGCTCCATGGCGCAGACCAGGGTGGCGGCGCGGCCGAGCTGGTCGAGGGTGAGGAGGCGCAGGGTGTAGCGCATGAGGACGGAGAGGCCTGCGGAGCGTGGGGAGGGGTCGCGCAGGCGGCGGAGGAACATCGAGAAGGCGGCGAGGCCGAGGTAGGCTTCGGTCTTGCCGCCGCCGGTGGGGAAGAAGAGGAGATCGACGATCTCGCGCTCCTGGTGGTCTGCGTCGGCGGTGCCGCAGAGGTTCATGAGGAGGAAGGCGAGCTGGAAGGGGCGCCAGGTGGGGGGACTTTGGTCTTCGGGCTTGGCGTCGGGCTTGTCGTGGCAGCTCCGTTGTCGGATGGCGGTGGCGATGGCGCGGTTGGCGAGCCGGAAGGCGTCGAGCACGAGCGGGTTGTGGAGGGCGTTGAGCCCCGCTTGGATGCGTTGGTTGGCCAGGGTCGCGTTGTTGAGCAGGTCTGCGGCGGTCTCTGCGCGCTTGCCGCTGACCTGTGTGGAGGTGCGCTGGGCCTCGATCCAGGCGCCGTAGAGGTTGACCATGGGTCCAATCATGGTCTGCAGGGTGTCGGCGTCGGGGGCCTCGGCGAGGGCCTCCATGCTGAGCTGCACCTCGTCCAGCTTCCGGGGGATGACCTTCTCGACGTCGGCGGTGGGCATCCACGCGCTCCGCACCTCGCGGCAGGCATGGCCTGGGAGGCAGGTGGCGAGGGCGGAGACGTTGTGCCCGACGGCGTACTCGACGGCGTCGCGGTACTGCAGGTCTGCGACCCTCTCGTCCCAGTCCTCGCTGTGTTGACCGTGGAGGTCAGGGCGCGGGACGAAGGGCTTGTGTGTGTAGAGGGTGAGCTCGGGCTGGAAGACGTAGGCGATGTCGCGCTGGGGGTCGGCGGCAGGGGGACGTTGGTTGACGAAGAAGACCGAGACGGAGCGTGTGCCTTCGGGGACCAGGCGCGGGCCTCGGATGGTGCGCACGGAGACCACGATCTTGAGGCCGGGGTAGGGGTCGAGGGGCAGGGTAGTGGGCGGCCCCTCGTGCAGCGGGAGCATGAGGGTCGCCTGATGGGGTGTGCGCTGCCACCTGCCGCCGCCGGCCCGCTCCAGCGGCACGCCTCCCTCCTGTGCCCACGCCTCGCGCTCTCGGCGGCGCTCGCTCTTGCTGGCGAGGCGGTAATCCCCCCACGCCACCTGTGCGCGCAGCTCGGTGGCGTCCGCGGGGACGAGCACGGAGAGGCCCATCGACGAGGGGAAGTGCGCCTTGCGGGCGGTGGTCTCTTCCGGCGTGGTGTCGTCATCCGCCTGCGGGAGGGCCCCCAGCTCATCGAGCTGATCGTCCCCGTCATCGTCCGCGCGCTCGCTGAGTGGCGCCTCGTGGGGCACGAGGAATCCGGTGAGGTACCACTTGGAGGGCGCGAGCGGCAGCACCTCCTCGGCGTAGTGCGCGTGCGGCGGGTGCCCCGGCCGCGGGCCGATCAGGTCCAAGCGCAGGGCCTCGATCAAGTGCGCGCGGACGTCTCGTGGCGTGGTCATAGCAGCAACGAACCTCCCCGGCGCCCCAGCGCCCAACCCCTCTCTCGGCGACAGCCTGTCGTGGAACGCAGGGCAGCGGAGAGCATCGGTCAACCCGCCGGGACGCTAGTGCACGTGATCAGAAATGCCGAGCACAGTCTACCACGGCTGGCTGTAGTGGGCGTGCTGCTCCCAGAGAAATC